>Ga0206820_1002_pt1 | contig 121974 bp, 116 predicted proteins | sample Alteio_BWOrgCont_84_FD_152857 | JGI IMG/M metagenome (GOLD analysis project Ga0206820, IMG submission 152857) | Enriched cells from forest soil in Barre Woods Harvard Forest LTER site, Petersham, Massachusetts, United States -... | ecosystem: Environmental > Terrestrial > Soil > Temperate forest...
TACAGGTAAAATCTAGTGTATTTTATAATTAAAATCCATTGAAAATATAATTTTATGTTAAAATAATATCAGCAAGTGTATGTTGATATAAAAACAAAAGCCGCATACGGGGGAAGAATTGTATGATTAATTTTAAAAGTATGGCCCACACATTTGCAGTCCTGATTTTATTGCAATGTAATATTGTTGTAACGCAGCCTCTGGCCAAAGTCAAGCAGGATACAACCCTTAAGCAGCAACCTGCAGACCAACCAGTTGTGGCACCGTCTGTGCAGGAAACTGATACCAGCAATGATTCAGTTTTGCTTACGCGTCATGAAGTTGATATGGTTAATTTCTTTTGTAAGCCGATTGAATTTACGCCTGATGGGATAGCATATTATTTTAAATATGTTTACAACCATCCTGAATACATACACTTTTTGCCGTACAATTTGTCTCACATGATCCAATTTTTGGAATATGGTCTTGCTTCTGGGCAGACCGAGGTGTTTGCCTCTTCAGTGATCAAAATGTTTACGCAAAAAATGAAAGCAACTGCGTACGTGGAAGCTGAATCGTTTGCAGAGTTCTTGCCAAAATTTACCAAGGTGATGAAGCCATACATTGAAAAAAAAGAAGCGAATTTTTTGACTGAAATGCAGGTTGTGCTGAAAACTAAATTAAGTGAAATTTTTGCAAAATATTTTACCTTCTTTCAGAAAAATCCAGATTCATTTATGACCTCTCTTGCAGAGCAGATCGCAAGGCAAACCAATCAAAGTGTTACGCAGCAGCATATTGATGTAGAGCATCTTAAAAAAGATGTTTTACGATTCTTTGAAATTTGTGCTAACAAGTTGGTTTGGTCCTGTAAGGATGATATTCAAACCTGGTACAACTGTAATCGGTTAGCTCATGAATGCCAAATATGCCTGGATAATAAAGTTTTATGTAATCCTGACTCAGTTGATGATCTGTGTTGGTCGCTCATTCATCGTTTTTGTTATTTTGTCGAGTTATCTGGTGAGCATTTGAGCAAAGATTTTTATGCTCAAGTAATTCATGATCTGCAAACCAAACCGCTTATGCTGGTGGCTATGGAAGAGCAAGAAAGCTTGATGACTACTAAAAAGTCACATCTGATTTCACGCATGCAAAATTGTCGGGATATTTGTAAAGCGTATAATCTGTAAAAGTGTAAATGTATTAATTTTTACTGAAAGGACCATATGAATAAAATCATTATGAGTGCTATGTTGTGCGCAACGGCTTGCATAGCCTTGAGCTCATCTCGACCAACAACTCCGACCAAAAACAATCAATTTAGTGTTGTCATTAATAAACAAGAAGAATTTGATGCTGATGCTACCTATGTCATTGGTGGCGATATTTCTACATCAGACATTTCAATTGGACTATTTAAGGTTGTGGATAATAAGCCAGAGCTTTTGATAAAAACGCACATAGACATTAAAGCTGAAATAGGCATGAAAGCAGCAACAACCAACGTACCTGATTTTACAAAGTATTTTGAGAAAGTGTATGATTTTTTCAAATCTAAATGTGATGGTCTGACGGTGAGCGTTGCTTGTCTTGCGGCTCCAGGTGTAACGACCGCAGCTAAAAATTATATTAAACATCACGATATTTGGGCTGTTGATGGTAGAGAAATTTCAGAAAAAACAGATATTGCAACTGTTTTTGTGATTAATGATTTTGAAATTACAGGATTTGGCATTGAAGCCCTTGGTAAAACTAACATTGTGACGTTGCATGAAGGTCAGCCTCGTGAGAACGGGACTAAGTTGGTGCTTGGTGCGGGTAATGGTTTTGGATCGGTATTGATGTTGTGGAATGAGTTTTTAAATAGCTACAATCCATCACCAATTAGCTATAGCTATGTTGATTTCTTCCCGTACAATGAGCAAGAAGTAAAACTTATGCAGTATTTGCAAAAATATACAGGAAGCCGTAGCTGCGGTAAAGTTTTGGGTGGCCATGGTGGTGTTCTTCGTATTTATGCATTTTTGCAGGGCTGGACTGATGATGAGGGTGAAGAAAAATTTAAAGAGTTTTCAAAGACTACTCGTTACATCGATTTGTTCGTGCAGCGTAAAAACAATCCAAAATATCAAGAAGCAGTTGATATGTACATGAAATTTTATGCTCGTTGTGTTCGCAATGCGGCATATGCACAGCAACCACATCGTGGTGTGTACATTACCAATACGATTGCAGATGAATTTCCAGAGTTGTTTAGAACCTCAGAATTTATGCAAGAAGTATTTAATACAAATAATGGTTTCTTGCTCAACTATGTTAAGACGATTCCATTTTACTTAGTTAAAAAACATGATGGTTTGCGTATGCAGGGTGCTGCTTTGTATGCGGTTGTCAATGCTCCTGAAAGCCTTGAACCTGACAGAGAAGCATGCAACTAAAAAACTATTTTAGTCAAACAGACAAAGGACTCTGCCAAACAGGGTCCTTTTCTTTTGACCATTGATTGTTATGCAACGACGCAGCAACCATAGCCTGTAGATGGCTTTAATCTTTGGAGCATTTCCTGATGAATTTGGTTTTGAGTAAATTGATGTGCGGTAATTTTACCATTCTTGAATTCAAAAAGATATGTCACGCAAAAGGGATGTTCTGGATGATGTGTCCACATAATCGTGGGGCTATCTTTGCTTTGAGATTTGTATGGGACATGAGGGTGAAATATGACATTAATATTTTCAAGAATTATTGGGTTTTGCTGAAATTTGGTCCAATGTTCATCTGATATTTCACAAGTGATTCGTAAATCTTCTGGTGATGCTGGAGGAAGCTCTTGAGCATTTGATTGTACAAGATCATCTTCATGATGTTCTCGGGGAGTATAAGCCTGAGGGTTGAGTGGGTTTTGTTGTGGCAGGGTGAAACGAACCTTAGGCGTTTTTTTCTTAGCACATTGGATTTGCAGGTTCATCGATAAGCAAGCAATTGCGTAGATGATTATCATGGTTTTTTTCATACATTTCCTTCGTTAGACTTCTTTTGAAACTCAGTCTGACTCCTACTACTTAGACTTTCACTCTCTACCATCCCCAGCCGTCGCTTGCAGCTATGGCGGGCACGGCCGGACTCGCCTGTGCGTCGTAGCCTTGGCGTAGACGTAATCCGGGATCCATGTTCACTTTTTTTATGCAAGCTCTGGATGGATTCCGGATCTTCGTCGCCGATGGCTCCTGTCCGGAATGGTAGAGTGAATGTGATTTTTAAAATATTAAAGAAGCAGGATTTCGAATTCGAACATAACAAAGGCGATATAAATCATGATATATTTATATCGCCTTTGGTTGTTTTATGCTTGGTTGAGGCTTAGAAAATAAGTGAAAATTGTGCACCATAGGTAGAAGCGGCTGCAGTGCGTGTACCATTTATTGTGGTTTTCCAAAAAATTTCAAACTGTGGAATATATTTTTCGAAATCACCTTTAAGTGGGCTATAGGTTGCAAGCACGCAGAACTGGTGTCGTGTTTCTTCTTCAAGATCTCGGGATGAGTTTACGATATCAAAGTTAAAATTAGAGCTTAATGGAATCAATCGATCTTCGCCTTTGCGCCAATATTGATAAAAACCTTTTAGGGTAAATCGCTTACAAAAACTATACAGGAGAGCATGTAAGTTAAAGTTTTGAATAATGGAAAATTCTTTGTAAGTTTTAGTTAGGACTGGATAGAGCAGTGTTGTTTGGGTTGGAAATGTTTTGATACGGCGAATTTTTTCGTTGCTCCAGTAGTACCAAAATTGGCCACTAAATCCAACTTCACAAACATTACCTAAATTAATGCTGATACCACCACCAAATGGAATTCCTATTGCGCCATCAGCGCCAAATGCAATGGGCAGAATGATCGTATCGCAGTTTTTTAAACTGGTGGGAAGACTGATTCCCAGACGAACCATTGTTTGTACGTTTTTAAGCGTTGGTCGTTGTTGTATAAAGTCACGTTGCCATTCTGCCATGATCGTGAGATCGCCTAGGCCTTTTCGATTCCAGTTTCCGATGTTTAAATCGAAATATTTTTGTGCATCTTGAGCAAACGTGGTAATCAATTCTTCCTGTATTTTTTGATCAGAAAATAGCGTATTAGTTCCTGCATAGTGCCATTTAGTATGGCTAAGTTTGGTAAAATAAAACGGTAAATATGCACTAATATAAAATCCTCTGCCTACACCGTATGATGAACTTAAAGCAACTTGTCCACAGGAGAGTTTTCCTGTTGGTTGAAATATTCCATTGTTAAAGTTACTTACGCCACCGCCAGGACCGCCTGCAATGCTATCCAGGAGTTGTGTAAAGGGAGTTGTAAGAGTTTGAACGACAGTGCCGCTTGCGTCATATCCTTGGTATAAAGATACAACGTTTTGCACTGGTTCATATATTTGTAACACATCAACGCAGAAGGTTTCTTCTTCTTTGTAGTCTGTTGCCCAGCCATGTACGTGATAACTTTTTTCGCCTAAAACATTCAGTTGAAAGTGGCCTGCTACTGGTTTTTTCAGTTTAATATTAATATCATATGGGACAAACATACCCAGTGGTGGAAGTGCGTAGGCAGCAGAAATCGTACTCAAAAGTACTATAGCTAAGCGGCGATGGATTGTGTTCATTGAAAATTCTCCATAAAAGTGTTTTATTTCATCTTATGCATTGGTATGTGCTTCAAATGCTCCAGCTGCAATTACAGCACCAGAAGTTGTTTCCCGAACCATCCCTAAAACGTTTGTTCCTGTTTTAATAAAATCAAGTGGTGCATAGGTTGCAAGCATTTTCATAATAACTTGGCTGCTTGAAAGTCCTGAGCGAACACCAGCGGTAATTTGTTGTACAAATGGAGTAAAATTAAATCCTGCTGGTTGAGTAACTCCGGTAAAGTATGAAGTTGCAATGTTCCAAGAACCATCGGTAAAATAACTGCTGATATAGTTGTCAAAGATAATAAATGGTCCTGGTTTACCCACAGAATTACTTCCTGGTTGTGCAACAAAAGTATCAGGTAAGGGGCTGAGGACATTGTTTTGAATAGCAAATCGATGGATGCGTGCTTGCTGTGTACCAAAGGTGTTGTCGAGAACATGCAGGTTGCTTAGAGTCGCAAATGATCGTTGCGGTTGGCTGCTGGAAGCAATTGCGATGAGCTTGCTGATTGCTGGTAATCCTTGTGGAATGGTAACCTTGCTTGGTGTTGTACCGTTGAGAGTATAAAGTCCGTTGGTAGTTCCCAAAAGTCCATATCCATTATCCATAATCAGATCGAGTAGATAGCTGCTGTTATCCAAGTCGCTTGCGCTGATCACAACATTCGCGCTTAGAGGAGTTGTTGGATTTGCAATAAATTGAGTTGGATCAAGTAGAATGCTGTAAAGTTTGTCGCTGGTAAGTATGTAAAGATAAGTGGTGTCCCATACTAATTTTTTAACTGATGAAAAATCGCCAACTGTTTTCCATGTTTGACCTTCACTGAGTCCTGCAATGTTTGCAAGCGTGCCTGACCAGCTGACGCCGGTTGTATCATCGCTGAGAACAGATACTCCCGATGATCCACCAACAAAAATAAAATGATTGCTCCCATTGTGTGCAATTTCTGCTGCAACCAGAGCTTGTTGGTCGTTGATTGCAGTACCCGTAAATGAAAGTACATCGGTGTCACTCATGGTTTTAATGCCAAAGGCGGTGCCATTGTTTGCGCCTGTTTGTCCGATGGTAACTTTGTTAAATGCCGTTGCAATGAGCAGCGATAGTTCATTGTTGAACCCAGGAGTTGTTTGATTAAAATCAAACAGTCCTTGGATGCCTTGCAGGGTGGCAGCAGCTGTTAAAAAAGGCGTTAAGTTTGAAGTTGCATTAAAAGTTGTTTGATAGATTGCATTAAAAGTTGGTGTAGCAGTTTGAGTTTGAGAGGCTACATACAATCCGGTCAGAGTTTTATAGTCCACAAATCCATAGTTCATTTGTTGATCTGATCCAAGAACGCGTGTCCAAGGTGACCATCCAATAATGTATCCTTCGGGTGCAAAAATTGCTTGGCTTCGATATGTTCCTGGAAGCTGTGAGGTGGTGTACTGGTCGCCAATCACGGCGTAGACGCTATCTCCAACGACAAATAGTTTTTTTATAGTATTTGGTGCATCAATAGGAAGCGGTGTGCTGACTCCGCCAACTTGAATTTGGTTAACAATATCAGGATTTGCAGGATTGATCTGACTTGCATCGGCAATATTGGTGTCAAAATAACGATTGGCAAAAATAGGTTGTGTGGTACCAAAGATTGTTTTAACTGAGCTATAATCTGCAATGGTACCCATTGGGGTAAGAGGCAGAGCATAGATTGTTTCTGGACCAGTGCCATTATCGCGAGCAACGATTACGTAGGGTAAATTAGTGCTGGTGAGCATACCTGTTGCGGACGTAATGCGAATGCTATTTCCATTTTGTGCAGAAATGACGGTGTCAAATCCTGCGGTAAGTACTGCTGTTGGAGCAATTTGAAAAAGCGACAAGGTGTAGGTTGTTACTTTGGTAACCGGGTCAGTTGATGGGATGGTAAAGATTTGTGTCAGCCCAAGAGCAACTCCGCCTGTGCCTGCTGTTGCTTGCAGCCCGAGAAAAAGATTTCTCAGTACGCTATCGATGACAACGTTTGGTCCAAACGATGTGAGTTCAGGTTGTCCTTCGCCGCCGATGAGGGCATTGGTGCTTGTGGTAAGTGGCGGTGTTAAAGACAGTGTTGCTAGAAGTTTTAAAAACGGATGCTTGGTGACGGGATCAACAACTCTTTGGTGAAGCGCCAAGTTTGGACTGTTGGTGTCTGTAAATGCGCCTAGAGCGTATGCGCTGTACACCGTGTCATTGTATCCACGAATTGTCTGAACTTCTTGATTGGTTCCCAAGTTGTACACCAGAAGTTCGGTAACGTTAGGTTTGGTGCTTGGTGCTTCATGATGGACAATGTTGTTGACGGAGTACAGTAAATTTGGTGTTGTTGCAAGCGTAAAAAATGGCTTATGATTGCTCACATCAAAGTTGGAAAATATACCTCCCCATAACGGATTGGGGACTAAGCTACTTACGACAGAAGATCCACTGACAGAAAACACCGTGGCATCTTCTTGGTTAACCATAGGGATGGCAACAATTGATTGTGATGGATTGATGTATGATGCAGCTTGAACAATGATTGATAAGCCATATTTTTGAGTGTCATCAGGCATAGTACCAATATTGGGATCATTGGTTGCAGTCCACCAACGAGCAGGTGAGCTTTCAGACTTGTCATCAAAGTGGGTGAAACCAACGTTAAAGCTGAATGTGGTGCCGGTTGCCGCGTTGGGATCGCCAACAACTAATATTGGATAATTATTGGGAAAGTAACAGGTGAGAAGTGCGAGCGTACATAAAATTTTATTCATTGTCTTCATCCTTTGTTCGTCGTTGCGCTTGATCGATTTGGATTCAATTTTTTTGAATCTACTTGTACAACATATTGTTTATTTACAAGATACAACTTTTCTAATTGTGTAAATTCTGGTATGGTACGTTAATGTGTAGTACTGGATGCATATGTTGGTAGTTTACACAAAATTCAAAAAAATAGATCCTTTTATGCATACAAAAATTTTTTCTGCTACGACCATTGGAATACGTGCCCATCAGGTTGATGTTGAGGTTGACATTGCATTTGGCCTGATTAACTTTTTTATCGTTGGACTGCCTGATGTAGCCATCAAAGAAAGTCGTCACCGCATTGTAACCGCGGTCAAAAATTCTGGTTTTAAAATTCCTGAAAAGAGAATAACTGTTAATCTTGCTCCTGCGCACATCAAAAAAGAGGGAACTCTTTTTGATCTTCCCATTGCGCTGGGTATTTTGCTCGCAAGTAAAATGATTCAGGTGGACCCTGAGTTTTTAAATGAAACGGTTATCATTGGTGAGTTGTCGCTTGATGGAATGATTAAGCCAATTCAGGGTGCACTTGCAATTGCTTGTGATGCTCAAAAAATGGGTAAAAAACGAATTATTTTACCCCGTGATAACGCTTGCGAAGCAGGTCTTATTGGCGATATTGATGTTTATGGCATAGACAGTTTGGTTGAATTGGTACATTTTTTGCGCCAAGAATCAGATCTTGCGCCAACCAGGACCAATGTTTCTACTTACATCGCAACACAAAAGCCATCAGATCAAATCGATTTTGCTGACGTTAAGGGTCAGGCTTGGGCTAAACGCGCTCTTCAAATAGCGGCAGCTGGGCGACATAACATCTTGTTTTCTGGTCCTCCAGGTTCTGGAAAAACGATGCTTGCAAAGCGACTTTTGACCATCATGCCCAACATGACATTTGATGAAATTATTGATACGACTAAAATTTATTCAATTAGTGGCAAGCTTGCAGGTGCATCGCTTATTGTTAATCGACCGTTTCGCAGCCCGCATCATTCAGTTTCTGCTGCAGCGCTTATTGGTGGAGGAACATTTCCTAAACCGGGCGAAGCCAGTTTGTCGCATCATGGCATTTTGTTTTTAGATGAACTTACTGAATTTAAACGTGATGTGCTTGAGGCGCTTCGACAGCCGCTTGAAAGCAGAGTTGCAGATATTTCACGGGTGCAGCAATCGATACAGTATCCAGCATCATTTTTGCTGGTTGCGGCGCTCAATCCATGTCCGTGTGGATATTTTGGAGATAACACCAAAACTTGTATCTGCTCGCAGTTGCAAATTCAAAAATATCAAACAAAGCTATCGGGTCCATTGCTTGATCGTATTGATATTCGTGTTTCAGTGCAGGCAGTGAGTTATGAAGATGCAACCGGACAAAAAACTCCTGACCAGGTAACTTCGCAAGTGCTTCGTGCTGGTGTTAGCCAAGCGCTTGAAATGCAAAAACAACGTTTTGGTACGAGTTCTAAAACCAACGCTATGATGTCAGCGCAAGACATAGAAATGTTTTGTAAGGTTGATGCTGACACTCAGCTGATTTTGCAAAAAGCCTTTGCAAAGTTGAATCTAAGTATGCGCAGTTATCATAAAATCTTGAAGTTGGCTCGTACGATAGCTGACCTTGCGGGGTCTGTTGATATTAAAAGCAATCATATCCAAGAAGCGATTATGTATAAATCGTAGTTTGCACTGGGCAGTTATCTGTATAAATGGGCTCTGCGCCATGCACGTGGATTTTTATTGCGATTGGAAGTTGCCGTCTTCCTTTGGGGTGCTACTGTTGGAGCAATAAATTGTTGTTCTGCTGGTAGCGGGGTGCTTGGATCGAGGCATAGGACTGCAAACTCTTGCGCTTCAAGCAGTGATGGGAATGATTGTTTTGGCAAGCTTTCAATTGCGTAGTACTGTACTGCAAATTGGCCTGTTGTTGGATCTTGAGTAATCAGGGCCATTTTTACTGTTGAGTTCTTTTTATCGGGATCTGAGCTGGTTAAAATAAGATCAAGGGGCATTTGCTCTGGAGGGGTAGTGTAAAGTTTATCGATAGTAAAATGAATGCCATCTCGTGTTTGTTTTACTGCGCCATTTTGTGCTTGTTCTTCTTTCCAGAAAAAATCACTGGCATGAATTTGGCTTTGTAGGGCAAAACCAACTAAAAAAATAAGATATCTTAGAAACTTGTTCATCTGCTTTTCTCCCTCTATAAAATAAACTCACTGCTAGCAGGATAATTCTTTTAGGAAGCTGCTTTCAAGGGTTATGTGAAAATAGCTGTCTCATTGCAAAAAATCTATATTTTGGTACCCTTATAAAAGGGGCATGATGGATTTAAATGGTATTAAATCTACTTGAGATGGAGTACACAATAAGAATTTGATCCTCAGTCGCGTTAGGGGTTTTATGAAACTAAAAAACAGTGTCAAAATATTTTTCTTTTCTTTGCTTTTTTCTTTAGGTTCTATTCTTGCTTTCGCTCGATCAACAGATGATATTCAATCATTTCACCATACAACTATTGAGTCTTTTGCTGACCTGCAAAAACAGGGCAAAACTTTAGATCAAATTTTAGATCGAACTTTAGATAAAGCTGCTTTGCAAGAGCTTTTTAAAGTAGCTCATAAGGCGTCCCTGCAGCCTTACAGCGTTGATTTAAAATCAGGTGGTCAAAAAACTGTACATCTGGACTATTTAAAGCAGTTAAATCGCGATGTTGCAGTTCTCAAAAAAATTATGAAATATCAGCGAAAAAACAACGAAAACATTGATCTAGAGCAATCTTTGATTGACTCTCTCAGTCAGCTACATAAATTTTTGAAAAAATATCGTCTTCAGCTAGAAGTGGTAGGGCGTCACGCGGCTATTCGAGCTGAGTGGGGTGATCTGTTTGATCTGGTCGATAAAGGTCAAGATATTTTGCCGTATTTACCTGATAAAGGAATTGAGCAGTCAGGCCGAAAGGGTCTTAAGATTCTTGTTTCTAGAATGGAGCGGCTGCTTGGGGAAATCAGTAGTTATGAAGATCGTCTACATGCAGATTGGGTTGATTTAAAATTGACCAATTATGTGTTCAAGATAGAGCTTATTCGGTTAAGAAATGCGGCGATTTTCCATCCCTTGTATCGAGGTATGCCGATTCAGACAAGTTATCCAAGATAAAGAAAGATTAAAAAATGAATATATTTCAAAAAATTATGATGTGTGCGTTGGTGGTTTGTGTTGGTGTTCCTGTTAAGGCCAATAACAATGAACCAATGCTTGCAGGAGCTGTTCTTGCTGCAGTTGGAGCTGTTGCCTACATGTCTTGTCGTGAAAGCAACGCCTCTAAAATTACGCGTGCTCAAAACATGGTGAATACTTATCGCGGGCAAGTTGAACAAGCTTTGAGTTTGTGTGCTCATTCAGGCATTAAAGATATGAATTCGCGTTTGACGGTTAAAAATACCGGTACATTAAGGATAGACATGGTGAGTATGCAAAATGAGCTTTTGAGGATGCGCAATGACCTTGAAGCTCGTTATTGGTATCCGTGGAATCGAACGAGTCAAATGCAGGATACGTGTGCTCAGGTGCGACATCTTATGGTGCAAATGAAAGTAGCTTTTTTGCTTTTAACAGCGCGAGAAGCTCAAGGGATTTTGGATACTTACGGTGTAAGGGTTGATTATATTCTTGATTTGCTTCAATATCCATCAAGATTTTATGAGACATTAAAAAATATTGGTTCTTTAAAAAAAGAACTACAGGAAATTATGCCTGTTGTACGTTGTTTACAAAAAGACTTGACTACGCAAGCATGTTTAACCGAGAGTCCTAGGGGTCAGTCTTATGAAATGACGTTGACTAAAGCTGGACGTGCGCTTGATGATTTTATACCAAAAGTAGATTTGCTTTTAATTGTGTTGAAATATACCAACTGTTTTGTTCCAAATATTAGTGAAGATGCTTTGGTTAAAGCCGCTCGAGTTATTTGTGGTAAAGAGTCGTCCTATCCGGTGATGTATGTTGTTGATCAATTGGGCAACGATATTGCACGAATTAATAAAATGATGACCTATGTTTCGTGTGAACAGATTTGTCTTGATATGCTCGACAATGTTCGGACGCTGCTTATGCAGTCAGAGCAGCAAGCTATAGAGCGTCAAGCATACGAAAATTATTTGCAGCAACAACGACTTGCGGCGGCAGCAGAAGCTCAGGCGCGTGCAGCAAAAGCGCAAGCTGATGCAGCACAGGCTCAAGCATATGCTATGCAGCAACAGGCATGGGCACAATCGCGACAAGCTGCAGCTCTTGAAGAGAGCAATGAAATAGAACGCAGTAAACGATGGTAATTGCAATAAGTATTTTTTAGAAAGTCATTTTGAATTTGAGTTCAAGGTGACTTTTTTGTTTTGTTATCAAATTCATGGTATTTTAAAACTATGAAAATTGATACGAAAAATAAAAAATCATGAACATTCATGTTCGCTTGTTGCAGTACGCATCCAAAACATTTACCTACCAAGTTCCCGATCTGTGGCAACAGGATATTTCTCGCGGTGTTTTGGTACAAGTGCCTTTGGGCAAACGCATTGTGCCGGCAGTGGTCGAGTCTATCGCGCGCTCATCGGATATCTACGACTTTCAGCTCAAGCCGATTGATGCCATTTTTCCATTTCCTAAAGACCCACATTATTTGTCCTTTATTCAAAAAATATCTGATTATTACCAAACAGATCAGTTAGTTTTTTTGCGACGTGTACAGTTATTTTTGACTGAGCAGCAGGAGCATGAGTATGCACCCCCAAAGCATCAAGAAGAGCATCAACAGCAATTTCTTGATGCGGTTGTTTTTACTGATGAGCAAAAAACTGTGTACGAAGCAATGGTTCCGGCGGTGCGTGAGCAAAAGCATGAAACTTTTGTGCTGCATGGTGTAACTGGTTCTGGTAAAACAGAAGTGTATAAAAAATTAACTGAGCAAGCACTTGAGCAGGGCAAGGCCGTGATGCTTCTTTTTCCTGAAGTAACACTTGCCTTACGATTTCAGAAATTATTTGCAGATAGTTTTACAACGATTCCAGTGATTGGATTTCATAGTGCATCAACGACCAAACAAAAAAGATTATTGTGGCAGCTACTTTTAGAACAAAAACCGGTCATCATCATTGGGGTACATTTGCCAGTATTGTTGCCTGTTGCACATTTGGGTTTGATCATTGTTGATGAAGAACATGATCATGGGTATCAAGAAAAAAAACATCCCAAGTTGCACACGCGTGACATGGCGATACTTAAAGCATCATTGCATGGTATTCCCATTGTTCTGGGATCAGCAACGCCAAGTATTCAAACATTGTGGAATGTGGGAGCGCGTGGATGGAAGTTGCTCGCAATGACGCGCCGATTTGCAGGAACGTTTCCTCGGGTGCGCATGGTATCGCTTAAAAAAGGTGAACGCAGAAAGTATGGTTGGTTGCATAACGAACTTTATTTAGCGTTGCAAGATCGGTTGATGCGCGGTGAGCAAACCATTATTTTTTTGAACAGACGTGGGTACAGTTTTTTTGTACAGTGTCCCTGTAGTTTTGTGTTTGAATGTCATCAATGTTCTGTCAGCTTAACCTTACATCAAGATAATTTTTTGATCTGTCATTACTGTGGTCATAAAGAATTTTTGCCATCAGAGTGTCCAACCTGTAAAGGTGGAAGAGATGAATTTCTCAAGCAAGGTATAGGAACACAACAGGTCGTTGCAATGCTACAGAAATTGTTCCCAGATGCACGCATTGCCCGTGCTGATTTAGATACCACTTCAAAGAAAAAAAGTTGGGCACATACTGTTGAGGATATGTATGACAAAAAAATAGACATTTTGGTGGGTACTCAGTCAATCACCAAGGGGTATCATTTCCCGGGTGTTACGCTCGTGGGAGTTTTGTGGGCAGATTTGAATCTTCATTTTCCTATGTACAATGCAGCTGAAACTACGCTGCAGCAACTTATTCAGGTGGCAGGTCGTGCAGGACGCCAATCAAATGATAGTTTGGTTGTGGTGCAAGCGTTTGATACGCATGCAATTTTTGACTTTATTGATGAAACGAAATATCTAAAATTTTATGAACATGAAATTGCGCGTCGAGCAGATGCCATATATCCACCATGTGGGCACATTGCTCAGATCGAGTTTAAAGCAGAAAGTCAGGAGCAGATTCTCAAGGAGGGACTTCTGGTTGCTGATGTTTGTAATAAAATTATTGAGAAATATGGTTATCGGGTCCAAGTTTTGGGCCCCGCAGCATCCTTGGTGCATAAGGTCAAAAAAATATATTCACAAGAATTATTTCTGAAATCATCGTCACGACAACAGCTGATACAAATATTTAAATATGTACGTCAACTACCGCTTAAGTCGGGCATTTATTTTACTATCGATCCCGTCGCTTAGCGTTACTTTACTACATTTCTTGTACCGGCAGTTGAGCAGGAATTGTGATAAAATGTTCGCGATAAAATTTGAGTTCAGCAATAGATTCTTTGATATCGTCAAGTGCGCGATGAGTATTTTTTTTCTTGAAGACAATATCTTTGCCAGCCCACTGGCCGATCATAATTTTAAAAGCCGTAACATCAACAACGCGGTAATGTAAAAAATCGATGATGAGTGGCATCTCTTTTTGTAAGAATAACTTGTCCATCCATATTGAATTTCCACAAAGCGGTGCATTGTTTTTTTCGCAATGTTCTTCTAAAAATGTAAGAACTTCTTCGGCTGCCTGATCGGTAGTGATTGTAGAATCTTTAGATGCTTGTATGAGTCCTGAGGCAGTATGCGTTTCGATACACCATGGGTTCATGTTGCTCAGTATTTCATCGGGTTGATGAATGATTAAGTTGGGACCATTTGCAATGATGTTGAGGTTTGCATCCGTAATAATGGCTGCAATTTCTAAGATAACATCATTTTTATAATCAAGACCGGTCATTTCCAAATCGATCCAGACAAGGGCATTGTGTTTATGTTTCATAATATTTGTTACCTCAACGAGAGAGTTTTTGCTTTGCGTTATGCTTCCAGATCACGAAGCATTTCTTTCCAATTCTTTCTTTGTTGATCCAAAATATTTTTTCGTTGATCAGTATATTCTTGAATGGTTTTATTTAATGCGGTTAAATATACTTCTCTGGATACTTTCTTAGGAAGACCGCGATGATCGTTTAACCAGCAAATGATTGGATTGTTTCCATATGTTAATTGTTGGAGTTGTTGATAACAATCGCGTATTGCATGCTCAATGCTCTGTAGTCTTGGATCTGTTTCATCTATGCGTGAATTGCTCGTGCTGCTTGCAAATATTCTTGTTATCTGCAGTAACCCTAAAATCGCAATAAAAAATAAAGATGATTTTTTCATAAAAACCTCTCTGAAAATGCTTTGTGTAAACATACAAAATATAGCTTGACCCCTCCCCCTTGAAAAGTCAAGAATCAGGGCCTGAATTTTGAATGAAGGTGGAGTTTTTGCGTGCAAAGATGGGATTGCTTGGCGAGATGATTTTGAAGATAAGTGGTTGAGGTTTTATAAAATTTAAACAAAGTATAGATACTCTTGCGTTTCAGTTTAATGCAGCTTATAATGGTCGTTATGTATGTTTAACGACTAACGCAAGAGGCATTAAGTGAAGCCGCCACTCCATCTACCAATTCCTGTGATACGTGCACTGCGCAAGCTAGGACAAGATATTAACAGCGCTAGGCGTAGACGTCGAATTACCATTAAACTCATGTCAGATCGCGCTAATTTATCCAGATCAACCATTGGCAAAATTGAAAAAGGTGACTCAACCACTTCGATAGCAGGCTACGCCTCTGTTCTATTTGTTCTTGGGATGACCGAGAGACTAGGTGATTTGGTTGACGCCGCATATGATTTAACGGGGCGACATCTTGAAGAGGAAAATTTACCTAAGCGAGTACGTTATCCAAATAAAAAAAAGGAGGACATTTGAACTCATTGAAAAATCAATGACCCCTGCAGGAGTGTGAAAAATACGAAGAAGGATATCGCGATTTTGTGCTATCTGAACTACTCATTGCCATCACAAATGATAATAAATTAACTGTCCGCAAGCTTGCCAAAGAAGCAGGTCTATCGCTAAGAATTGTTCAAGCAATGCGATCTTATGAACAAAGCCTGAGAAACAAAAGCCTGAGTTTTGTTTCTCAGGCTTTGAAAGTTATATTCAACCATGATTTTTTAAAAACGGTAGTGATAAGTTTAAAGCTACGATTTTAGTTACTCTGTTCGAGGCTGTGACTCTTGAGCTTCTGCTTGGCGTGCTTTGCGTTGTTTTATTTCACGAGATATTGTTGCTATGTCGTTGCTTAACTTTTCGTTGTATTTTTGCATGTTTTGTTCATATTCCTTCAAAGAGAAGCAATCATTAAAATTGTATGCCTTAAAAGAGCCTTCCAAATCAATTTTGCGGTTGTTATTCAGGTGAGTTTGTTTTAAGGCAAGTAGCTCTATCAACCGTTGAGTAGGCATGTTTCCATAATCATTGCTCGCACTTGAATCATTGCTCGCACTTGAATCATTGCTCGCACTTGCACTTGAATCATTGCTCGCACTTGCGGTAGCAATTTGCGACATTTCAAAACAAAGAATCATTGCAATTGAAAATAACAATAAATTTTTCATGAAAACTCCTTAAAAAAGCTTTTTATAAATATGTAAAATCATTTTATCCCCTCCCCTCTTAAAATGTCAAGGAACGGAAGCTTGAATTTTGAACTGGAACAAAGGTTTTTGAGGCATTTTGTCTTGTAAAATCTTTTTAAAAAAAATGAAACTGTTACACTGATTTTTATGTGTAACGTTAGATTTTGCTTGATGTGGGTGTGGTATGTTAAAAGTTGGGGTTTTGCTAGGCGGAAAATCAATTGAACGAGAAGTTTCATTAAATTCCGGTCGAACGATTTGTGACCATTTAGACACGCAATTATTTCAAGTTATTCCCTTGTTTCAATCACCAACGGGTGATTTGTTTATTTTGCCATGGTCGTTTTTGTATCGGGGCAAAATTGCTGATTTTGAGCACCGGCTTGAGCGTGAAGCAACCAAAATCGTTTGGGATGATTTGCCGTCAATGATCGATTTTATGTACATTGCAACGCATGGAAAATACGCAGAAGATGGGCGCTTGCAGGCAACTCTTGAGTTATTAAAAATACCGTATTTGGGTACTAAAGTTTTTGGTAGCGCTCTTGGCATGAACAAAATTTTACAAAATCAATATTTAAGTATGCATGGCATTGCAACGCCAAAAGGGTTTGCAGTTACTGTAGACATTGTGCAACAGGCAAATAAGGTTGCCATGCAGCAGCGTATGCAGGAATGTGGTATTGAGTTTCCTGTGGTGGTCAAACCTCAGTCTGAAGGATCAAGCTTGGGTGTTTTTGTAGCCCATGATCTTGACAAGTTAATGACTGTGCTTAAAAAATCATGTTTTATTGGCGGTGGTGCTGGGCAAGATGTGATGGTTGAAGAAAAAATAGTGGGTATGGAATTTAACTGCATCGTGATTACTGACTACGTGACCGGAGAGTTTACTGCGTTGCCACCAACTGAAATCATGCTCAAAGATGGCGTTGAAATATTTGATTATCATCATAAATATATGCCAGGCGCAGCCAACAAACGAACTCCACCTGCATGCAGCGCTGTTGATTTACAACGCATTAAAGATGTTTGTGTTGCAACGATGCGCGCACTTGAGTTTGTCAACATTGGTCGCATTGATGGTTTTTTAACCATAACGGGCGAAGTGGTAATTTTGGATAGCAATCCTCTTTCGGGCATGGGACCATCATCATTTTTGTTTCGGCAAGCTGCAGAAGTTGGTATGGGGCATGGTCAATTAATTAATCATTTGATTAAAACAGAATTAAAACAATATCAGATGGAGCGTGTGACAAAAATGGTAAGTGTGACTCCAAAAATTCGTGTTGCTGTTCTTTTGGGCGGCTCGTCCAATGAAAAAGAAATTTCACTTGAATCTGGTCGTAATGTTTGTTTTAAACTGTCGCCTGAAAAATATGAAGTTGTGCCCGTATTTGTGGACAACAATATGCAGCTTCATCAAATATCACAACAACTTTTGGTTTGTACCTCAACATTTGAAATTAGATCGCGCTTACACCAAGCAACTCCACTCAAGTGGTCAGATTTGAAAAATATTGCTGAATTTGTTTTTATTGCTTTGCATGGTGGGCAGGGTGAAAATGGAGTGGTTCAAGGTACGCTTGAAATGATGGAAATTCCTTACAATGGCCCGTCTATTTTCGCAAGTGCATTGTGCATGGATAAATATAAAACAGGACAGTTTTTGGCCTCTAAGGGTTTTAATGTGCCAACATCATTTCTGTTATCAAAGCAAGATTTTTTGAGCAACAATTTAGATGCGCTTCAAGCATTTTTAACATCGATTAAATTTGCATGCATTGTAAAACCACATGATGATGGATGCAGTGTTTTGGTTGCAGCGCCCAAAAATGAACAAGAACTTATGTCAGTACTTTCTGAGTTGTTTGAGCAAAAAGATTTTGCACTTATTGAAGAGCGCATTATGGGAATGGAGCTTACTGTTGGTGTGATTGGAAACCAAAATCCAAGAGCCTTGGTACCAAGTGAAGCTTTGGCTCGTGGTGGTATTCTTTCAATTGAAGAAAAATTTTTACCCGGTGCAGGTGAAAATCAGACACCTGCTCGTCTTGCACCAGAAGATATTTTGTTGGTTCAAAAAACGGTACGTGATGCCTACGTTGCAGTTGGCTGTGTGGGATATTCGCGCATTGATTGCTTTTTTCAAACTGAGCAGCAATCACCAACCGGTCAGAAGCGTGTGATTATTCTTGAATTTAATACACTTCCTGGCCTGACTCCTGCAACTTGTTTATTTCATCAAGCTGCAGAAGTTGGCATGCGCCCAATGGAACTTTTAGATGAAATTGTTGAGTATGGCTTTGCGGCACATCGACCAGACGAGGTTGTGTCTGTTGATGATGTGTTGTTGCAGCATGAACAGATTTAAGCAATTAACTCTTTTCTGTTTTTTAATGTCAAAATAATCAGTCCAAATAAATTTGGAATCACAATCAAGGGTAAGATTAAATCAGCAATATCCCAAAGCGTTGGTGTATCAACAATTGAACCTAGGAAGATAAAAATGCTGACAAATAGGTAGTAAAAGGTCATCCATCGATTACTGGTGAAATATCCAAAACATTTACTACCGTTAAAGCTGTTGCCCAGCGTTGCGCCAATGATGCACATGGTAACTGTTCCTGTCAGTGCGATTGCGCCAAACTGTGGTAATGCCTTTTGAAAAGCTAAAAATGCAAGATCGTTTGATGTTTTTCCAAGGGTCCAAACTCCTGTAATAATTGCAACGATGCCAGAAATCATACATAAAAATGTATTCATAAAAATAGAATACATGCCCAGAATTCCTTGTTGAATTGGATTATCGGTTGATGAGTATGAATGAGGAATTGCAGCAGTTCCAACGCCAGCTTCAGTGGTGAATGCCCCCTTAAAAATTCCTTGACGCAGGCCAATCATCATGCTTGCTCCTGCAAACCCGCCAACAGCTGCAGTAGGTGCAAATGCATGTGTAAATATTGCAGAAAGCGCCATTTTGAGCGCAGAAATATCGGCAAAAATAATAAGAAATGCTGTTGATAAATAAAAAATAAAAAGTATTGGCACCATGGTCGCGGCAAAATTACCAATTGTTTTGGTACCACTGGTGAGCATGCCAAAAACAAAAATTGCTAAAATAGCACCACTCACATATTCTGCCACACCGTAGTGGGCGTAGGTTGCTGCAAGGGTTTTTGATTGGAGTGCTGACCAAGCAGAAAATAAGAAAATAGTGAGGACGCCGTACCAGTTTGCAAGCAGTGGATGTATGTGGTACAAGTATCCGGTTGGTCCACCAATGATGCTACCATCTTTGGCATATCGTTTATATTTTACGGCAAATACAACTTCGGTAAATTTGGTAACTGATCCAAATAATGCATAGACCGCCATCCAAAATAGTGCACCAGGTCCTCCAATTGCCACTGCAATGGCTGGTGAAATAATATTGCCCATGCCAAGACTGGTTGACATTGCAGTGTAGAGGGCATGCATAGGACTGAGTGTATTTTGGGTTGATTCTTGTGATTTTTTGAGATGCAAAATTTTAAAAAAATCTTGTATTTTTCTAAACTGAGGGAAATGAGTGAGCATAGATAAAAGAATACCTGAACCAAGAAATACACATGCAAGTGGAACATCAATAGCATGAATAATTGTTTTAAGTGCCAACATATTGAACCTTTATTGAGAAATAACCTGCCCTTGCTCTTCAAGCTATGGCGAGGTTAACGATAGTAAAATAGTATGTTTGTTAGCATAGGATAATTTTATTTTTTTGCTAGCAATGTAAGCGCTTTACGCAGCAGCAGATCAAATGGAACCGATTGTCCTGCTGTTTGCTGCTTGAGTATTGCGGTCGTTTGTTTGATTTCTGTTGGACTATAATTGAGTGAGTTAAGCGTTTGTTGTAAATCAACCCAGGCTCCAATGACGGTGTTATTTTGAGCAACTGGATGCTGGTTGATGAGTTTGTGAGCTTTATCTTTGAGTTGAACTACGAGTTGTTCTGCTTTTTTTGCACCAACGCCTTTGATAGAACTGAGAGCTTTAATGTTTTCTTCACAAATAATTTGTAAAAAATCGCTAGGTGCCGTTGATTCTAGAATAGTTAATGCAAGTTTGGGCCCGATACCAGAACAGCTAATGATCATTAAAAAAAGATCTTTTTCAATTGCTTGTTGAAAGCCAAAAAGAGATGGTCCCTGCTCAGCGTTCCAATGCATGTATATAAATAATGTGATATTTTGTTGAAGCGCTAAACTTTTTGCTTGTGGACAAAAAATTTCAAAGCCTACGGCCCCATGAGTTATGACAATTTTGTTATCTTGTTGATGGGTAAGAACTCCTGAAAGAGTGTGAAACATGGTGAGCCTTTCTGCCGGTTTAAAAGCTTTACGGATGATATTTGGTTTTGTAGATAAACATTGCTTTTTAAGCATCAAACGTCAACTTAAATCGCCGCTTGCAGGAGTGAAGCTTGTTGTTCGATCAATTTTATCTAAAATATCGATGTGGATTGAAAAGCTGTTTGACATGTTGAGCAAACAGGGTATAATTTTAGAGATCTCTTTTAAGTGGGAATAGCTCAGCTGGTAGAGCGTTGCCTTGCCAAGGCAAAGGTCGCGGGTTCAAATCCCGTTTCCCACTCCAGCTTTCGCCAAGGCTACGGCTGGCTAGGTCAGTACAGAATGAAGAAGAGATTAATCGAAGAATTGATATGTAAGAATAAAAGCGAAAGCTGTCCGGCGAAGTAAGCGATTTGGGCGTAGCGTTTACGCGAAGACCAAGAGACACGAAGCCTGGACTCTTACAGTGAAAAGTGGTTTTTTGATTCTTACAAGGCTGCGCCGCTAAAGACCTTTAAATAGAAAAATTAAACTTTGATATAAAAACGAAGACTGAAATAAAAACAACAGCCTTCGTGGATACATCATCAAATAAAATTTAGTTATAAATATATCTCGTTCTATTGGAATTATTACTCTGTTTAGAGTATTCTGTAAGTAAATAAAGACAGTTATATAGCATGGTGGGGGAGCAGGTTAGATGGATAAGGAATCTTATGAAATCTGTTATTACGCAAGGTACAACCGTTGCAAAGGCTATTGAAGAAGCTTTAAAAAAAGCTGATATGCCTCAAGAATTTTTTGTGAAGTTGCTTGAAGATGCTCAAGCAGGATTTTTAGGTTTTGGTGCAAAAAAAGCCAAAATCGCTTTGTTTTTTAAAGAAGAAGTTGCAAGCGCAAGGCATCATCAAGAAAGCATGTTTGAAAAAGGTTCTTACGAAAATTTATTCAATAATCCAAGCATGAAAAAACAGATCGAACAGCAGTTGAAAGATCTTGGTTTAGAAATTAAACCGATCGTTGCTCCTAAAAAACCGATGGTTGCTCCTCGTGAGCCTGCTTTAGTAAATTCTGTACATTCAAACAGTCCAACTAAAATGCATACTCGTCCGTTGCCTGATAGATCTCAGCAACCAATGCAGCCAAGACGACAACCGCTTGAGCAGTCATCTGCTATGGAGCGTAGTCCTCAGGCTCATGGATCAGAACAAGAGGCAAAGTCGGATGAATTTCGTCGAAAAAGACGCCCTCGTTACTATCGTCCTCGTTCACGTTTGCGGGAAGATGGTTCGGTAGCGCCGTCTCAAAATAAATCAAATTCAGATGGCTCAGATTTTTAGTAGTTTGGCAGAACATGACCAAGCCATTGTTGCATTGTGTACTCCTCAGGGGGCAGGTGCTATAGCTTTGTTACGGTTATCAGGTTCAGATGTTTTTTCGATGGTAGATCAGGCGTCTGCCTTAGCTTCTGGTAAAAAAATTTCAGAGGTGGCAACTCATACGATTCATTATGGTTTTGTTACTGATCGTAACGGATCAGAGATTGATCAAGTTTTATTTTTGGTCATGCGAGCTCCTAAAACATTTACCGGCCAAGATGTTGTAGAAATTACTTGCCATAATAATCCATTTTTAATTGAAGCAGTGATTGATCGCCTTCTTGAATGCGGAGCTCGGCTTGCGGGTAAGGGTGAGTTTACGCAGCGTGCGGTGATGTTGGGTAAAATGGATCTTTTACAAGCTGAAGCTATGAATGATTTGATTCATGCTCAGACATCTGCTTCGCTAAAATATAGTTTGCAACAGCTTCAGGGTAGCTTGTCATCCTGGGTACACGAAATTGAAGTTGCCGTTGTTGAAATGATGGCATATTGTGAAGGAAGTTTTGAATTCTTGGATGAAGAAATGGAATTTGCGGCAGACGTTGTTGCTAAGGTGGATCGGTTGACGGCCAAAATAGAAAAAATACTCAAAACATTTCCTAAGCAACAGTACATTAAAGAAGGTGTACGCATCGTGCTGATCGGTTCGGTGAATGCTGGTAAATCATCACTTTTTAACTGTTTGCTTGAAAAAAATAGGGCCATTGTAACGCCCATAGCAGGAACAACGCGTGATACCATTGAAGCAGGTGTTTTTCGTGAAGGTGAATATTTAACGTTTGTTGATACGGCTGGAATTCGTACAACCAGTGATCAGATTGAGCAAGAAGGTATCGATCGATCATTTCAAGAAGCAATTGGCGCAGATATTATTTTGCTCGTTATTGATAGTTCAGGCCCTGTTGAATCTGACACCCTGGCTGCATATCAAAATATTTTGGATCAGTATGCAAGTAAAGTAATTTTAGTGCACAATAAAATGGACAGTGTGCCGGCGACATCAAAAATATTTTTGGATTCATTGAATCGATTTGATGGGCTGACCATATCGGTCTCTGCAAAAAATCATCAAAAAATCGATGATCTTTATGGTGAGATCATTAAAAAAATAGAACAACTTAAGGGTTCTGATTCTATCAGTTGTTTGCTCAATAAGCGTCAGTATGATCTGCTGACAAAATTCTTAAAAGATTTATATGAAATAGCCCCCATGTTACATAGACAGCAGGTTGATTATGAGCTTGTGTCATATCGACTGAAAGAGGCTCTTGGGCTTCTGGCAGAAATGACCGGGCGCTCGATTAGCGAGGCGGCATTGGACAAAGTGTTTCAAACATTTTGTGTGGGAAAATAAAAAATGACTGCCTTTTTGTGCAGTCATTTTTTTTAAAATTTTAGTTTGCGACCTGTCTATGCATGTTCAGATCGCGACCAGGTTTGTAGCAAGCGTGGAGCAGGTTCACAGGTGTGAACAGTTGTTATCGTGGCAAGTTCTTTTGCTTTTTTTGCGTTTGCTCGTGCGGCTAGGAGAGTTTCATTTGCTTTTTGCTGCCACAAACAAAAGAATCTTCTTTGTAGTGTGCATTCTGTTCTGGCAAGAAGATTTTCTTGTTTAAACTGTTTAAATAGAGCCAATGTTGTTGGATCTGGGTTTCTCAGTCTTTTTAATAGACTTGGTATGTCATCTTTTGGTTCTTGTGTTTCGCTAGAACCAATATGGAGTCTGACTGTTGATAGTTGTGAGCGGGTTAGTGAATTTAATTCTTTATGGTCTTGAGGATGCGTACCCTTGAGTATGAGTAGGAATGTTCTCATCATGTCTCGCGCTACGCGTGTTGTTACTTTTGTGATATCGGCATCGGTCATGTTGTGTTTTTTTGGATCGATAGTCATTTAACGTCCTTTTGCGTCTCCAAAGGATGAGGGCTGTAGTTGATCAAAGGGATCATTATTTTTAGTAGTCCTACAAAATCTTTAGGTTGCCTCTTGTAGAGCGTGATTAGGGACCGTCTTGTCCAAATTTTTATTTTTCGGGTTGGATTTTTTATTTTTGGTTCTTGATTTTCTATTTCGTGTTTTTGGTCTTCTGTTTTTTGCCCTTGATTTTCTGATGAGTATATGATTCTTGTATCAACAAGGCTGCTGGTTATTAGTAATAATTTAAACGCAAATTTAAGCGTAGACATACAATCCCTTACTTTTTGAGATACATCAAAAAAAGGACTATTTTTTCAAATAGTCCTTTTGCAGTTTGTTCTTATTTTGAATCGATTGCGTAAATTTCAACGCGTCGGTTGACCCATTGTTCTTGACGGTTTCCGCCTTTGCGTACCGGCATTTCTTGTCCACGTGGCGCAATTTTGATATGGGATGCATCAATGTTGTGTTGAGCAAACTCTTGAGCTACATAGCGTGCACGACGCTCTGAAATTGCCATGTTGTAAGCTGCTGATCCCGCAGAGTGACAAGCATGTCCTTCAATGACGATTGTTTTACCTTGCTTGATCATATCTTTTGCTTCTTTAACATCATAGAGCAAAGCAGGTTCTTCGCTTGGTTTTAAGGTGTCTTTGTCAAAGTCGAAGTGCAGGGCTTTAAATTTGTTTTTGCTGCTTTCTGCGCCAGCATCTTCCCATGAAAAAATTGGATTGTTTTGACTTGATGAGCTTGAGGTTGCAGATGTTTTATGTTTTGAAATGCTGTCATCAAGCGCAAATGTTTTCATTGAGTCAGAATCAAGCTCAAGAGGATCTACTGATTGATTTACTTTGCGATGTTTTGATTTATCGGTTGATTTTGAGGAAAGCGCATGTTTTTTGTTGTCAGTATGTTTTTGCTTTTTTTTACAACCACCAAGGACAGAAAGTAAAAGAAAAGAGACTGCTAGTAATTTCTTTGACTGTGTTTGCATATCGTAAGCCTTTTTTATTTTTCATAATGTATAATATTCTTAATTTGCCTAAAGGAGCCGCCGGCATATTACTTCGCACTGCTTTGCAGCAAGCTACGTAAGGCGCAGCGGTATGGTTTTGAACACAGTTTATTTTGCTTGCTAGAAAAGTCAATGAGATCATCCGTTTGGAGCTTATTTACGAAACGTAACTTGATTGTTTTCTGGAGCTTGTTTTCCTCCTTGAGAAAATAGTGTATAATGCAATCATGGGGTTAAAAAAATTTATTATTTAAAATGTTAGTATGGTATGAAAAAAATTCTCATTAATCACAATCCCTGGGAAACCAGAGTAGCTATTGTACGCGACAGTAAGCTTGAAAATCTGTTTTTAGGTCAAGCTACGGATACTGAATTAGAGCGCGCCTTTTTTAAGGGACGTGTTTTAAAGGTTCTTCCTGGTATTCAGACTGCTTTTGTAGATATTGGGCAGGAGCGCGCAGGTTTTTTGCATATTTCAGAAATTGATCATGATCTTGCTCTCAACCGTGTGGTGGGCCTTGACCAGATCGAAGAGCTTAAGGATGATGAAGAACATCCAAGGCCAAGAGTGTCTGCTGAAAAAATCGATATTTCAAAAATTTTGCATGAAGGTGAAGAGCTTTTAGTGCAAGTGAGTAAAGAACCGGTCGATGAAAAAGGTGCAAAATTAAAAACATGTTTTACTTTGCCAGGTCGGTTTATTGTATTGACTCCAAATATTGGACGCATTGGTGTTTCTAAAAAAATTGAAGATCGCGCTGAGCGAGTTCGCCTCAAAGAACTTTTAGTTAAACATTTGCCCGAGGGGATGGGTGCGGTAATTCGTACCAATGCAGAAGGAAAAACAGAAGAAGAGGTTTATAAGGACCTTTCCTTTTTGATTTCTGACTGGAATCTCATTCTCAATAGTTATGGTAAATCTGTTGTAAAAACTAAATTGCATGAAGATGTCGATATTTCTTTGCAGGTAGTTCGTGATCATTTAGATGCTGAAATTGATGAAATTATTACTGATAGCGCTTCAAATCAAGATGCAATCTATGAGTATTTAAGTAAAGTTGCCCCTGAATTTAAATATAAAATTAAATTATATTCAGAGGGTGGAGATCTTTTTGAGCGTTATGAAATTGATCGTCAGGTTGCTGCAGCGCTTGATAAAAAAGTTATGTTGAAATCTGGTGGATCAATTATTATTGAAACTACCGAGGCGCTTACTGTTATTGATGTTAATACTGGTAAATTTACCGGTAAGGGTAAGGGCAATTTAGAAGATACCATTTTAAAAACGAATCTTGAAGCTGCGCGTGAAATTGTTTTGCAATTGAAATTGCGCAATATCGGTGGACTGATTGTGATCGATTTTATCGATATGAGCAATATGAAAAATCGATTAAAATTGGTTTCATTTTTTGAACAAACGCTCAAAGATCTGGATAAATTTCAATCGGTGGTTCTACAGGTGTCAGAGTTTGGTATTGTGCAGATGACGCGTAAGCGTTCAGGCAAGACGTTGATGAGACTTCTCACTGATCAGTGTCATTGTTGTCACGGTTCAGGTCGATTGCCAGCTGTTCGCGCAGAAAGTTATGAAATTTTGCGTAAAGTTAAGATGTTTTTGGCATCTAAAAAAGAAAAAAAATCTTACTTGTTTGAAGTAAATAAAGCGGTATTTGACTTTCTGGTGAGCAGTGAATTTAATTCTGTACTTGATATTGAATACCAATTTGGCTGTGTATTAACATTGGTGAGCAAAGAAACCATTCATCGTCATGATTTTCGCTTGAAAGAAAAATAAAGGATACTTGTGGAAAAATCTTTGGTTCTTGAAAGATATCCCCAATATCGTATGGATATTGGAATTGAAGTACATGTGCAATTAAATACGAACAGTAAAATTTTTTGTTCTTGTTCAAATGCGTTAACGCAAGATCCCAATGAAAATATTTGTCCTATTTGTGCTGGGCATCCTGGTGTTCTTCCAGTTCTCAATGAGCAGGTAGTTGAATATGCGATCAAGGCGGGACTTGGTACTCATTGTGCTATTTCTGAAATTTCAGAATTTGATAGAAAACATTATTTTTATCCTGATTTACCTAAGGGCTATCAAGTAACTCAGAACTATTTTCCAATTTGTACTTCAGGATATGTCATGATTCGTCTTGAAGATGGCACTGAAAAGAAAATTCGCATCAATCGTATTCACATTGAAGAGGATGCAGGTAAAAATATGCACAGTGAATTAACGGGCGAAAGTTACGTTGATTTAAATAGAGCCGGCACTCCGCTCCTTGAAATTGTTTCAGAGCCAGATATTGAAAATGCTGCAGAAGCTAAAGCCTATCTTAAAGCGCTTCGTTTAATCATGCAATATTTGGGCGTAAGTGATTGCAACATGGAAGAAGGCTCGTTTCGCGCAGATACCAATCTTTCTGTTCGCAAAAAAGATAGCGCGACACTAGGAACTCGGTGTGAGTTAAAAAATATTAATTCCTTTAAATTTATTTCTGACGCTATTGAGTATGAAACTGAACGTCAAATACAGGCGCTTGAAGCAGGACAGCGCATTCGTCAAGAAACACGTTTGTGGGATTCTAAAAATAGACGCAGTATTCCGATGCGATCAAAGGAAGATTTAGCTGATTATCGTTATTGTACTGATCCGGATTTATCTTTGATCAATGTTACCAATACAAAATTGCAAGAAGTAACGCAGTTGATGCCTGAACTTCCATACCATAAATTTCATCGATACATGAATCAGTGGGGTCTTTCGGCCTATGAAGCAGATGTGATTACCTCGGACATTGAGTTTACAAAATATATTGAAGCTGCAATGGCTGTGTATCCTCAAAAATCGGTTGTTAATTGGTTTTTGCGTGATGTTTTGGGGTTTGCAAATGAACATAAAATAGAAGTTGCCACGTGCTTGATGACACCTGAAAAGTTGGCAAAATTGGTACGTATGCTTGATGAAAGTGTGATTAACAATACTGCTGCCAAAGAAGTATTCGAGCTTGTTGCTCAAAATGGACAAGATCCTGAGATTATTGTTGAGCAAAAGGGACTTAAGCAAATTGGATCAGCTGATGAGCTTGAAAAAATAGTACAATCAGTGGTTGCCCAAAATCCGGCACTTATTGAACAATATAAAGCTGGCAAACAAAATGTTGTTGGATTTTTGATTGGTTCATGTATGAAAGCAACGGGCGGCAAGGGTAATCCCAAGATGCTTCAAGAAATTTTAAAGAAATATTTACAGTAAAATAAAAAAGAGAAGGCACCATGAGTAACGGTGCCTTCTTGGCGCAACAACGCGCAGGAGATTAAACTTTAAAGGTTTTTATGTATTTACGTAAGATATTTTTAGTCATCATGGTTGTGAGTGGGGGAAGTCTACTTGGGTATGATCATTTGTTGATGAACAATTTGCAGTCGCGGCATGTTCGTACTGTTCGGTTGGTAGACCCGGTAACAGCAAAAACGATTACTCAGTCATTTGAAACTTTGTCCAAGTATCGCAAACAGATTAAAGTAAAAGAATTACTTGAAAGTCCGTTCATTCAACAATTATTCCAAGATTCATTGTTGCGATCACCAGATCAACAGGTGAGTGACAGTGTGCGATCAGCGCAATACCTTATGTTGTTGCATTTGTATATGACGATGTTTCATCAGTACATTAAAACAGCTGAATCTTTTTTAAACGATTTGATTGGTGCTAAAAAATATTGGTTTTATGAAGACTTTTACATGTCTCAATCACCACTTCGTCGGCATCCGGTATACTCTATGTATTCATCGACATACAAACAAAACGTTCAACACAGAGTTGCTGTGTTGGAAGAGCTTGAAGGTCAGGTCGCTCACGTGCTGGGTATGTGTTTGTATGGAACTCAAAAGATTTCTGCAATTGAACGCGAAGATCAGATTGTAGAGTTTTTGGCGGAAGCTATCAAATCACTTTATGGCCAGTATCATGTGCCATATCCTCTTGCGGAAGAACAAACTGAACCAACACTGTTATTTCAAGATCTTTTGTGGATCTATGGAGCTATGGCTCAAAATATGGAGTCTGTAAAAACAGAGCTTGGTGAAAACAACAAGCCATCATTTGTTGCTGAGCATTGGTTTGGGTTAACATGTACAGCCGCAGCTGTTGTAGCGGCTTACGTCGTGTACAAACAAAATGAAGAAGACATTCCAAGGCTTAAGGAAAAGGCCGCAACGACCGCTAAATATATTTGGAGTGATTATATTATAATTCCAATTCAAGAATTATATGCGATTTTGTGGGAAGGAAAGCAAACTAAAATTCCTGATGTTCCTGAAAAAGCATATCTTAGAAAAGATTTAAAGCTTGGCGTTGATCTTTTATTAAAAGACGCTAATGAAACGACTCGAGATCTTGCAAAAAGTTATAATGCTCTTCTTGGCTGGGCTCATGAGCTTTTACCTACGATTCGAGGGGTTGTTACGAGCCAACAAATTAACTTGCAGTTAGCCGCAATTGGCCCAATTATTTTGAGTGTGTATGGTGCAGGAAAGTGTACGAAGGCTGGATACAATCGATTTGTTAAACATGACAATTGGTATGCTCCGATGAAATATAGCTTGCGTGCAGCGGATCAGCTGATTAATTCAGTTGCTCGAGGGAATGCGCATTCTTTTGCAGATGATGGTAAATTGTACATGTTGATTAAGAATGTGCAGCAATACATTGCATGCCTTAATAATGAAGAGTTGATTTTGATGCATACTGACTTAAGTGATTTGTTGTCATTTGATTTAACGTATGAACAAAAGCATGGCGTGATTGAAAGAATGTATCGTACGTATCAGTTTTTGAAATAAGATATTTCATTGCGCCGTTCCGGCATGACTGATCCGTATTTTTCATGTCTTGAGGTCCTTTAGCCGTTCCGGCATGATTAGTTATCTTAATTTGTTTGTTTTGAGGTCGTTATGCACGACAGGCATCCAAGTGGGTCTTGTCACCCACTTGGAGAACGGACAGCCAGGAGGTTTCCTGGCAACCTCGACGCTTCCAACTCGTTAGACGTTGACTTAGTGTTGCTATCGCAACAACTGTCGCAACGCCGCGCTCGGACAGTGAAGCTAATTTTGCCGTGCCCGCCATAGCTCATAGAGCGACGGCTGGGCCGTTATTTTATAAACCTAGAATTTGCCGTTATTTCTACAGCTTGTAAATCTTTTTTGTTAAATTGAAACGACATTATTAGGATATATGCAGTGATGAGCCGAAGGCGAACACGGATATTATATCCGTCAGAGGTTGCCAGGAAACCTCCTGGCTGCGTGTTCCAAGCTGTCGCAATACAGCTTGGGGCCAAGTCGCCGGCCTGAGGCGACCTCAAAACATAAAATACACGGATCAGTCATACCTTACTACGCGTTACTGCGTAACTAGCTTCGTAACGCTATGCCGGAACGGAAAAATGTTTTATGCCGGAACGGCATATGTCGAATTATTGAAATATAGTATTTATCTTCTTGAGCAACTTGTTTTCAAGAGTAAGCATTATTTTGTATTCACCATCATCAATGTGATCGTGCCCAAGCAAATGGCAGATGCCATGCACGAGCATGCGATCCATACGTGTCACAAAATCACCCGGTAAATTTTTTTTATTTTTCATCACGTATGGCACAGAAATAATCAGGTCGCCGATATTTTTGTCTTCATCGCAACGCACATTGATTTTCTGACCAGCTTTCAGATCCGTATGATAGGGAAATGAAAGCACATCAGTGGGTTTGTTTAGGTGGCGATATTGATGATTATATTGCTGAATGGTTCGATCAGTTGTGAGCCAAATTCCTAAATCAAAATCAGCATAACCGAGTGTTTTTAAAATGAGTTCTGCTTTTTTTTGATATAACGTTGCGTTGAATGCAACTGATCGTTGTGTTTGTCGAACAATGACCATTTATGCCTGATCGTTTTGATTGTTTTCTTGAGAACCTTGTTGGTTCAACAATGCAAAAATTTGTGCAGAATATGGTACCGTAATTTTATCCTTACCATTCAATACTATTTCTATCCGCTTTGAGTGGTCTTCATTGGTGTTGTTAAACAAGAATAGCATGACTTGCAGGGACATCATCATTTCTTCAAGTGTTAAACGACGTTTTTTTTGGATATCTGCAAGTTGTTTGAGCACATCGGCGCAATAATCGATATCTTGTTCAGATTGAGATGTTGTTTGAGTTTGGTTGTTGTGAACGGTAAAAAACGAAACTTGCAAAGATTTAACAGCAGGATCTTTAGGGAAACAGAAGTATGGTGTTGCAATCATAAAAAGAGCAATGGTTATTATATTTTTTTTCATAATTTTTTCATCATAAAGGTTAGAAACGATATTTTTTAGTGTAAAAGATCTGCAATATGTGTCAATAAAAAAACGGGCTAGTCTAGTTACGTAATCAGACCAGCCCGCACATATACTCAAGCAATCATTTATGCTTTTGTTGATTCTGAAAATTCTTTTTTTGGAATAAATGCTTCAAGGGCAGCGATCTCTGGTGCAAGATCTTGCTCTACTTGTTCAATGGCTATAATTGCAACTTCTGTGTCAGCATCTGTGGTAGCAACATCGTTGATCACGGTTTGCGTAGCGGTAATTGCGGTATTGATATCTGGTGCTACTTCTGGAGCAAGTACCGTAGCAACGGTATCAATCTCTTGGACCGTTGTTGCGTTTAACAAGGTTGGCATACTGTTTTCAGATGCGATAGTTATTGAAAAAAAGCCAAGAGCTGTAAAAAATAATCTATTTTTGTACATAAAAATCCTTTAGGTCGAGTTACGATAGTTGAGCGCTTACCGTTGCTTGCCAACTATCTTTATTTTGGGTTAAGACTGTTGTTGTAGGTGTTGTTAAAAGCTCTAAAGTTTGAGCTTTACACACACCTTTAATGAGTGCTTCTTGTTGTCGAACGAGATCTATTTGTATTGGCGTTAGGTCTCCAATGGTCAGAGTTGTGAGCTCTGTTTTAAGTGAAAGTTGTGCCGATGTTTTTAATTTACGCACCAGGTGAGTCAAATGTAAAATAGTTTGCATGTTTGTTTGAATCGTATTATCAACAGGATTTGCTGCTGGAAGTTGTGTCAAATGAATGGACGATACTTTAAAATCAGGTATTAAAATGTGTTGATACAAATATTCAGTAATGTGTGGTAAATAGGGCGCGTACATTTGCAACAATCTAAAGCTTGTCATACGCAATGTCCACCTGGTAGCATCGATTTGCTGTTGGCTGTAGTTGGTTGGATTGAAAAATTGATCCTTAATGATTTCAATATAGTTATCACAGAAATCTTGCCAGAACACATTTTCAACTGATTGTAGCGCCAAACTAAATTCGTTTTTTACAAAATATTCATGATACTGCTGCAAGCTGATTTGAATTTTGTCTAGCATCCACTGGTTAACAAGATCTAAGTTTGGCTGTTGATAGGGTGTGAATGTGTGTCCGTCTGTGTTCATTTGTACGAATTTTAGGGCATTCCATAATTTGGTGATTAATTTCTGACCAATGGCCATCTGCTCAGGAGAGAATGCAACATCTTGTCCCAAGGTTCCTGAAGCGGTCCAGAATCGAACGGCATCAGCTGGAAACTGTGCTAACAATTTTTCTGGATCTGTTGGAGCATTGTCTTTTGATTTTGATATTTTTTCTTTATTTTCACTCAAAACATAGCCAGAAATGACAATGTCATTCCAAGGTATACTCCCTTGATGCATCCATGCTTTTGCAATGGTGTAAAAAGCCCAGGTTCGAATGATATCATGCGCCTGTGGTCTCATTGCCATAGGAACAAAAGAGTTGTCGCTGAATGGAGATGCTGCCTCGTCTTGATGGTAAAGTTCTTTGCAGATGTAAGGAGTCAGTGATGATGTATTCCAAGTGTCCATCACATCTTGTTCTGGCCTAAAGTCAGTACTTTTGCAATCAGGGCAAGCTTGCGGGCAAGGGGTTTGTTGTGGATCGATGGGGAGTTGTGCAATATCTGCAAAAATAGATGCTTGGCAGTTGTTGCAGTACCAAACAGGAAAAGGAATTCCAAATACGCGTTGACGTGATACGCACCAGTCCCATGACAAATTGTTTACCCAATCAACAAAGCGTGATTTCATATGTTTTGGATACCAGTTGATGCTGTCAGCCATCGTAAGGAACTGTTGTTTGTGGTCAACAAGTCGTACAAACCATTGCGGTAAAATGGCATATTCAATGGGATGTTTGCAGCGTTCATGTACGTTAACCGAACTTTGAATTGTTTTTTGATTGAGGATCAAATTTTGTTCAAGCAACGTTTCAATGATTTTTTTGCGTGCTTCAACCACTTTTAGCCCACCAATGATCGCTGTTTCTGTGGTAAATTTACCGTCAAAGCCCAGTGACGGTCGGTAAGCAAGGGTATATTTTTTGTACCATTCAATATCTGTTTTATCACCAAATGTACAACACATAACCAGGCCTGTTCCTTTGTCAAGCTGTACTGATGAGTCAGCAATAAGTGGTACTATTTGACCAAACAGAGGAACAATTGCCTGTTTACCCGTAAGCTGAGTGCTGCGAGCATCGTCAGGATTAAACATGATTGCAACACATGAGGCAAGAAGCTCTGGACGCGTTGTAGCAATAATAATTGTTTCGCCATCAGTGGTTGTAAATGGAATATCAATGAACTCTTTGGTTTGCAGCACATCATCCAGTTCTGCTTGTGCAACGGTGGTGCGGCAAAGCGTACAGTACAATGCGGGTTCGTTTTTACGGTATACAAAACCTTTGTCCGCGAGCCTGATAAAAGATTCTTGAGCTATTTTTTGTACGTTGGGTGCAATGGTTGAATAGGTATGTTCCAGTTCCGCAGAAAGACCGATGGTATGCCAAAGATCGATGAATTTTACTTTCATTTCCTCTGTGGTTGACAGACAAAGTTCGATAAATTTTTCACGACCAAGTTTATGAACATTGGTGTTATGTTTCTTTTCTACAAAACGTTCAGTTGCAAGACCGTTACAGTCAAATCCGAAAGGATAAAAAACGTTGTGGCCTGTCATACGTTTATAGCGCGCAATGATATCAGTTTGGGTGTAAGAAAAAATATGACCAATATGCAACAAGCCTGACACGGTTGGTGGTGGAGTATCGATGGTGTATTGTTTAAAGCCGGGTTGCGTTTGGCGATATGTTTGTTGCTCTTTCCAGAGTGCGCGCATTTGTTGATCGCAAATTTGCGTGTTATAGCGTTGTTCCATAAAAATAATTTTCTTTGATTGTTTTAAAAGGAAAAATCTCAATAATTCTTATTATAACTTTTGTAGCTTTTTTTTAAAGTGCGGAGCTTTTTTTGGAGGTGCTGGTTCTTTTTTGTAATGTTGTAAATTAGCTGTAAGTTGCGGATCATCTGGATGTAATTTAAGAGCTTCTAGGGTAATTTGTTTTCCAAAATCATAATCACCTATGCGCCATGCAACGCGTCCTAGCAGATCATAATTAACGTAATTGTAAAGATTCGTTTCTACTAAAAGTGCATTATGATCAGGGCATTTAATATCAAGCGCTTGCAGAGCAAATAGGTAACATAGCGGATAGTTTTTGGTGTCCCAAAAAAGTTGAGCAAGACAAATGAGTGGCTCGGCTCTGGTTGGTTGTAGGCTATAAGCTTTGGTAAAATATTCAATTGCTTGAAGCCATTTTTTTAAGCGGTGATACAGTTTGCCTAAGTTATAAAAAGCAATAAAGCGTTCGTCATTATATCCAAGAACGTCACATCTTTTTTTATACCATTTGATTGCTTTGTTTGTTTCTCCGCGACAATTATATGTTTGAGCGAGCATAAAGATTGCGCGTGAGTTAGAAGGATTTTTTTTGTAATCGTTGAATAGTAATTTGCAATCGGTCTTGGTGCGAATCATAGATTTGTTGATTCCTTGAGTTGATGGTTCATAGTTAACAAAAATCGCTTCTGGCATCAGTTGTCCGGTCCAATCTTTTAGGTATTCATGTACGGACCCTTCAAATTCAAGACTTTTATGAGCTTTAAATAATCGAGGCATCGAAAATCGAGCGGCACCCACCGGTCCATCAATGAGCAGTCCATAAGATAAAGTTGGTGACGCAGCATGATCCTTACAAAATTGGATCAGCTCTGGAACACCGTGTGTATACCACTCTGCATCAATCATGAAAAAAAATATAGCATTGGGAAACTGTTTTTCAGCTGCTCGTAAAGCATAGTTTCGTGATGTTGAAAAATCAACAAATGGTTGACTTGCAATGTAGCCATGCGTCACATTGTTTTTTTTAAATAACTCCTGACATATTTCGATTGTTTTATCGGTTGATCCGGTGTCTAAAATAAAATAATTGTTAATTTTGGCATCCAAAAACGGTTGTAATGTTTTTTGCATAACGGGTTCTTCATCTTTTACCATGAGTACTACAACCAGTAGTTGATCATTTTCTGTGATAGGGGGTTGTTCGCTTTGAATGAAGGTGAAAAAAAAGCTACTTGCTACAAAAAAAATAAAAAAACGTTTCATGGTTGCTCCTTTTTTAAAGTGTGTACAGGTTTTAAAAACATTAGAGTAAGGATTTGATAAAATCAATAAGATTTAGTCGTTTTAGTCGTTCCGACGCGGTTGGTTATCTTAATCTCATATCTGACTTTAGCCGTTCCGGCATGATTAGTTATCTTAATTTGTTTGTTTTGAGGTCGTTATGCACGACAGGCATCCAAGTGGGTCTTGTCACCCACTTGGAGAACGGACAGCCAGGAGGTTTCCTGGCAACCTCGACGCTTCCAACTCGCTAGCCCTTACTGCGCGTTGCTTTCGCAACAAGCTTCGTAAGGCCGCGCTCGAACAGTGAAGCTAATTTTGCCGCCAGGGCTTTTTATCTATTTGATCCTACACTTCGTTTCGGATGAGTTGGTGAGTTGTTTCAAATTTTATCTCTACCTATGCATCTGTCTGTTAAAAAAGAATTATGAAAGCAATTTTGATAAAATAACGGTAAAATTAGCTTCACTGTTCGAGCGCGGCGTTGCGACAGCTGTTGCGATAGCAACACTAAGTCAACGTCTAGCGAGTTGGAAGCGTCTGGGGTTTTTAGGGTCCCCCTAAATGCCGATTGAAAAGTATGGCAGTATACTTTTCCGCCTATCGCGCGTAGCGATCTCAAGACATGAAATACACGTATCAGTCATACCGGAACGGCAAAACTCAATTAGTGATAATTTACATACATAAGCGATACATATCTTACAAGACAGATATTAATATCCCACTTCCTCTTGTGAAGACGCAACCGACAACACTTCTTCAATTGTCGTCAATCCCTGTTCAATTTTAGCAATTCCATCTTGTACGAGCAGTGTCATACCATCAGCCATTGCTTGTTGTTTAATGCGCATTGCATCAGCGCGGGCAACAACTAGTTGTGCAATCGCTGGAGACATAGCCATGATTTCAAAGATAGGAAGCCGGCCAGCATATCCAGAATTCATACATTTTGCGCAGCCCACAGCATGGTAAAACACAACCTTGCTTGCCTGTTCAGGGGTCATTCCAATGCTTTTGAGAGCGCTGTCTGTTGGTTTGTAGATCTCTTTACAAGCATTACATAGTTTACGTACCAATCGCTGTGCTAAAATAGCGGTGATTGAAGAAGCGATTAAAAATGGTTCGATACCCATGTCGATGAGTCGGGTGATGGTTGCTGGTGCACTGTTGGTATGAATCGTACTAAATACTAAGTGTCCCGTAAGGGATGCTTGTATTGCGATTTGAACGGTTTCAGTATCTCGAGCTTCCCCGATCATGACGATGTCAGGATCTTGACGTAAGATAGAGCGTAAAGCTGCAGCAAAGGTTAGGCCTATTTTTTCGTTCACTTGTACCTGATTGATTCCTGCAATTTGGTATTCAACCGGGTCTTCAACGGTAACGAGGTTGACTTCAGAAGAGTTCACGCGTGATAAAATTGCGTACAGAGTCGTGGTTTTACCAGAACCGGTTGGTCCTGATATAAGTATGATACCGTTTGGTTGCGCGATACTATGTTCAAGAACTTGGAAATCACGCTTAGAAAAACCAAGCGTTTCAAGTTTTACAAAAGTTTTAGATTTATCCAAAAGCCTCATCACAACACGTTCACCATGAATAACAGGCAAAACCGAAACACGAATGTCGATCTCTTTTCCTGCTACTTTTATTTCAATGCGTCCATCTTGAGGTTTTCGTTTTTCTGCAATGTTTAAATTTGCCATAATTTTAAGTCGAGAAATTAAGGCGCTTTGGATACGCTTTGGGGGGTTGAGCGCTGCAAACATGACGCCATCGATGCGATATCGAACTCTTACTTCTTTTTCGTAAGGTTCTACGTGAATATCGGAAGCTTCACGCTTGACCGCTTGAAATAAAATATGGTTGACCAGTTTTACCACAGGAGTTTTGCTTGCCATGGTTAAAACATCTTGATCTTCAATTGAGCCCAGATCAAGTTCGCCTTCAAGTAGCTTGCTATCCTCTTCAAGCTCTTCCATCATCTGCTTGGTGCCTTCAAGTGGATAATATCGATTGATAGCATCGATCACGACTGCCGCAGGAGCTACAGCGCGGCCTACGTGTTTGCCCAGCAAAAGGACGAGTTCATCAATTGCCTGCATTTTGTAAGGGTCAGCGGCAACAACCATTAATTTATCATTGACTACGATAGGCATGACCTGATTTTGTCGTAAAAATCCAAATTGAATTTTGGCAAGCACTGTTGCATCTGCCATAGATTCTGTAATTTGATCAATATACAAGATGCCGAGATCTTGGCTGTATGCTTTTGCCAAATCTTGCGGCGTAATAATTTTTTTATCGAGTAAATATGTGGTGAGTGTAACACCTGCTTCTGCAGCTTCCTGCTGGTACTGCGCACTGCTTTCACTTTTGATGACCCCCATGTTAATGAGAGCCTGTAGAACCCCTGAACTCATACCCTTACCTCAACAACTTTTATACTATGTAGTTACCAGTATGGTAGTACCATACCATAAAGCGCAACTTTTTGGAGCTATCTTCAATGTAGGGACCGCTTGAAAAGGAATATATCATTTGGTAGATTAATAAGTGAGTCTACTTAGATCACATAGCCGTACCCGCAAAGGATACTATCCTCATGCAAATTCTTTTCAGTATTATCGCTACCTTTTGTTTTGGCTTCACGTTAGGCCTAGAAGCAAAAAAAAGTACTCCCAAAATTAAAAAAGAAAGCAAATCTTACCCGGTTCCTGGAAAAATGCTTAAAAATATGGATGCCCAGGAGCTTGATAAAGTCATTGTTTATGCCAAAGAAACTCAGGACCGCGACCTAGCCTTTAAAGCTTTTTATCATATTATAAATATTTTACAGGATCATAATCAAATTAAAGTTTATAAGCTTGATCTTGCAGATTATTGTTTCAAGCTTGAAGACTGGGCAAAGGCTGCAGCCCGCTTTGAAGAATTTTGTTTGCTCTATCCGGGTTGTGACAAGTCAGAATATGCACAATATAAATTAATTTTATGTACATTTTATCTCAGCCTTGGTGCTGATCGCGATCAGTCCGACACGATCAAAACATTAAATTTGATCACTCATTTTTTGAAACGGGCAAAAGATCAAAAACTAATCAGTGAAATGGAATCGATTTACAAAACGTGTCGTAAAAGATTGTTTGAGCATGAAGTTTTGGTGGTTGAAACATCATTGCAGCAACAAAAATTTATTGGTGCTCAAAAACGAATTGAACATATTCAGGCCAATTTTGTTGATATCCCTGAGATAGAAAAATATGTCAGTTACCTTCAAGAAATGACTGATTTAGTAAAAAATCCAGAAACGCGGCCATTTTTGGTCAGAATTAATCTGCAAAATGCATTGACACCCAAAGTAAATAAAACTATCAAAAAATCGGATGTTCAAAAAGCCGTTTCGTTTTTTGTTGCATAGCCGTGACAAGGCTTGTTGGGCAGCGCGGCGAAGCTGTTGTGGTAACCTTTTTACAAAATCAGGGTTTTAAAATTCTTGAAACAAACTATAGACAGTTCTTTGGAGAGATCGATATTATTGCTCAGCGCGATAATGTTTTAAGTTTTATTGAAGTTAAAGCGCGCAAAAACAGCATGGTTTCTCTGCATGAACTCGTGACACCGGTTAAACAACGCAAAATTATTTTGGTAGCAAAAACATTTATCAGCAAACAACGCAACATGCCAGAAGAAATGGTGTACCGTTTTGATGTTGCGTTGGTGTATGTTCATGATAACGATTGTGAGATTACCTACATACCCAATGCATTTGCTGTGAGCGAGTATTGATGAGAGGTGGAAAAAATATTTTTTCCACCCCTCGTCGCAGTAAAAGGAAAAAATAGAAAATCTTAGTACTAGATTCCGGCTCGGAGGCCGGAATGACGAGGGAGAAGCAGCATGAAGCAGTTTTTAAATGAAACCGTTCTTCGATTTATTACATCGAGTATTATTGGTACCTCATTTTGGTGTGTCTTTGTTTATTTACCAAATGCAGCATTTTCAATTCTTTTATTTGGCATCTTGTGTACTATTTTGCTCGTTGAATGGAAAAATTTATTTCGACTGAATGATTTTTGGTTTTGGTTCATTATGCCTTGGTATCCCATCTTGCCTTTTGGGATAATGATCTACATGAGCAGTACTCCCTGCTATCGAACTTTAATCTATTATCTTTTTGTTATTGTTTTTGCCTTTGATAGTACTGCCTACATTACCGGCAAGTTGATCGGTGTTCGAAAAATTATCCCGCATATCAGTCCGGGCAAAACCGTTGAGGGATGTGTTGGTGGATTTATGGGGGCACTCGTTACATTTTATCTGTCCATTAGGTATCAACAGATTACGATGCCAGCGGCTTTGATGTTTGCGTTAGTTTTTATCGTATGTGCAATGGCCTTTGTGGGAGATATTTTTGAATCATTTTTAAAGCGTAAAGCTCATATCAAAGATTCGGGCAATATCTTACCTGGCCATGGAGGATTTTTAGATCGATTTGATGCTGTTATGATGGCATCATTCTTTTTCTTTTTGTTTCGAAGTGAGCTGACTAATTTGCTGTGCGTTCAGATTTAGAATTTTGAAAATAGCTCTGGATCGTTGTTTTGCTTATCGATACCCATATTTATACCCATAAATACCCATATTTTTGAAAAATTGAAATAAGGATTGTAAAATCAACCCCTTATTTCACAAAGTGCTTCAATTTTGAAATAAGAAACCAAAAAACAACTCCTTATTTCAGAAAAACCCATAATCTTGAAATAAGAGATCAAAAAACAACTCCTTATTTTAATCTTGGGGTTATTTTTGAAATAAGGAGTAAATTTTATGGCAAAGTATATCGCGATGCTTTACCAACACCAACCTGTATAATTAATTTTTTTTGCACCAAATCAGACAAATGTTTCTTTAAAGTATTTCGATTTGCCTGAGTCATTGTTTCAATTTCGCTGATATTCAAGCTTCCGTGTTCATGCAGCAGCGAAAGAATCTGTGTTGCAACTTTTGGCATGTTCATAAACACAGTTTTTTCACGAGATATTTTTTGCTCAAGGTGAATTTTTTGTTTTTGAAGCATGTGTAAAAAAAACATAAGCCAAGGGCCAAAATCAATGCTTGCAGATGGTAAGCTACCTTGTGTTTTTCGCAATGCCAGATAATAACTTTCTTTGTTGCGTTCTATGATACTTTCAAGCGAGCTGTAAGGTGCATACAGATATCCTGCCTGCAGGAGTAAAAGTGTTGTCAGTATTCGAGATAGTCGACCATTGCCATCTTGAAAAGGATGAATTGCTAAAAATAAAACTATAAAAATACCAATTGCTAGAAGCGGATGCAAAAGCTTGTTGCTCAGTTGATCATGCAGCCATTGTACGAGTTCCTGCATGCGCAGTGGTGTTTCAAAAGGGGTTGTTGTTTGAAATACAACACCCAGGCTTTTACCATGTTCATCAAAAGCTTCTACGTGATTTGGAAATTTTTTATATTCACCTCGGTGACGTTGATCTTTATCTGAAAACTGAAGCAACCATGCGTGCAGCTGCTTGATAAGGTTTTCTGAAAACGGCATAGCTTCAAAACTTTGAAACATTTCATCACAGACCACTGCATAGCCAGCAACTTCTTGCTCATCTCGAGACATAAAAGAATATGCCTTTAAATTTGATAGTAGTTTTTCCACCTCTTGATCAGAGAGCTTGCTTCCTTCAATACGTGTTGAAGAACCGATGCTTTCAATGCTTGCAACTTTGCGTAGAGTCTGTAGTCGCTCTGGCGTTAGTTGCCCAAAGAGCTTCCATGCTCCTTTAAATTCATCGATTTCGCTAATAATTGAAAGCATGGCAGGAGTAATTTCCAAGCTGCTTAGTATCTTGTCTATCATGTTTAAATCCTTGTTTTTGGCCTATTTTAATCTGAGTTCGAAGATCGAAACTCTCTTCCTGCCGCTCGTCCCGAGTGTCCGCCATAGCCGCCAGGCTATGGCTGGATGTATCGAGGGATAAATTTTTGATTAGTTTTTATGGTTCGATACATTTTGCTACGCAAAGCACTCACCACGAGCGGGTAAAAACTAAAGATAAAAAGTAAAAGTTAGCATCGAATGCAGGTGTTTAATTCTGTCTATTGTTGACTATACCCATATTTATACCCATAAATACCCACATTTGCAAAAAATCATGGACAAAACATCTAAATCTTGCTCACCAGCTCAGTTTGCAGGACCAGTTCCTGAGTACCCGTGATCATGTTTTTTACCATCACGGTATTGTTTTTCTGTTCATCATCGCCCAGGATCAGTACATACGATGCCTTCAGGTCGTGAGCGCGCTTCATTTTGTTTTTTATTTTTTGATCGTCCAGCAGGAGCTCTGTGCTTTTACCATGGGCGATCAGATAGTCAGCTAGGTGCAGCGCGAGTTTATTTTGAGCAGCGCTCAGGGGGATGATGCATGCAAGCGAGGTAACAGGTTCTGACAAAAGAGTTTTGTTGTTTTCAAGGATCATCAGCAGTCGCTCCATCCCTATGGCACAACCAAGCGCAGGGATTGCAATTTTGCTGCCCAGTTGACTTGCCAGGCCATCGTATCGACCACCACCACAAAATGTATTTTGAGCGCCCAAGTTAACGGACACAAATTCAAACACGGTTTTATTGTAATAATCGAGTCCGCGCACGAGTTGGTCATCCACTACAAATGTTACAGCAAGTTCCTCGAGGGTATCGCGCAGTAGTTGCCACTCGGCCTTTGTTTCATCAGAAAAGAATTTTGAAAGTTTAGGCGCTTGTGCAGCAAGGGTAGTACAAGTTTCTGATTTACAATCTAGAATACGTAGTGGATTACTTCCAAGTCTGACTTGGCATACATCGCACAGATCTTGTTGGTGAGGAATGAGGGTTGCAATCAGTTGGGCACAATACTCTTTGCGATCAGCAGGTTGTCCTAAAAAATTAACTTTTAAAACATAGTCCGACATGTGTAAAACTTCGGTAAAAAGTACCTGCAACATTTTAATAAGGTGTGCATCGTACAGTACTGACGCCCCGCCGATGACTTCCATGTTCATTTGGTGGAATTCACGCATGCGACCTTTTTGGGGACGTTCATAGCGAAACATAGGGCCGCAAAAAAATACACGACACGGGAGTTCTAGATTTGATTGATTTTCTAAAAATGCGCGCATGGTTCCCGCAGTTCCTTCTGGGCGGAGGCAAACAATGTCATCAGAATTATTTTTAGTTTGAATTAAAAACATTTGTTTGCTCACGACATCGGTTTCGTATCCAAGCCCACGTTCAAATAAAGATACATGCTCAAGAAGAGGTGTATCGATTTCGAAAAAATTGTATCGTTTTAAATGGGCTTCAATTTTCTTTCTGACACCAGACCAGTAGGCCATCTCAAAAAAATTATCAGCAACGCCTTTAACTCTTGGAAACATATTTTTTTCCTTTTACAAAAACAAAACTTCGATGTATTCAGTATACCGTAAAAATAAAATCCGAGAAATTATCTATGAAAAAGTTGACTTACCCTAAAAAAAATTGCTAGAACTTCTGATGAAGTCAAATGAAATAGATTTTCAATATAAAATGTAACGAAACTAAAATTGGATTTAATATTAAATATAAATCTATTTGTAGTTCATACTAAAAAATTTAGAGGAAGATAGGAAAGGAGGAGTGACAAAAACTCGGCCGCAAAAAAGTAAGTATCGTAATGTATAAAAGATAAAAAATAAATCGAGGAGACTATGAAAAAACAATTTTTTCTACTCTCATTAATGCTAGTAGCATTTAATGCAAGCATGTTAGTGGCAGACAGCTGCTCATCTAGCTGCTCAGTTTCATGTGCAACTTCATGTTCGTCAAGTTCAGATTCATGCAGTTCATCAAACTGCGTGCCTGAGCATGGTCATACATTTATGGCCCTGCCAGCTGAATTTGCAGGAGCTTCTCCGGAACGAGTTTCACTCTTTGAATCAAGCAGATTAAAAAACCTAAAACATAACGATAAACACGGCGAATTCCAAGTTGTGGTCTATGGTGGTAAAAACACTAGAGGACACCAAGCTGCTGGTTACTACCTTCCATACGGTCATACTCAATTGACTTTTGATGGTAGCATCAACGCTGGTACATTTGCTTCAGTTCTTGCTGAAACAGATGTGTTGGTAGTTGGCGCAACAACAGCTCAAGTTATGCCTGCAACAAATGCTGGTACAGGCTATGTTCCTGGTACAGAGTTAACCACTGGTGGTAACTATGCTGTCAATGGCAACACAAGACTTGCTGTTGATCCTGCAACTTACCAATTTGATTTGAACAAAGACACCAGCAAAATATTGCCTTGGAACTTTGGAATTACCTTTGCAGCATTGTTTGAGCCTCGTGGTGCTTCTAAAATCGGTGCTCAAGTGGGTACAGGTTTAATTACAGCTCCTGCATTTAATTCTACGATCAATCCATCCCTTCGCAGATGGCATGTTGGCGCTGGTCTAGAGTTTACCTACCACTTCTCAGATGAAGTTGATGGCTGGTATGGTAGAATCTCTACAGCGGTACAACACGTACGTTCAAAAATCAATTTGCATGAAGATGTTGTTACGCAAAAAGACTTCTTAGATGACGTATATGCAACAGATAATGTAGCTAATCCTTCTGGTAGCGCAATTACAAATCAACCAGCGGCTTTTGAACCGGCAACTGCATCAGCTCCGGCACCAACAACGGCTATAGCTGCAGGTTCTCCTTGGCTGTCACAAGTAATTGGTTCAAACGGTTTGGACTATAACCTTAATCCAGATGGAACACCAGCAAACGGCGTTGCAGTAGTAGCTCCAGTTGGTTCAGTTGCATTGGCGTATTTGGGTTATAATGGTACAACATACAATGCTACAGGTTTCCCAATTGATATAGCTGGTACAGCTACAACATCTTCTTCAGATGTTGATGTCATAGCCCCTGCAAACGTTACGCAAGCGTTCAACCAAGCTGCGTGGAATTATGGTAAAATTGGTTGCGACTCAAAAATCACTCGTTTAGCAGACATCGAACTTTCTATCGGTCGTCTATGGACATGTGGTGATTGTGCTTCAACATCATGGGAAGTTGGTGTAGTAATTCCTACAGGTAACAAACCACATGCTGAATATGTAGCTCCTGCAGTAGTTGGTAACGGTCAACACGCAGCCCTCAGACTTGGTTCAACAACCTCAATCATGTTGTCAGAATGCGATAATTCATCAACATGGTTCAGAATTGATACTGATTCACGTTACTTGTTTAGAAACACTCAAAAACGTTCATTTGATGTTAAAGGCAAAGAATGGTCACGTTATATGATGGTTTGGGCAAATCAAGATGCTTATACAGCAGCTGTTACGGCTCTTGCAGCGCCACTTGCGGATTTCGATGCTATGTTGCCACAACGTACTTACACACCTGGTATCAACGTATTCACAACTGATTTCTATGTAAAACCTGAGTTCCAAGGTCGCTTTAACTCAGCAGTTGTCATGTGTGGCGAACGCTTCAAAGCTGAATTCGGTTGGAACGTTCATGCTCGTACTAGAGAATGTGTAGAGCTTGCATGTTCATGGGATGCAGCTCCTGCATTTGCAGATTCGAGCTACCTTGGTGGCATAGGCCTCAACAACAACAGAACCATCTATAACGACTCACAAACAACTACAGTAAATGCTGTTGATTCAGTTGGTCGTGGTTATACCATGGCAAATATGCCTTTAACTGGAATCACTACAGGAGCACAAACAGATGGTTCATTCCTTGTAACTCCTACAGGCACACAAGATGCAAATGTTGCAGCTGTGGCGGCTCTGTATAGCAACTTTGCACTTGGTGAAGATGATATCAACTATGATTCAGCATCAACACCTGGTTCAATCTCTCATACACCGTACTTGACACTTGGTTGCTCTTTTGACTGTGACTGGTCTCCAGTTGTAGCAATTGGTGCTTCATACGAATTCAATGCTGGCAACAAAACGTTGAACCAGTGGATGGTATGGGGTAAATTTGAGTGTGCATTTTAATTAAATAAAGGTTAAGTAAAATGAAAAAACAAGTATTTATAATTGCTTTAACCGTATTGGCTATGCCAATTGTGTTATCAGCAAGATTTGGTGGTGGTGGTGGAGCTCCTGCTCGATATATTGCTCCTACGACGACACCTACAACGACTCCTGCTCTATCGACTCCTACTCCGCAGCAGACACCTGGTGGAACTTACAACACAGCTACTTCGCTAGCTGATGCAGCTCAGGCTGCAGGAGATCAAGCAAAAGCTGATGTAGTTGGTGGTGCTAATTCTGTTGCGACGACTGGTCTTCCAGCTGCAAACCCAAATAGTGCTTGGTATGCAGCAGGGATACAGTATGCACAGTCAGGACAAGCAACCGTTCCAGTTAACGCTAGTACTGCTCCATCTAAAGCGCTTGGTCGTTTAGGTGGTAAAGCTAAGGTTAACTTAGGTAATGCGAAATAATTTAGGTTAAACGCCTGACTTATAAAAAGAGGAAGTTGCAAAACTTCCTCTTTTTATTTAGTGCGCTTTCAAATTAAAAAAATTTACACTCTAAGGATTCAAGTGAAAATGATCTATCGATTACTCGCGATTATTTTAATCATTGCTGTTGTTGGATTTATGGGGTATGCATTTTACCAAAAAAATTTCACTTCAAACAAAGTTTCAACACCTTCAGTTGACACTCAGTTTATTACAGAAAATTATGATACATTGATATCTACCCCAAATTCACCAGAATTTGTACGAGCGCTCCATGAAAATGGATTTGCTGTTTATCATGTAGGAATTATTTTTCCATGGGACCAGCAAAGCGTAGTGCAAAAAAAGTTTGCCGATACAACCAGCGCGTGGCGCCTGGCTGGACGGCTTGAACTCAACAGAGACTGTTATGGATTTTTATTTTTAGGTAACCCAATGGCTCAGAGTCATATTTTGGATGCTGGTTGCGGTGGTGGTACCTCATCGATTCTTATGGATAAAATATTTAATTGTTATGTTGATGGTTACACGTTGGGCAACAAAGAAATTAAGCATGCTCAGGCTACAGCTACTTTGCACAATAGTTCTGACAAATTACGATTCTTTCAAGGAGATATTTTGAAACTTCCTGAAAAAGATAATGTCTATGACGCGATTTGGATTAGTGAATCGTCAGAATACATAGCATCGCTTTCAGAGCTTTTTGGAGAAATGAAACGAGTTGGTAAAGATGGTGCGCGCATGGTTATGTTTACGTGGACCGCAGCTAAAGACAGCGGTAAAAAACAGATGGATGATCTATATTTCACAGCGCTTCACCGCGTAGAAGAATATTTGACGGTAGCAAAACAACATAATTTAAAGCTAGTGCATCAACAAAACTTACGTGATTGGGTTGCGCCCTATTTTAATTTTGTGGTGGAATCAAAGTTGTATATTGAAGAAATGCATTTAATTCAAATGTTTTTAACAGGTGAACTAGATTATTATTTACTTTGTTTTGATATTCAAAAATAAGCGTAGCATTGAAAATCAAAGCGTACTCCACCAGCACGTATAAAGTAAAAAATCAAAATAAAAAATAAGGAGTCGTATGAATTTTTTTTTACAGATATTTTTTGTGTTAAAAATATTGCTTTATAACTTTTTTTTAGTCAGTCAGTTATTTTCACAGAATCCAGAAGATGTTAATCTAATTGCAAATATTTACAATTCATTAACAACTGAAACCAAGCAGTCAATATCTTCTTTGCAAGCAATGCAAGAAACGGGTTTTTCGTCTAATCATGCAGGAATACTCTTTCCTTGGGATAGTGCTCAATTATGTAAAGAACGCATGACAAGCGATGTGGCAATCAAGCGTCTTATGTATCAACTAGAACTCAACAGAGATTATTATGGTTTTTTATTTTTGAACAATCCAACAGTAGATAGTCATATTCTTGATGCTGGATGCGGTTGTGGTATATCTGCAGTTCTTATGAGCAAAAGATTTGATTGTTATGTTGATGGTTACACTTTAGGCAATCAAGAAGTTGAATGTGCACAAGCTTTGGCGAAACAAAATAATTGTTCAAGTAAATTAAAGATTGCTCAAGGAAATATGTTAAAATTACCTGTGCAGGATAATAGTTATGATGTTGTTTGGATGAGTGAGTCATCAGAATACATTCATTCACTTTCGGATCTTTTTGGTGAAATGAGGCGTGTAGCTAAAAATCAAGCCCGTTTTATTTTGTTTACTGGATGTGCAAAAAACAAAAGTGTAAAAAAAAGAATTGATGATCTGTATCATATGTGTTTACATAGCATTAAAGATTACCTTGTTGCAGCCAAAAAAAACAATTTTAAAATTGTGCATCAACAAAAATTAAAAGAGTGGGTAACTCCATACTTTAATTTTATTATAGATGGGTATTTAGGGGAAACAGATAATCAATTAATTTTATCGAGCGTGTCGGGTGAACTAGATTATTATTTACTTTGTTTTGATATTCAGAAATAAGCGTAGCGCAGCCGTGGGACCGTGATCCCAGGATCCAGTAAATAAAATTGTTTAATTCATGGATTAAACTCATAAAGAAAGCGCCAGGTAAAAATATCTGGCGCTTTCTTTATTTCTAAAAAATGTAACTACTTGTTGTTATGAAATTTTATAAATTTTATGTTTTCCAGCTTTGACAATCATTCCTGAATTAATTTTTACCAGAGCCTTGAATTCACGTATTGCTTGATCGTTTATGAGCACAGCCCCAGATTCGATTAAACGTTTGGCTTCAGATGAACTGCCGACCGCTTTAAGTTCTTGTAAAAGTGTGACAATCCAAACTTCAGTTTGTTTAAAGTTTTCGGGAAGTGCCACGGTTGTTGCTTGTGAAAAATCTTTTTGCTGAAACAATGCTTCAAACTGTTTTTGTGCTTCATCAGCTTCGGGTGCTGACCAGAATGTTGAAATCAGCTCATGGGACATCTGTTTTTTAAGGTTCATTGGGTGCAACGCGCCTGCAGCAACATCTATTTTCATTGTTTCAATTTGTTCTTGCTTGCAATTGAGCAATAGCAAAAAATATCGATACACAAGCGCGTCGGGCACTGACATAAGTTTGCCGTACGCATCTGCAGGTTTGTCGATGAGTCCGACCGCATTGCCCAGTGATTTGGACATTTTTTCAACGCCATCCAGGCCTTCAAGCAGAGGAACCGTGAGTACAACTTGTGGTGTTTGGCCATACTGTTCCTGGAGGAATCGGCCACACAGCAGGTTAAATGTTTGATCAGTACCACCAAGTTCAACGTCTGCCTCAAGTGCCACCGAATCGTATGCTTGCATAACGGGGTACAGGAGCTCATGCATTGCAACAGGAATATGGTTGGCAAGACGGTTTGCAAAATCTTCACGTTCAATAAGTCGAGCAACGGTGATACGGCTACACATTTTGATAACATCAGCAAAGCTTAATTTGCTGAGCCACTCTGAATTGTAGCGTATGGTTAATTTTGATAAATCTAAAATTTTACCAACTTGTTGAAAGTATGTTTGTGAGTTTGCAGTGATCTGCTCGTCGGTCAGTGGTGGACGTGTTTTAGATTTGCCACTTGGGTCACCAATGCGCGCGGTATAATCTCCGATCAGGAATATTACATTGTGACCAAGATCTTGAAATTGGCGCATTTTACGCAGTACAACGGCATGACCGAGGTGTAGGTCAGGTGCTGTTGGATCCATGCCGAGTTTGATTTTTAATTTTTTACCGGACTCTAATTTTTTAACCAGCTCTTCCAGGGGAATGCATTGGGCAGTTCCATTGGTGAGTATTTCTAGGGCTGCTTTCGTTGATGCTTTCATAAAAATTCCTTACATTACCAACATATAAACCATTGAAGCCATAAGCTTTGCAATGATAAATCGAAATGCTTCTGCGCAAATAATAATTGCTCCAAAAAGAATTAACATGCCCCACAGCATGTGCTGTGATGAGAAAATATAAAAATCAGGAAACCAATACGTCATGCAAGTACGAAATGTTCCAATCGCGAAATAAATAATACAAAGCATCATGTTTTGACTGTAAAAAAACTGAATAACATGTATGAGTGAACTCATGGTTGATGATGCTTGCGCAGTGACGCTCCAGTCAAATCCCATGTATCCAGATTTCATGCATTGAACAATCCCGATCAGTGCTACCAATGCAAGCACGAAATGAGCAATTGCTCGTGCGTTAAATTCAAGCGCGATACGCCATCCACCAGTTTCTGATGGGTTGAGTGGCATGTATCGGCCCCAGCCTGGGATATCACGAAAGAATGGTACATAGTCGCCCAGAAGTTTGCCAACAAGTAAAAATCCAAAACCAATGATGTTGAAATGAACAATGGGATCAAGTGTTAAAAATCCAAATTGTTCGGGTACATCATCACCACATTTTTTGGCAACCCATGCTTCAAACCAGCCGGTAATGGTAACCGTGGGAATGTATGATAGAAGGGCAATGATAATGATTTGAAGTGACTGAATAATCTCAAGTCTCATAAGCATCCTTAACTCTAGGTAAAATACGGCGGAATTTTATATTAGAAAGAGTAGCATAGGGGTATTTTTTTGTATATGTCTTGGCGCAACCGCTACATAATGTAAATTATGAAATAGTTTTTGATTTTTTCCGTTCCGGATCACTGGTTATTTTGATCTGTTTGTTTTGAGGTGGTTATGCACCACACGCACTTAAGCCGTCTGGTCACGGCTTAAGAATCGGACCGTCAGGAAGAATCCTGACAACCTCTGACGCTTCGAACTCGCTAGCCAGATTATTTCATAATCTGCCGCGCTCAAACACCCGAAGCTAATTAGGTCGCTTCATTTTAATGACCCAAATTCAATATTAACATTTTTGTCTTGTAGATCTAGTTTTTACCCCGCTCCAGACTTCGCGTAAGGCTACGCCGGACACGGTCGTGGTGAGTTTTTTGCGTAGCAAAAAGTATCGAACCATAAAAACTAACCCTAAAATTATCCCTCGATACTTTTTTTCGCAAAAGCTCAAAAAAACTCGGGACGAGCGGTCAGGGGGTGAATGTTGTAATATTGGACTAAAAATCACGTTTGCCAAATAGTTACCATAACAATTTACAAATTCTAGGTTTATAAAATAACGGCAAAATTAGCTTCACTGTCCGAGCGCGGCGTTGCGATAGTTGTTGCGATAGCAACACTAAGTCAACGTCTAGCGAGTTGGAAGCGTCAGGGATTTTTAAGGTGCTCCTTAAATGCGGATTGGAAAGTATCGCAGTATACTTTCCCGCCTGTCGCGCGTAGCGACCTCAAAACATGAAAAACACGGATCAACCATACCGGAACGGCAAAGATAATTTACATTATGTAGCGGTTGCATGTGCGATGTGCGTAAAAAATCTATTTATGGTATACTTTTTTATGGTTGCAAAAGCAATTAAAGCACAGGTTTATGGGTTATGAAAACGTCTTTTATCTCAAAATTCAAAATTTTCTTTCACATTTTTATAGGTCTTATGCTGGGCAGTGCCTTAGCAATGATCTATCTTTCTTCAACAGATCGATTTCGTGATTATGTTCAAACTAAAATAGAACAGCAGTTTCGTGCTGACTTTGGTCTCCAGTTCCGTTGTAAAATTGACAGCATTGAGTGGTTACCGTGTCGCATTGGATTATCAAACATTCATATTTCTCCTCAGCGAGTACCTGTTGAAAGTGGAGTTGTTCAAGAAACAGATTCAAAGCAGATAGATCAAATAGATTCAACTCAGTTGGATCAATGGTCGGTTATGGCGGAAAAATTGGTCGTTAAGGGATCTTGGTTATCGCTTTTGCTTCAGGGTGCTTTAAAGGTTCATATGCAGTTTGATCATGTGATTATGATGGAACTATTTGAGCAGGCACCAGAAAAATTATCACAGTTTTGCGTTCAAATGTTTAGTCAGATAGGATCCTCTTGGATTATCTATGAAGGTATCAATGTGACTGATGGGTTATTGTATCTTAAAAGAACGACTGATGGTTTATACGCGCAGATTCCGTATGTTTCCCAGATGCAAACTGATGCAAGCATGACCAAAATGCAGGTGCATGTGACTGATGGCGTTGCTTGGTATCACGAGGGAATTAGTATTGAAAAAATTGCGGGATCTGTAGAATGCGAGTTGCCATTTGTTCAGTTATTTGAACGGATGCGTGGCGATATTCAGATGAATTACGATCTTAACAGATCAGGCATTAAAATTCCTGGATTTTTGGCAGGGTCTATGCAGCATGGCAATGGTGAATTAACCATTAAAACAGAAGATGGTTCTGTAGTGATCGATCCAATTCATATTCAGTGTAAAGAGAAGCAATGTTGGTGTGACATGAACGTAAAAGCATCACCAGATATCTTAAAATATTTTGATATGCCTGAATCTTTGAGCCAGTTTGAGGGGCACGTCGGAATGCAGGTAAAGCTTGATGCATACAATATTTTACCAACGCTTCAAGTTTCAATTTTGCTTGAAGATTTACTGTACAAAACAAAACCGGTTTTACCGGGTGGTAAGTTTACTATTAAAGAACATAGCCTTGATGGTTGTACGGGAGTGTTTCACATGAACAGCAAAGATTGGATGACGATTGATTTTAAAGCATTTGCAGATCGTCAGAAAGTTTGTGTCCAAAATATTATGATGATTGAAATTCTTCGGGCTCATGGTTGGATCGTCAAGCCGGGTGATGTGGTGCTTAATGGCGTGCGTACAGCTGATGGTACTATTGAGGGTACCTACACGATAGCCATAGAACATTCCATTACCGGTGAAAAATATTTGTTGCAGGGTAATTTGGATTATAAAAATGGTGAGCTGCATGTATCAGGAACGCTCAATGATTTTAAGTATCGGGGTGAACTGCAAGTAACGCCAGAATTGGTTTTCAAGTCGTTTCAGGTTTTTCATGATCAACAATTGGTGGTTGATTTTTCAACTGATGAGCAAGATGGGGGATATGTTGTTGGGTCAGTAGATTTTTCAATGATGAAAGTATTGGTTCTTGAACCGTTTAAAATGTCTTTTGCTCAAGAGGGATCTTTTGTGGGGCGTGGATATTTTAAAGATAATATTTGGCATGCAACCCTGCAAGCTCATTATGCACACATTCGAATTCCATACGTGTACAACGTGATACAAAATTTAAACGCTACGTGTGAAATTGATCTGCTCAAGCATAATATTGTGTTTAAAGATTTATTGATCGATTGGTATGAAGGAACGATGCGCTGTGAACGCGCAACGTTTTGGTTTGATAAATATTTAAATTGCTACGCGCTTCATGTGCCCGTGATGTTTGATAAAGTAATGATGAGTTGGAATAAGGGAATGTATGGACTGTTGTCGGGCCGTATACTTTTAAGTAAGTACAAGCAGCAAGATCCAATGCATCTTGAAGGAAAGTTGCTTTTGCATAATGCAGAAGTTAAGGAAAATATTTTATCTCCAGAGTTTCATGAGATGATGTTGAACATGACCAGTGGACCATCGCCTCAGCAGCCTTTGGGGGACTTGACGCTTGATATTGGTCTTTTGGTGCAGGATGGCGTAACGATTAAAACGTCATTTATGGCTGCTCAAGCAATGATAGAGGTGGTCGTGCAGGGTACGCTGCAAAAACCAAAAGTAGCAGGTCAGGTTGAAATCTTGGAGGGGGTACTTCAGTTTCCGTATAAACCAATACAAATTATAGGTGGACGAATTTTATTGTTACCCGACCAACCACTTGATCCGGTCATTGAACTTACTGCACGGGGCAAATTAAAGCGTTACAGTGTATCCTTGCGAGCATGGGGGACTGCTCTTGATCCGCACATACAATTTGAGTCTCAGCCATATTTGAGTGAAGAGCAGATATTGTCGCTGATGATGCTTGGCGTTGAAGATAAATCATTGGGGCTGATGGTTCCTGCATTTCTTATGCAAAAATTTCAAGAAATTATGTTTGGTCCTGCTTTGTCTAAACCAAAATTAAAGGCAGTATTTGATCGTATACTTCAGTCGCTTAAATATGTACGATTTTTACCACAGTTTGAAAGTCAAGCTGATCGTAGTGGTATGCGGGGTATTTTTGAAATTGATGCATCGCAATATTTACATGGGAAAATAGATACCAATTTCAAAGATACAAAATTTGATGTAGATTACAGCGTTACCGATGACGTTACTCTGCGTTTGCAAAAAGATGGTCCAAGCACGTATGGTGGTGAAGTTGAGTTTCGATGGAAATTTTCTTGAGTTAGATTATTGTTCTTGTTGTGTGCGGAAAAAATATGATTTGGCAAAAAAATTTCTTGATACTATTTACAGTCTGTTCATCATCTTTTTATGGTATTAACAATTATGTTTTCTTCTCGCCGTTTATTAAAATGCAAATTTTGCGCATGATTCGTCATGAGCAAAAATCAATCCGTGCAGCGATGTATACGTTTACAGATTTAGAAATAGCTCAAGAACTTGTTGCCGCAGTTAAGCGCGGTATACATACCCAAATTATTTTGGACCAAAACACAAGAAAATCGTTCAGCGGGAAGGGTTTGTTTTTGCAGCAACATGGAGTGTCTGTTGGGGAATTTAAGCCTTTATCAAGTTTCGGAATCATGCATCATAAATATTGGATTTTTTCTGACAATAAAGCTAATTTTGAAAGTGATCCGTGCCTTGATGACGGTCGAATGTTAACGGTTACGGGTTCATACAATTGTACGCAAAATGCACATGCTAACAGCTGTGAAAATATAATAGTTTCGGATGATCCTGGCGTAGCACTTCGATTTTGGGATAATTTTTTACAACTCAACAATCGTAGCGTGGATCTACCAAACTCTTTGGATGCTGATTATAAAAAGAATGTGTTGTCTAAAAAAATTGCACGCATTAAAAATAGTGCTTGTAGTAGAAGTTGTGCATGTAATAATAAAAAAAGGTAAGTCATGAAAAAGTTGTTGTATGGAGCATTGTGTTTTTATGTGCTCAGTATCCAATTGTTTGCTTTGTGCAGCGTATATTTTACACCGCGCGATGATTTAAAAGCGCATTTGATTCAGTTGATTAAAGAAGAGCGTGTTTCAATTGATTGTGCTGTTTATATGTTCACTGAAAAAACAATTGCTCAAGCAATCATTGATGCATATTTGCGAGGGGTAAAAGTTCGAGTGATTGTTGATCAAATTTCGATGGGCGAAAAATATGGCAAGGGATTATTTTTACGCAACAATGGACTTGACGTTTTTGTGTATGCTGCGCCAAGCTTTAATCCTTTCTCTGCCCCGATCATGCATCATAAATTTTTTATTTTTGGATACAATGAGCGATTACAAAAAAGTTTAGTTTGGACTGGTTCATACAACTGTACGGCGTCAGCGTCTAAATTGCATCAAGAAAATGTGATTATAACCGATGAGCCGGCAGCTATTGCACAGTACCAAGAATGTTTTAAAACGCTTTTAACATTAATCACTCCTGGTCGATACGCGGCAAATGAAAATGAAGATGATTGGTTGTTAGTTGCCCATGGATGACGCCAGAGAATCGATAATATTTTGTAGGTCTGATTCCATTTCAGATGTAAAGCTATACTGCTTTCTTTGGTATTCGAATTCCAATTTGTGAGCATGCAATGCATGGCGTTTAAGGATTTTTGATTTGGTACCGTAGAGATAATCGGCGAGCAGTGGGTATCCAATGGCTGCAAAGTGCACACGGATTTGGTGTGTGCGTCCGGTAGTTGGCTTGATTTCTAGCAGAGAGTATTCTTTAAAATATTGTAAAACTTTAAAATGAGTCAGCGCTGTTCTATCGCTTGACCGTTTGGTTGACTCGGTAAAATGATGCATTTTATTGCGAATGGTTGGATGGCGACCAATGTAAAAATCAATAGTACCTTCACGGTCAGGATGGCCTTGTACGATAGCCAAATAAGTTTTTTGAATTTTGCGATTTTTAAACATATCGGTAAATGTTGCATGTGCCCAGTTGGTGCGGGGAATAATCATGAGGCCTGAGGTATCTTTATCAAGGCGATGCACGATACCTGGTCGGTCGACAAGTCCTACGTGCGCGATTTCTTCATGGGTTTGAGTTACCCAGTCACTCAGGGTTATGTCATCATAGTTTGCGCTGGGAGGATGTACGACAAGACCTGCGGGTTTGTTTAAAATTAAAAAATCTGGTTCTTTTGCAATGATAGTGATAGCAAGCTCAAGACCGTCAGGTATTTCTTTGACCGTTTTGCCTGATGATTGCTGGGGAAAATGAATTGAGATACTATCGCCCTGCTTGAGGAGGTAGCTTGGTTTTGCGATTTTGACTTGGTTGATCAAGATCTGTTCTTGTTCAAACAGTTTTTGTAAAAACGATCGGGTGTATTGTTTAAATTGGCTGGTGATAAATTTATCAATTCTTTGACCTTCATCTTCCGGCTGAGCGGTAAAGGTAAAAGAACTGCCTTGCGTGATACAATCATTTTCCATGTTTTGTCCCCCATAAGAGTATTGATCTAGATATATTTTACCTTTTATTTAAATCAAATCCAAAGTATCTTTTTAAACCGATATATATTACACTATATTTTATGCATGAAACATATTGGTTTCAATAAAATTAAACCTATTTCTGGTGATTGAAAAAGGAGTTTCCTATGGAACCAAAACATATGAATACTACTGAACAAATTTTACAAAATATTGATGAAGTTATCGCTTGTAGTTCGGACCAAGGAAAAAATCTTTGGCAATCATTTTTGGAAATGCATCCTGCTGATAGTGCTCAAATTTTGACCTACCTTTCTGATGCCAAACTTGCAGCTTTGTTTCTCAAGTTGCCTCAGCCTAAACAGCTCGAAATATTTGAAGAGTTGCCTGATCATGATAAAGAAACCTTGGTTCTTCAGCTTGATGATACGCATCGAGCATTTATTCTTCGTCAAACTTCTATTGATGATTTAACCGATATTTTTGATGAAATGTCAGATAAAGATCTTAAAAAATGCTTAGATATTTTGCATAAAAAAGATCGTCAAAAAGTTCTGTCTCTTTTAAAATTTCCAACTGATAGTGCGGGCGGGATCATGACGCTTGACTTTATGACATTGGCGCAAGATACGACGGTTGGTAAAGCTGTCGGGCTTTTGCAGCGCGTGAAACCAAACATTGACCTGCATCGTCAGATTTATGTAACTGATCAACATAACAAGTTGGTAGGGTACATAAACTTGGAAGATTTGGTGTTGAAATCTGCGCAAACCAAGCTCGGTTCTATTTTAAAGCAAGTGCCGTACATGGCGTTGCCTGAAGAAGATCAAGAACAGATCGCTCAAAAAATGGTTCACTACGGCATGATGACCGTTCCTGTGGTAAGCAAAGAAATGTTTTTGCTGGGAGTTATCCCTGAAGACACGTTGATTGATGTTATTCAGCAGGAAGCGATAGAAGACGTACAACGTATGTCGGCAGCTCCTCTTGCAACTTCGTATTTCGAGGTTTCGTTTTGGTCACTTTTGTATCAGCGTAGTTTTATTTTGGGCGTACTTTTAATATTTGAATCTGTAACAAGTATTATCATGAGTAAGTATGAGATGGTGCTGACATCCACTTTGGTTATGTTTTTTGCAATGTTGGTCAGTACTGGTGGAAATACGAGTAGTTCAACTGCGGGGATTGCAATTCAGGGTATGTCTTCTGGAGACATTAATGACGCAAACAGAATGAAATTTATTCGTCGTGAGTTTGTGATTGGCTTCTTGCTAGCATTGATTCTGGGGATTGTAGCGTTTGCGCGGGTGTATGCTGTGCATGGTGATCGCCACATTAGTTTTGTGGTGAGCTTGTCTCTTGCGATTATTGTTTTAATGTCGGTGTTGCTTGGTGCTTGTTTGCCGGTAGCGCTGAAAAGAGTTGGTGTTGACCCTGCTTTTTCTGCAGGTCCAGTGCTTGCAACGGTGATGGATATTTTAGGAATATTTATTTATTGCTATGTGGCATATTTAATGTTGTCTTAGGGCCTGATTCTTTTTGGGTTAAAAAACAAATTTTATCGATAAATGCACATATATCTTGACAATAACTGCTTAGATTAGTACTTTATTTATATCTTTACAAAAATTCTTCCTTTTTGTCTGATTTTTTATAAACATAAAGAGAATGCTTGAAAAAGTAAGAGCCGCTAGCTCAGTCGGTAGAGCAACAGCCTTTTAAGCTGTGGGTCGTTGGTTCGATTCCAACGCGGCTCACCAGTCTTCGTTACTTACGTAACTTCCGTCTACGTTGCTATGCAACTACGTCGGACTTTGTCGTCTGGTGATAACCTGACGTAGCTGAAAGCAAAGACAGGCTTGCGCCATTCCTTCAAACGGAATTTTATTTTTGCCTTTGGCAATACATTGAAAAAATAATAGTGATACGTCACTAAAATGTACGTCCCCATCGTCTAGCCCGGTCCAGGACGCCACCCTTTCACGGTGAAAACATGGGTTCAAATCCCATTGGGGACGCCAGTCATTCGTTTCCGACGAATGCCTGGCAGGCCATCTCTTCAAATGACTTCTTTTTACTTAGCGCCTTTGGCGCGGAATTTTAAGACCCATCCAGCCTTCGCAAATGCTTTGGCGGACACGAAGGGTCAAATAAAAACATCCTTAAAAAAGCGCTCTTGTTATTCATCTTTGCTGAGCAAAGTGAATGATGAGACTCATAACTCAGGTGGATCTGTGTATACTAAAGATCATAGACCATGGAAGTTTGTGATGTATTTGGTTTTTGCCGATCAAGCAAAAGCTAAAGAATTCGAGAAATATTTGAAGTCTCAATCGGGTAGGGCATTTGCTAAAAAACGATTTTGGTAGTTTGTAAGCCATTAAATTTGAGATCCACTTGATTAATTCAGGTGGATTTTTTTACGTTTAAATGGTATAAAAATGCAGTTATTGAAAGATCTTGGTGAAGTTAAGTTTGTTATTTTATAAACAACTTGGGTTAATATGTTAAATCCATCGACCATGTTGATGCTTAAAAGAAAGCCAACTAGTTAAAATTAATCCAATTATAAATATCCAGGTAGCTGCGGACCAGGTTGACAAACCACAATTATGTCCGATTGATCTGCAATCTTCGCAATAAGAACTTAAAAATCGAGCATTTGGGCATTTTGTGTCGTCATCTTCACCGCCAGTATGTGTAATTAATTTATGTCTAAGCCATGTTTTTAATGTTTGGTCATCACAATTCCAAGAAAGTGCTTTTTTTGCATACCATAATTTATCATCTGCGTTGAGGCGATATTTTTGTTTTAAAAGAATGCTGTTTTGTTGCCATGGTAGGTTGAAAATCAAAAGTTTTTGCACGAGCTTAATATTTGTTAATGGTTTGGATGGTTTAAAAACATGTCTGAGCAATAGGCATAAAAATTTTCCTGCGCTTAATTCATGTATGTGCGATTTTTTCAATTGTTGGCTGATGATGGGGTAGTTATGATATGTAGAATAAAACTGAATTGTTTCTCGCAAAAGAGTTTCAGAAAAAAGAGGTAGGTGAGGATATAGGTTACTAAGGTCCTGCGCTAAGTTTTTTAAATTTTCAAGAGGCCATCTTTTTTGAGGAAATAAAATTTCACCAATTTTCCAATAAATTACATTCAATCTTTGTGTGGTAGAAAAATAAGATTCTTGTTCTATATGTGAAATATTGGTTTTTATGGCACTTAGCGATATTAGATAATAATTTTCAGGAGTTGGTTTTGATTTTGAAAGGTTGGTTGCCATTGTTACTCCTAGTACTTAAAAAGTAAAGTTTCTTCAATTCATACTTAGGATAACAAATTTTATTGAAAAGTTCTAAAATAGACCTGTACGGGACGCCACTAATTTTTAAAATTCACTCATTTATTTGGGTGGATTTTTTATATAATTTTTAACAATAGTGATAAAACCTTTGTTGACGCAATATTTTTCAAGGCGTGCAATTTGTGCTGGCAATGAATTACCAGCTTCTTTTTGTTCTTCGGTACTAACGTGTGCGATGAGAATTGCTTTCATGGTGAGTCCTTTGTTGTGTTGAATTGTCTGTAAGCAATATTATATAGAAATGATTAAAGTTGTCAGGAAATAAGTATAAGATAAATTACGTTATAAGTTGGTGTGCTTTTTACAGAGGTATTAAATAATGGAAAAAAACAATTTGTTACAGCGGATTGCTGTTAACCCTAATGTTATGGCAGGTCAGGCGGCTATAAAGGGAACTCGTTTAACAGTAACATTCATTTTAGAATTATTGATATATGGTATGAGTATTGAAGAAGTACTCACTGATTATCCACAGCTTACCAGAGAAGATATTTCTGCTTGTTTACTTTTTGCGCAGCAAGTTATGTCAAATATAACATTTGTTCCAATGTTTAAGCAGCAATAAAGGGGTAGTGATGAAGTTTCTTGTTGATGAATGCGTGCACCCCTCGATCGCAAAGGCGATAATCAGCTTCTTGCTGCATTTCAACTAGAGTTTCGAACATCTTCTGCCTTACAGCAAGCTGAAGGATATCTTGGAGGTGGGCATATTGGATTGTATCTTGATGAATTAGTGCGCAATGGGTTATTGAAAATAAAAGCAGAGCATGAATTACTTGCTGGATGTAGGGCGCTTGAAATAGAGCATGTGTTTGGTACCAAAATTGCACAAAAAACAATTTGGCCAAAGCATTGGGTTGCTGAGCAGATTATGGATGCGATTAAACAGGCTTGGCATAATAAAAAAATAATGCAGTCTTCGTTAAAAAACGATAAAGTTTTTGGAATAGTTGGAAAAAGCGTAGAAGGGTTAGAAATAGAGATGTATGTTGAGTTTTTAATGGATGGTAAAATAAAGTTAAAAACGGCATATCCGTACTTTGAAGAATTTTCTAATTTATGATTAAGCGAATAGTTTACAATAAGACAAATGGTTTTGGTTATCGACCTTGCGCGAACGGTTTATCTCAAGGGAAAAATGATTTAGCAACACTTTTTGAAACGTTCGATTTGCACCATGATTGGATGCAGGTTGATAAAGGGCCAGATGAGGTAATAATTTGGAATACTTGGGACAGAGAGGATTATCCAACAGAAGATCATATACCTAAATTAATTATGACACGAAAAAGTTATAATGATATTGTTGAAGTATGGAATTTAAATATTGATAACCCTAAAAAATATTTAGTTTTAATGCAAAATGAAGATGGTTTAATTATGCTTGAAGCAAAAAATGAACTATCTGAGCAAGATTTACAGGCAATTGAAGAAGATGTGCAAGCAGGACAAGAATGGGAAGAAAATTGGAAAAAGCGGTATGATGATCATTGGGTAAAAAAAACCTGGCGCAACTTAAAGTATAAGCTTGGTCGTTTGTGGTTAGGGTTTCGGCAATGGCTTCAGGTCTAAATTAAAAGTTCTAAAATAGTTCTTCACATGAGGGTTTTATGATAAAAAGATATATGATTATGTTGTTTATATTAATATCAAATGTGACAGTTGTTGCTTCGCAGAATATATGGCAGCCTCATTCATTTAAATCTACAATAAGTAGGCCTCCTTGTACGATCTGTGGTAGGCTAGTAGCTGAGGATTTAAGATTTTCTGAAGGTGATTTTTGTTCCTTTGAGTGTATGATTAGTTTGAAAAAAGAACCAACATGGTTATCTGATGACTTCAATGATGAGTGGTTTAAAGCACAACCAGAAATTGAATCTAAGCAACCACAAGAGTTGCGCTGATAGCGATCGGGCTGATAATTTTAAATCAATTTAATATGGCTAAGGTAACAAGATGATATACACGTACCGATTAACTGGTCTATTAGCTCTTTTTGCTTTCACTGGCATGAATGCAAGCTGTGTTGATATTTTTCATGCGATTAAAACTGGAAGTAAAAAGCAAGTTAAACGGTGGAGTGAAGCAAAAAAAGATGTTAATCAGCTCAATGAAGATGGACAATCTGCTTTGATTGTAGCAGCAGCCTGCGGTAATGCTCGAATGATTAAAAAAATATTAGAGTCACAAATAGACGTGAACATCGTTGATAACTTTGGTAAAACAGCTTTGGATTGGGCTGTTGCTCAAGGTAAATTTAAAGTCATAGCACCGCTCATTATTGCAAATGGGAAGGTTGCGCAAAAAGATTCTGTTCGTGCAATTCAAAAAATGTTTGAGCAAAGAGCCTCGCGAAGACTCATCGCTTCTCAGTTAGCGCTTTTATTGTTAATTCCTTTCTTTTTGTTGATTGAGCGCCATCCAGCAGCAGCTTGGTCCGTGTGGGCAGTAAGCATGTCTGCGAGTCTGTATAGCTTAATTGCTCTGTGGCCAGGTGCTGAAAATGCATTTTGCAAAAGTAATAAAGATTATTTCTTTGATTGTTTGTTGCTTGATAACTATGGTTCGGGTCAGATTGTTTAAATATTAGTAATTTAAAAAAAGTTGCCTGCCCAATATGTTTAAATTTTAAAGGTTGGAATCGATTAGGGAAGCAGTAACAAGTAAAGGATGCCTAGTGAAGAATGCGATGTTGGTAATTAATATCTGCTTATTATTCCTTCATAGTTCTGCTACAAAAACAGAAGAAGTTCAATTGACTCAATCGGAGTACCAAATTGGTACAATATCTCAAGAATGTTATAAATGTTATTTTTTAATCAAAGAAATATTGAGATATTTTATCGTTTGTACGCTTTTTATTGATTTCGATAGGATCGATACTATTAGCATTGCGTGCACCCAGTGTCATTATAAACTTTCTGCATCTTATATTTGGACTTGGCTTATTTGGGTTCGAAATGAAGAGCTCGTTAAGCAAATGCGCAAGCTCGTTCGCTCTAGCAACGATCCAAAATTAGCTGAGTTCTTATTGTACGCTCAACAACAAGAGCATATTTGGTGTCCAAAATGCTTAAAAGATGACGGTTGGTATATTGCTGGGCAAGAAATTTCTGCACCTTCTGTATAAGTTCAGATAATTAGAAAGTTTATGAATGTTAATGAGTTTTACGTTTAATGGGCGCCGTGCGCGTAAAGCAATTTTACTATTGCCATATCGGCAGATTGTAGAGCATAATCTAGAGCAGTGTTACCATTTTGGTCTACAGCCTTGAGGTTTGCACCACGATTAAGAAGTAATTGTACTATCTCTTTTTCTCTGCGTTTTATAGCCCAAAGAAGAGGGGTTATTTTTTCTTCATTTGCAGCATTGAGATTTGCTCCACGATCAAGAAGTAATGTTACTGCTTCTATCGAGCCTCTTGATTGTGGAAGGCCTTTGATGGCTGCATGAAGTGCTGTATCGCCATACTTGTCTGTGGCATTGATATCTGCACCATGGTTAAGAAGCAATTGCGCTATAGTTGTACAGTTAAACGTTGAAGCTTCATGAAGCGCTGTATTGCCATAACGATTTTTAATATTAACAGGAGCGCCATGCTTAAGGAGTAATTTCACTATATCTGGAAAGTCATTTATTGTAGCTCTATGAAGCACAGTTGCGCCATCATTGTTTCTTATCGCATCAATTTTTGCACCATGATTAAGAAGGTATTCTGTTGTTTCTATACACCCTTCCCTTACAGCCCAAAAAAGAGGAGTTTCGCCTAGGTCGTCAGTAGCATTGACATCGGCACCATTTGCTAGGGCTTTTTTTACAGATTTAAAATCTCCATTATTTATAGCCGTAAATAAGGCCCAATCTTTTTGGCTTAACTCAGAAAATATATGCATTGACGAAATGAGCAAGGAGCATAGTAATAATTTTTTCATAAAATAATTTCCATAATTTTTTTATAACTAAAAACCTTTAGTTAAGGTTTAAAAGAACCAAAAATACTGCTTAGAATTCATTATACCCCATTAAACGAAGAAAGTTAATTTGAGCATTTATGGATTAAAAAACAGCTTTTAGTTTGAGAAAATAGCATCAGAAAATGAATGGCAGGTCATCTCTTTTAAATGACCCCTTTTTAAAATTGCTCTCCCCCTTAAAAAGGGCTTTGGTTTGCTAAAAAAGCTGGTTTTTATATAATAAAATATATGGGACTGCAAAGGTTATGGATCATTTCTTGGGATTTCTTATGAATAAAATACAGCTCGTTTTGTTATTATCACTGGTCACAGGTTATTTTTATGCTGAATTATTGGTTGTAAAGCGTGATAGTGATGGTTTTACTTCGCTCACCAAGCAGGATGTAAATCAGTATGGAGTCGCGGTTTCAAAAATCTTACTCAAATACCAGTGGCCTATGTGCACAGATCAGGACTTAACTGACAAAGAAAAAGATGAACTTTTGACTGCGGACAAGCCCTATGGCGAAGAACGGTTTGTTGAGCAGAAATTACAGAATGTATTTGAAAAAAAAGAGCTTGATCTTGGAGTGCTGTACGTCCCGTCAACGTTGTATGAACTATTTTGTTTGCAATATTTTTTTAAGGATACCCAAAACCCTTTATATCAAGTCGTTCGAGAATGGTTATGGTTTGATCCTGAGCGTGGCGGGCATGCTGTAGACTTGAAGCCGATTTTAAATAAAGATATAGATCCGGCAATCATTAATGATGAAATAAAGAATGCTTATCAACGGGTAAATGAGCGATTTGTCAGTGGTGAGAATGCGTTGCTTGAAGTAAACAGAGCCTTTACGTCAATGTTATTTGATAGATATCCAGAACTTGGTTTTTGCCAAAATGCTTTAGAAGCTTCTAATTTTCTTGAAACCAAATCTCAAGAACTTCTGCAAGCGCTTATCAAAGATCTTATTGCGCTTGAAGGTAATATGAAATTTTTTTCTAGAGAAGATGAGAATGAAGGGCATAAAGATGAAACAATACAGGGTATGGCGCAAAGTTTGCTTTTAGAGGACAATGCTTTTATCGTAAAAAAAATTATAAACAGTGAATATGAAGCTCGTCAGCAGAACAAAGCATTGTTAATGCGTGGTACATCATGTGCACAATTTGTAGGTTTTGAAGAAAGTCCTGTTCAACTGCTGTTGATAGGCAGTACGATTCGAAATTATCAATGTAAAAAGAAGTTGGATGAAGATGGTAGAGATAGTGGTTATGATGAAATTTCACTATTTCAGGCATATCAAGAGCAGACAGTAGGCGCTTATTCTATTTCATTTGGATCAACGCCTTTTGCGGGTTTTATAAATGATAACTCTGCTTGTGCGTATCATTTTTTAACAGGAAAGCGGGTTTATACACATCTTCATACTAAACCATCTGAGTCTTATGCAAAAATTGCAGGATACGAACTCTTTGTTGACAAGAAAAAATATATGCAAAATCGCAATGATCATTTGTTTATGATTTCACCTTTAATGTCTATGGCTGGGCTTATGAGCGATGGTGAATACTTTCATTCAAGAACAACGGCAGCTACAAGTTTTAAAAATGGAAAACCTCAGCGTGTATCAGGATTGTTTTGTACAAAAATTAAAGATCCAGCAAGTGTAATTTTAATTCAAAGAGATCCACTGTTGCATGCAGAGATGTTTTCTGACTTCGTTGCAAAAAATGGAAGAATTATTCAATATGGTGATGATAGAAATTTAACCGACGAAGAAAAAAAGTTAGCTAAAAAAGTGCTTGAAGATCAAGCTCTGGCTGCAAAAAAATATCAAGAAATGAGAGCCGTTGCTCCTGTGCTCATTGCTCGAAGAAACTCAGAGTTGTCAAAAGGTTAAGACATGTACAAGAAAGCCTTTAATTAGAAAGTTTAGGAATGTTAATTATTTACATAGATGCTGATGCTTGTCCTGTCAAAGAAGAAGTTTTTCGAGTGGCTACGCGACATAACTTGCAGGTTTATTTAGTAAGCAATAGTCGTCTTAGTATGATTGTTGATGAAAATGTACAGAAAATACAGGTTACGTCTGATCCAGATGCTGCAGATAATTGGATTTGTGAACATATAAAGGTGGGAGATATTGTGGTTACTGTAGATATCTTACTAGCAGATCGCTGCCTAAAACAGGGTGCTCGTGCAATAAGCCCAACGGGAAAAGTATTTAATAGTAACAATATAGGTATTGCAAAAGAAATGCGTGAATTGCGTGCTTACTTACGTGAAACAGGAGCAGCTCCAAGTTATAACACCAGTTTTTCCAAACAGAATCGTTCTCGTTTTTTACAGGCACTTGAAGAAATGATTCAGTCAATAAAAAAAATTTCTTAGAAAAAAGTAAACTTAACCTTTCAATAACGTTTTGAATTTTGTAAATAAAGAATGATATTGTACAACTCAAAATCTATGATTGTTAAAAAAATGTTGTTTTTCTACTTTTTTGTCTTGTTGGTATTTCAATCTCTTGGCGCAATGCCCTTGGCAGAACAATTTAAGCAAGTCGGTTATGTAGAAATTTGTGATACGAATCATGGATCAGCAGCGTTTGATTCTCTTTATGCATGTTTTGATGAGTTCATTGAATTCCTTCAAGCTAATCCAGCTTGGGCACAAAAATTATATAGCGCTAAAGAACGGTTTATTCGCTCTAAAGATAGAAATTATTATTCGACCGATTTTTTTGGATTTTATGATGAGTCGCAAAGAGAAGGCAGAAATCAAATTTCTTTTTATTATTCGATTCATTTTCATGAATTTATTTGTTTACATTATCCAGAGATTGCGCAGATTCCTGAAATTATTCGTTTTTTTCAAATTTGTTTTGAAATTCAAAGACCATGCAGAGATATATGTAATCAAGCAGCAGCTGAGCTTGGTTTAGAAACAATTTTTTCTTCGATGTATGGTCAGCCACCAATCCTTTTGAAAGTCATTAAATATTTTCCTTCGTACCGTGCTGCAAGGCCGCATTATGATGGAACTGCATTTTCATTATTTTTGGACAGCACGGATAATCAATCACTTCTTTTTTCTCCTTATAAATCATCGCTCACCGTCGATGATTTTTCGTCATCTTTAAGAAGTTTTTCTCGAGAAGAACATCAAAGCTCTGTGTTACTCATTCCTGGAGTGCTGTTAACAGAATTTTCTATCTATCCCACTCCGCACATTGTTGTACCAAGTGGTAAAATTCGATATGCAACCATTGCCTTTGCTATGAGACCTCATCACATTTTTCAAAAAAATGAATTGGCAATTCTTCCAACTTTTAAATATTGAATAAATTTTTTAATCACCATATGATGCTCAAATATTACCTATGATGTTAAAAAATAATTAAGGCTTTAATTATGTTTAAGTTTAACTATTGGATTTTTCTTTTTGTTTCACATGCTCTGTGGGGTTTAACGACACTTAATGTAACGATAAATACAGATAATAATCCAGGTGGCGCTGGAGAGGCGGGTGATCTGAGGTATTGTCTCAATTCTATGAATCAAGCTTTAAACATAACACCCGATGATTATGCCATTGTTTTTGCTGCTCCCATGACGATTCAACTGAATGGAATTTTGCCGATTATTAATAATTCTTCAAATTCTGTAAGTATCACTATTGGTAATTTAGGCGTTACTTCTACAGTCATCATTGACGGTAATAGTGGCTCTTACCCAGGTTTTTTTATTCCAACGGGAAACGTAACGATTCAAAATATAAATTTTCAAAACATGACCGCAAAGGGTGGCAGTGGTGGAGATGGAATTTCAGGCGGTGGCGGTGGCATAGGTGCCGGAGGAGCTATTTACGCACCTCAATCCTTTTTTAATGATTCTAATCCTTCAGTCACTTTGATCAATGTATCAATAGACCATTGCTCTGCAGTTGGTGGAAATGGAGGAAATTACCTGGGCATCTCTTCTACAGGTATGGAAGGCGGCGGCGGTGGTGGCGGTTTTAGTGGCAATGGAGGCTCTGTGGTAACTACGGGAAGAACGGGCGGTGGCGGCGGCGGTGGTTTTGGTGGAGATGGTGGAAATGTTACTCTTTCAACTGACGATCCACTTGGTGGTGGAGGTGGCGGAGGAGGAGGCTTGGGATCTCGTGCTACCATAGGAACTCTAAGTAATTTGGGCAATGGGGGATCGGATCAGGACTCTGGATCTGCTGGAAATGGTTATGGTCTTACTGTTACGGCAGGTTCTGGTGGGGGAGGCAATGTCGGAGGGGATAATGCTGGAGGTGGCGGTGGAGGAGGAGGTACCCCATTTGGTGGAGGTGGTGGTGGAAGCTCTGGATCAAATGGACTGCAGCCTCAAGGAAACCTGGCACCAGGAGGTAGTCCCATACCTTCCGGAGGAAATGGAGGAGATGGAGGCGGTGGTGGCGGTGGTGGAATCGTAAGCACGAGTTCAACAAATGACATTGATGGACAAGCTGGAACTGGTGGTTATGGCGGCGGCGGTGGTGGCGGCGCTGGTATTGGTGCTTTCGATACAGCTTATACGGTACAAGGTGGATCCGGCGGAGTTGGCGGAGGTGGTGGAGGTGGAGGAGTTAACCAATCTGGCACAACATCTGCACAAGGAGGTAATTCTCTGGGCGGAGGCGGAGGTGCTGGTGGTGGACCGAGCAATGGCTTAACTGCTGCGGGTGGAATCGATGCAGGCAGTCTTGGTGGAGGATCTGGAGGAATAGGCGCAAATACCGTTGGATCTGGTTTTGGCGGTGGTGGCGGTGGTGGAGGAAGTGGTTTGGGAGGTGCTATCTTTGTGGACAGCAATTTAAATTTTACCCTACAAGCTTTTTCTGGAGTTCCAACTACTTTCAATACAACAAACAATACGACACAAGCAGGAATTCATGGTACTGGTGGACCTGGGGCAGCAGATGGCTCTGATGGATCTTCTTTGGGAAATAGTATTTTCTTGCGAAGTAACTCTTCTCTGACATTTGTTGCAAATGATGCAGGTGATCTTTTGACACTCGGCGATCAAGTTTCATTTGTTGACGATACGAGTTTTGGTGCAGGAGGAACCACGGTCTTTGTGAAAGGAAATGGAACTGTTGTTTATAATGGCACCAGTGATTATCAAGGTACTGTTACCATCAATAATGCAAATTTTCAAGTGAACGGAACAATCAATGAAGCGTCTATTTATGTGTGTAGAAATATTAGTTTTAGCATGCAAAGGGGTACGCTCAGCGGAACTGGTACTTTGACCGGGGATGTGGTTGCTAATTCTGGAATAATTTCTCCCTCTCATGGGGCAGCACTTACTCTTGGTAGTTTGACTCTGACTCCAGCGTATCCTGTGGATAATACTCTGGGAAGTCTGGTACATATTGAAATTGATTCTAGTGGAACATCTTTAGTTTCTGTTACCAGATCAGCCTCGCTTGCTGGTATTTTAGAAATTGATTTAGATCCAACTGTTACAACGGGAACTTATACTGTTCTTACGTCATCGGGCATTACCGGTACCTTTGATTCTGTCACTTTTACAGGAACAACTCCCAATTATTCTCTTTCTTATTTACCGATAGGAAATCCTACATTTGTACAAATTGAATTTTCACCTTCTGCAAATAATTTGACAGGACCATCGAATTTTAAAGGTAGACAAAAGAAAAACAATTTCGGACTTGAATATGAATTATATAACCAATTAACATGGAAACTGAGTCCGTCATCGCAAGTTTCGGGTTATTTTATATATCGTGATGGAACGAAAATTGCAACGGTAAATGCTTCTACAAATAGTTACAGAGACCATAATAGGCCACGTGGTGTTTCTTCAACCTACTCACTGGTTGCTTTTGATAGTGATGGCAACGTGAGTCCATCCGTTACTATTATTGTTTCTAAAAAAAGGAGATGAGGATGTGTAAAAAAATTACGTTACTGTTGGTATTATTTTGCACGTTGACGCAGTACGCATCCCATGGAGGACCATGGCTTGAAATAAAACCAAGTTATTTTTTGTTTTCCTCTTTTCCGATGAATAAAATTTATAATCATGGTGGCTTTGAAGTTCAAGGTTGTGTATCAGTTCCTGTTTGCAAGCATCTTGATTTTTATGGGAGCATCGGTTATCGACAAGCCTCGGGGCACGCGCTGGGCATCTGTGAAAAAACTAACATAAAAATGATACCAGTTGATATTGGTTTAAAACCTGTATTTAATTTTTGTGAGCGCTATTACTATTTCTTTGCTGTTGGACCACGTTATTTGCACTTTAAACAACACAACAAGTCTGCGTATGTTGATTGCTCAATTGATGGTGGTTGTTTTGGTTTTTTTGTAAATACTGGTTTTAATGTAGAGTTGAAAGATTGTTTATTGCTTGGTATTTTCGGTGAATATTCATATGAAAAGACAGCAATTTGTTCAAGAAAACCAAATGTATACAGCAATGGTCATGTACAGCTCGGTGGCTTTGCATTTGGGTTAAGTTTGGGTTATGCATTTTAAACTGTTAATGATTTTGCGGGGTTATGAAAAAACATTTTAATTTGCTGGGTTTCTTGTTACTGCACGTTGCGACCATGCTCCCTGTCGGAGGCGGTTTAGCTTTATATCGCTTTACTCAAAAAGGCTTGGAGTTTTTGGTGGTAAAGGATCCGTATCAAACGCAATCTTGGCGACAAGGATTTGAGTTTCCTGCGGGAACTATTGGAGATTATGGTCATAGAACCATGGATCAACTTGACGGAAAAAAGATTGACGCTTTATCATCACGGGCCAAAAAAGATGTTCCTGTAAGTCGTTATCTGCGAGGCGCTATTCGTGAGGCCTTGGAAGAGCTGGTATTTGTTCCAGCAACCTACTTGGTTAAAGGTAAGCCTTATAATAGGAATGGAAAGATTAATAAAAAATTTGAAAAATGTGCGATTGATGTTGTGGCTCAGGATATTAAGGATCAAGGCCTCATATGCCTAAGAAATTTTGAAGGTAACTCAAATTACAGTATTTTCTTTTGGAATGTGACGGATTTGCCTACAAAGAATGTATTGCAGCAGATGCAGGCTCAGCGGGCATGCTTGTTGAGAGGATGGTTGAGCCGTGCAAGTTCTATTGGTGCTGAGCCGGATCAATTTGCTTGGGTAAGCGCACAAGAACTTCAAAAAATTATACATAAGGCTCAGTGTGAGAAGAATCTAAATCGTGTGAGCGGTACTTATTGGGTTGTTGCAACAGAGTTGGTCAAAGATGGTTTGCCTTTGCAGCGTGATGTAGTTATAAGGCTTTCACCGGCATTTGTAGGGTTGATTAGTAGAAATATGCAAAGTTTTGAAAACGAAAAGAGCATGTCTGCGATTATACAATCATTACAGGTTCTATAGGCTTTTATGTGTGCCATTGAACTAGTTAGCATATTTGCTATAAAAATGATTCATAAACAGTTCAGATGGATCGTACTGCTTTTTGAAAGCGAAGAAGTTATTGAGCTGGGGGTAAACAGCTAAAGCTTGTTTTTTAGTTGCATGCAGTTGTATCGGTAGATAATAGGCACCTTTCAGCTGAACAGCTGTTTCAATGAGATGTTGAGTCCATTTTTTAGTTTTTTCAGTATCATCAACGGTCATTTTTTGGTTGAAAAATAATACAATTCCAACTCGATCTGTTTTACAGTAAGAAAGATAGCTTTCTGTATTTTTTGGAATAAATCTAAAAGCAACATGCATTAAATTAACCGTGAGTTTTTGAGTGATTGTTTCAAGCAAGTCAATAAATGGAATCAGGTTATCGATTGGAATAAAATATTCTTGAAGCAAATTAGTTTCACCTGGTGTTTCAATGTATAGATGTGAAGCGGGTGGGCGCATTATATTGTTACGTGAGATTATTTTTTTATTTTTGATGCTTTCAGGAATCCAGTGCAATGCTTTAATTAATCTGTTTTTTGACCAAAGCTTAACGATGGTTTTTTGTATTTTGGTGAATTTTTCATATTGGAGTTTTCTTTTTTGGATATTGTCTTTTTTTGAAACTTCGGCACTGTCTAATTTTTTAAAATCAAAGCATGCAACATTGCCAAATAATTTTTTACCATGAGCGGTAAGCGTCAAAAATGAAAAGTGAAATCCAATTTCTGGATCATTTGCGATTTTTTTTATTTTTTGAATGTATGCCGGTAGTGATATCAGTGCCATTTTTCGCCTATAAAGATCATCCTGTACTACTTGAATGGTTGTTTCTAGAATAATACCAAACAAGCCGTATCCGCCAATTGCCAAAGAAAAGAGTTCTGAGTTTTCTGACCGACTTGCGGTAACAATTGATTTATTTGCAAGCAGTATTTTTATCGATTGAATTGATTCAATGAGTGGCCCATAGTTAGGATCGATACCATTGCAATTAACACTTAAAGACCCACCTACCGTGAATAAATTTGCAAATTGCATGATTTTTACTGCACAGTGGTGGGGCTGTAAGAATTCTTGGATATGGTTCCAAGTTGCTCCTGCTTGCACGGTGATCAGTTTTTTATTTTTATCAAAATCCAATATTTTGTTTAACTTTTCAAGGTTTATAACAATGGCATCAGGGAAAAAAGCATGACCACCTTGGCTATGGCGAGTACCAGATAGTGCTATTTTGAGTTTATTGTTTTGAGCATAATCGATGATGGATTGAAGTTCTTCGTATGAACACGGCGTTGTAAAACTATGTATTTTAGTTTCATTAAGGCGTGAGAAATCATTAATCGTAGTCGGAGTTGTTTTGATATTTTGCTTTAGATGCGGATATCCAGCTAGTGGTATACAAAGAATGGCAATTGTTGCCCAAATATGACGACTTGCCATAAACCTTCCCCCATGAATGAATGTTATCTATTATTTAGGATATACAAGGTGGTTCGGGAGCACAAAGGGGTCTGGGGATATTTTATATCGCAAACATAGCGTGGAAACAGGGTTGTAGGCCTGTAAAATAGACTGACCCTTTTGTATTCAAAAAGCTTTAAAGATATTCTATTTTAAAGGATTGAGGTGGGGCAAATAGAATTTTTTAAGACTTTAAAATGGAGAATTTAATGAAAAATAAATCCATGATATTTAAGGGTGTAATTCTTGCATCTGTTCTATGTTTACACGGTTCAATTGAGCCGTTTAGTTGGCGTTCTATTGTTACATCTATGATGTTTTGGAAAAGTTCAGCTGCGGTGCCCTCTAAACTATCAGCTGAAGTACCGGTTGAAGTTCCTAAGCCAAAATTTATAGCTCGGGAAGTTGACTATAAAAATCAACAAGAGATCGATGAAGTTATTGAATTATGTTTAAGAGAGCAACCTTTGCATCATCAAGAAGATCAAACCTTGGATGATTTGCAAAAAGAAGAGCAACGAGTTGCTCTAGAAAAAAAATCGATTGTGAGCAGCATGCAAAAAACAAAAAACAACATATTGTTTGTGTGTGTTTCCTCGAAAAACAATAAAATTTGTGGTGCTTTATTTTGTCGTTATGGTTATCGTCGTCCGCAAATGGCAGAATATATGAGAATTGTAATCCATGAAGATTATAAGTTTGATGATGTTATGTTTGCCATGAATCAGCATGCTGAAAAGGTATTTGTTGCATTATCTATGAAGCAAATTGCTCACCATGCTTGGTCAAAGTGTGCATTTGAGTTTTATTTGCAACATGGATTTTTGGTGATGGATCATGAAAGACAAAAAACAGAATATTTTATATTTAGTGACGCAGTTACTGAATTTTTGTTTATTTTGACACTTATTCCTATGCTTATAATAAAATTGTGTGATTATGGTGTTGTGTATAAAAACATACAATAAAAAGGAACCTGTTTGTGCACGGTAAGTGTAAGTAGGTTGGGGGCTGTTGACCACATTAAAAGCGTTGTTATGCTGAGTTTATAAGAAAAGAAAGCTGAGGTTTTAATTGCCCGGCTTTTTTTGTTTTTTGAAGAGTTATGGATTTGGTTAAAATTAGGGAAAATCATGAAAAAGCTATTATTGACATTGCTCGTTACTATATTTTCCGTGGCTGTTGTGAATTCAAATAGCAACATCAATCAAGAGCAAAGATCCTGTGAAAATCTTGAGTTTTATGAAGATTTGATAGAACAGGAAAAGATGAAGCCTGATTCTTTAGGGTTAACCATGACATTATTGGAAATCCACCAAAAAATGGAACATTCTAGTGGAATGCTGTCAGAAGAAGAGTCTGCTATCTATGATAAAGCCATACGTTTTTTTGTTGCACGCGGGTGTGATTTAAATCAATCTTTTGAGATGAAGAATTACCTGGAAACAGCATTGCATGTTTTTGGGCGCGAGCAAGACGAGCTTGCGTTAAAAAATTATCAAGAAAGTAAACTTTGTCGCTGTCTGTGCGCGGTAAGAAAAACATCTTTGCTTGAGGCCGTGATGAGTCTAGAAAACCTAGGCCTATCGACAGTTTTATTAAAGCATGATGTTAAGGTAAACGGTTTGGCTGGCGTAGGAATATTATTCAAATATGGCGTTGAATATGATGCAATACAAACCGGCTTTGTTTGTACATCGTGTATACCAAACGATTATGTTGAAAGCCTGGCTCTGATTGTTAAAAAATCATATCAAGGAAACAATCGAATGATTCAGACTCTGTTTTTGAAAATTTATCCTGGGTGTGCACAGCTTCTGTCGGCATAAAAAGTAATTTTAAATTTTAGGGGTTTTTTTATGGTTTTAAAAAGCAATCATTTTTTTGTCATATTCACCATGATTTTTTCTTGGAAAAGCACAGTTTTATCAAAAAATGAAACAACTCATACCGTTTTTGCGCCAGGTATTACAGCTTCAACTAAAACAGCACAAAAATATGCTCAAGCAGGAGCTTTTGTAGATGACCAATATTCAGGTGTTATTTTTAAAGATCAAAAGAAGCCAAAAGCTATTTTAGATAAAATTATTTACAAAATAGCAAAGAAAAGGGGTAAAGCTCTTAATCGTAACAAAATTGTTTTTGGAGTTGGTCATGATATCGTAGTCCTTAAAAAGGCTATAGATAAAGCAAAAGCTTCCAATGATGCAAATGTGAACGGTGTTTTATTTGGTACCTGTAGGGGTGCTGCAGCCATTATAAATTATTTAGCAAAAAATGATTCTACGTGGGTTAAAGGGATTGTGTTAGATTCAGCTTTTTCAGATCCTGATGTCATGATTAAAAATCGTATTCCAGCTGTTATTGCTAAAATGTTTTTTCCTGGATTCAAAAAAAATGCTCAAACGCCGCTGAGTGCAATTAAGTCAATTAAAAATAAAAACATTAAAATTTTAATGTTATTTGCAAAGGGTAATTGTGCTAAGGGTGGTAAGGTTAAAGGTGATACCATAACTCCGTTTGATCAACATACGAAGCGATTATACGATGAATTTAAGAAGCAAGGATTTGATGTTACCCTAGTTGGATATAATGCAACTCATTGCGCTGGAATTGATACAGAAGAAAAAGATGGCGATAGAACGGCTTATATCAGCGCTATTCAAGAATGGTATAAAAAGAATAATTTTTAGAGAGATTTATGGAATTTAAAATTAAATTGAGTGTAGCATTAAGAGCCAGGAGTAAAAGAATCTGCAAATATCGCAATAAAAGTAAATACTCATGAAAAAAATCTTTTTATGTTTTTTTGTGAGGCTTGCTTAATATTTGTTTACAGAATCTAATTTTAATTGAAGTAAAAAAATAGTTTCTGTTCGAAGTTTATCCTTAACCCATATTTTTTGCTTTGCATCAAGCAGGTCGCCTAGTCCCGACAAAATACCTACATTGCTCATTGATTCAAGCGTGTTTATACAATTTTTTAAAAACTGATGCATTGAAAGTCCAGTTCTTTTTTCAATGATTTGCTCGTTGATAGACCAATTGTTTTTTAAAAAAAAGTATGTGTCAAAAATATCCCGATTTGCTTTCCCAATTCGCTCTGTCATGGCTACCATTTTATTGGCGACCATATCTTCTTTAACCATTACTTTCATAGAAATACCAAGATAAGATTTTACTTCATAGCGTGAACCAAAATTGCGCAAGTTAATCTCTACCTTAATATTTTGGTGATTATCGATGTACGATAATCTAAAAAAAAGTGTGTACCTTTTTTTTAAAGATTCTTTAATTGTGCCATATTCTTGAAGAATTTTTTGTATTCGATCAAAAATATACAGTTCATTTGATGAATCGAGTAAATCAAAATCTAAATCTACGGAAAAGCGATTGAGATCATAAAATAAATAAGCAGCAGTGCCACCCTTAAACCCAAGAAATGGACCTATTGTTGCATCGGTATAAATATCTTTTAAAATATGAATGAGAATATTTTTGTGATTTGTAGCATCAAGCATCATAGCGGTGTCCTATCGGCATGAAATTCTTTAAAATAAAGATTAACTTTTTGAGTCATTCGCTGATTATTATAGATTGGCAGCAAAGCAAGCACTTTATCAAAATTTAATGGCGCTAAATTATCGAAATGATAATCCTTATTAAGATAGAGTATGTCTAAGAATGCACGTTCTTTACTTGCCGCAAAATAAGTACCTTTATTTTCAATTCCGGAATTGTTTATCAGAATTGTATCTTTAATTTTTTTAAATGAGTAGGATTGGCCGTCGCATACAATATCTTTGGTTTGATACGATGCAACAAAAATTGTGGAATAATATTGGAATATAATTCCCTCGCGGCTCAAAATAGTTTCAAAGCTTACGTATGACGGAGTAAATATTTTGGTTGCCAGTTCTAATCTGTCATAATTTTTATCTTTGCCGTAGATTCCACGTCTGATATGGTAAAGTTCCCCTGTTTTGATGTAATAGCTTAAGCGTCTTTTTAAGAGCAGCGGCTTAGCTTGATTAGTAGCGAGGAGTATCTCCTTGAAGGTAAAAACTGATGCTTTGGATCGCAGTATTTGGAGGATGTCTGCTTTTTCCATGATCATCCTTGAGCTAAAGGTTACGCGTAGTGTTACTTTTAACTCATATTATCGACTTGGAGTTCAAATTCCAAGAGTTTTAAAAAAATAGCCTCAATGTCTTTGCACAGTGAGATTAATCAGGTGGATTTTTTTATGTCTAAATGTTAGAACCTGTGAAATGCCGTGACCCATAAACAAGTATAAAGTAGAGGTTTGTGATGTTGATCAAACAAGATGCGAGTTTAAGGCTACCTAATTTCATTAAAAAAGGTTACACAACGTTCCTGTTATTATGTATGGGTTTAGCCTGTTTATATAATGTTAATCATACTCAACCGACAACATTAACATATTATTTGTATATTGCTGATTTTGCAGAAAGCTTTATTGAAATACCAACATCTAATGTATCAGTCGATAGTCCAACAATAGCCTCAAGTTATCTTGCAGGAAGGGCTCCCATTTATGATGCAAGTAATATGAAAGCGGGAATATGCTCTGCCTCTTTTTTAAATATGCAAACTGCAGATGGAATCTTTACAGATATATCCAATTATTTATCGGTGAGTGCCAATGGACTCATAGTAACCTGGTTTACACCAACAACATTAATTAACTTAGAATTAGACAGTCTTATAAACGGCATGGTTACCGAATGTATCGTAGTGGCATCAACAAAGGTGGGAATTTCTCCGCTTTTTGGACAAACATTTGATTTAATTGTTTCATCAGATGGTGAAAAAATCTATTTTCAATTCTCAAGGATCGAAACGATTTTCTAAAAAAGGAATTTTATGAAGCGCTTCTTAGTCACACTTGGATTTAATAAAATTAAATCTATTGCTTTACTCGCAATTATCGTTTCGGGTATCGATACATATTGCTGTCAGTTCCAAGATTATTCTTTTTATATTAAAGTTGATTCAGGTATCTCATTTGCTGACTGTGCCAAAGTCGTTGCACCCTATCCGCCATTTAGTCCAGCCATTTATGGATATGATTCAAAATTAGGACATTGTCCCATTGCGGGCTTAAGCATCGGTTGTGAGCTTTGGCATGTACTGGATTTAGACGTCAATATTTCCAATCGTTCAACTTTTAAATATAGAAAATACCAAACTCCCACTGCAGGCGGTGCCTCTTACACAAGAGAATTTGATCTTGATGTCACATCGATTCTCTTTTCTGCAAATCTTCTTGGACGAGCTGTTCCCTATTGCCATTGGGATGTTGGTTGCGGCAAGATCTATCCGTTGATAGGTGCTGGAGTTGGTGTGAGCAATCTTTTGATAACGAACTACAGAACAACAGGGCTGCCTGCTACTGGAGACTCTGCTCCATACGCAAGCTTTTCTGGGGAAAATCAATACACGCTGCGCAAAAATTTTACGTATACAGTTCTTGCTGGCTTTGAATACAGTTACAATGACTCTTGGGCGATTGCAACAGGTTATCGCTGGTTTAATGCGGGTTGTTTTAAAGGACCGCGTTACCTAAGAGTTGCCAATGGATCTGCCGTTGATGTAGGCTGCGATGCATGGAACATGCGTTTTAGAGCTCATGAATGGTTTATTGAACTTAAAATTTTCATCTAGAATTATGATGAAGAGTTTGAGGTTGGGGATTTAAAACTAATGGAGTGATTTCAATGTTCTTGAAATCACTCCATATTTTTTGGCAACATTTTTTATTAAACATTAGCCCATGGTAGGCTTAGACAAACGAAACTATGCAAGTCGTTTAATGGTGAGCGTTGCTGAAACTGGGTCAGTGCCACCAGCTAGTGGTGTAATTGTTAGTGCTGGGCTTTCACCAGTAGGATTATTTATGCTTAATACAGAGTTGGCGACCGTTGTTGTAATAAATACGTTTCCTACTAATTGGCTTGTTCCTGTTGCGCGACCAACAACCGTATATGCTAGCTGCGTGCCATTAAGTACTACAACAAGTTGGCCAGGTTCAGTTACGCTTACTTGCCAAGTAACTTCGTATGTTCCGATAGCAGCTAAATTAAAGGTAGATGCACTAAGGGCAGTAATACCACCGGCGCTGGTCGGGCCATCATGTGGAAAATCTACAGCAGTACCAGCAGCTACTGTTGAGGTATTATCACCAGGCATTAAAGCATAGAACATTGCAAAGTCAAGGCCTGTGCCAGTAGCACCAGTTGCACCAGTGAGTCCAATAGCACCAGTAAGACCGGTCAGACCAGTGAGTCCACCAGGACCACCGGGAGTACCAGGTGCTCCAGTTGCTCCAGCTGGACCAGGAGTACCTGGGCGAGAACAACAAGGGCGAGGAGTAGTAGGGCGACTTGGACAACATCCGCGAGTAGAAGCTTCCATTGATTTATCGGACTTAACTTTGTCACTTGACTGCTTAGCAAGAATATTTGTTGGTATTAACGAAGCAACTAAAAAAAACAGTGTAAAAAAATGTGAGGATCTAACCCTGTAATTATTAATTTTGGTATTTGGCATGAAATTCCTTTTTATATTTTGAGACAAATTCATTACTCAAAGAAAATCTAATAAATATAATTTCCTTCTGTCAAGACTAAGAGTTTATATGGAAAATTAAAAGCTTAACGCTCCTTGAAGAGCAACGTTCCACATATTAACTCGCACATTTGCATTACGAGCCCACTCAGCTCCACCAACGACTGAAATGGTTGGTGTATAACAATGCTCTTTCCAGGTATAACCAATTTGAGCAAATACCTTTCCTGAAATTGCACTTGGAGCAGCTGCGCCACAAATATCAAGAGCATCTGAAAGAATTTCAGGAATACGATTTTCAGATAATCGTCCATCCTTAATTCCATCAGGAAGAAGAGATTCATCTGTTGGTCCTGGAATTCCGTTTGTTGTCGGTGGCGTTGCCGGAGAATACACATTAGGAACTCTACCTGTCATTGTGAAAGGGTCTTTTGATTTATTAATTTTTGCGAGTGGTTCACAATAGTAAGTTGGATATTGTCCGCATTGTCCATCGATAAGATAATAATTCAACTGACGACCCAGGACTGCATAATCATTTAAATTGGGAACTCGCATGTCGATTGCCATAGGCACATCAATGCATAATTTTTCTTTTGTTCGACCCCAACATTCACCTCCGATAGCAAACTTCCAGTCATTATGACCAAAATCAAACATGAGGGTAATGGCACCTTCAACATCTGTTTTTGAAATAACTGGAAGCGTGGAAAGATTTGAAATCGGTTGAATCGTAAAAGTATCAGGAGCGTAGGTTGTGATACAAGTCGTAGTAGACTGATAATATTTTGATCGATAGTTAGCAACTAAAAGATATTTTGAACCAGGCCCGTTTTGTTTGAGGTCAAATGTTCGCATATTTGGTCGTATACCAGGCATCAAATGAAATAACTCTGCTTGCACGGCAATATTGAAATTTTGATTTTGAGAATTATTTTCCCACAATTGGTAGAACCCTGAAAGTTCACCACCTATACCCCATACGCCAGCTCTACCCACAATTGGCTCGAGTATATGATCAGCGGTAGGGGTATTGCCTGTTGGAAAGCTAACTTTAGCTCCAACAGAAGCAAAGCCTTTTTGCAGGTAACGATTATATCCTATCGATGCGCAAACATCGCCAAATCTAATTTTGGTTTGTTTGTAAGATTCAATTCGGCCTCGTCGGATGCGAACAATATGTGGTCTGTTTCCTCTCAAACCATCCATGTTGGGATCACCACCAAAAAAAGCTTCCGTGAGCGATTGAGGTCGTTGATGGGGCGTTGGATAATCAGTAAAATCAAAAGTGATAGGAGAAGAATTTGGATTTAATGTTATTTGTGCAAATCCTAATTTTTCATCCGGTTTTGCCAGTGGAGTTTCTGACAAGTGCGGAGCTATAATCATTGCACCCAGTGGAATATGCGCTTTAACATAAAGGCCATTTTTGTCTCTATCGTGTGTAAAATAGAGGACGCCGTCGGCACCAGCATATTTTACGATTGGATTAAGTTGAATTACGCCGCCAATACCAGTATCAGCTGGTACGATTATATTACCAAGTCCAAATTGGTATGCATCAAGATCAGCTCTTCCATCATTGTTTCCATAGGTCATGGTGTTGGTACCAGACCAAAAAGGCATAGCTCCTAAATTACGGGAACTGTTGCTACAATTATTTCCAAACATGCTGCTAAACTCGGTAAAAACTGAAGCAATCAAGTTGCTGGCTACAGGTGTATATTCATCATCATTTCGGTCAATATTAATTTTATTTCTTTCGTGCGCCACAATAAGGTCATGAATGCCAAACGATGAACCTGCTCGTGGTATCCATGTGTTTTTACTTATTGCATCATTGGTAAGATCGGATGATTGGGTATGTTGCACTAAAGAAAATGATAATAATAAATACAGTGGCCATTTAAAAATTTGCATCATTGCTATTCCGTTTTTTATTCTAAAAAATTTGACTGATCACAACCCGTATCGTTTTACTTTTTTTTGTTAAAAAATAATTCACTTAAAGCTAGCATAAAACAATTTAAAAATTGTAATTATTTTGTTGTAGTAGATTTTTGAGGTAAGCCTAACAAGATATAAAAAAAACAGCTACAGATTTGGTCATGACGTTAAAAAATCAGACTACAAAAGTAAAAGAGAAGCAAATCAGTCATTAGAAATGAGGACTCTGTTTGTCCAAAAAAGTGGCTGTGGTATAATATGTGGTATAATATATAGGACATTTTAGGGTTCTAGGAAGGGGTTTTTATATGAAAACAAAAGTAATACTTTCATTAATTTTATTAGGTTGTATAAATCATGTGATGTTGCATAGTTCAGAGTTAAGCACAAAGGAACAACTTGCATACTTAGCAACAAGTTTTGTAGGCATGGCATTGTATGAGGCAGCGCTTGAGCAAGTGAATTTAAAGCTTCTCTTGCCAAAGGATCTTGGCGATGACAAAGCCGCTGAGATTATAGATTCTGTTATTGTTCTCTTAAATGGGAATTTATTAGCGGGTATTATTTTTGATGACAGAGCAAAAATGAAAAAAATATATGCTGGTACAATTGCAGCAGTTACTGCGTTTCATCTAGCATATTTAATACACAAAAAACGTCAGGTTGATGCACCTAAAATGAAAAAACCTTTAAGATCGGTCAGTGATGATGATATATGTGGTGCATGTTTAATCTCTTTTAAAGAATTGCAAGCTGCTTCGAAAGAAGTTATGCAAACACAATGTTGTGGTCAAATAATGTGTAAAGAAGATATGTTGAATTATATACAAGCCTGGAATAAACGACCAGATGCAACGTCGCAACAACCTAGATGCTTTATATGTTCAGATGTCTCATTGGAAATGCAATCGGTTGATATGCAATTATATCGTGATCGGGCTGCAAGTTTATAAAGATAGCAGTGAGAGCTTGACGGTATTAAAAGCGTTTTTAGGATATTGTAATAAGAAAAAGCTAGGTTTTAATTGCCTGGCTTTTTTGCCATTTAAGCATTTGTTTAAAAAATCTAGATTTTGCTGTCAGTATTCGGCTAATCTTTTTTAATAAAAATTTTGGTACATGTTAGCTACTTTGTTTAGTTAAAAAGTTACTCTAAGTGTAAAGTCTGTTTTACATTTAGATACTCTAAGTGTAAAGTTGACTTTACACTTAGAGTAAACAGTTTTTGGGGAAAACTTATTTATAGTTTTTAAAAATCTAGATTTTGCGGGCCTTTTTCGATTAATCTTTTTAGAAAATTGAGTAGTACGAATTGTGTGTTGATAATTGAGGAGTTTTTGTATGCCGTATAGTACAAATTATGATTTACCTGCAAAAATTACGTCTCATTTACCTGAGCATGCCCAGACCATTTTCCGTGAAGCTTTTAATAACTCCTACGCGAAGTATGGGGAAAGTCATGCTTTTGCCATAGCCTGGGCTGCTGTTGAAAAAGTGTATGAAAAGAATGCAAAGGGGCAGTGGGTTAAAAAGGAAAAATAAGCGCATGAAACAATAGGACCATTGACTTTACATGCCTTCAAATTATTAATTAGTGAATATGGATCCCGTGATCAAGTCACGGGATGGTAGAGAGTTGTATGTTAACCATAAACTAATATTTTGAAGGGTTTCTATGAAAAAAAATAAAATAATATCAGTGCTTGTCATTGCCTTGTTGGCTATTCATACTATGCATACCGTGGAAGTTGGAAAGTATGATGGCGGTGAATATTGTTACCGTGTGCCTGGTGACAAAGGTAGTGGCATGTATCCAGTGCAAGCAGAGTCTGATTGGTTTGACATGCATGCTCGCAGTGGCAGTGGTGATGTAGCAGAAGATTATACACTCATTGACGCTATTGCTTGGCAACCAGTTGATATGGATTTTGCAAAAATTCGAACTATGTTTCCTATCTTAAAAACTGAAGTGAATGGACATCCGTTGATCTATTTAGATTCAGGATCAACAGCACAAATGCCACAAATGGTGTTGGATGCGATCGTGCAGTACTATGAAGCTTACAAAGCAAATGTGGGACGTGGACTGTACGAATTTGCAGAGCGTTCAACGCTTGCATTTGAAAATACTCGTGCCAAAGTCGCTCGTTTTATTGGGTGCAAAAAGCAAGAAGTGGTATTTACGTCAGGAGCAACGGCAGGGGTTAATCTGGTAGCACATATTTGGGCGCAGCATCATATCAAAGCTGGCGATGAGATTGTGGTTTCAGAAGTAGAGCACAATGCTAACTTTATTCCATGGCAACAGTTAGCGCAGCATTTGGGTGCAGTTTTAAAAATTGTACCGCTTGGCAAACATGGTCAAATTGACGTCGAAATTCTTAAAACGTATCTTTCTGATAAAACAAAGTTGGTTGCAGTTACTCAGCAATCAAATATTTTGGGTGTTGTTAACGATATTGCATCTATTGTTAAGGTTGCTCATGCTGTTGGCGCAAAGGTGTTGGTTGACGGGGCTCAGTCAATTGTGCATCAACGCATTAATGTAGAAGAATTGCAATGTGACTTTTTGGTTTTTTCAGCACACAAATTATTTGGTCCAACAGGTGTTGGAGTATTGTTTATTTCTGAAAATCTTTTTGATCAATGCGTTCTGCAGAATTTTGGTGGTGGCATGGTCTTGTCAGTTGCTTATGAACATACTGAGTTTAAATGTATTCCATATTGCCTTGAACCAGGAACTCAGCCGATTGCACAAGTGATTGGCCTAGGTGCTGCAATAGATTTTATTTGGCAGCATGTTAATTTTGACGCTGCTGCGCAGCACGAAACAGCGTTGGTGCGATATTTAGCTGCTGAGATACAAAAAATTCCAGGCCTGACTATCATTAGTACTATTCCAGCGGCTGGGCAACATAGCAATTTGGTAACATTTACGGTAGATCAGTGTCATGCCTACGACGTTGCATCTTACCTTAATGAACATGGCATTGCAGTACGCGCAGGTTATCATTGTGTACAGCCTTATCATGATAAGCTGGGTGGTAAGTCGTCGGTGCGTGTGAGTGTAACGATTTATAATACTCAACAAGAGATTGAGTATCTGGTCGCTTGTTTAAGAAAATTTTTAGTGGAGTTGTAGTAAATTATACGTAACTATTCAGCAGTGACCAGTTTCCGTCAAAAATGCTTCGCCCTCATAAAATATTCACTACACTTAAAATAACAAAGTTGGCGCTTTGGATAATTACAATTAAAATCCTGCTCACCAGATGCATTTTTTGGGGTTTAATGGTACTTTTATGATAGAGTATCGGTTCATAGCATAGTGAGGGGGAAATGTTGAAATTATTAAAAATAGTATTCGTTTTTGTTGTTGTTAGTTTTGGAGTTGTTTTAGCTGCAGACTACAATGCATCGTCTCGCTGTGCAAAGAAAATATATCAAGAGCTTAATAAAAAATCTGCAAATCCATTTGTTGTCAGTATTGGGACTGCGCTGTCTCATACGCATTATTCAAGCAATACTGTTCATCCTGAATATTTGCGAAAAATATTGCAACAATGCGCTCAAAAAGAAAACAATCCCAAAAAATGGTTGAAGCATAAGGATCGAATTGGGTACGTGCAGACAGCGTTACCAATTGTTGCCTGTACAAACTGTTATGTGAGGATTGATCCTTCAAAACTTAGTTTGGTGAAAGACCAGCGAGTTATGGAATCGTTGATCGATGAAGCTGTCAACAATACAGCAAGCAATAAACTTACTTTAAAAAAATGCGTACATTGTTCTGGTGCTTTGGTAGAGCAACCAAGAAAACAAAAGATTTTCACCGAGTTTTTTTTACAAAACATGCTTGATCAACTGACTTATCTTGGTGTTAACGAGCAATTGCCTTGTCTGCGATATGGACTGCCAAATTATAGACTTTCGCTTGATGTAACAGATGTTTTAAAAGATGGATCAACTAAAATTGATCCTGTTAAATTACAGCAACAGGCAAATCTTGTGGCTCAATTTGGAAATCCTTTACTTTTTTTACATCATTATGAAAATCCGCAAACCATTGAAAATCTGTTTCAAAAATCTGAACATGTCGATTGGTTTGCAAATTATTGTGCGCAAATGATTGCAGCAGTACCGCAAATTACTCACGTATGTCCAATCAGCCAACCCATAGCATTTGTATTTCGAACGATACGACAATCTTTGCCGCCATTTACCAGCACGGTTAGTCAGCCCTATTTTATGGAAAACATTACTCAGGCTCAAGTTGTAGCTTCCAAGAAAATGAAACAAATAAATCCAAAGTTAAAAGTTTTAATATCGCATCAATGGAAATTATTTAAGCCTAAGCATGGCTTTGGTGATCCTCGAAGAGCGTTAGAATTAATGGTTTGTAAGATTGCACATCGTATGTACAATGGTGCTTTTGTAAAGATGCTGCAACCACATCAAGATCATTTTGATGGAATTGCTTTGAGTGTGTATCCAGCGATACATTTTAATTTGTGGGAGCCAGAGAGTGATAATGCTGTTTCAAGAATTGATGCTGATAATGCATTTGAAACTATCATGGAAACCCATAAAGCATTTCCAAGCAAAGATATTTTTATTGTAGAAACGGGATGTAATACAACCGATCCAAAAATGAAAAAAGATTTTATTGATATGACGCTTGCTGTGTGTCAAAAGGCTCGTCAAAATGGGGTAAAAATTAAAGGGGTTTATTTCTGGGAACAAAGTAATGATACGCAGGATTGGTATCAATGGAACCATGTTCCATTGCCAACTCAGTTTGCACCATTTGATGGAAATACTGTAACCTCGATTAATGCTGCAGGGTTGTACATTAAAGAAATCGTTGAAGCTGTTTTTTAGGCTTTAATTCGATTGGGGGCTTTTGCCTGACCTGTCCAGAAAGGGTACTCTAGTAACGTAGATTATTGTTATTTAGGGGGTTATATGAAAAAATTATGTATAAGTCCATTATCGAAATTTTTAGCTATTTTTATGATGATTCAGATGATTGTGACGCCGCTTGCGGCTCATAGACACTGGTATCGTCCAGCTCCAGTTGTTGTTTACCATGAACCAGCACCCGTTGTGGTGTATCATGAAGCTCCTGCGCCGGAAGCTGTTGTTCTAGGTGCTTGTGCTTTTGGTGTGTGCGCTGGTCTTTCCGGACTTTTTAGTGGTAACTCGCAAAAGCGCAAAATACGTGAGTATACTCAAATGTTTAGAAACCTAGGATATAGCCGAGCAGAAGCTGAGGTTTACGCAAAATTAGCTGCAGAAAACCCGGGTGGATATGCGGCCGTTGTTGACAATATTGAGCGCGAAAAAGAGCTCAAATATAAACGTGAAACAGAACAAAAATTGATGCAGCAACAGATCCGTGGTCAGCAAGAATTAATGAAGCTGAAGCATGAACAAAAAATAGAGCAGAAGGTTCAAGAACAACAGACGCAAAACGATAGTTATCAAAAAATTATATTGATTTTAATGATTATCTTCTTGTCAGTTGGTTCGGTTTTTATGGGCGTAATGCTTGTGCAAAGATTAAAACGTAAAAACTAAAAATTAGCTTTTAAAAAAATACAAAGTCCATCTGTTGTTAACGGGTGGACTTTATATTTTTAAGTGCTGTGCATTTTTATAAAAATCTTTCCAGGCATCACCCTTGATTGATAATCGTCGAAAAATGTTTTTGATCGTGTATTTCTGCGGCTTTGTTTTGCTCAGCTCACTCCATTCAATTGGTGTTGCAACAGGTGCACCTTCAAGTGCTCGGACACTGTACGGGGCAACAGATGTTTGTCCGTATGAGTTACGTAGATAATCGATAAAAACTTTTCCATTGCGTTTTGATTTGGTTGGTGTGATGGTGAAACGATCGGGATAATTTGCTGCCAGTTGTGCAGCTATTTTTTTTGCAAAATCATGAACTGTTTCAAATGTCTGATGGGGTATGATGGGTACAACGATATGGTACCCGCGTGACCCGGTCGTCATGATGTATGGTGTAAGGTTATGACTTTGCAATATTTTTTGCAGTTGTTTTGCTCCAAAGCGTAAATCTTTAAGATCATCGGTTGATGGATCCAGGTCAAAAACGATTTTATCAGGATTGTTTATGGTTGTTGCATCGCTGAGCCAACTATGAAAAACGATGGTTGCTTGATTTACTAAATACTGTAAAGATTGTTTGCTATCAATGATGACCAGTGTTTGTTTCCCGTCAGTTTTGAGCTTGATTGTTTTGCGCTTGATAAAATTTGGAAAATAATCAGAAATCTGTTTTTGGTAAAATGAATCATGGTCTATGCCATCAGGAAAACGTTGTAAAACAACCAGATGGTTTTTAATATGTTTTAAAAAATATTTTGACACGTCGTTGTAATAATCAATGATATTTTCTTTGGTGATTTTAGTTTTGGGGAACCAGCACTTTTCTATGTTTGATAACTTCATCTTTTGAGTACCTTTTTTTACAAATAAATTTAACCTATTATCATCATGGTGTAAAAATTATTTTTTGTTGGTTGTTAAAGGATCAAAATGAGGCAGAATAAACTGTTTATAGCAATTGTTGCTATGATTTTTGGGCTTGTTGCCATTGTTTTAATAAAATCAAAAATGCCAAGAGTTGGCGATCAAGATCAACTGGTAGCACGTGCTGTGGATGGGAAAAAATATCGTATCGCGATTATGTTGCAAATGACTCATCCTGCACTTGAAGAGATTGAGCAAGGTTTTTTGGAAACTTTAAATGGGGTCATTGCATATTCATATGATGTTTTTAATGCCAATGGGGATCGCAGTCTCATGCGTCAGCAGGCAGAAGAAGTCGTTGCTAAAAATTATGATTTGGTATTTACGGTTCCAACGACTCCAAGTTTGATTATGAAAGAAGTTTGCCAGCAGCGTGGTAAAAATGTTCCCATTGTTGCAGGAGCGGTTGATGATCCTGTCGGCATTAAGTTGGTTGATAGTATGCAGTCATCGGGAAATAATGTTACGGCAGTAACAGGAATTGATACCTTTGAGCAACAGATTGAGTTGCTTGCGTTCTTAAAGCCAACTTTGAAAAAAATTCTATTGGTTTACAATCCAAGTCCAGGACTTGATCCAAAAAAAGACGAGGTTGGCCGTATTTGTGCTGCTAAAAACATTGGATTTAAGACGGTTGAAATATTTAATATGAGTGATTTGATCCAGAAAGTTCCAAGCTTTACCAGCGACTGTGATACCATTATGGTTTTGAAAGATAACATGGTGGTTTCTGGCATTGAAAGTTTGGTAAATCTTTGTAATCGCGCTGGAAAAACGCTGTATGCATCAGACCTGAATTCAGGTGATAAGGGAGCAGCGCTTTCGTATGGTGTGCGTGAATATCAAGATGGTGTTGAATCAGCTCTGAAGGCTATTGAAATTTTAAAACATGGTAAAAAACCAACCGATGTACCAAGCTGCGCAACGACAAAATTTAAAATTAAAGTAAATACCAAAACAATGAACCAGCAGGGGCTTTCTCTTTGTCCTGAGTTGTTGCTTGTGATGCAGTCAGGGGAGGTTATATGAATTTAGCCATTGTAGAACAGATTGGATTGTATATTCCCTTAGTTTTAGGCGCCTATCTATCAATTAGTCTTATGAAAATTCCGAATTTGAGCATTGAAGCTGCGTATGTTTTTGGTGCAATTATAGCATCACAAGTTTTAATGTTTGAAGGAAATAGTGGCATGGTAACATTGCTGCTTGCAATAATTTTAAGTGCATGTGGTGGAGCGATGGTTGGTATTGTTGCTGCAACTTTGTGTCAGGCTGCTCAGTTTTCACATATTTTATCGGCAATTGTTACGATGGGCTTATTTCATGGTATTGCTCAATGGGTCATGGGTGGTGCACATGTAACGATTTCTCACTTGTATAATCCCTTAAAACTGCTTGATGTTGTCAAAGAGTTTCCTGAGTTGCCTGTGATTGTGTTGATTGTTGTGGGAGTCTGTTTACTATTTTATATGTTTTTGAAAACGGAACTTGGCATTAGTTGTGCATTGTACGGAGACAATATTGTTTTTTTAAAAAACTATCGCATGAATCAATCCTATGTTGTCGTTGCTGGCATGGCAATCAGTGGAGCTCTTGCAGGAATTTCCGGGTACATGGTTGCTCAGAGTAATGGTTTTGCAGATAGTACGATGGGCGTTGGATTACCATTGCTTTGTTTAAGTTCTCTTATTATTGGCAAATCGCTGTATCATTCTGATCGACCAATTCAAATGAGCAGCGCACTTGTTGGTGTTGTTGGATATTTTATGGTGCAAACGATACTTTTGCGCATTGGCTTTGATTTACGGTATTTCACTTCGGTGCAAGCAATACTTGTAGCGACACTTTTGATTATTTCATCTCGATTATTTGTGCGTCGTGGTCAGCAAAATTTCTTGGGGATATAATTATGAAATCATTATTTTCTTTAAAATCGTTTTCATTTGCATTTGATAATAAATCACCTCGTTTTTTTGATAATGTATCGCTTGAAGTTACTGTGCCAGGGCTTACCTTTGTGCAGGGTAAAAATGGCGCAGGAAAGTCTACCTTGTTTCGATTGTTGCAGGGCATGGTAGGTCGCCATGAACAGGTGCATGGAATAGTTGAAGTTCGTGGTCATCAGTATAATTTAGAGCTTGCAGGGGACCGGCAACGGTTGCACCGTAAATCGATGATTTTGCATCAAAGCTTTGATAGTATGCTTGCTCCAAGTTTTACTGGTTTTGAAAATCTACAATTTGCAAAATTTGATGAAAACCCTGGGCTTACCGTGGTACTTTTGGACCCTCAAATTTCTGATTTTGCAGCTCAGTTTGCTCTTCCGCTCGAAAAGCCGGTTTATCAGCTTTCAGGAGGGCAGCGGCAAATGCTTGCCATGTTGATGATTACTCAAAAATCGCTTGATCTGCTATTTCTTGATGAACCGACAGCTGCTCTTGATCATAAAAATAGTGATTATCTGATGCAAGGGATTGAGCAACTGGTTCAAGACACAGGCATATCGGTTTTGTGTGTGTCACATGATCAGGATATCGTACGCAATTATGCTCGTAGCATTATTGAAATTACTCAGTCTTTGTCTGGGAGCAGACTGTTTACGGTTAAATAATGATCGGATGCATGCATCTTTACTCTCACTTTGAGGGCAAAATGTTTATAAATATGGTGCGCTTGTTGAAAGATATAATTAATCGATTAAGAATCAGCACAATGTGTGATAAACTGTTAGTGAGGGATGTTTTTTTGGATAAGGTGTACACATATGCGTCGAATATTTGTGATGATGTTGTTAGGGTTAAATTTAGTAAGTATACAGATTTACTCTGTTTATATCACGGTTTGGGTTCATGGAACTTATCCTGCGTTGTCGGTGTTGCGTGCCTCGTGGTCGCCGGTTCGAAAAATGGTGTATGCCCAGCGAGGGTTATCTTTAGCTAAGCAGCTTCCTGGAAATTACTATTTTGCTCGGCTTGCAAAGCAGCTCCATGAATGTGATGATTGCGTGTACTGCCTGGATCATTTTTATCTGTATGGTTGGCATTCAAGTAATGTACGACCAGGGCATAGAATATCCGAGGGGCGCTTACTTTATGAACAGTTGCAGGAGTTGCTCAAAAATTATAGTCATCATGATGAAATTATTGTTCGATGTATCGGATTTTCGCATGGTGGCAATGTTATTTTAAACATGTTGCCACATTTACCGTTTCTTGCGCCCGGCGTCAAAGTAGAGGTTATTTTGCTTGCTACGCCTATTCAAGAATCAACTCGGCCATACATTAACAACCCGCATGTCAGTAAAGCTTATTCAGTATATTCTGATGGAGATTGGATCCAAAGGATTGATGCTCAAAGATTTCATCATAATTGTCCTAAGGGTGCATCATTTTGGTCGCAGCGTACATTTCGTGATGAGGACTGTGTGCAGCAAATTTGTTTGAAAGTAAATGGCAAGAAAATTGGACATGCAAAATATCGTTATTTGGTAAAATATTTACCAGATATGTTACAACAAATTGAAAGTTTGTTTCAAGGGCAAACAACTGCTAAGAAGGTTTGCTTAAATTATATAACGCCATAAGGAATTATTGTGAAAGAAAAAACATTCATTGATACTCAAATTTTACAAAATTGTTGGAATTTTATACGACACCAGATGAAACAGTTTGATGTATGGTTTGGTTTGTGTGGTTTAAGTTTTTTGTTTGGCTTATTATTTAGTTGTACCTTTGTGCTGGTCGCAGTTGTGGCTGTTTGGTTTTTGATCGTTATGAGTCCTGTTGGTCTTTTGGGCACTATTGTTTTGGGTACTGTTGCTCGTACCATCTTAGCTCCACTGCTTGCATTGGTACTGATACTAGGTGCTGGAGTGCTTGGCCTTGTGTTGCTGAGTAAAGTTATGTTGTGGGGTCTTGGTTTTTTTAATGCCATAGCTGTCAATGCTCTTGACCAGGCGCATGGAAAACCAATGCGAAAATTTAAAAATAGAGTTACTGGATTGATCTTTTTTATGGGTCCTGTTTTATATTTTTTGATTATTTGTATAGGAACAGCGTTTTTTGTTATTCCAGGAATTATTTTTGGGATTCGATTTTCACTGGCTCGATACGTTATGCTTGATCAGGGTGGTACTGTTTGGGAAGCATTCATGACGAGTTGGGATATGACGCGTGGACATTTTTGGACGCTTTTATTGTTGTATGGAATTTCGTTGGTATTGTATATGATCCCGTTTGTATTTTTGATAGACATGTTTTTTCCGTTTTCAAATTTATGTATGGCATCGTTGTATGTGCAATTACAATCACGAAAATTGACACCCGAACTTGTTTCTGTGTAATTTGGGCTATACGGATTTTTGCTGAAAATAAGCTATATGTGTTATAAAAAAGGAGATACATATGTTTACCAAACGATTTTCACTTGAGTCGGCGTACGCCACCGGTGGTCGAATTGTCATGAATTATTTCACATTTTTCTTGTTTGCTACTGGTATTGGAATTGTTGCTTGTGCTATTCATTTGGTGGTTTTGGGTGTGATTGATTTCTTTGCTTTAAGATATCATATGGCACCGCTTATCAAAATGTTTCAACATGCATTTAACTCTGCAACAGGATCTTTACATCATGCAGGGTTTACGGTGCGTGATGCGGTGAGTTCCTATGTACCAGCAGATTTAATGAATCAAACGCTTGGTCGCGATATGATATCGTTTGATATTTCGCAGTATGACATTATGTATATTTTATCATGGGTGCTACCAACTGCTTTAGCATTAAAACTTTTTCTTGATATGATTTCTGTTGGTTGGACCAAAATTGCGCTTGATTTAAATGCTGGAAAAAAAGTTTCTGCGCGTTATTTGTATCAATTTTATTATTTAGTGCCCCGAGTTTTTTTAGTGAATTTAATCGTTGGTCTTGCAACCATTGTTGGATTTCTGTTGTTTTTGGTACCGGGTATTTTTATTTATCAACGTTTCCGTTTTGCAAAATATTTTATTATCGATAAAAATCTAAGCATGGTTAAAGCTTTGCAATCAAGCTGGGCTCTTACCGATGGCGCAGTGCTCCAACTGTTTGGCTTTTCTGTTCTTTCTTTGATGCTCGATAGTTTGGGAAATTTGATTGTAGTGGTTGGGCTTTTTATGACACCACTTCAAAATCAAGTTGAAGCAAATGTGTACTCACAGCTGCTATCTGCGCGTTAATATCGTACAAAGCTAATTAAGGATTTGATGTGATTAATTCAAGGTTTTCTTTGCTTCAGGCCTATTTTGTCGGCATCAAGATGCTTTTAGAATATATATCTTTTTATATGGTATGGTATGCCATTGTTATGGCAGTGGGATTTGTGCTTTCTATTGGGCTTGGGGTTTATTTAGATTTGTTAGATTATAAAGCTCTGGCTACAGACTGGTCTTGGGTTGGTTCAATCATATCACAATGGTTTTCAGAGATTAAGCTTAGCTATTCAGCTATTCCCAAGGATGCAACAGTCTACGGTCTTTTAAATCATTTGCTGCCCAACAATATTTTAAATCATTCCATTGAGTCAATGTCATGGTCTGAATATTTTAACATTATTGTTTTGCCTAAAAAAATAGTGTTGCTCATCTTGCTTGCTGTTGCGTCATGGCTCTCTATGTCAGTTTCGATTGGATTTATTAAAACAGCTTTGGCTTTTCAATCAAACAAGGTTGCAAGCTTTCATGACATGTACCGATATTTTTATTTGGTACCACCCTATGTTGCAACAAAGATTATTATGATGCTTGCCTGTATCGTGCCAATCGCGCTGTTGTTGGTGACGCACTTTTACTTGGGTATGTTTACCTATGTGATGATAGTGGTGAGTGGTGCAGTTGTAATGTTTTTATATCAACGATTGCGCTTTGCAAAATATTTTGTAATCGATAAGAACCAAAATCCTATCGCTGCATGTGTGGCAAGTTGGCATGTAACCAAGGGCTGTGTATTTCACTTGTTGATATTTTCAATTTGCGCAGTTGCAGTTATGACCCATCATTTTTCAGGATTGTTAATGTATTTTTTTGTGACGCTTGACAAACAAACAGAGGTGAGTGTCTATCGACAGTTAATGGGTTATAAATAGTGCAAATTCAATGTACTTTTGCTACCCACATAATCACGTTTAAAATGTTTTTCTATTTCCTTGAGGCTCATGTTCCACATAGTTGGTCGGCCGTGCGGACAGCTAAAACGATTGTTGGTGATCATCAATTCTTTAAGTAGCGTTTGCATCTGTTGCATATCGAGCGTATCGCCTGCTTTGCAAGCTGTTTTGCAGGCTTTAGAGCTCATTATTTTTTCGGCCAAAGCACTGCTTGAAATAGTTGCTTTTTCTTGGCACAAATCTGAAAGCATGCGAACAATTTCTTCAGCTGCAGCAGCTTGCATGCCTACAGGGGTTGCAGTGATAATCAGTTCATGATCACTAAAAGGCTCAGTAGCAATTCCATGTTGTTGAAGTAGGTATTGATGCTGATGAAGTTGGCTTATCATAGTTGATGATAGTTTTACCATGTGAGGAAACATAAGTTGTACCGATGGGCTTTCTGGTTGCTGTAAAAGTCGCTCATAGATGATGCGTTCATGTGCCCCGTGTTGATCCACCATGATTAGCTCATGTTCTTGTTCAATGATGATGTATGTTTTTTTAAACTGTCCCACAATTGAATACTGTTGCTCATGAAATATCGGATCGTTGATTTCTTGGGGTACGTTTGAACTTTGCGCAAAGATTTGTTTTGGGGGTATTGGTGATTGAGCTGTATGGTTAAGTTGCGTGGTTGGTTTGTTAAGCGGTGAAAAAATAGACATGGAAGAATACTTTGAAACTATTTTTTCAGTTGAACTTACAAATTCTTCTTGTGCAAATGGATCGCTATCAACAAAGGTAGCAGCTAATTTTTCTGGCTGTTCATGCGTTAGCCTGAAGGAGCCGTAGGCAGCTTGCCCGGCGTAGCTTTGCGCGAAGCCTGGGGAGACAGGCGTAGTTTGTATTTTTTGATTCACAAAGTTGCTGAGTGCTGTTTGCACCGCAGTTGCAGTGAGTCGTTGTACAATTCCCGGGTTAAGAAATTTTACTTCTTCTTTTTTGGGGTGAATGTTAACGTCGATCAGTTCTGGATCAATGTCGATAAACAAAAATGCTGCAGGATATTTTTGGTGCGGCAGTACGCCATCAAAGCCTTGCAGTATTCCTTTCGTGAGTTCGTGGTTTTTGACCCAGCGATTATTCACAAAAGTAAAAATTTGTCCTCGATTGAATCGGTAGTAGTGTGGCGTTGAAATAGCACCATGAATGGTGATTTGTTTTTCCGTTACCTGAGGAACTGCAATGAGCTGGTCGTGCAGATTGCCACTCCAAAGTTGCGCGCAGCGAATCATGATGCTGCTAGTTGCAGGGCAGTGATAACTCAGCGTGTCGTTGTGAAAAAGTTTGAAGCTAATCTGTAAGTAACGCAGACAAAATGCCTGAAAAATTGAAACGATTTGATTCCATTCGGTATCATCAGATTTCAAAAATTTTTTACGTGCAGGAATGTTTGCAAACAGATCGGTGATTATAAATGTTGTGCCTGTTTGATGAGCAATGCTGGTTTGATCGATACATGTTGAATGTTGAATTTTTATGTGGGTACCAAGTTTTTGGTCTTCTGTTTTAGTCATGAGCTCAACGGTGCTGACAGCAGCAATGCTGGAAAGTGCTTCACCGCGAAATCCGTAGGTGGTGATCGAGCTCAAGTCATTTACCGATTTGATTTTGCTGGTTGCATGATGCGCAAAACAGAGTTTGGCATCGATGTCAGACATGCCACAACCATTATCGATAATTTTGATTAAATCTTTGCCTGCAGCGCTTAGGTGAATGGAAATCGATGTAGCTCCAGCATCAATGCTATTTTCAAGTAGCTCTTTGATGATGTTTGCAGGACGTTCAATGACTTCACCTGCAGCTATTTTGATAGCTTCATGTGGATCTAAGATTTTTATTTTTTGTTGTTGCATGTTGTTGTTGGGGAGTAAATATTGAAATTGAATATTGATAAAGAGTATATCAAGATTTAGTTGAAATACGAAGTAGATATGCCATAAAAAAAAGAGAGCTACGGTTGTCGCGCAGCTCTCTTTTTTATTTGCGGTTCAATTATTCTTGTGAAGTTGGAGACTTTGGTGTTGTAAATCTTCCGGTTGATGCAACAACGGTTGCTGTCAGAGCTGTTATTTTGGCATGTCTTTCAAGTTCTGTTTCTTCTGGAGGAGGCGTACCTTTTCTAGGTTTAGCATATCTGCTTAATTTTGCATACTTAGCTATTTGTTTATCATGTGCTAAGAGATCATCTTCTAAGTTTTGTGTTAAGGCATGAGCTTGTAATTCGTAAAAGTTATCTATATTGGTTCTAGTTGATTCACCCAAATCTTTTATTAAATCCAAATTTTTTAAAGCTTCAACAATCTTTGATACCATCTTTTCCTGAGAAGCTTCAATTTGTTCTTCAAGAACTTCAGTTGCAAGCGATGTTCCTCTCGTTGCTTTTTCTGCATTTATTTTTGCAATATTATATCCAATCTCTTCAGAGCTTTGGCCGTTTGCAGTGAGCACTTGTAACGGCTTGATAAGATTTGCAGCTAAAGCGATCTCGCGAACTTTGGGGTTGTTTAAAATACTTTTCGTCATACTTTGTATTTTTTGAAGCCAAGATCTGTCACCGGGTGCTTTTTGTGATGATGGATCTTCATCGTCTGTTGCTAAATCCCAGTCATCTGGATTGATTCCTTTTGCTATTAACTCCTTTTTGAGTTCTTCGTATGACGTTCTATTTGATTCTTCATCTAATTGAGGTTGAACTGATGATGTTGGTTGAGTTGATAATTGAGGTTGAACTGATGATGCTTGTTGAGCTGAATCACGGTCAAGTATAAATCTTACCAAGCTATTGTCTGCATTAAGTGGGTTTTCATCTGTTTGTGAAGCAAAAGTTGCTGCAAGCATTTCTACTGGAGATTGAACAGGCAATGTTGAATTTGCTGATTTTGATACTGCAATTGGAGCTGTTGAAGCAGCTACAGTTAGTTTTTGAGGCAATTGTTCAACGACGGATGCTGTAACTACTGTTGGTACAGTTCCGAAAGGTGTAGCAGTGGCTGGTTCTGGTGTGTCAGTTTGAGATGTTGGTGCTACTGGCGCTTGTGCAGTAGTATTTACTGACGATTCTGGGGGAGTTGTAGGTTTTTTTGTGTCATTTACTGTTCCTGTTCGTGGTGGTTTTGAAACTAGCTCAGTCCAAGGGGTGATAAGCAACAGCCCCAAAAGCGTAACGTTAATTTTTATGTTCATATGAATTTTCTCCATGGTTTATTTGATTATTTATTAACTCGTGGGTTAGGCCGTGGGCTGATAGAAGGGATATTTTCTCGTTCTGGATGGGCTTTATATAAATTTTCGCGTAAAGCATGTATTGCGGTTATTGTTTCATCGATATCATCTGAATCTTTAGAATCGTTTGGATTTTGTTGATCTAATTGTTGATATTCTTCCTGCATTTCTTTAAGGGCTGTTAAAATATTTTGTACGCGAGTAGCTTCAAGGATATTTGAAGCTTCAGGAATTGTGTTGGCAGCGTGTATGATGAATGTTAAATTATCTATGCTTTCTAGCATACAACGTTCATCTGCATCAGCTAAAATAAATCCATGTGCATGAGCACGTTGTTGTTCTCGATTTTTATCTGTTGTTGTTTTGAAATTTTCGAATGCCATTTGTAAGGCTAAATTGAATTCTTCTCGAATAAAATGTTGGTCGTCGTTCCAGGCTGTGGCAAGTTTATTATTGTTAAATAAATTTAATATAAATGTAAAAGGAGTTCTATGAGTTATAGTATTTTCTGGAGTTGTAGCATTTTTTGAGGATAAATCAGGGATGTCCCATTTTGTTTGCCAATCTATATCTTGTTCTACGTCATACCATTCTGACGAAGGCACCAAGTGGCCATTTGGTGCTTGGTACGGTTTATCATTACCAAAAATTGCAGCTGCAACTCGTTGAAAAGTTGTGAGGTTTTGGGGGTGGAGGGTTGACTGGGTTGCAACATGAAGAGCTTGGTTGACGATTGATTGGTTCGTAAAAGCGGGGTGTTGCAATGTTGGGGTAAGTAGTGCCAACAGAAGGCCAATAAGTAAAAACTTTTTTGCAATCACGATATATCCTTTTTATTGATTGAATCGATGCAGTCATTGCTGAGCGCATACTAAGTTAAAGTATTTTTTAAAAAAAAGCGAGAGTGTTTTTTCTAATTGAATGATAGCTTGGTTCTATCTGTTACTTTGTTGTATACATTGTCGTATGTAGTTTTATCATGCAAAGTAAGGATAACGTATTTTTTTGCAGTATTTTGGGCTATATCTAAAAAAATAAACTATGTTGTGTACATTTTTTGGGCGGTTGGAGAAAAAATGATTTTGATTATTCTTTTGTATGCCATATTTTCGGCAATGACTTTTATTAACAGTGCGCTTATGGATTCAAATCCATACCCCTTGATGGTTGGCATGATTCGGGCCTTGGGCAGTGGTATCATTATTTTGGGATACATGTTGATTTTTCGACGAGCAGCGCTTTTGAGCATTCGTCTTTCGCGTCAGCAATGGAGATGGCTCATCGCGTATGCAGTTTTAATACATGCAGTTGCGATGTGTGCTTTTTCATTTTCCGTGCTGTATGCAAATCCTGTTACGGTTTGTTTTATGTTTGCGATGGCTCCTTTTATTACGGCATTGATTCAATATCTGCATGGACAAGAGCGCTTAACGCCCCAAAAATTTTGTGGACTTGTTGTCGGAGTCATTGGCTTAGTTCCTATTTTAATTCAGAGTTCTTACGTTGGGCATGCAAGCCCCTTAAAATCGGCAGCATTGGGTAATTGGATTACTTTTGGAGCAATGATTCTTTTTTGTTACGGATGGGTTCTTTTTAAAAAGTTATTGCAAAGTTGTCATTATTCTATTCAGATGCTCAATGGTATTGCAATGATGATCGGGGGCCTGTTGTCAGTTGTTATGGTGCTTGCAGTACATGGGGCCTCTTTGGGTTCTTTATCTTATTCATCTGATTTTGGATGGTTAATGGCTGCATTTTTGGCATCAAGCTTGATAACCTATTCTTTGTATGCCTATTTACTGCAACACTTTTCACCCACTTTTATTTCCTTTGCAGGCTTTTTGGAGCCAGCGTTTGGTATGATTTATGGATTTTTTTTGGTTGGGTATCAGATTTCGGGCATTGATCTTGCTTCATTTTTTGTGTTGTTTTTGGGGCTTTATATCTTTTATCTTGATGAGCTTAATAAAAAGAGGGGTAGGAAGGGGGATATAGAATCTTTCTTGTAAGATTTGTAACGCTACATTTTGCCGTGCTCGCCATAGCGTTACGAAGCTGGTTACTCAGTAACGCGTAGTAAGGCGACGGCTGGGCGGTTCCCGCATGGTTGATTCGTGTGTTTCATGTCTTGAGGTCGCCTCAGGCCGGCGACTTGGCCCCAAGCTGTATTGCGACAGCTTGGAACGCGCAGCCAGGAAGCTTCCTGGCAACCTCTGACGCTTCGAACTCGCTAGCCAGATTATTTCATAATCTGCCGCGCTCAGACACCCGAAGCTAATTTTGCCGCCAAAGCTTTTTATCTATTTGATCCTACACTTCGTTTCGGATGAGTTGGTGAGTTGTTTCAAATTTTATCTCTACCTATGCATCTGTCTGTTAAAAAAGAATTATGAAAGCAATTTTTATAAAATAACGGTAAAATTAGCTTCACTGTCCGAGCGCGGCGTTGCGACAGTTGTTGCGATAGCAACACTAAGTCAACGTCTAGCGAGTTGGAAGCGTCAGAGGTTGTCAGGATTCTTCCTGACGGTCCGATTCTTAAGCCGTGACCAGACGGCTTAAGTGCGTGTGGTGCATAACCACCTCAAAACTAACATAAACAGATAACCAATCATGCCGGAACGACGCAATGCCCTGTTATAAAACATCGTCTGAATGGGCGAAACCAGACAAAACCCCTTACCCCTTTTGCTCATTTTATGCCTAAAGGGTACTCTATATCTAAGTTAAAAATAATGGAGGATTTTATGAAGAAATTAATGATATCAATATTGCTTGTTCTTGGCATGTATCAAACGACTACACCGATGTTTTCAACAGCAACTAAGGCGGCGTATGCCTCTTTGGGCGCAAAAACCACTTCTCAAGCACTGTTTAATGCAGCAGCAAAAGGAATGCGAATGGCGACTAGATCAGCCCTTTTGGGGGGTCTTATGGTAGCTCCTATGTTCCTTCAATCAGAAAAGGCGCATAGTGTCTTGCCTGCAGCAATGGTGAGTTTTCTTTGTAAGTATGGCTTGATGACTGAAAAGTTAGGTTGGGGATGGAATTTCTGGGAAAAATCTCAGTATTGGGATGCCCAATTGAGTCATGCTGTGCGTATTGCAGGACTTGTAGGGGGTCTAGGTAGTGGTGCTGGAGGCGCGTATTCCTTTTTTAAAGGTACCTCTCAGCAGGAGCAGCCAGTAGGAGCTCCAGTAGCACAGAGTCCGTTAGTTCCGAGTCAGCCAGCTCAAAATCAACCAATCAAGGCAACTCCAGAAATGATTGCTGCGCGAAAAAGTCTCAATGCAAGAACCGCGCAAAAAGTAGCATATAAACCCTTGGTTATACGTGCAAATCAAAAATAATAAAATATGAGAATTTTAAAGGGCATCCGAAAGGGTGCCTTTTTTGTTGAAAAATTAAACTAAATGGTCCGACGAAGTCTGGGTAGACAGGTTGCACCAGGCAGTACGCCAATTGCCAAACAGATCTTGAGTTACTGCGCAGTCCCAATCATGCAATTGGGCTATTTTTTTGACCGATTCATGTTGTGTTTGATCAATTTCAAGAACCATCTGGAATGGTAATGTTCTGTTTGGGACCAAGAAATCGGCACTTTGGGCTATGATTTTACCTAGTATTTCAAGGCCGTTTTGATCTGCAAGCAGCGCTCCATGGTCTTCCCAGAGCGTAACGCTGGCACTCAGGCCATCCAGGGCTGATCGGGGGATGTAGGGAGGATTAGATACGATGAGATCGAACTTTAGGTCAGGTTTAAGGGCTGAAAATAGATCAGATTTAATAAACTCTATATTTTGGATATTATTGATAGTTGCGTTTTTACGGGCTAGATCGAGGGCCATAGGATTGATATCTAGGGCTGTAATTTGAGCTAGGGGGAACTTTTGAGCCAGGGCGAGACCTATCACGCCAGACCCAGTTCCTATGTCCAGGATACGTCGAATTTGGCTCGATTTTGGCATTAACTGCTCGATAAGTTGATTCAGCCATTCTTCCGTCTCTGGGCGGGGTATTAAAATGGGTGGTTGAACTTCGATATAAAGGTCCAGAAAAGGCACCCAGCCGATCACATAGGCAAGTGGCTTACGGCGACGGGCGATTTGATCGATATATTCTTCCAATTTCTGGCTTTGCGCTTCGGTGAGCTCGTTTTGAGTAACCAGGGGCATGGGTGTAGGCTTGAGGACGTGCTCTAGGAGCCACCAAGCCTCTTGGCTTGATAAATTGGTTTTTTGCTGAATGTGGGCAATGTATCGATGAATCATGTTATCCCTCGATACTATTTGGGTTCAATAAAATAGAACCTATTTGTAGCAAAGCTCCAAAATCACTCGGGACGAACGGTAAAAAAATGGAAGACTTTAAGGGGTTGGTCCAATTGGTTTTTTGCTGGATGTGGGCAATGTATCGATGAACCATGGTATATTCAATTTTTTTTATGGGTTTAAAGTTCACGATTCTCTTCCTACCGTTCGTCCCGAGTGAAATCGCCTTGCGATTTAGTATCGAGGGATATATCTTTTTTGAATTTTTTTTTGCCATGTATGGTTAAAAGATCCCAGTTTCCATCAATTAAAGCTTCTTTCTTTTTACGCGACCAGTCTTTTATTTTTCGCTCTGCAACTAAGGCTTCTGCTCTCGAGTCAAAATGTTGCATGAAAATCAGTTTCACTGGAAGTCTTTTTGATGTATAACCACCAATCGATCCAAGTTGATGCTGGGATATGCGCTGTTCGATCTGGTCGGTGTGGCCTACGTAGTAGCTATCGTCGTTGCATTTAAGAATATAAACAGTAAATGGGAGCATAATTTTAATCCTTTATCCCTCGATACTATTTTGTCGCAAGGCTTCAAAATCACTCGGGACGAACGGTAAATAAGAATATAAACAGTAACATGGAAGCATAACTTTAATCCTTTATCCCTCGATACTATTTTGTCGCAAAGCTCCAAAATCACTCGGGACGAACGGTGAAAAATAAATATCAATCATTGCGTAGTGGAATGTTTTCATTACATAGTGGAATGTTTTAAAAAAAATCATTTCTTGTTGGTTTGAAAGGTCGGTGTTTCGCCTAGAAGATTGTTGATATATTGTTCACTGTCAAATGGCGTTAGATCATCGATATGCTCACCCCATGAAAGGAATGCGACCGGTACATGCAAATCTTGAACGATTGAAAAAACAATGCCACCCTTGGCGGTGCCATCCATTTTAGTGAGTACAATGCCGTCCAGTTGCGTTGCTTCATGAAATATTTTTGCCTGAGAAAATGAATTTTGTCCAAGCATGCTATCAACCGTCAGGAGCGTACAAACTGTATAGTCTGGTAGCTGTTTGGTAACGATGCGTTTAATCTTTTCAAGCTCTTTCATCAAATTGTCTTTGGTTTGCAGTCGGCCTGCAGTGTCAATAATTAAGATGTCTGACTTTGACGCCTTAAGTTGTTCGCATGCATTAAAGGTAACAGCGGCTGGATCTTGCCCTGGTTTACCCATAATCAGATGCGCTCCTGCTTGATTTGCCCATTGTTGCAGTTGTTCGGGTGCTGCTGCTCGGAATGTGTCTGCAGCTGCAAGCATGACCGATTTATTTTGTTTTTTGAAATAGTTGGCAAGTTTTCCACTTAGCGTTGTTTTACCGCTGCCATTGATTCCCACAAGAAGGTATACCTGAGCCTCTGGGACGGTTTTTTGGTTTTGTAAAATACGCAAAAGTTCTTGCTCTATGATGAGTTGTACATCTTTTCCTGTTTGAACAGATCCCTGGCGGTGAGCTTGCTGTATTTGGTCAATGAGTTTTTTGGTTGTTGCAACGCCTGTGTCGGCTTTAATGAGGAGTTGGTAGAGTTCATCGATAGTTGTTTGATCAATGGTTGATTGGCTAAAAATAGCGTGCAGCTTTGTGGTAACCGAGCTGTAGATTTTTTGTAATTTTTCTTTGATAAAATTGAACATGGTTGAAGCCTTCATCAAAAATAGGTATGCAAATTGGGATTGTACGGGTTGTCTGGATAAGTATCGCATAGTTTATTGCTTTCTGCAAAGTAATAAAAAGCCTTTTTAAATAGACTTTTTTCTTGTTTTTGATAGCATAAAAGTAATAAGTTTTGTGCTCGATGATTCAATCGATGATTCAATCAATAATCGAAGTGCAAAAATTTGAGACTGTGTCTTTGTAGCATAACAATGGGGGTCTTTATGACAAATCGATTTAATTTCTTTAAATCACAATCAATATTTTTAGTACTTTTACTGAGTGTCCATGCATCAGTTAAGCCAGTTGTTGGTGAAATGATGCTTGGTGCTATGGGTATGGCTGCAGTCAAAGCGGCAACATCGCCAACAGGCAGAGCTGCAAGGTGGGCTGCTACAGGGTATTTACTCAATACTGCTCCAGGTAAAAAGTTTACGGCTTTTGGTTTTGGCAAAATGCGTCAAATCGTATCAAATAGATTTTTCCCAGCACAGCTTGGCACTGGGGCATCAATGACAACTTCTGCGGCTCTTGTTCAAGCATCACGCAATGCGCTACGAAACTGTGGTCAAAGCAGTGTGCAATTGTTTCGATCATTGCCAAGAAGTATGGCTGAATTTAGAGCACGTGTCGCGGCAATAAGTTTGAGAAATCCATTTTCCAAAGTCACAGAGTTTAGCACCCAGGCAAGTTCAACGTCATCATTTGCATCTGGTCCGTCAAAAGCGCGAGCATCATTTACGGGTTTTCAAAATAAAATGAGTTCAGCATTTACGTATCGTAAAGCTCAACCTCAACAATCAACATCATTTAATGCTCAAAAAAATTATACCGCGCACCAAGCAACTGCAATGGGATTGTTCCCGCGCGTCAATTATTATCAAGGGCATTATCATGGAGATCAGGGCTACTGGAAAGGCTTTGCTACCGGAAGTTTTGCATCATGGACAACTGCTGCTGCATTGTATTTGGGTATCCAAAAAAAAGAGCAGCAAAATTTACGTAATCAAAAAATAGAGCAACCAAAATCTGCTTAATTTGGTAGACTGTGCAGTAGGCTACGTGCTTTAGTCTTGGTAAAATGTGTTTTTTCAAAAATAATAAAAGGTTTTTATGAATAAAAAATTGATAACAACATTGTTCTTATTGGTTGGTTTTTGCCATCTAGATGCTTTATACAAGGGTCCGTATCATTTTATTGCATACATGAATGATAGACCCGTTACTTTAAAATCGTTGCTTTTGGGCAGCGCAGCAACATCCTTGAATCATAATATTTTGGATAATGGTAAAGGGCAAGTTGGCGGTGAAGTTCGGGTATACGGCATTCATGATATGTGGGTACAGCCATCTGGGTATGAGCGCGTTTATCTGGTCAAGGATGATGTATGTTTGTATCCAAACTTGTTTACAGTTTTGGGAGCTGTATTACCAAAAAATAATATGCTGACGCAGCGATGGGCTTGTGTTAAATGGTGCTGGCCATTGAGTTTTGATTTTAATGTGGTCAATGATACGTTGCAAATCTCATCAACTGTTTTTAAATATCGATTTTTGACATTGTATAAAGCTTATAACGAAATCCAACTAGTTTCACAGGAACCTAGAAATGCAAATGACGAAATGACCATAATGGTAAGCGTGAATGATCGTGCAGTTGCTGTTGCACCAAACAAAATGGTTCAAGCTTATAGCACTTCTGCATTGCATCCTTTGGCGGTGCTGGCAAGAGCGTTGTTCTTATAATTTTTAATCTAAGCAAACGTGCTGCATGCGACTTAAAAATATTTTAAGTCTTTGATAGTCATTTTTTGAGAGCATAGAAAATGTCTCGATGAAATCAGTAAGTCTGGTTTTGTTGAGACATTTTTTTTCTGACGCTATTTTAATGATTGCAAGCAGGAGTTCATCAAAATTAGAAATTTGCGATGTAAGGTTAAATAGCATGTGCAAAAATTGGTCGCTTGCAAAAAACTGTTCATACTCAGCCTCAGTTGCTTGGCCAATGAACGCATGGATTTTAGGTGGCAGGCCAGGCAGGTGATAAAACATTTGACCATTTTGCAGGTAGCCAACCATGACACAGTTAAAAGTTGTTTGTAAAAATTCAAAAATTTGTGGTTGATCACGCAAAAGTTCTTCTTCAGTTTTTTGGTAAGGCATTGGAGTGCGTACAGGGTCACTCGATCCGGTTTTTATGCTATGTGCGATACCAAAGAGTGTAAGACCTGGTTGCTTGATGGTGACCAGAGAGCCAAACTTTGGAATATGGTTCCAATTCCAACATTGTCCTGTCCATTCTGACAAGCTGCCCTCTATAACTTCAGCTAAAAATTGATTTTTGTTCATTCGATTGATCCTTGTGCAGCCATGAAAGATACGATGTTCTATGAATGATGGTTGGTCGAAGTGCGGTAACTGTTTCTTGGTGCATTTTGGTGCAATATCCTTTGTGCGCCGCAAGGCCGTATCCAGGAAAAGTTGTTGCAAGTCGGGTCATGATACGGTCACGTGTTACTTTGGCAATGATTGATGCTGCAGCTATGGATGCAGATTTAGAGTCGCCTTTAATAATTGATTGTATTTCAATATCTTCGTACTGAGTGCCTTGCAGGTTGAGCGGCATGGCGTCGATTGCAATGAGCTTGGGTCGTTGTGTTGTTGTGGTTAAAAGATTCAAAAGAGCCTGACGCATATGTTGTGCCGTTGTTTGATAAATGTTGTGCTTGTCGATCATGCGTGCACTGGCGATGCTGACAGTAAATTCACATTTATCTTGGAGCCAGTGGTACATGTACTCAAGTTCTTGAGGGGACAGGGTTTTTGAGTCGACCAGAAGTGCGTGCCGAGTATTTTGGTGAAGTACGGCTGCGGCAATTACCACCGGTCCTGCAAGGCATCCTCTACCTGCTTCGTCAACTCCACACATCAACAAGGTTTGATTCCAGAGTGGTTGTTCAAGAAGATATAATGTTTCGTTTATGCTGCTTTTCATGTTGACAGCTTGTCCTGATCGACGTTTTGAATATGTTATCATTTGACAGAATGTACGATTTCGTTATTCTCATTATGCTATTGATCTTAGCATACTACCATACTACTAAAAATCAAAAATAAGGAGTATTTATGTCGCTTTCCACTGAGTTACGTGTTAAAGAATTGCTCAGAGAAAAAGGCTGGACAACCAAAGTTTTAGCGGAAAAAACGGGGATGTCTGAAAGTTATCTCACTCATATTAAAAATGGGACTCGTCGTTGGAACGAAGATTCCCTGAGAAAACTTGCCAATGCGTTTGAAATTAGTCCTGTTGATTTATTTATGCAGCGTCGTAAGCGCACTGATAATATTGACAACAATGTTAGTTTGCCCGATAAAGCAGATGTTCAGTTACGCCTTGGCGTTATTCCTGTAGTGGGCGAAATCCCTTCAAATCCGTCACCTTATACCAATCAGCTCATGCAGACGACATCTGGGTATAAAGATATTTTTATTTCAACAATTAATGCTGCTGATGCTTCAATGTTTGCGCTTGTGATTGATTCCAACAATATGGCGCCTATGTTTTACAAAAATGATTTGTTGATTATTTCTCCTGAAGTTTGGACCAGAACTGGAGATATCGGTGCAGTTGAATACGGCAGCGAAACTCCAAAAAAAGCCATTATGAAGGTTACGTATTCAGATGATTTTATTATTTTAAGCCCACTCAATCATAAAGATGCTCCTGTTGCGTTGGTTCGTGGCAAGGATTATTTTAAAAATATTGGGAAAGTAGTTCAAAGGATTCAAAGCTTTTAGTTTAAAACGATAACTAGATCTTTTTTGTGGTTTTGTTAAACTAAAAAATGTACTTAAATAATTTAACCTATTATGCCAGGCTAGCTGCGCTGGTATATTAATCCAAGTAGGGTCCATCATATGTTCAGATATGAAATTCTGTTTCTTACAGTTCCTGAAATCACTAAGGATGAATCAGAAGCTATCAAAGCTCATTTCACCAAAGTTATTCGTGCTCACAAAGGTAGCATGGTATCATTTGATCGCTGGGGTAAGTATCGTTTAGCTTATCCAGTCAACAAAAATGAATACGGTGTATATTTCTTGACTCGTTTTGAAGTTGAGGGCGACCAAAAAGAAGCGTTGCTTGCTGCAATTAAAGAAATCTTTGTCTTTAAATTCAATACTTTAATTCCAAAACATATCATTGAGCGTCTTGATGTTGATGCATCTTTGGAATATCGTCGACCAGATTCACTTGAAGATAATCCGCAAGATGTTGAGGGATTTTTGAAACGCAATGAGATGGAAGGTCTTATCAAAAAAGGACCTGGCCGTAAACATTACGATTCTAAAGATAGATCTCATGATGTTGACATGGATATGGACGTTGAAGGCGCAGAGTAATTAACTCTTATCCTCACGAGATCCAGTAATAAAAAATATTCCTTTAAAGTATTGAAAAGATAAACAATGACAAAAAAAATTAAATTAAAAATCAGCGCTCGTCTTCTTAAAAAGAAATTCCGCAAAAAAGCGCATGGTCAAAAAAAACGTTGCCGTTTTTCTGATAACCCAGAAATGTTGCACGATCTAAACTATAAAAACACTGACTTGCTTAGAAAGTTTGTTACCGAACGTGGTAAAATTTTACCATCACGTATTTCTGGTAATTCAAGCAGTGTACAAAGAATTCTTGCAAAAGAAGTCAAAAAAGCGCGTATTATGGCTTTACTTCCATTCTGCGCAACAGAGTATTAGACCCTGTTGGTTCATATGACGTATTATAGAATTGTTGTTGCATATGATGGGACTGACTATCATGGATGGCAGGTCCAACCAGATGCAACAACAATTTCTGGTGTGTTAATGCACGCTTTTTCAGTTGTTTTTTTTAAGGAAATCCAAATTTTGGGTGCCTCTCGTACCGATGCGGGTGTTCATGCTTTGGGTCAGGTTGCTATTGTGCAATCACCTATTGATCTAGATCCAGAAGCTATGCTTCGGGCATGGAGCAAGGCAATTCCGTCTGATATTGTCATTAAAGAAATTAAAAAATTAGATACATTGATTCACCCTCATGATGGGGTGGTACAAAAACTGTACGCATATCATTTATTTTTAGAGCGTCCTTTGCCATTGATACAACGGTTTGGTTGGTTTATTTATAAACCGGTCGACGTGGTGCGATTGCAAGAGGCGCTTAATGTTTTTGTAGGAACGCATGACTTTCGATCGTTTTGTACCGGAGCTGATTTGGTTGATACGGTTCGTACGATTGATAGTGTACAGGTGGTGTATGTGCCATCTTGGAATGCCTATCGCATAGAGATGCGAGGTAAAAGTTTTTTGAGGTATATGGTCCGAAGAATTGTTGGTGCTTGTGTTACGCTGTCGTATTGTCCAGATCTAACTCTGCAGGATCTTAAACAGGTCTTGGCTCAAAAGAATCCAGGTCATACTCTTCCAAATGCACCAGCAAAAGGGTTAACATTAGAGCAAATCCTATATAAAACTGAAGGAGGGCTGCTATGAAAATATTTCGTATATTGATTGTCACGGGTATTTTAAGCGGATGTTTAGTAGCAGGGTATTATTTTTGGAGTATCAAGAGAGTTAATGGTATGAAAACCCAAACTCAAGATGAATCGTTGGTGATTCGTGCCTTTGAATATGAAAGTGATCATCAAGCGATTGATGATTTATTTCGTAAGGGGGATAATTTTTATTGGATGTATCAGGGGCCATCAGATCAATATTCTGTTGACTTCATGTTGCGCTATAACACCTCATCGCAGCACAGTAAAAATAGAGATTTGACGTTAAAGGTTGCTACGCTGCAGGGTAAGATTGTGGGATTTTTAGCCTACTATCCACATTCTGCGCATGTTTGGCAGCTTTTATTTTTATTGGTAGATCAGGATTTTCGTCGACAAGGTATTGCTCGCAAGTTGCTCGATTTTGCAGTTCATGATATGGTACGTCATGGAGCATATCGGATTACGATTGGAACTCGTGATAATAATTTTAGGGCTCAAAACTTATATCAAAGCTATGGCTGCAAGCCAGTAAATAGCGATGTTCCAGGCTTTGTTTATTTCTCTTGGCATAAGCCAACATCTTAAACAAGTGTAGCAAGCTTCTTGGGCTACGACCCGATGAACCATTGTGATGATTTTTGACTATGACTGTCCTCTAGGTGAGCCTTGAAAGCATATTTTAGGATTTATGCTATACTGCTTGCTGTTCAGGGTTCATGCGTGTTTACGAAAACACATAATTTTGAAATGGAAAATGAAAGGAACATTTTATGAAGAAAATTTCTATGACCATATTGAGTTTACTTCTGATTATCGATGTGCAACTTTGGGCCTCGTCTTTTCGCATTACAGTTCCAGAAAAATTAGTTGAAGAAAATGTAACATTGTTGTTGTACATGCTTGATGGCAATGGCAATCAGTCCGTTGGTAAATTTCATTTAGATCAGAACGTTGTATCCAGAGTTATTTTACAACAAGAGCTTGAAATGACGTCATGCGATGACATAGCGCTTATGCAAACAAGTGATTTGCGTGAAGCGGACTTATCGCTTGATGAGCAAGCAGTTGTTGTTTGTTTTGAGCTTGACCAGTCAGTTCAAGTTATTCGAATTTTAGTGGTTAAGGATTGTTTGTTTGATGTCGATCCATTATTTGATATCGTTTCCTTATCTTTTAATGCGCTTGAATTTGAACATTTTTATGATGACGCTGAGTTTGATGAGTTATCATCACTTACCCAAACGCTCAGTGAACAATCATCTGAAACGCTTGCAAATTGCTCTGAGTCTCATGCTACATGGTTCGATCAGTACATGGCCTATGCTAAAATATTTGTGCTCATGCAGTATAGCAAAGCGAGTCGAGCAGTGCGCGGTGTGTCTTCTTGGTGGAATTAAATGATACATACCAGTCAACATATATTTGCATTGTGTGTGCCCAATTTTTGGCAGGGCAGTGAAAAACCAGAAACATTAAAGTTAATCCATCAAGCCGATCTTTTGCATCGATTAACTAAGGTTTTGCGAGCAGAGCTCCATGATCAGTTTATTTTTTTTGACCGTGCACATCATGGCTTGGTGCAAATTGTGCAGGTATCAAAAAAAGATATGACGGTTCGGATTTTGAACTTTCAAGTAAACGCTCAGTCCCCTGGGCACCTTACATTTTTGTTGCCACTTCTTAAAAAAGAAGCTCTTGAAGAAGCGGTCTATTCTTTGTCTGAAATTGGGGTTAGTACCATTCAGCTTGTGATTACCCAAAAATCCCGTCAAAAATTATTGCATGAAAAAGAGTTTGAGCGCCTGCAGAATATTGTGATTGCAGCAGCTGAACAATCTAAAAATTATATCTATCCCGATTTGCTTGCCCCCAAAAAACTGAGTGATCTTCTTTTGACGCTTGATCAATCTGATCATAAAATCGTATTTGATGTTGCTGGAAAATCATTTTTTGATCTTCGTAAAAATGTACTTACAGCATCAAAACTTTCTGTGTTGGTTGGCCCCGAGGGTGGATTTACTGACACTGAATTGGGTGAGGTCAACGCAGCATCTTTTCAATCATGCCGATTAACAGCTACGACGCTACGTGCAGTACAAGCGGTTGCTGTGGGCGCTGCTCTGTTTAAAATAATATAAATTTATTGATTCTTATAACCTTTTCACAAAATAATATTGCTTTGATTTGTGGTAAAGTTGAATACTGTGACTTAATGCGAAGTGCGGTTGATAGGATGATGTTATGTTGAAGAATTGGTTTAAAGTAATATTGATTGGTGTTCATTGTTTATCTTTGTATGGGGTAAAACAAAAGAGCGATGCTTCAAAGTTGTCGGCTCAAGATGTGGTAAACAGGATATTACCGTTGGATCATGATCTGCAGGAACCTATTGATGAAAAACAAGTAACAAAAATTATTGAGATTATGAATCGTAGCATAGGCCGACTTGTTATGTCATCGTTTCATCTGCCAGATGTAAAAAAAGTTAACTGGGACCAACAGAAGAGCGCTAATCAGTTTTATAAAGATCTTTTGAATGCTGTGAAATTATCTCAGCAGGCGAGTCTTGAGTTGGTTGAGTCGCTCATGAATGTCAAAGTTGTTAACGACAAAGATGATTATGTCTATCGCGCATGGTTGGTTAACACATTGATTCCAACGATTAAAGCGACATTGGAAGAGATTAAACGTAACTCAATCAGGGTGGTTTCACGGTCATCACGTGATTTGGATGCCGACAATGTAACCGAAGCATTATCAGGTTTCTTTACGAAGTATTTACCAAGTGATAATTTTCATGATATTGAGCAACAATTATCGGTTAAAGTAAAAGAGCTATCGGCTATTTTACAGCAACAACAATTGCGGCAACAAGAAGATGAAAAGTACCATGCGCAAAAAAAGCAAGCAATGGAAGCGCAAGAAAAACGATTGCAGCAAGCAATGAAAGAAAAAGAACAAGAGCGATTGCGGCAAGCGATGAAAGAAGAAGACCAAGAGCGGCAACAAGAAGAACGATTGCAGCAAGCAAGGTTACAGCAAGAAGAACAGCAAAGGCTTGAAGCGATCAGGGATCGCCCAGAGCGTCGCGGAGGCTTTATGTCATCTCTTAGGTCGTATTTTAATCGTCCGACCTATTTTCATTAGGGCAAGCAGGACTCTTTAAATTAAGCTAAAATAGTAACTACTCAGCGCCTCTATGATTTTCACGTAATTATAAGAATATTCACTCTTCGCCTCGTCGTCCCCAGCCGTCGCCTTTGGCTATGGCGGGCACGGCCGGACTTGCCGTGTCCGGCGAAGCTGCAAGCGAAGCCTGGAATCCGGGATCCAGTTATTAATATAAAAAATCTAATTAAAATAAGGATTTAAAGCAATTTTATTGCTGGATTGTATCTTGAGAGAGTAGGGTGAAGTCGGCCCGCCGGCCGTGCACGCCATAGCACGCAGTGCGACGGCTGTGGACGACGAGAGTGGGTGGATGCAATAATTCAGTGTTAAGTTTATACCTTGCTGAATAGTTAGCTAAAATAAACGCTTGTTTGTTCATATCCTAGAAATTAGTTAGATGTTTTTAGTATGATTTTGCAACTAAGGGCTTTCTAATTTTTGGGGTGGAACATGAATTATTTTCATAAGTTTTTGATATTTTTAACTTTGTTGTTGCCCAAAATCATTCATTGTGAATTACTCATTGTGCAACAACAAGAAAATACAAATATGCCGCTGAGCGCTGAAATACTGGATAAGTATGGTGAAAAAATAGCAGCTATCAAGCTTAAGTATCAGTGGCCAACATGCGTAGCATCAGATTTAACACCGCAAGAGATTAATGAGTTATTTACTTTGAATGTAGCCAATGCAGAAGCAATTTTTGTACAAAAAAAAATTAATGCATTGTTTACTGGTGTATCAACTAAACCCAGAGTTTTATTTGTTCCTCAGTCATTGTACGATAAGTTTTGTTTAACTTTTTATCTATATACCTTGGTTCGGCATGGTAGTAATGATCAGGTGCTTAAAGAACATTCATTAACGTTATTTTTACTATTTGAAAAATATTTAAAAGAAACTGGTTTCGATAAAAATTATAGTAATTTATTATTCGATAATCCATACAGTGAAGCGATTACTGAGTGTTTAAGAGTCTCTGATGTAAATTTAACTTCCATTTTAAATATACAGGATTCATCTCGCGTAATTTTAAAAAAAATCAATGAACAGTTTGATAAAGTAAATCAACCCTTTTTTAAAGGGTCCAATAATGCCGTTTTGTATATGAACAATATATTTCTTACTTGGTTGTTTTGGCAATGTCCTGATTTACAAAAATACTACAGCATCTCTACATTGGAGCATAAAATTGAAGGTAGAATTGAACAGTTGATTTTGGCTTTACAGCAAGCTGTTGATCGTTGGCGTGGTGTAAGTCCAAGAGGGGCTGTTGATGAAATCATTAAGCAAGTGATTAGTGTTGAGTATGAAGCTAATCGCTCTAATCAGGCGATGTTGCTACGTGGAACACGTTATGAAAACTTTCAATTTTCTAAAGATGGCAAGATTGTCCAGCAAAAGCTAATAGGTAATACGCTTCATTTTCAGGATGAGCAAAATTTTTTGAAGCGATATGCAACCAAAAATAATCAAAATTATTCAATTTCTTTTGGAACAACACTTTTTGGCGGAAGGATACAAGATCCTGGAGCGTGCGCATATGAATATTTAAAAGCTCATGTTGATGGATACGCAATACTTATCGATAAAAAAGAATATTTTTTGCATCGCTTGCATAGGTTATTTTTTATTCCACCGCTTGCTGCTATTGCTGCACCTTTTGCAGGGGGTGAATATTTTCATCCTAGAACAACGGTGGCAACTCAGATAGATAAAAAATCTAAGGAGACGCAGGGTTTGTATGAAATACATATAGCTGATCCAACGGGAGTGATTATAATCAATCGAGATCCGCTGCATCATGCACAACTTTTTTCTAATTATTTAGCTCAACATGTTAGGTTGATAACCAATAAAAGTCCGGATAACTTGGCTCCCGAAGGACAACAATTTTTTGATGATGTTAGGACAGCGCAAAGGGATGCGGCTATTTATTATAAATTTATTCGTGACCTTAAATCTAGGATTGATAAAGCAGCTGTAAATTTTAAAACTTTTAAACAAGAAGAACTGAAAGATCTGAAATTTCAAAGGTTTTTGATCACTGCTGGCTTTTAACTTCAGGATATTTTTCACAGTCAGCAAGGCAATACCGTTCTTGCGGACTATCTTTGGGATGTTCAGCAAAGGTTACAAAGGTGCGCCCTTCAAAACCACCTTTTTGGATTCTTTTTTTCTCTTGAGCTTTGCTCAGATCTTTACTGCTGATGTTGTGCAAGTTTGCAAGTGCATGCACGATTTCAAGCACATCTGAGAGCTCTTCGATCAGTTCTTGTGGTGTTTGAGCTTGCAGTACTTCTGCTGCTTCTTCTTGAAGTTTAATTTTAAGCTGTTTGTTAAAATCATGATCATTTAATTGGAATGAGTAGAGCTTAGACCCTTGACTTTCCATGAGTGAAACGATTTTGTCGCGGACCAATTTATTTTGCTTGAATGTTCGAAAATTCATATTTGTTTACACACTTACATCAAAAAATTTTTTGATAAAATCAAAGTTTTTACTAGTGCTCAGTTTAGCACATACATTTCATTTTGACTATTGAGAGGCAAATTTGAGTTAAAAAATTAGCCTTCAAGCATCATTGGGATAACAGATCGAATAACACACCGAAGATCGCTGAACCCAAAGAACCTAATAAATCCAATAATTTGAACAAAGCGTCCACGATAGCAAACGAACTGGATGTATCAACCGAACTGGATGTACCATATGATTCAGCAAATGCCCCAGTGTTCATTTCGTAGTTGAAGTAGTCATCCAATAAGTCTGGGCCATTGTCATTGTCGGGACTTTGAAGTACATGATTAGGATTTTGAAGTTCAATTACGCGAGATTGTAGCCTTCGAATGGTGTCAGCTTGTTCCTCTGGGGTCAATTTGTCAAAATTGAGTATTTCAGGTTTAAATTCTGTTATGACTTGTTTAAAAATAGTTTCTTGCTGTGGAGTCATAGCATTTATTTTGGTAAAAAGCTCATCTACTTGCTGCTTGCTAGCGTTTGATAGTTTGTATTCTTTGACGAAAGCTTTAATTTTTTGTTCGGATGTATAGTTGTCAGTATCTCTAAACGTGAAATGTTCTGGTTTTTGTGATGATTGGTTAAATTTTTCTCGTGCCGCTTTCGTTGATTCTTTGATGTTATCTTTTGGTAGTTTTGCGGTACGTTCTTGTTCAAATCGCTGGGGTTTGCGAGATTCTTTGCGCTGCAGCGTAGCCCTATTATTTTTTCGACTATCAGTTGAGTTGTCGCCTCCTGTTGAGTCCCAGGCGAAAAAATCCGCCATATTGTAGATATAGCCGTAGGTGCAAAGTAGCATAAAAAGTAGTTTTTTGTTCATATGACCCCCTGTTTTTTTAAAAGTATCATCATACAAATATTTTTATGGAGCTTCTTGGTCTAAATGGGCCCCTAACTGTGTAGCTGTGCGTCCCGGGTGAGGCGTTGCTTGGCCGGCATCTATGTCGTGGCGTAGCATAAAGTGTGGATTATCAAGTTTGTGGGATCCATTAAGCATCCATGTGTAAGGGTCGTCATCGGTGTTGTCGTCAGTTAGTGCAGCTTCAATTGCTTGAGCTTTCTCTTGTTGTAGCCTTTTTTCGCGTTTCAATCGCGAAGTTTCTCTATCAAATTTATAATTTTTTTTAGGTTTCTTTTTATTTTTTTTTGTTGTCTGTTGCTTGCCTGAGTTGGATATTGTGTTTTGTGCTATCACCGTGCCCATGGCGCAAACGATAAGGGTAAGATATAACCAGAAATTTTTTTGCATGAATTTTTATCTCCATTACAGGGTTCACTTTAATCATTACTGTATCGATTTCAGGAGTAAAAATGCAAGGGTTAGGTTTTATGGACAAGGCTGACCATGTCTTCAAAATAGATTGGTCGCAGGTAGTCGGTCACAAATTGTCCTGCGCGGTATTTTTTATAAGTTTCTTGGGCAAGCGTTGTGAGCGTGCTGAATGGTTGAATGGGGTTGTTAAAAATCAGTTTGGATGGGCATGCAGCTTCAAGCTTAGCTTGGTATTTGATTGCGCCATTGCCGTAGACATGCAGTTGGTCTGGCTGTGCGTTGATCATTGTGATCAGATCTGAAATTGAGCTGCCACCTTGCTCACGGACAGTGCTTGTTTGCAAGTGATAAAAAAGATGATTTTCAAACGCTTGCAGCAGGATGATATGATTTTGCGATGAGTGCTCAATGCTCAGCAGGTCCAGAGCGTTAAGGCTGATCAGGGGAATGCCGTTGACGGTATGAATGCCATTCATCATGGTGAGTATGCCACGCAGCGTGTTGTACGGGCCTGGGCCAACGTTTGCACCAATGCATGCTAAATCGGTCAATGCAAGTTGATGCTGCATGAGAATATTTTGAATCGTAGGTATCGTTTGACCTATCGCTTGATATTTGTGTAAGGACTCTGTGTGCACAGTGAGTTCATTGTTGCACAATGCAATATCTATCGTTTCATAGGGGTATTGCACAATCAAAAAGTATGGCATCGGTGTTATTTTTTTCTTGGTTTCTGTTGTTGTAAATATATTCCAAAGTAGTCATATTCGAGCACTTTTTCTTTTTTGAGGGTTATCTTGCCGCAATTGAGACATTTCCAGCCTTCAAAATTTAAAAAATGATCAAAGAACATTTGTTGTATCATGAGCCCTGAACATTTTCTACATTGCATTACTTCTCTCCACCTTTAAGAGATGACAATCTCTATGTTAAAAATAAATTTTAAGGAAAGTCAAGATTTTGAAAATGGTTGTGTGGTTGATACAATGTAGTCAGCGGGATACAACGCTGTTTTTTAATATATAAATTGTAGGTATGTTTGCAAAATTAAAGCGGCAGCGATTGAATGTTCGTTGGTACTTTCTGTTTTTGCTTTTTTACCCTGAATGGTACGAGCTCCTTTGCTGGACAATCGTTCATCCCATAAAATTATTTTCAGGTGAGGGTACAGTTGCTGAATTTGTTCCTTTTGGGCGAGGACTTTTTTTGTTTGATCACTTTCTGTTCCACGCATAGTTCTTGGATATCCAATGACGATGGTATCAATTTTTTCTTTTTCAAAAAGTTCATTTAAAAATGGGAAGAGGTCAACGGTCTTTGTTGTTTTGTAAGGGCGGGCAATAAATTTGAGAGGGTCACTTAAAGCTGTTCCGGTCCATACATCACCAAGGTCGAGGCATAAAACTTTCATGATACAGCTTTCATTATTTATTTTTTTGATTTTGTGCTACAGTGTTTATAGTTTTTTTAGTATAGCAAATAGATTTAATTTTATTAATTCTATAACAAGATTCAGTTAGTCTGATTTGATCTTTCTCCATGCATAATAAAAGGTGAACATGGATCCCGTGATCAAGTCACGGGATGGTAGAGGGTGAAAAAATAAAAATAACATCTAATATAAAAAATAAGGAATTTTATGGATTTTTCGTTGATGTTATCGACCATGTCTGATGCATTTTGGAGTCTTCCGTTTTTATTATTTTTCTTTGGAACCTGTGTGTTCATGACGATTTATTTGGACTTTGTTCAATTTCGTTATTTTATGAGCTCAATTCGCATGATTTTTAGTTCCAAAAAAAGTTCAACGGTTGATGCTTCTGGATCACTTTCTCCTTTTCAAGCGTTTATGAATACTCTGGGTGGCAATATCGGTAACGGTAGTTTAGCTGGTATTCCTGTTGCAATTGCAGTTGGTGGACCTGGTTCTATCTTTTGGTTACTGGTTATGTCAACATTTTCTGTGTCACTTCGTTTTGCGGAAGTTTACTTAGCAACATTTTTTAGTTCATCTTCTACACCAGAGCGATCTGGACCAATGTATTATTTGAACTTGCTTCCGGGTGGTAGAGTGCTCTCTTATTTATTTGGTATTTTTGGGTTTGCATACATGATGACGGGTGGAAACTTGATTCAGTGTAATGCTGTTGGTGTTGCGTTGTATCGATCATGGGCCATTCCACAATACGCTACGGCGATAGTCGTGCTTTTATTTGTGTTGTATGTGCTTCTTGGTGGCGCAGCTCGAATCGTTCAATTTTTAGATAAATTAGTTCCTGTTAAAGTGTATGGATTTTTAATCTCAGCACTCATTGTTCTTGCGTATCATATCACAGCTGTTCCGCATGCGTTGTATACCATGATTTTTTTGGCATTCCAGCCACAGGCATTTTTGGGCGGTACGCTTGCTTTTGCAATGCAAAAATCGGTAGCTGTTGGCTTGCAACAAGGTATCAATGCAAGTGAAGCGGGCCTTGGTACTGCAGCTGTGGCGTTTGGAACAACTAAAGGACAAGATCCAGTTCAATCAGGTATCATGTCGATGTTGAGTGTTTACATTAACACGCATTTAGTTTGTTTTTTGGTTGCTCTTTGTGTTATTGCAAGTGGTGTTTGGGATAGCGGCGAAACAAGTTCTGCACTTCTTGTTTCTGCGTATGAAACAGTATTTGGTTCTGCTGCTGGATGGATTGTGAGTGTACTGGTTGCTATGTTTGCAACCAGCGTTGTTGTTGCATATGCTTACAATGCAAAAATGTGTTGGAATTTTTTAACAGAAGGTCGTTTTGCTTGGGCATTTATACTGTTGTATGTTGTGTGCGCTGGTTATGGCACTATCATGAATGCACGCATTGTTTGGGTTTTAAATAGCTTGGTGACCGGTAGTTTATTTTTGACAAACACCATAGGTCTTTTATACTTTGCATCAAAAATTAAAAATGGTTTAGCTACCTATCAAAAACAACAACATAAAAAAAATTAATCATGATTGAATCTCACACTTATAATATTTCACTGCCATCAGTGTACCCTGTTACAGGGCATACTGATTTTGTTGGTGCTGGTACCACCTTTGTAGCAATTTCTGGTAGCAAGCAAAATGGACTGGATTATGTACCAGTTGCTCTTGAAAAAGGTGCTACCACAATTGTAGTTCAAAGTGGCATAGAAGTTGGCGTAGAGTTGCAAAACTTGATACGCCGTTATGGAGCAAAGCTAGAGTTTGTCGAAGATGTACGTAAATCGCTTTCAGAAATGTCGGCTCAGGCATTGGGTTATCCTGCAAAAAAATTGAAAATAGTTGCGATCACGGGCACTAAAGGTAAAACATCGACTGCTTACATGGCATATCACATGCTTCATAGTATCGGTAAAAAAGTTGCTTTGGTAAGTACGGTTGAAAAGCGAATTGGTGCTGAGTTGGTAGCAGTTGCTTTGACAACACCGCTGCCAGATCAATTGCAGATGTTTTTACATGTATGCATGCAGCATGATGTTGAGTATGTTGTTTTAGAAGTTTCAGCTCAGGCTCTCACGCTGCAACGCCTTGAGGGTATTGAGTTTGAGGCTGGAGTTTTTACCAACTTTTCGCATGAACATCTTGAGTTTTATCGTGATCTAGAACAATATTTTTTGGCCAAAACATTACTTTTGCCAAAAATTAAAAATCAAGCAAACATGTTTATCAACATGGATGATAAGCATGGAGCATATTTACTTGAACAAAATTCTGCCTGTTCATCATTTTCGTTGCTTGAAAAAAAAGCAACATTGCATGGATGCACGCATCCATATACATCAAAAGAAGCTTTGGGCACTATGGTACATGTGATGGTTGGTCAGCAGCTTTATGATGTTTATCTGCCACTTTTGGGAACTTTTAATGTGTACAACTTACTTGGTGTTTTGGGTTTGATGCATGGGCTAGGGATTGATCTTTCTGCATTGAAATATGCATTGAAAGATTTGCCCTATGTTCCAGGTCGCATGGAACAGTACCATCTCAAAAACGGTGCGCGATGTTTTATTGATTATGCACACAACCCATCTTCGTTTGATGCAGTACTTTCGACACTTCGTGGTCTAACGTCTCATTTGATTGTGGTTTTTGGTGCTGCTGGTAATCGTGACGCACAAAAACGTCCGATCATGGGAGCATTAGCTCAAAAATATTGTGACATTGTTATTTTAACATCTGACAATCCTCGTGACGAAAATCCTGTCCTGATTGCCAAAGAGGTTGAAAAAGGCTTTACGCCAACACCTTCATTTGAATTTCATAAAGAATTGAACCGTGTGAAAGCGATTGAACTTGGATATGAATTGACCAAGCAGGGAAGTATTTTGGCCATTCTTGGTAAAGGTCGAGATGAATATCAGATTGTTGGTGGATTGACCTTTCCCTTTAAAGAACGATCAATTATTCGACCGTTTATCATAGAGCAAGACAGTGATGAGCAGAAAGTTATTTAGCTTTTTAAATTATCTACACTCCTTGATTTTGATTTTAATAAAAATAGAAAAAAGATGATGGTTTTTGAAAAAAAACATTTTAACGTTATAGACTTTCAAAAAAAAATATACGATTTTTATCTAAAAAATAAGCGTGACTTTGCGTGGCGACAAGACATCAGTCCGTATCGAGTGTTTGTTTCTGAGGTTATGCTTCAGCAAACACAGACATCGCGAGTCATATCCAAATTTGAGCAATGGACCGATCGATTTCCTGATTTTGCTGCAGTTGCCTATGCATCAACCCATGATATTTTAGCTACTTGGCAAGGGCTTGGTTATAATCGACGTGGCCTGAATTTACAAAAGGCTGCGCGTATGATTGTTGAGCAGTTTGATGGTCAGTTGCCCATGACGGTGCATGAGCTTGAAAGTTTACCAGGCATTGGTCCTAACACGGCAGGATCTATTTTGGCATTTGCGTATAATCTTCCGGTAACCTTTATTGAAACTAATATTCGCACAGTTTTTTTACATGAATTTTTTGCAGAAGCTCAGAGTGTGCATGACAAAGAAATTTTGTCACTGGTAGCGCAAACGGTCGATCATGTTTCGCCTCGTGACTGGTACTATGGGCTTATGGATTATGGTGTGTATTTAAAAAAAGAATTAAAAGCTAACAATAAAACGAGTAAACATTATACGCGTCAATCAAAATTTATAGGTTCTCGTCGTGAAATTCGTGGTGCAATTGTTCGTATTTTAACGCAGACGAAACAACTATCTCATGATGATTTGATTTGTTTGGTCAAACAAGAAATCCCCCAAAGTGAGCATGATGTAGATTTGATTTTACGCCAACTTACTGGTGAGGGACTCATTTGCGAGCAAAATGGAATCTATGGGTGTTAACCTGACGAAGTCGGAAACCTGGGTAGACAGACTCTGAGTTTTTTTGTTATTGCTGCGCCTGATTGTTATCTTGAATCACTGCCATTCTCAATGCATGCCTCATTTTTGTTAATTCGGTCGCTATGTGATGGTTGTATACCCCTTGTGCTTCTAGCTGATTGTGAATTGGATTACCATGATCAAACATATGGAGAATTGAAGAACCGTTATAATATGCTGTCCATGGTTTTTGATTTGGTGGATAATGAACAACTAGACTACAGGTTCGACTTTTATTTGGATTGTCTGTATTTTCAGCGAGGTGAAAAACGCATATTGCAAAAAGGTATCTTTCTGAAGCTGTAAAAACAGCTGATCCTATTTTTAATGTACAGGGACCAGCTGTTTCTGGTAGGTCTCTGTATAGACGTTGGAGTTTTGTGTTTGGACCTTTAGGGTATGGAATATGAATTGGATGTTTTTTCCCATTTATGAATGCTGTTACCACAAATTTTGTACGAGAAGTTTTATGACAATCAATGCTAACTTCTCCTGGAAGAACTATGCTATATTGATCATTTTCTTGGCTGGGTATGCACGCAAAGCCATGTTCTTGGGGTGTAAATTGACTTGGAGGTAATTGGACTAATGGATATTGCTGTTGTGAACTCACGAGAGCAATAGTTGTGATGCTGCAAAATGTTAATGTTTTTAAAAAATAGTGATTCATGTTATAAAAAATACCCCTGTAATGTTTTTCTATGTAATCAGTATGTATCATACATTATTACTTCTATCTTGCCAAAAGATGTGGGCTGTTTATGCTACATAAGATCACATAAATTATATTTTGGTAAAGCATTATGATGGATAAAGTTTCAAGGAAATCAGTTTTTGTTGTTGATGGCTCATCATTTTTATATCGTGCATACTATGCCATGAAGCCACTGCATACTTCTCAGGGCGTTGCGGTGCATGCAGTGTATGGTTTTTGTAGAATGATTAAAAAATTGATCGATCATTTTGAGATCAATCACCTTGTTGTCGTGTGGGATAGCAAAGGCAAAACGCATCGGCATGATTTGTTTCCTGCCTATAAAGCAACCCGGCAAGAAGCACCACTTGATATTTTTCATCAAAAGGAGCTAATCCAAGAGCTGGTTGAGTTGATAGGTATTGCTCAGCTGAGTGAAGTGGGCAAAGAAGCAGATGACCTCATGTATTCATTTGCTCAGCGTTGCCATGCAGCCGATTTTGATGCTGTTATTGTTTCTTCAGATAAAGATATGCGCCAAGCTTTGTCTGAACATATTAAAATCTACGATCCGTTTTTTGATAAATTGTTGACCGTGCAGTCCTGTCAAGAACGGTATGGTTTTGAAATTGAAAAAATTCCTTTTTATTTTGCATTGCTGGGTGATACATCTGATAATATTCCAGGTGTTGCAGGCGTTGGTGAAAAGACTGCAACTGAG
>Ga0206820_1003_pt1 | contig 109850 bp, 107 predicted proteins | sample Alteio_BWOrgCont_84_FD_152857 | JGI IMG/M metagenome (GOLD analysis project Ga0206820, IMG submission 152857) | Enriched cells from forest soil in Barre Woods Harvard Forest LTER site, Petersham, Massachusetts, United States -... | ecosystem: Environmental > Terrestrial > Soil > Temperate forest...
CATCTGGCAAAACAGCAATCCGGCAGCTGATGGCGCTGCCCAAAAGTAGTTGGTTGCCCCAAGGACTGCCTGCTGGTGATGGTGGCTTATGCTGTTACCGACAGGGTGCACACTGGTACGGCACCTCTGTGACCAAATCAGGTGCCGTTGCACAGCCCTATCGGCTCAATGCTGCGCAACAAAAAATAGTAGAACAACTTTGGAACTTTTTGCGTCAGGAATCTAAGATTCAACCTGATATTTCAGCTGACCAACTTTGGTCGCAAAGCGCTTTGCAGCAACGACAACAAACATATGATCAGATTGTAAAGCAATGTGTACAATCTATGGTTTGTTCGGGTTAGTCGTTAAAATTATTGACCTCTACCTCGGCCTCGACCTCTTCTACCTTGGCCTCGACCTTGTGGGTATGCAGGGTGTGAAGTTGGCGATGCAGGGCTTGCCTGGAAATTTTGACTGTTTTGAACGAAAGCTTGAGCTGGTAATGGTGGGCATTGGTATGCAGGGGGAAGGGGTGAATTTGGAGACTGCTCAGTGGTTAAATTTGAAATGCTATCTATTTGATCTAGAGGTTTATTATAAGATGGTAGGCTGTTAATTTTAGCTAATGCGTACAAAGTTGCAGCATAAAAAGTTGTATTATAAGATGGTGGGCGATGGGATGTAGGGGGTAAATCTTGATTGTTGGTCATTTCTTTGGATTGAGCTTGCGCTAACTTGAAGGCTGCTATTATCTCTTGTGCTTTTGTTATCTCTTGTGGGTTATAATAAGTATCTTGAATATCCTGATGATCAGTGCATGATGGATTGTTGTGGAAGGATCTTGGCGTTGTTACATTTATCTCAATAGATTCTTGTGAAGTTTCGTCTGGACCTGAATATACGCCAAAATGGCCTCGTGCCAAATAGCCATGTTTAGGAGTTGTTGGTGGTTGATATGTATCCCTATTTAATGCATCTATTAATTCCTTTATTGTATCATCCATTCCATCGTTGTCCGTATCAGTATTCTGGTTATTAGTTTGCGATGGTATTTGGAGTAAGGGCGTTAGCATTGTTTTTAATGTTGGGACAGGCGGTTGAGCATCAACTGGATTATTGTTCTGCGACGCCCGTAAGGCATTAGAATACAGCTTGACGTCTGCTTGATTTTTCCACTCTTGTGCTTGTCTGTTATAGTAGTCAAGAGTTTTATATCTTGGTGGCATAGTAAAGTTGGTCGTAACGTTAGTCAGTAAAAAAAGTCCAAAAAGAGTAATTAATCTTTTGTTTGATAGCATAAAAATCCCTAAAGTTTGTTTTTAAACAGCGCATTTTTATTGTAACATAAACAAAATCGTGAGTCTATCTGGTTACATTTAGGTCAGTTGTTCATGTAAAATCATGGATTCTGCTAGAAGTCTAAACAGTGGTGCTGTAACCTGGGAAGCATAGGTTGCTTTGCAAGAATCTTTGACGTAGCAAACGATAACTCGTTGATATGATGCACGTTCAACAGCTCCCACAAAGGAATAAAAATGACGATCTTCATTGTATTTACCATCCTCGAGGATATGTGCTGTTCCTGTTTTTCCATACACGGTGTATCCGTTAACTTTTGCCTTGACAGCACTTCCATCAGTAACAGTGGTTTCAAGCATTTTTTTGATATCGCTGAGTGTTTTTTGTGAAATGAGAGGGCCGGTTGATTGAGGTAGTTCATCTTTGATTAATTTGGGTTTAATTAAATAGCCGCCATTGATCAGCAAGCTAAATGCTCGTGCAAGGTGCAAAAGTGATGTGGTAATTTCGTAACCGTAGCACAATGATTGGATCGAGTATGCTGACCATTTTGAGGGATGATTTACAAATCCTTTTTGTTCGCCTGGAAAATGGAGGCCGCTGGTTTGGCCAAAGCCTAGAAGTTGATAATAATCATACAGATCAGTGCCAACTCGTTTCAAAACTTTGACCATGCCGATGTTGTTTGAGTGTTGCATGACCTCAAGAAATGATATTTTTCCATTGGGATATACGGTGCGAACGCGGAGCCGATCGATATACGTTTCTTTGGTGTTTTCGCAATCGATCTCTTCGTCCAGGGTGGTAACTCCTTCTTGAAGTGCTGCGAGTGCTGCAAATATTTTGATAACTGATCCACTTTCAAAGCAGTTGGTGATCGGGCGACATTTAGTGGTTTCCATGTTCAGGCCTTTGGTGTTGTTGGGGTCAAAGGTTGGGCATGATACGATTGCAAGAAGTTCACCCGTTACTGGGTCCATAGCAAGAGCGCCTGCTTCAGATGCACCATATTTTTCAACGGCTTCACTGAGTATCACTTGAAATTTATGCTGCAGTACGGCGTCAATGGTAAGTGTTATTGGGACTCCATCCATGCCTTGCTGCTGCATTTCTTTGGAGAAATAAAAATGATGTGATTTTGCATCTTTTTTAAGTTTATAGGTGGTTGGAGTTCCTTGAAGTTTTTGATTGTACTGTAGTTCAAGGCCAAATTGGCCATGATTGTCAATATCGGTGATACCAAGAATTGGCCCCATGCTTTCGTAAGGATAAAATCTGCTTGATTCTTTGAGCAAGTGTAGATCAACCAGCCCAGAGTTTTGTACAAGATCAATCTCTTCTGGTGTCATATTTCTTTTAACAAACATAAAGCTTTTTTGTTGGTATTCTTCAAAACGTTGGTATGCTTGCCCAAAATGTTGCTGCAAAAACTGTAACGTAGCATCTTTTTTGAGCATTGTTTTGGGTAGGATAAATGAGGCGACGCTATCCTTGTTGATTGCTACGGGATGATGGTGACGATCATAGATGTAGGCACGTTGTGGAAATGTTTGAATGGTAATGTTGTATTGTTTTTCGCCTAAATCTTTAAAAAAGCTGTTTTGTTGTATTTGGATCAGGTACAAATTTAATGCAATGATGCCATACACAAAGCAACACATAATCAAAACAAGAAGTGATCGTATAAAGTTATTGTGTAGTGACTGCATGAACAACCTTTACTTCAGCCTCGTCCTTTTTTGGAAGGGTATGAACATCTTTGAGCGTCATGGACCGCAATTTAAGTTGATCTTTAGCCCGTGCTTCAATCGTAGATAATTGTGTAAGTTTATGCAAGGTCAGCGTTAACTCTTTTTTTTCTTCAAGCAGTTCATTTTTTTGCTCTTGAAGCTGTTGGAGTTCATAGATCTGTTTAATGATCATATTTTGTTTGTAGGCAAGCAAAAACATCATCACCACATTGATAAGTGCTGCAAGCATGAATAATTGTTTGTTGGTCATACATCTCCCATCTCTCACGGCTTTTTGCCCAAACACCAAAGTCCGCCATAGCCGATAGGCGACGGCTGGAAGCCTTGCGCGAAGCCTGGAGCGGTTCGTTTATAATTTTTTTCTTCATCGCTTGCCCCGTTGGATTTGTTCACAAAGCCTAGAACGAATGATCCATACTAAAGTGCATTTCTGTCAAATGTTTACGATATTTTTTGCTTGGGTTCAATTTAATACCAAAATCAACCTGGAATGGGCTTGGTGATTTCATACGAACACCGACACCCACACTATGTCGGTAGAAGAAATTATTGTTTGCAAAATCTTTTTCAAATGAAAGACCAACTCTGCGTGCAGCTTCGACAAATTCACGTTTGTACGGGGTATCCCATCCAGCACCACCGTCGTAGAAAATAACGGCGCGCGTGTTCAGGTTAGCTGATACGGGAATAATAAATTCAACGTTGACAAAGAAAGCTTTGCTTGCACCCAGTGAATCATCTTTCCATGTTGGACCAACTTGTCCGTACAGATAACCACGAATTGTTTGCGGTCCACCGATGTGATACAAGTTTTTCCATGGAATATCTTTGCCTCTAAATGGATGTACGATACCAAGGTTACCATGAACACAAAGAATGAGATCATGTTCACCAATCAGTGGTGTATACCATGAAACATCAATTTCGGATTTAATATAATTAAATTCTGAGCAAGTTTCTGGGCGGGATTTTTGACACTCTGCTTCACGATTGATTCGGTATTTCCATCCTGGAAATGACCATTGTGTAAACCAGTTCCATTGATAACCGTTGGTTGGAAATACGCTACCGTTACGTTTGTCTTGGCTAAATGCTGCAATCAGTGATACTTGATTACCTTCTTGGAAATATTTATTGAGAAGAACTTGAGCAATAAACTGATCACCTGAATTGAAGCGTGAAGCTGCTTTTACATGATTGCTGTAGGATATGTTTTCAACATGTATTTTGCCATCCAAGATAACGCTACCAAGGAGCTTGGTAACATAACCAATACCAGCAACGCCTCCAACAACTCGTTCAAGGGGTGGATGTTCTGCGATGTTAATTTGATCATCGTATTCAGATGCTTTAATAAATCCTGCAAGCGATCCTCGAATTGGTCGATCAAATAACCATGGATTGCTGATGGATCCCTGAATTGATTTGTATCGTTGTGAAACATCGCTTGAAACAGCAAGGGCTATACCAGATCCCAAAAAGTTTTTATCACCAAAGCTAATATTTGCACTGAGCCCTGTGGTAGGAGTTTGTGCTCTTCCAGGAGTTCCACCAAAGCTTACGTTGGTTGAAAAGCTACCAGTTTTAACTTCAGTGAGCATGAGATCAAGGTCGGCATGTGTATCGTCAATACGAGTTGTTTTCCAATTTACGCCGTTTTTAGGATCAAAATAACCGAGTAGTCCAACGCAAGCTTTGGAAACTTCCATTTTTTGGTTGGTGATCATGGCACCTTCTTCAAGAAGAATTTGTCGACGAATCACCTTGTCTTTTGTTTTTTTGTTACCACGAATTGCGATGCGATTGAGGTATACTTGATCTTTAATGTCAGTGTTGAAATGAATTGAAACAGTTTTATGCTCATCATCGACCGAAACGTCTGGTTCGATATCTGCAAAGATATAACCGTATTCACCCCAGATCATACGTAAGTTTTCAAGTGAAGTTCGTAGATTTTCTGATGAATATATTTGTCCTGGATATAAAGGAAGTACCGCACGTAGACGTTGTGTAGGGACGATATCGTTTCCAGCAATTTCAATATCTTTAATGCGATAACGATCACCTTCGTGTACGGTATAAATAATGTGGTAATTGGTGGTAGCTGGATCTTTGTCTACTTGGACATTGACCACTTTAGCATTGATAAAACCGTTGTTGCGATAAATATCTTCGATCATGTATTTATCACCTTCCATCATCTCGGCATTGTACACACCACCACGATTGATGAAACTAAAGAGCCAATCTTCTTGCGAATAGATGATTCGTTTGAGTTTTTTGCCGGGAATGTGCTTGTTGCCTTTGAATGAAATTCGATTTAAATAAGATTTTTTACCTTCTTTGATGGTAAATTCAACCGCAACGGTATGCTCTGTTTCTTGAATGATTTTTGCGGTGACTTCGACGTTGTGGTAATTCTTTTTATGATAGAACTTTTTGATTTTGGTAATAAAAGGCTTAAGCTCTTCTTGAGCAAATGTGGTAATAGTTTCGACAGCTAAATGTTCTTTGAGGTCTTTTTCTGAAACAGCTTTGTTACCAATAAAGATGAACATATTTACTTTTGGCTTTTCTTCGACCACGACATACAGATCGAGTTTGTCATCATCCATCGGGTCGGCAAAAATTTTGATCTGATGGAAGTATCCCAGTTTATACAGATTTTTAATCATGGATGACGTAAGGTTTGCATTGAATTGGTCGCCAACTTTGACAGGAATGGTGTTGAGGATCGCATCGTTTGATATTACTTTGTTCCCTTGTACATGAATTGCGTTGATCGTGCGTTTTGCTTCATGCAAAGCCAATCTTTGCTCAGGATTGACTTTAGTTGGAAGCTTTTTGACAGGTGACAATTTAGTTTTTGTTTTGGAGCTTTTTTTCTGTTGCTGTGGTGCAACGGATTGCTCTGTTGTTGTTTCTTTTTCTTCTGTTGCCTGCAGCAAAGAGGGAAATAATAAACCAAATGAGATGCACGCAACTGTTACTACCATTGATTTTTTGCAAAATCCGTGTGATTCCACGAGGAATCTGTTTGATGTCCCGCTGAGTTTTTTTGTTGTATTTTCAAGCGCCATTCAATGTTCTCCTGAATTTTTCTGTCTACTAAATGTTGTCACTCTCTTGATGGGTTCTTGCTGTTAGATTGTTTTATGATACTATTTTTTTTATAAATTGGGTATGTTTTTTAAAATGATCTTTTAAGGTACAAGAAGGTACAGGGCGGAAATTTTTATGATAAATTTTACAAATACCATGAGTCAGAAAAAAGAGCGATTTGCTTCTTTAGAACCACAAAAAGTACGTATGTATGTATGTGGAATTACGCCGTATGATGATCCGCACATTGGACATGGTCGTTGTTATGTTACCTTTGATTTAGTGTATCGAGTTCTTGAATTTGCGGGATATCAGGTGATGTATGCCCGAAATTTTACTGACATTGATGATAAAATTTTAAAAAAAGCTGCCCAAGAACTTGGTGATGCATCTCGATTTGCAGAAATTACCAAAAAATATATCCAAGCTTATCATCGTGATATGAAAAAATTAAACTGTATTGATCCATCATATGAACCACGCGTTACTGAAGTAATTCCTCAGATTATCAGCTTTGTGCAAGGACTCATTGACAAGGGCGCTGCGTATGAAAAAGATGGAAGTGTCTATTTTCGGGTGACAACCTTTAAAAAATATGGCGCACTGTCCAAACAATCATTGCAAGATTTACAGTCAGGTGCGCGCATTGAAGTGGATGAAGATAAAGAAAGTCCGCTCGATTTTGCGCTGTGGAAAAAAGATGATGAAGTTGGATACGAAAGTCCCTGGGGACAGGGTCGGCCGGGCTGGCACATTGAATGTTCAGCTATGGCCTATGATATCTTTAAAGGACCACTTGATATTCATGCTGGTGGTATGGATTTGATGTTTCCGCACCATGAAAACGAGATAGCCCAATCTGAAAGTTTGTATTCAGAACCGTTTGTTTCGTGCTGGTTACACAATGCTTTTGTGCGCATTAACAAAGAAAAAATGTCTAAGTCGCTGGGTAACTTTTTTACGTTGCATGACGTTTTGGAAAAGTTTGATCCGATGATTGTTCGTTTTTATTATTTAAAGCATCATTATCGCAATCCTCTTGATTTTTCGTTTGATGATCTTGAGTCTGCTGCGGTAGCATACAAAAAAATAGTACAGTTTTTTGCAGATGTTTCTGAAAAGTCAGTGTCTGATGAAGCCCTTGTCAAGGCAAATTTTGTGGTTGCAGAGATGGTCGCAGCGCTGCATGATGACCTGAACACATCAGCAGTTTTTGGGATACTTTTTGAAAAAATGCCTATTTTGCAGGGTGACGCGCACGCTAAAGCGTTGGTGAAATATTTTATTGTGAAAGTGCTTGGTCTAACGCTTGAGCCACTTCATGAACCTGAACTCGTTATCACGCCTGAAATACAAGCTCTTTTGGATCAACGGGAACAGGCACGTATTGCCAAAAACTGGGCACTTTCTGATCAGTTGCGTGATCAGCTTAAGGCCTTGGGTTTTGAGGCGCATGATAAAAAGTTGAAATAGCATAAAGGCCAAAGTATGAAAAAAGTAATGATGGTAATGTTAAGTTTGTGTACGATGAGTTGCTTTGCATCGGATGTAAGTTCAGAAAATTTAACCGATGGTGCTCAAAACAGAGAATCTTACGTTAGGTTTGATGAGGATAATTTGACATTGCCAAGCGGGCCTGCCTTGGTATGTACAATATTTGTCCCTAAGATTAGAGATGCTTCTGAGAATAGAGTGCGTTTGGTTATGCCTGATGATGTTGCAAAAAGAAATTTTGAATCTGATAAAAAATCCATAGGTAGAGATGCACGCATAGAATTGAATGGGAAGTCATATCCTGCAAGAACTGTAAGGCTTGGTAGGCCGAAATTTACATTAAATGGCTATCCATTTGTTTTAGCGCCCGTGGGTTTAATAAGAAAGACAATTTTAAGAGATATTGGTCCTCGCATGAAAAAACGTTTTTCTGACGATGATCGTTTGATATTTAATCAAATGACGGTTATTGAGAATGAAGAGAAGATGGCGCGTGTAGAATGGGTGGTGGTGTCAGTTAAAGAAGCGTGGAGAGTTAAAATTGATGTGACTCAAGCGCTATGACTGAGCGGCTTGTTTTGGATAATAAGGATGAACAACCGTTATCTTAACATTTATTTTTGATAAAGATTGTTCTTGGTCTTTTGTGTGTGATACGATCAATGGTGAAAAGGGTTTTATAAAAGGGGGAATATTATGAAACATTTTCTATCCATATCACAAAAAGTATCGTTTACATTGATGGCGGTTACGATTCAGTTGATCGTGCTTAACGCGGTACTCATGGGTTCGTGAACAAAACATTGTTAAATTTGAACATAAAAAAGTCGCCTTTGATTATTAGTTTTTACCCGCTCGTGGTGAGTGTTTTGCGCAGCAAAATGTATCGAACCATAAAAACTAGTCTTAATCCCTCGATACAATTTTGTCGCAAAGCTCCAAAATTACTCGGGACGAGCGGCAGAGAGAGGGCTATTTTTATTTAAGTCTAATTGTTTGATATTTGGTACAATATTTACACTAAAACATAGGGTGAATTTAATTTTTAAGGATTTTTATGAACAAGGTTATGGCAACATCACTGTTAAGCATGGTGATCGTACACAGTTTTTTTGCAACAAAGCAGAATCGATCAGCTTTTAAACAAGATAAATCGGAGCAATCGGGTGCAAAAAAAAATAGAGCTGAGTGCTCAGTGAAGTTAGTAGAAGATGCTCGAGTTCAACGCTTGGTTGTGCGTATGACACGCGATCTTGACCGCAAGTCATGGAGTTCAAATTTTGATAATAACGAACCGACAAACGACCCGATATATTTGACTGATTTCGAAAAAAAGACTTTAGCTTGTTGTGCTATTAGCCAATGGGCACCACAAATCAATTGGGGGCCTTCTCTAAAAGATTTTATAATCACTAATAATGAGATAAAAGTTGAGCAAAATGATGCAAGAGATTTGACGGCTGGATTTGGGATTGAAATTTTATGGAATCTTAGGGTTAATGGGATTGATCATAAATTCAGCAAGTTTATTCCCTATAGAAATTTAGAATAATTAAGAGTTAAGGGGACTGGTTATTCAACAGTCCCCTTAACTCTTTAATTTTTTGTTTACACTGAAGCGATAAATTCTTCAATGCGGTTTTTGAGAGCTTCTTTGCTCATGTAGCCGGTATCTTTGGAATGCATTTCGCCATTGTAGTAAAAGACGAATGTTGGTACCGATGTTACGCCAAACATGATCGAGAGATCACGAACTTCGTCAACGTTGAGCATTGCAAATTTGCAACGTCCTTCAAATTCTTTGGCTAAGTCGGTAAAAATAGGTTTCATTTGTTGGCATGGACCGCACCAGGTTGCAAAGACATCGATGATGACGGGCTTGTCGTATTGTTTAATTTCTTTGTCGAAATTATCTTTTGTTATTGCAATAGGCATGTAAAAGCTCCTATAAAATTGTTGATAGCCTTAATTTTTTATCAAGTTCAGCATTTTTTGTAGCTGATCACGTAGTGCTCTGAGCATGGACAAAAGGGACTCTTTAAGTTGCTGATAATTTGAAGAATCTTCTTTGGATAAATTGTTTACTTTTTTTTCCATTTGGTCAAGGATTTGTTCTGTTCCTTCAGCTATTTTTGTTTTCTCTGAAATTGCGGTGTTATGTGGATCTGATTTTAATGCATTCTGGCCTGTTTTATATCCTGTGATCCAGAGATTTTTTACATGAAGCATATTGAGCTTACGTTTTTCTTGAATTGGTTTTTGATCCTGCTTGGGACCTTTGTCAATTTTAAGACAGCTGATTTCACGTGCGCTTTCTATGATGTAGTGTTGCTTGGAGCCGGTAATTGTAGTGACTTCAACTTCAACGTATTTGCGGCTATTGATTTCGAGTTCATGTTCTGTTGGTCGGTCTGGATGTACCATAGAAATTGCTGAAATTTCACTGAGATCAAGAAGCACTTTGTTTTGTCTAGGTTCTATTTGCGGTTTATCATCTTTATTTTTTTCAAGATCTGTTTTTGCTCCGTGAATGGGCAGATAAAAAGCTATTTGTTCATATTTTCCGCCAATTAAAATATCTTCTACTTCACATGTTGTCATATGATCTTCAAGTTTTCCATAGAAGTTAACATCTGGTCGTTTGTCTTTGCCGCTTGAGTCGACCATTGAGCCATTCCAACAGGTTATGGTGATGATGGCCGAACATAAAAATATAATTTTTTGGGGTGATACATAGCGCTTCATATAGATCCTTTTTTTGCAAAATAACAAATTATTGCTTGCATATCTTTCTACTACAATGGTACTCAGTAGTCTATAGTTGTAATAATGTTTTTTTGTATGGTTACTTTAAGTGAGGGGCTTAAGGTGCTTATAGCCTGCTTGCAGGAAGGTAATTTTTGTGCTTTTTGGGGATTGAAGTATACTTACCTGTAAGTAGCATATTTTTATATGAAAGGAACATGTTATGTTCAACAATCAACGTTATTCTGGTTCAATGGCTCATGGATTTATGCATAAAGTTTACGGCTGGATGTGTGCTGGTCTTGCTACAACTGCTGCTGTTTCATATTATTTATCACCTGAAGTTAATCCGGCTTTGCTTAAAGCTTTGACCTCTCATTTCTTGCTGGTGATTGGACTGTTTGTCGCTCAAATTGGGCTGATATTTTATATGATGTCGAACTTTGCAAAATTGAGCTACACAACATTGGGTGCTATGTTTATAGCCTTTTCAGCACTTGAAGGGGTGACACTTGCCCCTATTTTATACATGTACACAGCTGCATCAGTATTTTATGTTTTTTTGATTGCTGCGGCAATGTTTGCGGCAATGGCTGTGTATGGTTGGTTGACCGATGCAGATCTATCTTCGATGGGCAATATTTTACTCATGGGAATGATTGGACTTATCGTTGCAAATTTGATCAATGCCTTTGTGCAAAGCGCTTCATTTAGCATGGTTATTTCATGTTTTGGTGTCGGGATCTTTGCAATGCTCACTGCATACGATGTACAAAACCTTAAAAAATACAGCCAGTATGGTATTTCATCCCCTGAAGAAATGGGTAAGTATGCATTGATTGGTGCTATGAGCTTGTACCTAAACCTGATCAATATTTTTATCTACTTGCTACAATTGTTTGGCGAGCGTCGACAAAAATAGTTTGAATTTTAGTTGTTTAACAAAAAAATCCCCTACCATGTATTGCCTGGTAGGGGATTTTTTATTGTCAGAAAAACTTGTGAAATTTTATTCTGGCTACTTTGCTTCCATTGCTGCTAATTGTGCATAAATTTGAGCACGTGTCTGTGCTATCAAAAAGATGATTAACGCGATTGTTTTTCTAGAATTCGAATTTTGTCACTTAATAATAAAATTTGAAGATCTTTTCTTTCTTGTATTTCTGTGCTGTTAATATGATCACGTATGTCTTCCTCTGAGCCTTTAAGTATATGTAGAAGAGCTTCAGGATGTTTCGGCTCAATACCATGTTCACGAGCTTGACGGATTAAATGTCGAGCGAGTCCTTCTGCCGGATAAGTATCTTCTTCTACTGCACCAGGAGACACTTGTTGGTATTCATAGTTTAACATGTCTTCAATTGTCTTGACCATGGGCTCGAGGTTTTTTATTTGTTTTTGTTTCGTTGCATATTCAGCACTTGCTGTAACAGTCTGATGGGCTAGTGTCTGAGCGAGTTGTATTGTTGACATTTGTGCACTCAAAGCTACAGCTAGTTCTTCAACGAATGTATTAGGGGCTTCATCAAGAAGAGAACGGCATGATTCTAGATTATGGAAGAATGCGTGAAGTTCATTCATTCGCTTCGCGTCTGGATTCACGTCTGAACATTGAATTACCACTGATGTTGCTTGAAATACAGCGAATATGAAAAAAAATTTTTTTGTGAATGTATTCATATATGGTCCCTTGTTTTGGTTAGATTTCTCGTGAGGTTTTTTGGTTGTTTGGATAATGAATGGACAATGTTTGTATGTCCTTTGTATCTGAAACCAATTGTCCCCCCTGGGAAATAGGTTGAATTGTATGTAACCCAATTTGTTTCTATCTATCGTTAAATGAATATAAACAATTTCATTTTGAAAGTCACGTTTTTTGTGGGTTTAAAGCCTTTTTTTTGGAGTTGACTTATAAAAATGGCGTTAATTTTTTCAAAAAAAACTAACGCCATTTTTTATTTTGAAGAGACTTTGGTGTTAGCCAAAGTAAGCAAGTGCGCCTGCAATAGCTAGGAAATGTACCAATTTGAAAACTGATTTAAGAGCGAATTTGTGCCAGTTGATAGTTGTGTCCCAAACAGTGCATGAAAGTATAAAAGGAACAGTGAGTCCCAACCACAAGAATCCAGCAATTTTCATTGAAGACATTAAGTCTGTTTGTACTGGGCTGACATCTGTTAAGAACCACGTGTAAATTTTTGTCAGCATTTCTTGAGAGTAGGTCAATTCTGTTTTTTTGAAAGTGAGAATTGCGATGTACATAGCTGAAGATACCATGAGTGAAGCAACTGCTTGTCCAGCAAGGCGTAAGGTCATATCTTTGCTGTGGGAGCATTTTTTTCCAGTGACTTTGGTCCAAAGTGGTCCAAAGGTATAGTCAGAATATAATACCATGCCAACAACCATGTCAGCTGCAGCACCAGCAAGAATAGGATTAACGAGCAACATACGATTCCCTTTTTTTTTACAGGTAGGTGAAACAATAAAACTTCATTGCGATACTAAAAATGATTGCATGGTTTGTCAACTTATCGGTGAGTTTATCTTCATTAATATCCCTTTTTTGTATATAGTAGATGCAGGGTAACAAAAAGATTGAATAAAATTCAGTTCAAAATCAATAGATTTATTCTTAGGGGTTATCTTGTAAGAAGGTAACTTTGTGTTTAAGAGGGTTTAATAAAAACAATATGAAAAAAATTATTGATGGTTATCAAGCTTTTTTTGAGCAATATTTTCAAAAACAGTCGCTGTATCAAAAGTTGTTTGAACAGCAACGTCCATCTACAATGTTTATTGCTTGTTGCGACTCTCGTGTTGATCCTGCTTTGCTTGTTTCAGCTCAGCCAGGAGATATTTTTGTAGAGCGCAATGTGGCAAACGTTGTCGGGCATGAAAAAGATGGTCCAAATTCAATTTTGATTGCGCTTGAAGTGGCGCTGTGTGGTTTTGGCATTCGTGATATTATTGTGATGGGTCATGAACGGTGTGCCGGCGTTGAAATGCTTGCATGCAATACTTTGCATCTTTTTGGTAAAGTTCCGATTGAATATTTGCACCGCGAAGAGCAGCTTCAACAAAAAATTAATAAAAAATTTAGCCAAGAAACTGCTGCTGAGTTTGAAAAATTAAATCTTTTACTTTCATGTCAAAATCTTTTGTCGCACGAGATTGTTGCAACGCGTGTCCGTGAACATAAAGTTTCGGTACATGGTTGGTACTTTTCGCTCAAGACTGGTAAGTTTGAAACGTTATGTTTTAAATGTTACCAGTTTACTGATTTGATGGTTGAGTGTTGCGGTAAAAAAGTTATTTAATTTTTCATCTATAAATAAAGATAAGTTTTGCTATAGTTGTTTTGGTTTTTGAAAAGATTAAATATCATGCAACAATAGGATGTTTATGAAAAAAGTTGTTAGACTTTGGGCTGTTCTTTGTGTGCTGCAATTATTAACGTTTAATGTACTGCTTGGGTCCTATCCAAATCGGGGAGGTGAGCGTAGTGTGTTGCACTGGTTTGAACGTGGTGTACAGCAGCAGCCTGAGCCAGGTCAGGGATATCGTGGATACAGATTGCAGGATAGCGATGTACATACACCGCCTGCAGTTGGAGCGCTGTCGCTTCCTGTTGATAAGCATGCAGATCAAGAGGAAGCGACATGTAGTGGATAAAATGTGCTGGGGGGACCATAGAGCTTTATTTGTTGCATTTACTGAGTTTAGAGAGAGATACCATGAAGAACGAGATCCTTTGGTGGCAAGAGTTCGTGCTTTGGAACAAGAAATTGCTGCTATGAAGCAAAATTCTAGTAATGCTGAAATGACAATGAATACTGCTTTGCAGTTGCTGCAAGAAGTGAAAAGTTTTCAAGCAGGGTCAATATTGATAAATAAAGTAGACGCCTTGTCAAGTCAAGTAGAAACTCTGAGAGTTATTGCGCTAGGAGTACATGCACAATATCAGGCAGCGTCGAGAGCAAACGGTAGAGGTAATAATAGATACCAAGCTGTAAATGCTGACATGGGGCAAGATTGGTCTGCAAGGGTCGATGCGTGGTAAAGTGCTACGTTATTTTATTTAAATTTTCACTAGGATATTTATGAAAAATATTTTTCAATTTTGGGCTGTTCTTTGTGTGCTGCAATTATTAACGTTTAATGTACTGCTTGGGTCCCATTCAAATCGGGGGCGGTACGTACATCGGCCTTATCATCAGCCTTCATCTGAAGGTGATCAGGAACATCATAATATCCGTGGAAGTAATTTGACTGACAGGATCGATGTAAACAGACAGCCTGACACGCGCGGTCGCGGTGTACATATATCGCCTGTAGTTGTATCGCCTGTTGTAGCGGTGTCGCTTACTTCTGTTCCGTATCCAGCCTCAATGGCTTTCTTGGCAGCGGACCTTGATGCGAAAATAAGGTTGTTGAGTCAATATAGAGATACATCGGATCAAAATAAAGCTACACAGGCTGCATTGTTTGGGTTTATAGGGAGATACAATGAAGAACGAAATGCTTTGTTGGCAATGATTAATAGAAATCAACAAGAAATTGCTAGAAATGAACAAGAAATTGCTGCTTTGAGGCAAGAAGTTCAACAGCTCAGAAATAATAGAGGCCAAGCTGTAGATGCTGACATACCTTCTAGCCGCAGGAAAAATAGGTCTGCAAGGGGCAATAGGTAGTAAAAGGCTATGTCGTTTTTATTTAATTTTTCACCAGGATGTTTATGAAAAATGTTGTTCAATTTTGGGGTGTTTTTTTTGTGCTGCAATTATTAACAGTTAATGTACTGTTTGGGTCCAATCCAAATCGGGGGCGTGGGTATCGCGTATTGCAGCAATTTGATCGTGGTCGGGGAGGTGGCAGTGTCGATGAATATAGATCGTCTGACATGGGTGATCGTGATGTGGAGGATAGATCTATTGCTGCTAAGCTTGCGAGCCTAGAGCGTGATCTTAAAATGAATGTTACCAACGTTGCAGTAAATGCTGCTGCACATAGAGAGTTGTGCCGTCGACAGAACGCTTTAGATGTTGCAATTATTCACTTAAGAGAGCAACAAAGAGCGGAACTAAATGATGTGTGGACAAAGCTAAGTCGTTGTGAAAACGAAAATGCTGATTTGAAGAAAGAAGTTCAACGGCTCAAAAATGATGTTAGGGATGTTGAAGCGACAATGAATGATGCTTGGGAGTTGCTGCAAGAAGTGAAAAGCTTTCAAGCAGAGCCAATATTAACAAGTAAAACAGAGCCAACATTAATAAAACAAATGGATGTCATGTATGCTTATGTGCTAGTGGTAGATAAAAAAAATGATGTAATACATACTGAAAATCAAAGAATGTGTGAGGAACTGGAAGAAATGCGTAGGGCAATGCGTCAAATGCGAATTCTTGTAAATGCAACTGCAATACCGAAAGCAAACGCTACAGCCAATGATAGATACTCACCTGTAAATGCTGACATACCTCGTCACCGCAGGCAATATAAGTTTGCAAAGGGCAAAGCATGGTAAAGTTCTATGTCGTTTTTTAATATAATTTAAAATAATTTAGGGAATTTTTGTGAATGTTAAGAATGTTTTTTATGGTTTAATGTTGCTGCATGCAACATGTTTGGTATCATCATCATCTCAGTTGCCAGTGCATCGCCCAGGGAGTAGTGGAACAAGTTTTAGAACTCCTCATCGCGCTCCTCAATTTCGTGAAGAAATGCCACATGATTTTTTTGGCGATGGCTTTATGCTTCCTGTAAGTTTAAGAGACAAAAGAAATGCTGACCAGGAAGCAGAAAAAAGAGCACAGACTAGTCAGCATTAACTGAATCTGTTTGGATTGAGTGCATTAATTTAGGAGTTGAGCGATGAAAATCAATGTTTGTTCTAGTTTGTTGTTGGTGTTTACCGGTAGCTTGATGGCTAGTTTAAGCGATCAACCGGTGCGGCAGAAGCTTGATGTTTTACGTGAGCAAGAGCAATTACGTGAAGCACAAATGATAGCATTGTATGTACGGTTTCAAGAATTGCATAGGAATATTCAAGCAACGGATGAAAAACTTCAGGCAGTACATCGTACATGGGATCGTGTTGAGGCTGCGCAGGAAAAATTGCGACAAGAAATTGCAGAAATTAAAAAAAATCGAACATCATGGATTGATCAAAATTCTGACGATGCTTCTCCTTCACCGCGTCCATCAACGGCTGTACCAAAAACTGTATCGACTAGTGAAGAATTAAACTTTCAATCTTGTGTGAGTTCTCCTGCTTGTGCGAGTCCTCTTCCTGTGCGTTCTCCTGTGGATGAGCGGAGGGATGAGCTGTGTCACACTTATTAGTTTGGCCATTATCGCTCGATTTAAAAATAGTATTGAATGCGCATGGTGCAGATTTGGGTACCATTACGTGTTGTGATACGTTTGATATGGTTTTACGGCATCATGATAATTCCTATTTTATTCATAAAAACATGACCGGTTGTATGCTGGATGGTTTGAAGCAAATGTTGGAACTGTTGGTATCTGGAAAACAGATGACCGGGCGCTTTGACGATGGTTTGTTGCTGGGTCGTGATCAACTGGGCCATTTTCTTGTTGAAATTCGTGAGCAGCAAAAGCCGTTGAGTTATAGTGTGGTAACCACCGAGGTGCTACAGTCATGGATTGCGCAGCTTGAGTTGCTCGCCATTGTCATGGAAGAAAATGAAAATGAGAAAAAAAATCGCGGTACAGGTTGTTGTGGTTAACATCCACTCTCGTCGTCCCCAGCCGTCGCCCTTGGCTATGGCGGGCACGGCCGGACTCGCCGTGTCCGGCGAAGCTGCAAGCGAAGCCTGGAATCCGGGATCCAGTAATGTATAAAAATCATGAGTAAACGTTAATGCGAGATTGCTCTTAGGGTGGGATATTGCTAACCTAAAGTTATTTTTAAATACGGTATGAATTGATAAAGGATCTTGGATGAATTTCAAAGTAAATATGGCCATTTGCGCTCTGATGTTGGCAGTTTCGCATGTTGGTCAATCGGTTTATAATCATAAACATACATCGAATAGATGGACTGGCAAAGTTGATCGAACAGAGATTAAGCAAAATGGAGCATCAGGGCTCATGAGTACTGGGTCAGGGCGACCACCTGTAGCTCATTATGGGGAGTTGGCTATTCAGTTGCCAAAATTAATGGCTGATAATCGTTCTATGTATTTGGGTCCTAAAGTTTGGGCATCTCAGGCTCCTACACGGGCAAGTCAGCCAGATACCACAGCTCGCAAACCAGTTATTCTTGTTGGAAATGTGGCAGTTCTTTGTGTAAGTAAAATGGTTGAAGATCGTTATAATAATTTGGCATCAGGAAAACTACATTAAAATCCTACTTTTTATTAAAGGGATTGAGGCCAACAGAGCTCTCAATCGAAATTATTGAGGTTTTCTTGACTGAAATTAGCCACTAAAGGTTTGCAATTCTCTGGGGGTGCTGTAGAATGTTAAGTATAAAGCTTATATTCCCTTATCTAAGTGGTCAATAAAAGTCTCTCTCCCTAACATAAACCAGTAATGAAAAAGCAAAAAATGGGACATCGTTAGGACTTTGGGCACCTTTGTTGCTGGTCGATCGTCAAAAAAAGATAAAATCGATGCTTGTTGGGTTCATAAAATCGAACCTATCTGTTAAGTGGGATATTGCTGATATACATGTTTATCCTTCTTATCAAATAGGGAAATCTATATGAAATCATTTTCAGAATTTTCAGGACTTTCGACGCATGTTCTTGCATCGCTTAAGCGTATGCAGTTCGAAATTCCGACTCCAATCCAAGCGCAAGCTATTCCGTTAGTTCTTGCAGGCCGTGATATTTTGGGTTCTGCTCAAACAGGTACTGGTAAAACCGGTGCATTTGCAATCCCAATGGTTTCAAAGTTGGTTAATGGTGAAATTACCGGCGCTTTAATTTTGACACCAACTCGTGAACTTGCTTCACAGGTTATGGCTTCAATCGATCAAATTCTTGGTAAAAATAGTGGCATCCACATGGCTCTTTTAATTGGTGGTGAAGATATTCGTCGTCAATTCCAACAGCTTAAAAAACAACCTCGTATTATCGTTGGAACACCTGGTCGTATCAATGATCACATTGAGCGTAACACGGTTCAATTATCAAAAATTAATTACATTGTTCTTGATGAAACAGATCGTATGCTTGATATGGGATTTGGTCAACAGATCGATACGATCATTGCTCAAGTTTCTCCAGAGCGTCAAACGTTGATGTTCTCAGCAACGATGCCTAACAATATTGCGCACATGGCTTCAAAATATTTGAAAAATCCTGAGCGTATTGCTATTGGATCATGCTTGAAACCAGTTGCAGCAATTCAACAAGAAACCGTAAAATTAGTTGAAGATCAAAAATACGAACATCTCGTCAAAGAGCTTACTGCTCGCGAAGGTGCAGTTGTTGTTTTCGTTAAAACAAAATTTGGTGCAAAAAAGATCGCTGATAGATTGTATCGTGATCGTTTCCAAGCGCAAGCTATCCATGGTAACTTACGTCAAAATAAACGTGACCAAGTTATTCAAGGTTTCAAAAATAAAAGATTTAGAATTTTAGTTGCAACAGACGTTGCTGCTCGTGGACTTGACGTTCCTCATATTGAACTTGTTATCAATCATGATTTACCTCAGTGCCCAGAAGATTATATCCACCGTATTGGTCGTACCGCTCGTGCTGGTGCAACTGGTGCAGCGATTAACTTTATTACTCCTCAAGACGGACGTCTTTGGAGAGCAATTGAGCGTTTCATGAACACCGGTGAACAAGGCGATGACCGTAATGCTCGTCCTTCTCGTGGTGGTGATAGCAAATACTCAAGATCATCTGACCAACGTCGTTCTGGTGGCCGCTTTAGTGGTAGCCGTGATGGCGGACGTCGTTTTGGTGGAGATCGTCCATCATTTGGTGGTCGTAGTGAACGCAGTGAATCAACTGGTGGCGATGAGTCTGTTCGTGGTGACTATGCAGAGCGCTCGCAGCGTCCTGCTCGTCAGTATTCTTCAGACCGTCCAGCTCGTCCGTTCTCATCTGACCGTGCTCCTCGCCCGTTTTCATCAGATCGCTCAGAGCGCCCAGCTCGTTTTGAATATTCGGCTGATCGTGCAGAGCGTCCATCTCGTGGTGGTGACTATGCAGAGCGTTCAGAGCGTCCTGCTCGTTCATACTCATCAGATCGCAGTGAAGGCGGTTCATCATTTGGTTCAGATCGTGCTCCTCGTGGCGAAGGCCGCTCAGAGCGTGGTGGATATCGTGGTGGCAGCAGCCGATCAGGCAGTGGCCGTCGTTTTGGCGGTAGTAGCAGTGGTCGATCATCTTTTGGTGGTTCTCGTGGTGGACGCAGTGAGCGTTCAGCAGAGTAATCATCAGTTGATGTAACTATTCAGTTTAGTAAATTAAAAAAATCCCTGACGTGAGTTGGGGGTTTTCTTTTGTCTGGCAAGGCCAGAAGAAGTTGAGAGATCAACGAAGACTGGCGACAGCCCTACGAAGCCTTGGCGTAGTAGGGGGGCTTTTTAAAAAAGCCCTTAGTTGAGCCAAAAACCCTTGTTTTTAACGAAGCAATTATGATATTTTATATCATATGGAAGTTACAAAAAAAGGAGGTTTTTTTATGTATCTAAGCTTGAAGCAAATATTTTTGGTCTTTGGTGTTCTAGCTGCGCCAGTTTCTATGGTCGCAATGAGCACAAATGAGCTGTATCAATATAAAAGATTTAATGGTCAGGTCATGCCATCTACAGGTACCAGTAAGCAGGTAACTATAACGGTTGCAGACGTGCAGGAACCAATGCATGTGTTTTTCGATTATAATTATAGCAAGGTCCCTTTATCCCAACGTATTACATTGACGCCTGAACAAAAATCGGCAAAAGTTACGTTGATGCCGGGATCAGAGATGATTCAAGTTACTATAATTCCACAAAAAGCTCTGAGTGAATATCTGAATTTTATGGATTCATTCAATTACAAAAAGTATAGGCTCGAGGATAAAGGCGTTCAGTTGTTGAGTGGTCTATCGGAGCATGATCGACAGCAGCAACAAAAACTGTTTAGGATGCTTAATAATTCAACAAATCGCGTTGCAAGTATTATATATGATAAAATATCTGCAGGAGAAGAAATTGAGCTACCTAATCCATTTGTAAAGGCTCAAAGTACCAAAGAAGAAGTTTCTCATCATTTGCAGAGCCCACAGTCTGGCAGCATGGTCTCAAAAGAGCATTATGATGAAGAAGAGGCGTCTAAGCATGTTGCAGTTGAGCATGAATAGTCCGTTCAGTTAATTTTAAGTAACTATAAAATCCCTTTTCTTGAAATGTACTGTGTTCAAGGAAGGGATTTTTTGTTACTATGTTTCCGATTTGTTTAAATATTAAAAAATGTAGCTACTTGTCGGACATAAAATTTTTTTTGAAAATGACTCAATCAGTTAAAACAGCATAATTTTCCACCTCGTCGAGGGAGGATGGATGCAATAGTTTTAGGCTAAGTTTATATCTTACTGAGTAGTTACCAAAGAATAGGACAAGGGTTTGGTATGAAAATAGTTTTAAATGTTTTGCTGATAATGTCGTTTGGGGTTAAAGCGCAAGAGCGCGTCATTAATTCAGGCAAGTTTACAACGAGCGCAACTGAATTTTACTTTGTCCGTCATGGTCAGACTGATCAAAATGCGGGGGGTATTACTAAAATGATGTTTAGGGATGCTCCATTGAATGCAGTTGGTCAGCAACAGGTTGTCGCGCTTCGATCTTTTATTGAGACATTGCCGATAAAAAAGATCTGTTGCGGTCCTCTTTTAAGAACTCGTCAAACCACAAATGCTATCAATAAAAATTTGAAGTTGCCCGTTGTGACGATTTCAGATTTTCGTGAAGGTTCTTATCGAAATTGGCTTGAAATTAGGTCGGTTAAAAATAAACAAAATGTGAAAATTTCAACTTCATTGCGGTATTTTCTAGGGCGTGTATGCAAAGGTTTAACTCAAGCATTGCAGCAGCAGACACCAGGGCCGGTGCTGATCGTTGCGCATAGTGGAGTTTATAGAGCGCTGTGTCGAATTCTTGATGTTAACCTAGACTCTTTGGTGATTGGAAATTGCACGGTTGTCCATTTTTATAAAAATAATCAGGGTTCTTGGGCTGCTGAGCATATCTTTGAGGTAGGGAAAGTTTAGCCTGACACCCCTTTTTGAATTTTGCGATAAATCTGGTATAATTAAACCTATAAAAGTATATTTAGGGGCTTGTTTTTAGGGTTTTTTTATGAATAAAATTTTCGTTTTTTTAATGCTTATTTGTGGTTTTTCGGTGCATGGTTCTGAGCAATCTAAATTGCCAAGAAATGCTACAACATATCTCAAAAGGCAATATGACCCTAATTTTCGTTCTGGTTTTCAGTGTGACGCTCATGGTAATTATAAGTTGGCGATTGATTTTTTGAAAAACAAATTTTTTACCATAGAAGAAGCGCAAAAAGTGTTATTTTTTTGTCATTTTCAGGCGAAAAACATGAACGTTTTTCGTAAGAGATTTAAGCAATTTCAAGAGGCAAATCAAGAAATCATTGCAATGAGGCTAGATCGTAAGTTGGATGAAGAAGTTGCATCTTTGACGGATGATTTTCAACGAAAAATTAAAGATGCAGAGCAGATAAATAACGTTTAAAAATTTATCTAAAAATGTTTTTAATGATATGATGATATCAATCTAAAAAAATAAAGGCTGTTATGAAATTGAATCAATTCTTCTCACGTAAAAAAAGCATGATTGTTGGTACGATAGTTGTAGCACTTTTTTTGAGCGTTGCTATGGTGATGGCAAAAAAAAATGTAAACACGCGCAGCATGGCTGGTAAAACAGTGTATGCAGTTTTTGCAAATGATAACACCAGTGGTCTGACCAAGGCACTTTTTGATACTGCAGTTGCAGAATTCAAAGCGCAAGGGGACCGTGTAGACGAATTAAATTTGTATGAGCATGCTTCCGATATGCCTTTTTTTGAGCATAACCGTAAGGCTATGGAAAGCCATCCTTTTTATCTTGAAAATAAACAGCGATTTTTAGATGCTGATGTTTTGCTCATTGTGTTTCCTGTGTACTGGTATTCTGTTCCTGGAATTTTAAAAACTTGGATCGATATGCTCAGTGGATGGTCATACAAGTATGAATCAGGCCGTTATGCTCAGCCATTGCATAAAATCAAACAAGTTTTTGTTTTGTATGCATGTGCGCAAGCAACGAGTCCTAAAAATTCAGAAGGGCTCACGGCTGTTGAGTTTCAAGTCTCAGAAACTTGTAAATTTATTGGAATTCCGGATGTTCAAATTCATGGTGTTGCCGATGTGTATGGCTTGCAGTCAGGTGATGCACAAAAACATTTGGATGCCATCAAAAAAATGATTCGTTGTTAACCTAAAGTTGATGAATGTAAAAAATTAATTAACACAAAAAAGGAAGACAAATGTTGCCACGTACTTGTTGTTTAAATCGCTTTCAAATATTTTTTCTTTTTGCATACGCAGGAACCATGAATGGTTCTGTGCAACCAGCAGATCGGGCTGAAACAGCGATAACAATGCCAACAACTATTTCTGCGCGCGTGGTAGCGTTAGCAACTCATCTTGACGAGCAGATGAAAAAAACTGTTGTTGATTATGGGGCTACGGCTTCAACTGGGGTTTCAAATGCAGATAGAGCAAGAGCTTTGTATGCAGAAACTATGAACGTTGTGCGAAAGTGTGAACAAAATCGTCAGAAATTAAAGATCTTAAAGACTGTGGGTGGTATTTCTGCAGCAGGCACAGTAGCTTCATATCGTAACGTGCCTGAAGGATCACCATTTCAGTTATCAGGTACTGTGTTTTTTGCATGTTGGGCTATTGCAAGTGGAGTTCATCATGCTCGTATAACTCAGGAGCTTCAAGAAATTCCTGAATGTTTTCACACTGTTTTAACTCGAGCAGAGCAAGATCACCTTGCTGTATATTGTAATCGTCTATGCGATGTGGTTGATTGAAGTCATTCTGTTGTTCGTGCAATTCAAGAAACACAAAAATAACGCAATGAACTAGCAACTAATCGTCCTTCCATTGCTCACGCAATGTAGGACAAGTCGTTTTTTAAATGAATTTTATTTTAACTACGTCCGTCTTCGCCTTACTACGCGTTACTGCGTAACTAGCTTCCTACTTCGTTAAAACTTCGTCGGACGCGTCGTAACGCTACGCCGAGACAGTCTTCGCTTCAAAACTTCAATATTTTATTGTTGTTAATACCTTCTGTACTGGCCGCGCCTAGGCGTAGCTCGTAAGAGCGAAGACTGGAGGAGAGAGTGGGATTCGAACCCACGATCCCGGTTTAACGAGATAACGGTTTTCAAGACCGCCGCTTTCGACCGCTCAGCCATCTCTCCAAGCATATAAAATCAAAGAAGAACGTTTGATAAAAAATCGAATAGATTTATAGAACATAAAATCAAACTGTTAGATAGTTTACGTGAATTGATGATAAAATCAAGAAGCTCAAATGTAAAAGTTTGTTTTTTGATTTTTTGATGTATAGATTTATGGGATCATAGGGAAAATAAAAAAATATTTTATAAAATGTCGCTTTCAAAAAGGAGAGAGTATGAGAAGGATTCATTTCGGACATTATGTAATGTTTATTGGTTGTATGATGCTTGGTGAACAATTGTTTGCGGCGACTGCTGCTTCGCCAGCTGCACCGACTGCGGATACAACGCTTGTTGGTATTGCAAATAGTGCAAAAGCTGTTGGCCCATTGCCAGGTGCTGTTGATTCACACATGGCAAGTTATTTAAAATATCATTTTGCTCCTGCTGCTACGCGCTTGTCAACGGTATGCAGTATGACACTGCCAACTCCAACTGTTTTAGGTACCATTGCACCCTCAGATCAGGGTGCAATAGTTGGTGTTGCGAACAATACGGATATGACATTTTTGGTGAGGCAATCGGGGCAAACTATTGGAGAAGTACAGGTAGGTTGGAATAGTGATATCATTTTAAATTTAGCAGTATTATCAGAAGCTGCTACTGCTGCGACAACAACAGCGTCATTGTCTTCTTTGGCGTTTGTTCCAATAACAGAATCTACGCAGTCACCACAGTTGTTGGTTCGTGTGATGACGGGGCAACAGTTATTTAATTATATTCAAAATATTGAAAATCAAGAGTCTCAAGCTCTGACTTCTCTTGAAACACAAAAGGGAATGACGGCTATTGTGTGGTATAAAAACGGCACTAATCCATTACCCCAGGCTGGAGAGCTGACAGCGATTAGTCCTGATTTATACCTTGTGGTAGAAAATGAAGCATTATCAACGACATCTGGAACAACAGCTACACCTTTACCAGTAGCTGTTAAACGCATTCAGGTTCTTAATCTTTCAAATCTTGAAAGCAAGATGTATACAGTTTCATTGTCGATTAATAATATGGGACTTGTGTGGCATCAAAACAACAATCTAGTTTCTATGAGCGAAGATCTTGAGTCTTACAGTGTAATTTCTATTCAAAGCGTGCATGTTTTAGATGAAGTAACAGGTCACAACGTACCACTTCTCTTAATGCCACGTGCTGTCTATCAAGCTGGAAGCACGGTTAACGGGTTGTATGCATCTTATATTCAAGCATATGCCAATGCGATTGGTAAATCGAATGCAGGCATAGCGCCCGTATATTATGATTTATCAATGATCTATACCCATGAACCATTTGAATATTTACGATTGCTTCAATATTTTGATGTAGACAGCTCATTGCGTGCAGTTGTTGATCAAGAAGCGGCAATGCAATCAGGAAAAATTATTGGTTCTATGATTTTCACTGATCTGTATGGTGAGGTCACTCAAGCGGTATCGCCCGATATTTCGTGGGTTGCATGTAATTCTTCAAATGAGCTTGATGCTACGGATTATGAACATATTTTATTTTCAGTGGTAAACACAGCTCCATCGTTACCAAAAGCAGTACCTGTTGCTCCAACAAATAGCCAACCAGGGATGTTTGCATATCATGGTCCAAACATTACTATGTTGGACGACCAAGGTACACAAAAATTGATGCAAGGCATGTTGCAGCAACAAGCTGCTCAGTCTGAACCCGATAAGCAGTCACCTGCTGCATATTCAGGATGTCCTATAACCAATATTAGTGCAGCGTTGATGAATCCAGATGATTGGCATAACGGCGGTGGTTTTTTCCATGTGCATGTGCAATCAGTATCGAATTTGCATTGGCAAAGCACCGATACGTGGTATGATTCTCGAGCTTTTAATGGAGATCCAACTCAGTTTACTGTGGGTGCATCGTACAACAACGTTGGATCATTTCCAACTGCTTGGTGGAACTTAACTCTTGCTCAGTGGAATGCGGGTATCAAGATAGTACCGGTATTTTATGATGCGACAAAAAACGTTCCTTTTACATCAACGCAAGATTTTGATCGTGTAAGTACAACTCATCAGGCCGCGTTGTATTGGTATGCGTATGATGCGGTAACCGGTAAGCGGTTAGGCATAATTCCCATTGTTAACACGGCTAATACTGCGGTTAGCACGTACCCAACAGCGGTGCCGTACATGTTTATTTGGAGAAATAAAACATTTGATACCAATGCTTGGCAGTCACCGCAATATGAATCGTTTGGCGTAGCTGTTCCTGGTCAAACTGGACTGAAGAATGTTGGGCAGTGTAACTTTGAGTATCCTGGTTATGGATATTTCCTCAAACATTCTAAAAGCATTAATTTAATGTCGATTCGCAACAAATATCCAACATTGGATTCGGTTCTTGAGGATGTTAATCAATATTGGTCAATGCAAAATGCCCTTGAGGGTTCGTGGGTAGTTGCTGTACCAACAACTGACGCGAAAAAAGGTATATCGGTAGAGATTATATCTAAGGGTTCAGACTTGTATCAGGTGACGGTGTTTGATGCAAGCAAGAAGGTGATTGGTTTTCAGCAAATTAATGCACCTGCAGGAGCTACCAAGCTGGTTGCGGGGCACATAACAACTGCTGGATCAGTGCAATCATTTACTAAGCTCATGCCTCTAGCGTCAGGGAAAAATTATTTTAATTTGCAAGATACTGCTTCTGGTATTGTGCTCAGACCTGCAAAAAAATTAAAGGCTGCAGCTGTACCAGCACGACCTGCGCGCAAAAAAATACCAAAGGCTATCCTTGATTAATTTTTTTAGGATTAATTTTCAACGATAAATAAAAAAAGGAAAATGTATGATGTCAATGATATCTATTTTTAAAATTGGAATGGTTGTTGGACTTCTTGTCGATATAGCGATTATTCTTGCAAGCAAAATTAATCGTAAGCTGTTTAATCTTGTAAGTTATATCGGTTGCACATTCACCGGTACTCCGTCAGGACCAGCGGTTTATATTGTTACATTTTTGCATTCAATATTTGGATCGGGAATGCTTGCTCTTTTTTATGCCTGTGTCATTCAATTGTTTGATCTTGAGCTTAACGTTCAAACAGCGCTGATGCTGGGCATAGCAAAAACTATTATTTCTGGTTGTTTGATACCATTGCTTGATCGCATGAACCCATGCGTAAAAAATGGTAGCATTGCTCCGATGGGACTATTTGCATCAAATTATGGTACTTTGACGGTTGCTGTGTTGATAGTAGGCAATATTGTGTATGCAGTAATTATTGTTCAGATGCTGGCATCATAAACGGTTATACATTTTCATACAATTTGAGATATGAGGGATTGTTGCTTTCAGGATTTAATTGGTAGATATTCAAATTAAGAGCAGCTATAAATGTTATCCATAAAAAACATGGCAGCAGTATCATAAAAAGAGCATTTATATTTTTTGCCATAATTATGAGTATGAGCAGTATCGCTAAACTGATCCAAAGCAGGATGATATCATAGAGTGCAAGATCGACGCGGTGCATCTTAAAAAAAAGAGGTGCCCAGGCCAGGTTAAACGTGAACTGGATCATAAATAATAGTAAAAGATTATTGTTTTGATTTTGATAGTTCCATATTTTTCCTAAGGCAACTCCCATCATGGTGTACAGTACCGTCCAAACAGGGATAAAAGCCCAAAGTGGTGGGTTAAAATCAGATTTATGCAGAGTCTGATACCAAGTTGTATCGCCGGTATGTGACAGATATCCTGACAGTATTCCTGCAAAAAGACATAGTAAGCTGCCTATGATCTCTGAACTATATTGTTTAAAAAAATCGTTATTCATGGATTACTCTTGCTTTGAAATATGTGATGAAAATCTATTTAAAATTAAATTAAATTTTTAGGTACGTATCTGTAAAGAGTTTTGTTTGCATTGTTAATTTTGATTTGATTTTTTTATTGGTTCATTTTAGTTTTAGGGAAGCTTTTTAGAGTAAAAAATGAGGTAGGTAGATGAATCTGTTGGTGCGACTATTAAAAAATAGTTTTTTGTTGTTCGGGTTGATGATTTTTGCAGAATTTACACAAGCCCTTGATCACGATCAAAATGAAAACCCATTTTTAAAAGATTATGCTGTCATCGTTGTTAAAGCATTAGAAAAAAAAGATTTTTTTTTAGGATATAATGATGTTGAATTTGGTATTTTCTTTAAAACTGATTCTGTTCATTCATCGTATATTTTCATAGAACAATCTTTATGGAATCAAGATCCTCTTGATGGTGCAGGAAATAGTGGAGTTATATTAAATCCAACCATTGATCATGAATTAAAAGTTCAATACCTTGAGCTTGAACCAGCGATTATTAATTTTTTTATTAAAAATCCAATGGATGATTCTTTTATTTTAGTGCATACCCTTTTAACCAATGAACAAAAAGATGTAATCGATCCAACAACTTTAATAAAGCGGGATAGAATTAATGTTATTTTTGAAGAACTTTTTCCGATAACATTTGTTAATAATCCCTCTGGTAGTGGTATTACGGGAATAATTGGTTTCACTGGCGCTACAGGTCCTGCGGGTGCGACTGGTCCTGCGGGTGCAACTGGTCCTGGTGGTGGTGCATCAGGGTTTACTGGCGCTACTGGTGTGACAGGTTCTACTGGTTTAACAGGTGCTACAGGATCAACGGGACTTGCAGGTGTCACTGGCTCTACGGGACTCACTGGAAAAACTGGTTCTACCGGATTGACAGGCGCAACAGGACTCACAGGTATAACTGGATCAACTGGCGTGACCGGCTTAACGGGTTCAACCGGTCTCACAGGTTCAACTGGTGCAACTGGCTTAACAGGGGCGACTGGTTTAACGGGTCTCACCGGTGAAACAGGAGTTACTGGTTCAACTGGTTTAACGGGACTTACTGGTGTGACGGGTGCTACGGGGGCAACTGGATCAACAGGTCTCACAGGTTCTACAGGACTCACGGGAACTACTGGACTTACTGGTACAACAGGCTTGACTGGCGCTACAGGTTTGACTGGTGTAACTGGTTCTACAGGCGTTACCGGTTTAACTGGTGCTACCGGTTCAACTGGTGTGACTGGCCTAACTGGTGAAACAGGTATGACGGGTGCAACGGGACTCACAGGAGAAACTGGTCTGACAGGCGCTACAGGATTGACTGGTTCAACAGGACTTACAGGGGCGACTGGACTTACGGGTTCAACTGGACTTACAGGGACAACAGGTTTAACTGGTGAAACAGGATTAACGGGAGCAACTGGTATGACTGGTGCTATCGGCTTAACAGGTGCTACAGGTCTTACAGGTTTAACTGGAGCAACTGGTGTTACTGGCCTTACGGGAGCAACTGGACTTACAGGAGTTACTGGTCTAACTGGTTTAACAGGTTCTACTGGTGCTACAGGGATGACTGGCATTACGGGTGCAACTGGTCTGACAGGTTTAACGGGAGCAACAGGACTTACAGGAGAAACTGGTTCTACTGGTGCGACTGGTTTAACGGGATTAACGGGTGTAACTGGTTCTACAGGCGTTACCGGTTTAACTGGTGCAACCGGTCTTACGGGTGAAACAGGTCTAACTGGTGCTACTGGCTCTACAGGTGCAACTGGACTTACGGGAACTACAGGATTAACTGGTACAACAGGCTTGACTGGTTTTACAGGGTTAACAGGCCTAACAGGATCAACGGGTCTAACTGGTTTAACAGGTTTTACTGGTGCTACAGGGATGACTGGCATTACGGGTTCAACTGGACTTACAGGGACAACAGGTTTAACTGGTGAAACAGGTTTGACGGGTGTTACAGGTCTTACAGGTGCTACTGGTTTAACTGGTGCAACAGGTGTGACTGGCGTTACAGGAGAAACTGGTCTGACAGGTGCAACTGGTCTAACAGGTGACACAGGATTGACTGGTGCAACTGGACTTACAGGTCTTACTGGTAATACCGGACTGACAGGTGCAACTGGCTTTACAGGACTTACGGGCCTGACTGGACTTACCGGTTTTACGGGTCTGACAGGCGCTACAGGATTAACGGGTATAACCGGACTCACAGGAGAAACTGGTTCTACCGGACTCACGGGTACTACGGGCCTTACAGGTGAAACTGGCTTTACAGGTTTGACAGGTATGACAGGGTTGATGGGTATGACGGGACTTACGGGTGCGACAGGCGCAGCAGGCCTCAATGGTGTGGTTGGATATTCTATGTTTTATGGATTAACGACAGGAACCGGCAATACGGGGGGAACTGATTATGCTGCTACTATTGCTGCCGGAGCAGCAGTTCCTTTTCCACGCAGTGGTCCAACAAATGGAATTGCGATTACTCCTGATGCAGGTAGTACTTTTATATTAACAAATACAGGTATTTATGAAGTTACATTTAGAGTTCATACGACAGAGCCTGGCCAATTACAACTTACGCAAAACGGTGTAGCCCTCCCTGATTCCACAACAGCTGATATGAATCCGACTTCTGGTGGGCATGTGCTTGTGAGCAATGTTTTAATTTCAGCAACAGCAAATGATCAATTGCAGGTGGTTAATCCTGCAGGAAACTCAACAGCTCTTACCATCACTCCAGCAAACGGAGCTGAAACTTGGGCAAATGCTCAAACAATCACCATTAAACAAATTGCATAGTTTAATATTTCTTTAAGTCTTGACATACGAAAATTATACTTTTAGATTCGTTTTGAGTAAGAAGTGTGTCCAAAAATATAAAAAAAAGGGATATTGTGCAAAATACAAATATTAATATGTATGGAATTAGATCTTCGGATCAACTCCAACAACGACGTTTTTTGAAACTGTTTTTTTTACTGGGTTCGTTTTTAGTATCAACAGATATTCTTGCAAAGCAGTGTCCAACTTTAAGTCCAGGTCGTCCTAACTCAGGTGGTCCTCGTGGTGCAACTGGCGCTACTGGCGCAACAGGGCCTGCAGGGGCTGCTGGTGGAGTAATTTCTAGCACACAACAAGTATTTACAACTCCAGGAACAACAACATACACACCAACACCAGGTACGCTTTTTTCTACTGTCGAAGTAATTGGTGGTGGTGGTGGTGCTGGCGGTGTTGATCTTATAGTTAATGATGCATCTGCTGGCGGTGGTGCTGGTGGTTATTCAAGAAGCGAGGGATTAGTAATTCCTACTAACACAGCGATCACGGTCGGAGCTGGCGGAGATGGCGGAGCTGCTGGAACTACTGTTCTTGGTTCTTCAGGAGCAGGAGCAGATGGTCTTCCTAGTTCTGTAGGAACGCTGGTAATTGCTAATGGTGGATCAGGATCCGCAGGTGGGCTTGCACTCACATCATCTGCTGGCGGACTTGGTGGAGTTCCAGGTACTGGTCAAGTTGCTAGTGCTGGTGCATCGGGAACCGTTTCAAATCCAACCCCTGCGACAGGTGCTTCTGGAGCTGGTGGAAATAGCACTTTTGGTGCTGGTGGAGCGGCTGTTCCTTTACCTGCTACTACCGTTGCTCCTACAGCTGGTCATAATGGCTTAGCTTATGGATCAGGTGGTGGTGGTGCTGCAGTTGGTGTTACAATAGATCCATTCACAACTGGAGCAGCTGGTGGAACAGGTTCTAACGGTGTAGTAATTATTACAGATTATACTAGTTTATAAATTTTTTAGATTTTTTACTCAGGGATATGCAGGCTTTCGCTTGCATATCTCTTTTTTTAAGGGATTTAAAAAATTATAGCGCAATGCTTGAAGCTTAGTTTTTGTAAAGTATGATCCGAAGTAAACGTAGTTTCCATATTTGCTTGCAGTTGCGGTGGTAATCCTTTGCGAAATATCTCCAGATTTCATTTGGTCATGAGCGTACCCAATTCTTTTTTTGAAAGAAATGATTCGCACTTTACCTTTTCCTGACAAAGTTGATTCGATCAAGTTGCCATTTCCGATGTACATTAAAACATGGTCCATTCTTGGTGTTTTATTTTTGTTATCGCTGTTTATGGCAGAGAAAAAAACCAAATCGCCGACTTTAAGATTTTTTCCTAACGGAATCTGCGTTGTTGTTAAAAATTGATCGTGTGCATTGCGTGGAACTTGAAGTCCGTGTGCGCAAAAAAGAAGATTGATAAAAGCAGAGCAATCAACGCTGGAAACATTGAAGTGGTTGTTTTGTGGACTGCGTCCCCCCCAGCTGTAAAAAAATCCAAGGTATTTCATAGCATTTGCCAAAATAGCTTGTCGTAGTTCGTCTTCAGATTCTTTTATTGCATTGTCTATAAAATAAACATCTTTATCCTGAATCCAAGCTGAGGATTGATCGGGTAACGTTATTTTCCAAAGGTTGGATGTATGCTTAATGCCTACAAGTCTGCTACCCATGACAAGAGTTTCTTTTTTGTTGCCGTTTTCGTCCAGCAGTGGAGCGGTTAAACTTTTAATGACGAGATTACATGCAGCATACTTGGCAACCGTAACAGCCTGATTTTTTTGTATCCAGCCAGGAAATCCATGCCAACCAAGATCTGAGGAGTAGCGCGGTTGAGCAATGGCGTTTATTTTAAGCCATTTGGTCCGGTCTTGTAAGGTAATCTCTTTTTGAACAATAATCGGTTCACCAAACAAAAGTTGCGATGCCTGGAGTGGGTTTATTTTGCTAGAGCTTGGTAGTTGCATCTTGCCTGAAGCCGCTTTTGGTGCATTGCGTAAATCAGCAACAGCAGCGTTGATATACATTTTTTTGGGATAGGATGATGTGCAAGAAATAAAGTTAAAGGTTGAGTAGCACATCAAAAAAACTAAAATTTTTTTGTGTAGAAAAATCATAGTATAGTTTTCCTTGTTTGAAATAAGGCGATGTATGAACCTATCAAGGTTAACTTATTAAACACAAGTGTGCTAATTTATTAACCTGCATTGATCAAGTCCACTTTCAAATAAAAAAACCTCAAGCTGTTGCAAAATGATTCCTTTTGCGCCATAATGACTCTAATGTTTAAAAATATAGGGAGTTCATTATGGCTATTTCGGTTAAATTATCTGATGAGATGGTTGCGCAGGCTAAAACAATATCTAAAGCATTAAATCGATCAGTTGCAGGTCAAATTGAGTACTGGGCAAAAATTGGTAAAATTGCAGAAGAAAATCCAGATTTGACCTATGATTTTATTAAAAAATTACTCATAGCTCGAGAAGAATCTCAAGCTGGAGATCTGTTACCATATGAGTTTGATGCAGTATGAATATTGTAGTCGTACAGACTTTAACTTTTCAACGTCAAATAAAAAAATTGAATTATTGGATTAAAATATTTTTTGCAAAAAACAACTATTTATTTCTGGATTTTGAAGTTCAGCAATAGTGCTGCAACATGCAGCAGCAGGATCACCTGATGCAGTAAGTAGACCTTTCCAGTATTCATTTCCAGGATAAGAATTACTATCCCATGCATATTGGGCTACCAAAAGTTTACCAATATCTGCCCCCTGAAAAATGTCTGCAGGACTTCTTAAAGAAAAATGAATTTTAATAGCACTATTATTTTTTACCTGTTTCCATTGCATGCCTTGTGGGAAATAACTAAAATTAATATCTGAAATGTGCGACAATTCATGAGCTGTCATAGAGTCAATTAATTCAGCATAGACATCAAGCAGTAGCTGTGCTTGTTGGGGTATAATTTTCCAAACTCCCAGTCCAAGTCCTGTGGCATGAATATACACTTTTTGTTGTGCATCTATTCCGCGTTTTTGAGCATCTTTTAAAAATGGTTCAATAACAAAACTCATACGCTTTTTATACATTAAGGTATCAAAAAAACATTTTTGGCCTTGATACATAAAAGGAATGTATCTATTTGATGTGTCGTTTTGAGCTTGTTGATACATATCAAATTTTTGATTGTAAAAGCATGACCATAGAGTAAATAAATCTTTTTTCAGTTGTAAATCAATATCTCTGCTTGGAGTTACAATAATATGTTGCCATTCCATAAATCCTGGTTTTTCAAAGCGAGTACCAACAAGTCCAACAAAAACACCTTGTTTTTCATAATCATTTTTTGTTGATTTAATACCGGAATTATTTTTATTCCCATTATTAATGAAATATGTAGGAACAGAAACACCAATGAACGCTGAAATTTGCATTTCATCATATGAAAGATAATCTTTTAAAATAAGTGGTGATTTTTCTTGCGCTGTTCCAATAGTTTCAAATCCACCATGTCCCACCGTACCATCTCTTAACAGATAACTATCATTTGCATTCATAAACATTAAAGGTCGTTTTGTTAAAAGACGTTCAATAAAATCATGCACAGACATTTTTTCATATAATTTTTTTTCAATAGTACTGCCATGTTGTTTTTTATATTTCAAAAAATTAGCAATAAGTTGAAAGACTTTTTTATGCATTAAAGGATAGGTCTTTCTGGCTTGCGTAACTATCTGATTTTGTATGTTGACATCATTTCCAGCTATCACTTTGATACGGTTATCATGTGTTGGAAATTTTTTCATGAAAGCATCAGAACGCGCTACAAGATCTTGAAAGGATTGATTTTTATTATCTGAAACAGTTGATGGAATTTGTGCTTTTTCAGCCCAATAAAACTGTTTAGAGATAGTGGATTTTAATTTTAAGTATATTTTTGATACATAATATTTTAATGAAAGCCAATGCATAGATTGGTCATGAACTGATCTTTCAGTTGGTGTAGTACTACTAGATATATTTGCTAACAAGAATACACATAAAAGTAAGAATTTTTTCATATATTAAACCTTCCAACATTATAACGCTGCTTGTCTTAGGAAATTGTGTTGTTGATAATGCTTGATATATTTTTTTGTGGAAGTGTGATCACATACACCGTTATGGTTTGTTGTGAGATATCTTCTTCTTCGTCATCATCATCAAATTCATCCCAGCCTGGATCTCCTGGATTAAGAAATGTAAAATTTTCAAAATCAAGAGGATGATTTTCTGCTTGTGCATCTTTTAAAAAAGCTTGAATAATGGGAACAGGCGTTGATATAAAATTTGTTTTGCAGCGAAATGGCAGGGTAATATTTGCTCCAGATAAAATGTTAAATCTTAATTGTTCTGCTAGTTCATCATGCCATAAGTAAAAAGTTGCTTTTAAATGAGGATAATTTTTAGCAATTTGTGCAGATCTTTGTTCGAGCAGTTGTGTTAAAAAAACACAAAGATCTTGGCTTGTGATTGTTTTTATAAAATCATTATCAAAGTCAATTGCCCACATATTGTGATAGATTTCTTTCTCTATAGCATTATTATGACCAACAAGAGTAATGGTGTCATTAATAACAAAATCTAAATCACTTAATTTTTGTATGTTGTGATGGCTCATCGCTATGCTTTCAATAAAATATTAATTCTTTGTATGGAATAAATTTGCCAGCATGAGAGTGAGTTTTAGTTTGCAATGAAAATGTGTCAGTTGTATCAGAGACTTTTTGACAAGACTCGGCGCTAAAAATAGCGATTGATATGCATAGTAGGCTGTTGAAATAAAACAGTTTTAAATGTGTTAGCACTAAAAATCTCCGGGAGGATATTATTTATTTGCAGGAGGAGATTAGTATTTTTAGAATAAAAAGTAAATTGAAAAATGGGTGTTGATGTTTTTAGATGAAATTAAATTATTCGCTTAACATTGCCGATATCCTTAATTTAATGCCAGACATCAAGCTTTCGAGTTGAGCATGTTGCTTTCTAATTTGTTCTTTGCGATGAAATCTACTTACGTTTTCAAGAAAATATGTTGCGCTGTATGTTGCAGCTAAATAGCATAAATAATGAAAAGATCCTTTGTTTGAGCAATGTTGTGCCATATAAGTCCACATAGTCAGCCACCACAGATGTCGTATTGGGTCAGGGGTTGGCAGTAACCCATTATAATAATATTCACATTCTGTGAGTAATATTTTTAGTTCTTCAATTTTGGTTGGATCATCGTTGTTGAGTTTGCAAATTTGTTGATAAGAAACTAAAAGATAGACATAAGTATTTTCTGACATTGTGTGTATCGTATGATAAACGATACTAAAAAATGATATCAAAAATAATGATTGAATCTTGTTAATCATTGATCAACCTTCATATCTTCAATGTGACATTGTAATCTTTGTTTGCTTGCATTAAAATACAAACTATCAATATACTTTTGCAATAATCATAGGTGATGTGAGGATAAATTTGAATTATGCATGAAGAAATCCAATTAATATTTGATCAACTTAACAATGCACTCAAGAAATTAGAAGAAGTAGTTGTTTTGCCCTTGGGTGCTCAAAAATATGAAATTGATCTTACGATTCACCGGTTTAAATTTACGATAGATCTTTTTTGGAAAGCTCTCAAAAAGAAACTTGCAGATGAGTATGGCGTTAACATTAATGCCCCCAAGCCTACACTGCAAAAGGCTTATCTGAATGGTTTGATTAGCGATGAAGCGATTTGGCTTGCAATGCTTGATGATCGCAACATGACCTCTCATACCTACAAAGAATCATTAGCTTTGGAAGTTTATGAAAATATTAAACGGTATACCCCTTTTTTGAGGGCATCGTTTAATAAATTGCAAGCATTTAAAAATTAATTGAAAGATGGGTAAACCACTAGTTTAACTAGTGTGACTATCAAGGCTTTAGCCGGTAGATTTAGATTTCGATGATATTATTTGCTAAAACAAGGTCTTTTTTAATGCTATTGACTTTGATAGTAAATTATATAAATTTGGGTGACAAATTATACAAAAAATAATTTTTTAATTTAATTTTGAGGAGTTACTATGGCTATCAATTGTCAAAAATGCCACTATTGTATGTCTCAAACAGAAGCGGTAAGTTCGCTTGTGTTAAAATTGGGGCCGGTTGTGAAAGATGTAATTTTACCTGCTTTGGTTGCTTCATTTACTCGAAAAGGGATTAAGCAATATTTGCATGACACATCAGAAGAAATTATTTTAGCACTCATGAATCATTGCGAAATTACATGTCATGTTTGTATGAAATATATGGGTTGGAATAAAAATTTAGCGTACATCCAAGAGTTACAAGAAAATCAAAAAAATATTGGCGAGTAAGGGGAGCGTAATGAAAATAAGAGTAGTAATGTTGCTATGGATGCATATTTTTGCTTTTTTTAATTTTATCGAAATTCAATCGAGCAATCATGAATTTGAGCAATCAAAAACAACTAATACGGTTGCAGCGCAAAATAATCTTTCTGAATCACCCAGAGTTACGTTGTATCAAACTTATGTTTGGACAAAAGAGATACTATATATTTATTTGGCATTGCCCTTTTTGGGCTATTACGATATTGCAAAAACAGCAAAAATGTACTGTTGTCAGTGTGGCGGCTGTGTTGATAGTTTTGAGTTGTACTGTGCTTTAATTGCGCGTGGAGAATCTAATACTATTATGTTATTAAAAAAATATTGGAAAAAAGGTTCTGTAAGCAACGTAGAACGCTTTATGTGCAAATCTTCTAATGAGTTATGCATTTCGTGCATTCCGTGTTTAGCGCATCATGGTTGGTGTACAACTGAAAAAGCAGAAGGAGATGCAGGAAAAATCAATGAGTAATGACAAGAACAGACAGTCAGTCGAGCCTGTCATGAATTTTGTGTAAATGCATAAATTATCGATTAGCTAGCGAGATTCGATTTAATCTTTGGTCCTATCTTTCCAAGCCATGATTAGTATCAATAAAAAGAAGCCACCAACCATAAAAGAAAGCGAATTGTGATATTTATTATAACGTTCAATTATAATCAAATCAGTTTGTGATAAATAATATTTTGGTTGAATATCAAATGTGTCTTGAGGGCTTTGTAATATCATGAGATATGGTGCTTTATGTTCTATGATTTGATCACAGATTTTATGTATTTGTTGATAATGTTCTCTGGTGAAATATAATCTTATCCAGGCATTATTTTCAGCGTCATTTTCATTTACCCATTTCCATAAAAATATGTGGTCATTTGTTGTTACTTTACCAATATTACAACCTTCTTTTTGGTGAAAAAAATGGGTTGCCAGCATTTCTATTTTTTTATCTCGGCAATTCCAAGTTGATAAAAAATGATTGCAAAATGAGAAGTCTGTAGCTAGTAAACTGTACTTACCATCTTGATCAGATCTTTTAAATAATGCTTTCATGTATCGAAATGTCCAGGTAAATTACAACATACGAATAATGTTTAATCTCATTTTATGATTAAAATAGTGCAATGTAAAACCAAACTAAATATGGAGCGATGGATACATGAAACAAATGTAATCATGCAAATAGAACATCGGGGGCGACAAGTATAAATTTGTTTCAGTAAAAAATTAATTTATCGGTAAAATCCTATTTGTTGTTCAGCAGCTTTTTTAGCGGCGTAATGAGCGGCCCATCTATTTGCTTCTTCTTGTCTTGAAGCTAGCAATTGTTGATATGAATTGTTTGGAGTAGTGTTTGGCGTTGGATTTGGAGTGGCTTTTGGTGCCGGTTTGGGAATTGTTTTGCTTGGAGTCGTTTTTGGTCTTTGTTTTGGAGTAGGATTAGAAGAAAGTATAATAGAGGTAGACCATACTATTAAAAAAAGAGTTGATAACAAATTTAAAATTATTTTTTTCATTAGATTCCTTAATTTATTGTTTTCAATACCTTAAAATTAAGTGCCATCCAGGCTTCGTGATTCGCATTGCTCACGTACTTCGCCGGACATAAAGGCACTAAGTAGAAGGAATGCATTTAAAAGAAACTGCCTTACTACACCCTTACTACGTATTGCTTTCGCAATTTACTTCGTAAGGACGTTTCGTAACGCATACTACGCTTTTTTCTATTTATATTTTTTTATTCATTCAGTGCTGGCGATAGCCATACGACAAAGTCCTACGAAGCCTTAGCGTAGTAGGAAGCTTGTTACGAAGTAACGCGTAGTATGGTGCGCTCGAGAGGAGTCGAACCTCTGACCTTCAGATTCGTAGTCTGACGTTCTATCCAACTGAACTACGAGCGCACATAAAAAGTATTTCTAAGAATGGATTTAATTTGATTAAATCTAATTGTGAAAGATGATGCTGTCTGCAAGTAGCCCGGCTACGTTTTTTGAACTTCGCCGAGGCAGTCTTCGCCTCAAAACTTCAATGGTGTTTTATGTTTCAAACCTTTTGTGCTGGCCCAGCCTAGGCGTAGCTCGTAAGAGCGAAGACTGGCGGAGAGGAAGGGATTCGAACCCTTGCGCCCTGTTTCCAGAGCTCTCACTTAGCAGGCGAGCACTTTTAACCACTCAGTCACCTCTCCATGCAAAAGATCACACTTTTTAATTCTACCGTTTTTTAGCTCTTTTACAAGAAAAAGATCTGGTTTTTCGCTGGTGTTAGCTGAAGATGATTGTTTTGTTCTATATTTAGGGGTAAGTTAACAGCGTTGTGGTCTATGGATAAAAACATCGTTGGGGTAAGCCGTGGCTTTAATTATTGAAATCAAAGTAGCTCCACAGTCGGGCAGGCAAGATTTGGTGCTTGATAAATCTGGTATTTTAAAATGTTTTATACTCTCGCCGCCAGAAGATGGTAAAGCAAATAAAGAAATAATTCAATTGATTGCTGATAGATTAAACATTAAAAAACATCAGATTGAAATTGTAGGTGGGCTGATCAGTCGGAAAAAGAAACTCGCCATTGACACCATGTTATCTTATAAGCAGCTTTTGCAAAGCTTGGGGTTAGTTCATCAAACAACGATGTTTTAAAAAAATAATGGTAAAAAAGTGATGAATTTATTGACCTTTAACGGTTTTTCGGTACTCTTTTTGTATGGTGTTGCATTCTTGATGCAATATATTTGAAATCAGTTTGGGTTAAACCAAGTTTAACCTGTTTCTTAGATGTGCCAAGGTGGCGGAATAGGTAGACGCACGGGACTCAAAATCCCGCGAACGCGAGTTTGTGCCGGTTCGATTCCGGCCCTTGGTACCATACTACGCGTTACTGCGTAACTAGCTTCGTATGGCTATCGCCAGCGCTTAATGAATAAAAAAATATAAATGAAGAAAGCGTAGTATGCGTTACGAAACGTCCTTACGAAGTAAATTGCGAAAGCAATACGTAGTAAGGGTGTAGTAAGGCAAATTAAAACAAAGAGTAGTATTCATGATGAATCAAATAGATTCAATAAAATTGAATCCAAGCTGTATTTTTTGCAAAATCATTTCTGGTGCTATTCCAGCAAAAAAAATTTATGAAACTGATCAAGTTTTGGTTATTCAAGATATTGCACCTAAAGCACCAATTCATTATCTTATAATTCCCAAACAACATGTACCCAACATTCAATCGTGCTCAGATCAAGATCACGATCGTGATAAGATGATGCTTGGTACGCTTTTGCTCACAGCACAACATCTTTCTCAAACTCTACCTGGCAATCCAGAATTCAAATTAGTATCAAATAATGGTGCTTCTGTCGGTCAATCAGTATTTCACATACATATTCATTTTTTAGCCGGTGGCGGCAAATATTTTGAGCAGGCGGCTGTTTAAAATGTTGTTTTTGTTTTTTCTATAAATTGTGTAAAAAATGCAATAATTTTTCTTGGTATTCTTTATGGTTGGTCATGTGATAGTTTGCATGGCTGTCATGATGAATCCACCAGAATTGTTCTGTTTTGCATTGTTGGACATGCTTTTGAATTGGATTAATTGATACGTAAGGGTCCTGGGTACAGTGAATAAACCAAGTTGGAATTGCCGTTCGTTTGATAGCTTCTTCTATGCCTTCTTGGGACACATAGTTCTTTTTAAACGTAAAATGGTAGATGGTTTGCATTACATAGTTAAGTGGTTTGGTGAACCATGAAAACCAACTTTCTTTAAGTTGTTTGGTTGCTTCTGCTTGAATAACTGTTGGAACAATATCTTTAATGTGAAACCAGCCGCTATCAAATATTATTCCTTTAACAACAGAGCATTCAGGGCAAGATAGTTGCGTCATTTTATCAAGAGCTTTGATGGTGTGGTATGCCCCTGAGCATATACCGTGAATAATAATATCAGGATTAATTTTGTTCATTTGGTTGTATTGATTAACAAATTTAATGGCCGCAATAATATCAAGGTATTCATGTGTGCTGTATTTGGCTAAATTTTTGTATGTTAAAAATGATCCTTCGCTTTCATGATGACCTCGTGCATCAAAAAGCAAAAAATTATACGGTTGGTCTGCTATAAGAATATAAAAAGAGCTCATTCCTTCTTTGTCGCCGGGATAAAATCCAGCGCAATAGATGATCGTGCCAATGACCGGTTTTGTTTTGCTTTGATCTAAAAACAGACCGCAGAGTTTAACATTATCTTCTGTCGTGAAAAAAACTTTTTTAAATCCATGAGCAATAAGTCGTTGTTGTGTTTCTGAAATGTTTTTTAATTTTTTGGAATCAAGAAAATAATCTATTTCTGGATGCGTTGCTAAGATATTGAGGGGCACTAATAAAAGCAGTGTCAGAACTATTTTCATGGTACTCTTTTTTTATAATAAAAATTAATATTTGTTTTTGCTGCGAAGTATGGAGCAATATTTGTTTAACGGTAACAAGTTTGCTGAGTTTTTACAATGCTTGAGTGGTGTGTGGTTTTATACTAAGCTCAGGCTGAGGGTTCTTGGACTCATTTTGATCGGGCCCATACTTCGATACATTTTTTTACAAAAAATACTCAGTACGACCGTGTCCGGCGTAGCCTTGCGCGAAGCCTGGAGCGATATTTTATAAAATTTTCTTCCTGGGCGCTCGCCCTGAGTGAAATCGCAAGGCGATTTTGTATCGAAGGGTAAAGCATTTTTTTGATTTGGTTAGCGGGTAAGAGTTGTTGATATAAAAATATAAAGTTCGTGGTTGGATGATGAGGTAAGTGCGTTATGTTAAATATGGTGCTGTCTGTTTTCTTTTCTATGATGTCTACGGGAATGATGAGTTATTTGGCCATGAACACACAGCTTGGTCCTTGGGTGGCTCCTGTGTTTGTCGTTGTTTGCATGGTTCTGCTCATGCCGCTGTTTAACGCTGCGTGGTTTAAAAAAAATGTTGTAATCATCATTGCTGCTGGATCAGTTGGTGGAATGGTTGGATTATGTTTAGGCTTAACGTTTCCGTCGTTTTATTTTTTACATCGACATCTGTTTGATTGGATGTTGTTGCATCCAATATTTTTTGCCGCCATTGTGAGTAGTTTTGTGTTGTGTGCTGCTGCCTATGCTTTTTTGCTTGCATATGTGCTCCGGCATTTTTTTTTGGTGCACATGGATGCAATGAAATTACATCAAACGCATGATCGTTTTCCGATGAGTCAATTGGTTCATGATGTTATATTTGTTGAAAAGCAGCGCGAAGCGCGTATTTTTATGGTTATTGGTCTTGGCCTGTCAGCTGCGTGGAGTGTCATTGTGATGATGGGACGCTTTGCGCTTGCGGCATATTCTTTGCAGGTAAATATGATTCCGCTTTTGATATCTATTGGTTTTATTGCTGGTAGAGTCATAGCTCCTCCTATGCTTTTGGGGTTGGTAACGCGGGTATTTGTTTTGGATATTGTTCATTGGTATGTGCCCAGTACTTTATCTGATCAATCGTTTTTAATTACATTTTGTTCGGGAATGATCCTTGTCTGGTTTGTTCGATTAGTGATTCTTTTTTGGGTTGATAAAAAAGAGTTATCACGTAATCAATCATATCTAGCACGCATGGATAATAAATGGTGGTTTGCAGGATGGAATTTGGCAACGGCAGCATTGGTGTTTGTGCTGCTAACGGCATGGGGTACGCCGCTGTTAGTTCAGCTGTATGTGTTTGGGTTGCTTTCATGGCTTGCGAAATATTTGGTCGAGATTATTGCAAAAATAGGCGTCATTGAAATTGATAGCTATGTTTGGTTTATATTGTTGCCGGTTGTTTATTTTGCAGCTCCTAGCTCGCTGAGTGTTTTGGCAATTGCGGTGTTTTCAACGTTGTGTTTGGGCCTTGTTGTTGATTTCTTGTTTTCATACAAACTTGCTCAGTTAGCAAAGGTTCCTTACCAATTTGTTCTGAGGTATCAAATTATTGCTGCTGTGTGTGCCTCGCTTGCGGCAGGGGTCTTGTTTGTTTGGTATAGTAGCTCGTGGGGCATTGGGTCATTTGCGCTCATGGCGCCCAAAGCACGTGAGCTGGATGACATCATTCAGTTTGGTCGATATGATTATAAAATCTTGTGCGCGGGATTTGTGTATGGAGTTTGTATGTTGGCGCTGACCAAAGAACTATTGATTGTTGTTGGAGCAATGCTTATGGCGCCAGCTATTTCAAGTTGGTTGGTATTGGCGGGAGCTTTGGCTCATTTGATAAAAAACAGAGAGCGTTTTTATCCAGTATGGTTTGGTGTTTACGCTGGTCATATGTTATGGATGGTTTTAGCAGCGTTTAAGTAACAAAAAAGAGGGTGATTTATACATTATATAAGACACCCTACTATTTAGTCGTTATTGATGAGAGCTTTCTTGAACTAAAAAGCTTTCAATAAATTTCATTAAGTCGCCATCAAGTACTAATTCTGGTTGGAAATGTTCAATGTCGGTACGATGATCTTTAACCATTTTATAAGGATGCAAGACGTACGATCTAATTTGGGAGCCCCATTCAGCTTTCTTTTTTTCTACGGATGTCTTGGCCTTGTCTTCGGCCAGTTGTTTTTGTTTCAGTTTTGCCATGAGCATTTTCATGGCGGTTTCTCTGTTTTGAATTTGAGAGCGTTCGCTTTGGCATTGTACGACGAGGTTGGTTGGAATGTGCGTGATACGAACAGCTGATTCTGTTTTGTTAACATGTTGTCCGCCAGCACCACCTGCTCGGTAGGTGTCGATGCGTAAATCTTTTGGATCTATTTCGATTTTTTCTGATGGTGGTAGTTCAGGAATGACAGTAACTGAGGCAAAAGAGGTGTGACGTCGTTTGTTGGCATCAAATGGTGAGATTCTGACAAGGCGGTGAACTCCATGCTCGGTACGTAAAAGGCCGTACGCGTTTTCACCCTTTATGTATAAGGTAGCAGATTTGATTCCAGCTTCTTCGCCACCTTGATATTCAACGATGGAAGATTGCAGGTTGTTTTGTTCGCAAAATCGAACATACATGCGAAGGAGCATGTCTGCCCAATCTTGTGACTCTGTTCCACCAGCGCCAGAGTTAATGGAAAGGAAGCATGAACAGTGATCGTACTGCTCCTGGAGTAAAAGTTCTATTTTAAATGCGAGTGTTTGCTTGGTGAGTCTGTTGATATCGATCTCTAATTTAGCAAGTTCTTGCTGGTCATCTTGGAATAGAGCAATAAGCTCAGGGAGTTCTTGGTATCCCTTTGATATTGTTTGGTATGCATGGGCGGTGTTTTTAAGTTTTTGAAGTTCTTGGAGTATTTTTCCATTGGATGGATTTTGCCAAAAGGTAGGTTCTTCGCTTTGACTGGTAAGTTTGGCGATTTGCTGCTGGATGCCTGCAGACGCCCAATAACTTTGGATAACAGTGATATGGGGTTCAAGGTTCTTTATTTTTTCAAGTAATTGATCGATTAGTATCATATTCATTCTTTGCTCGTCATCCCGGACTCGCCGTGTCCGGCGAAGCTGATAAGCGAAGCCTGGAATCCGGGATCCAGTTATTATTATTCTTTATATTATATAGATCATAAATAGGTATAGGTAGTATACCGTTTTTTTGGGGTTTCAATAATAGTTGAATTAATAGCTGAATTGTCTCTTGATATCTTGCTTTAAAAATTTTCATATATTTTTAAAAAAAACGAAAATATTTTCAATAAAAACGATCTTTTTTCAACAAAAAACATTAAAAAACTAAAAAAAATTAAAACGCGTCCTGATCGGCTTATTGAAACAAGCAGTGGCTCGATTTTGCTTTTGTAGATAGGTTTCTTGGGGTTTTTGGGACAACTAGAAATAAGGCGTTTTTTTAGGCTTAGGAGCTATTTTTTATTTTTTTTAAAAAAAGTGTGAAACTTTGTTGACTTTGCGCTCAAATAGCGTAATATTGTTTTTGTGATCAGTTGAAATCTACAACACGAACGAAGCAGCAACCGACCGTTAGCAACCGCTAACCGACAGGTAGCAACGCTAAGCTGAGTGTTGAAAATTAAAAATAGTCGCTAAAGCTAACAGCCTCAATCGAGGCAAAGTTTTAAATCTTTGAAATCATAAGAAATAGAATTTGATACATTCGTAACTGAATGTATCGTTAAAAATTCTAAGGTAAAATCCCTGTCATATATAATTTTTGTGATGAAGAGCTTGATCCTGGCTCAGAATGAACGTTGGCGGCGTGCCTAACACATGCAAGTCGAGCGTGAAAGTCCTTCGGGATGAGTAAAGCGGCGGACGGGTGAGTAACGCGTGAGAATTTCCCTTTCAGTGAAGAATACCTTTGAGAAATTAAAGTTAATACTGCATACGTCTCGATAAGAGAGAAAGATGGCCTAATTGCTGTCGCTGAAAGATAAGCTTGCGTTCTATTAGCTAGTTGGTGAGGTAATGGCTCACCAAGGCGATGATGGATAGCCGGCCTGAGAGGGCGAACGGCCACATTGGAACTTAGACACGGTCCAAACTCCTACGGGAGGCAGCAGTGAGGAATATTGCACAATGGGCGAAAGCCTGATGCAGCGACGCCGCGTGGAGGATGACGGTCTTCGGATTGTAAACTCCTGTTAAGTGTGAAAAAAGATTCATCTTTAATAGAGATGAAGGATGATGGTAACACTAGAGAAAGCACCGGCTAACTTCGTGCCAGCAGCCGCGGTAATACGAGGGGTGCAAACGTTATTCGGAATCACTGGGCGTAAAGGGTGCGTAGACGGCAAAATAAGTCAATTATTAAATCTCCTAGCTTAACTAGGAATCTGTGGTTGAAACTGATTTGCTTGAGGATGGAAGAGAGAAGTGGAATTCTCGGAGTAGCGGTAAAATGCGTAGATCTCGAGAGGAACACCGATGGCGAAGGCAGCTTCTTGGTCCATTTCTGACGTTGAGGCACGAAAGCGTGGGGAGCAAACAGGATTAGATACCCTGGTAGTCCACGCTGTAAACGATGATCATTAGATGTTGGGTCCGCTTTAGGGCTCAGTGTCGCAGCTAACGCGTTAAATGATCCGCCTGGGAAGTACGGTCGCAAGATTAAAACTTAAAGGAATTGACGGGGGTCCGCACAAGCGGTGGAACATGTGGTTTAATTCGACACTACGCGAGAAACCTTACCTAGACTTGACATGTATTTGACAGCTACGGAAACGTAGTCTTCTAAGCTTCGGTTTAGACATTTACACAGGTGCTGCATGGCTGTCGTCAGCTCGTGTCGTGAGATGTTTGGTTAAGTCCTCTAACGAGCGCAACTCCTATCACTAGTTGCAACCCTTTATTGGGGCACTCTAGTGAAACTGCCTGGGAAACCAGGAGGAAGGTGGGAATGACGTCAAGTCATCATGGTCCTTACGTCTAGGGCTACACACGTGTTACAATGGCCGGTACAAAGAGTTGCAAACTTGTAAAAGTAAGCTAATCTCAAAAAACCGGTCTAAGTTCGGATTGAGGTCTGCAATTCGACCTCATGAAGTTGAAATCGCTAGTAATCGCGCATCAGAACGGCGCGGTGAATTCGTTCTCGGACCTTGTACACACCGCCCGTCACACCATGAGAGTTTTTTATACCCGAAGTTGTTTTAGCTAACCGTAAGGGGGCGAACAGTGACGGTATGGGAGATGATTGGGGTGAAGTCGTAACAAGGTAGCTGTAGGAGAACCTGCGGCTGGATCACCTCCTTTCGAGGGAGATACAGATTAATTTTAATTTAGGTGTGCATGTCAGGGATTTTACCTTAGTTTTTAGTTAGCAGTTAATTGGGCCTATAGCTCAGTTGGCAGAGCGCTCTGTTGATAACGGAGAGGTCAGTCGTTCGAGCCGACTTAGGCCCACCAGTAAAATGGTGAGTGTTTATAAGGGGATGTAGCTCAGCTGGTAGAGCATCCGCTTTGCAAGCGGAGGGTCAGCGGTTCAAATCCGCTCATCTCCACCAATTTAAAAAAAGAGTAGTGTGATAAAAAATTTTCTTATGATAAAAAATTTCTTGTGATCTTTGAAATGTTTGTAATTTATTTTCGTCTGATAATAAATTCACTGTAGTTAATTATTTCAATGCTGATTTTTAATGATTTTGATTAATTGAAAAGAGCATTTGGTGGATGCCTTGGCATCAGGAGGCGATGAAGGACGTAATAACCTGCGATAAGCTTCGGGGAGCTGGTAAATGAGCTTTGATCCGAAGATGTCCGAATGAGGAAACTCTCCTTGATAAAATCAAGGAATTTTTACCTGAATATATAGGGTAAAAAAGCAAACGGCATGAACTGAAACATCTAAGTAGTGCCAGGAAAAGAAAACGCAGTTGATTCCCGTAGTAGTGGTGAGCGAAATGGGAAGAGCCTAAACCTATGTCATGTAAGCTTGCATGCGTTGTGATATAGGTGTCGTGGGATATGATATGTAAAGAATGCAATCTTTACGCTAAAGTGCTTGTGTAAATAGAATTGTTCTGGAAAGGACAGCCAAAGAGAGTGATAGCCTCGTATGTGAAAACACAAGTTACCTAGAATTGTACTCCCGAGTACCGCAGAGCACGTGAAATTCTGTGAGAATCTGCCCCGACCATGGGGTAAGGCTAAATACTACCTGATGACCGATAGTGAACAAGTACCGTGAGGGAAAGGTGAAAAGAACCCCGGGAGGGGAGTGAAATAGAAACTGAAACCAAGTGTTTACAAGCGGTGGAAGCGATGTATACGTACGCGCAACCACGTGCCTTTTGCATAATGAACCATCGAGTTATACCTATGTTGCAAGGTTAAGTCTAGTAAGGATGGAGCCGTAGCGAAAGCGAGTCTGAATAGGGCGATAAGTAACATGGGATAGACCCGAAACCTAGTGAGCTTTCCATGTCCAGGATGAAGTCTTAGTAAAATAAGATGAAGGTCCGAACCGGTGTAGGTTGAAAACTGCTCGGATGAGGTGTGGAAAGGGGTGAAAGGCTAATCAAACTGGGAGATAGCTGGTTCTCTTCGAAATATATCTAGGTATAGCCTCGTCGAATTCTTCATGGGGGTAAAGCACAGTTTTAGTTTTGGGGTCGCAAGATTACCGGACTTTTACTAACTCTGAATACCATGATTTTAGAAGACGGGAGACAGACTGCGGGAGATAAGTTTCGTGGTCGAGAGGGAAAGAGCCCAGACCATCAGCTAAGGTCCCTAAATATCCATTAAGTGGTAAAAGATGTGGAGATACACAGACAGCCAGGAGGTAGGCTTTAAGGCAGCCACCCTTTAAAGAAAGCGTAATAGCTCACTGGTCAAGTGTTTCTGCGCTGAAAAACAAACGGGGCTTAAATGGATTACCGAAGCTATGGCTTGCGTACTAATTTATTAGTACTCAGGGGTAGAAGAGCGTTCACTAATAGATACAAGCTTGACCGTAAGGACGAGTGTCGATGATTAGTGAAGTGAGCATGATGGTATAAGTAACGAAAAAATAGGTGAGATTCCTATTCGCCGAAAGTCTGAGGTTTCCGAGAGATCGGATTATCCACTCAGGGTTAGTCGGTCCCTAAGTCGAGGCCAATTGGAGTAGACGATGGAAAACAGGTTGAATATTCCTGTACCACTTGAAAGCGTTTGAGTGATGGGGTGACGCAGGAGGATAGGTTGACTTGACGTTTGGTTGTCAAGCTAAGTACAAAGGGAGATCCTATAGGAAAATCCGTAGGGTTGTTAAACTGAAGTACGACGGGCATTCTAATTCCTAGTGAAGAAGTGTGTTCAATTGAGTCCACGCTGACAAGAAAAACCTCTAGCGAGCTTTTTAAGTGACCGTACCGTAAACTGACACAGGTAGACTAGTAGAGCATACTAAGGCGTTGAGATAACTATCATTAAGGAACTCGGCAAAATAGCTCCGTAACTTCGGGAGAAGGAGTGCCTACGGCGTGAAAGCGTCTGTAGGTTTCAACAAAGAGGCCCAAGCGACTGTTTAGCAAAAACACAGGGCTCTGCAAACTCGAAAGAGGAAGTATAGAGTCTGACGCCTGCCCAGTGCTGGAAGGTTAATATGAGATGTCATCCGCAAGGAAAAGCATTGAGTTGAAGCCCCAGTAAACGGCGGCCGTAACTATAACGGTCCTAAGGTAGCGAAGTACCTTGTCGGGTAAGTTCCGACGCGCATGAATGGCGTAACGACTTGGGCGCTGTCTTGATGATAGACTCAGTGAATTTGTAGTATCGGTGAAAATGCCGATTACCTGCAGCTGGACGGAAAGACCCCGTGCACCTTTACTATAGCTTGACATTGATTTTTTGATAAGTCTGTGTAGGATAGGCGGGAAACTATGAAGTTAAGACGCCAGTTTTAACAGAGTTGTCCTTGAAATACCGCCCTTATTTGTTGAGAAATCTAACTCTAATTTTCCGTAATCCGGATAGAGAACATTGTCTGGTGGGTAGTTTGACTGGGGTGGTCGCCTCCCAAAGAGTAACGGAGGCATTCAAAGGTTCCCTCATAACGAATAGAAATCGTTTGTAGAGTGTAAAAGCAGAAGGGAGCTTGACTGCAAGACATACAGGTCGAGCAGGTGCGAAAGCAGGATTTAGTGATCCAGTGGTTCTGTATGGAAAGGCCATTGCTAAATGGATAAAAGGTACGCCGGGGATAACAGGCTGATCTCCTCCAAGAGTCCACATCGACGAGGAGGTTTGGCACCTCGATGTCGGATCATCGCATCCTGGGGCTGAAGAAGGTCCCAAGGGTTTGGCTGTTCGCCAATTAAAGCGGTACGTGATCTGGGTTCAGACCGTCGTAAGACAGGTCGGTCCTTATCCGCTGTAGGCGCAGGGTATTTGAGAGAGCTCGTCCTTAGTACGAGAGGACCGGGATGAGTAAACCTCTGGTGTTCCAGTTGTTCCCCAAGAGCAACGCTGGGTAGCCAAGTTTATTAGAGATAACCGCTGAAAGCATCTAAGTGGGAAACTCGTCTCAAGATAAGATACCCCGTGGGCCGAAAGGTTCACATTAAGACTCCTTGTAGACTACAAGGTTGATAGGCTGGAAGTGTAAGCACAGTAATGTGTTCAGCTAACCAGTACTAATAAGTCGAATGTTTTAGTCATTTTTTCTTGAATTAGTGAAATAATTCTATAGAGAGTTTGCTATAACGCTTCGTTGTAGATCGGATGTGAATAGATTACAAACATTACTTTGAAAGTAAGTGATTATTTTCAAGGTGGTTGCAAGAAAAAAATTATGTTCTCGAACTAGATTCGAGAGTTGAAAACTTTCTGGTGCATATAGCTTTAGGGTAACACCCGTTCCCATTTCGAATACGGAAGTAAAGTCTAAAGCGCTGATGATACTTGGCTGGTGACGGCCCGGGAAAGTAGGTAGTGCCAGATTTAAAATCCCCCGATTAATCTCGGGGGATTTTTTTTATTTAAATTTAAAGATTATTAATGCAAGCAATGCGGTGCATTAATTTTTACATTCAAGAGAATTTTCACATTCACATCCAAGAGCTGATCTCATGGCTTGAATTTTTTTGGTTGGAGCTGGTAAAGCAATAGTTTGATTGTCTTGAATTTGTACATATTTAACTGAATGACTATTTGCTAAGCTGAATGCAAGTGATGTTAACATGTTTTTTTGATCGTTATCCTCAGTTGATAATGGATGAGTCGTTAGACTTAATTCTTTTAATGGATCAAATATACTCAACGGTAAAGCAGAAAATGTAATTTCTTGATCCAGTGTATTTGTTGTTGATGGTGGTAGAGGAATGTGAACCCTTGTTTTATAGGTGTCGGGAGTTATCATGAGTACTTGCTTAATTCTTTGGTGAGTTTGGTCTGGCATCGTAACTGTTGATTCAACACCAACAACCATTGTTTCTGTGATAGGTGACATGGTAATAGAAACCGTTTTACCCTCTTCTTTTTCTAAAAATAATTTGAATTTTTCATACGTTACACCAAATGCATTTTCTTGTATTTTTTGTAACGTATTATTTTGTTTTAGGTTGATATTTTTTGGGGAATTTGTTTTTGAAGTTATTGCATGTGGATAGGGAAGTGTAATAGTTTCATTGGCTTTAATTGCCGCATATTTTTTGTTGATTGAGCTGACTGGTCCACGAGATGATTCACGCATTAATTTAAAGGCCTCTGCATTTTGAGCAGGAGTTGCATTATTTTCGTGTAATTCCATAGCTTTGACTTGTAGCTCCCATGAGGTTTGTGGCATAATTTTAATCATGATTTGAGCATTATCTGGATTTACTGGTGGTAAAATGTTGATGGTTTGAGTGAGTTTGCTTGATTTAAATTGAAGCGTTTGAATGAGTCCCGCTGAATGTGTAGGATTGCCCGCTATCTCATAAGAATACATGATTTGAACGGTGCATGGTTGTGGACATGATGACATTTTTAATGTAACGATTTTTCCAGAGTTTTTGACCGCTGTTGGTAGAGCATTATAAAGTTTATTTGTTTGGTTTGCTACAAGGTCCTCGTCAGGCAGTATCGCGCTTATGGTGACGATGGTGAGCAATGTGATCATGAGTTTATATGATAGTTTCATGAAAACCTCCGTTAATGGGATTTATTTCTAGTTTTAAATATGTCAAACTGAATGTAGTTAAAGCAAGAGTTTAGATAAACATGAAAGGTTTTGGGTGAATACTGAATTTGAAGTAAAAGTAATTATTGATCATGAATTGATCAGATCAAAATTACGCTTACTTGGTGCAACCATGGTACGGCCAATGGGTTTGATGCGTCGTCTTACCTTTTATTTACCGATGATTGATGGAAAGCAACGTTGGCTGCGGGTACGCGATGAAGGTGAATACAGTACATTAACTTTTAAATCTTTAGATGCAACAAAACAAATAGACTGCTTAAAAGAACTTGAAGTAAAAATTTCAGATTTTGAAATTATGATTTTGATGCTCAATCAGTTAGGGTATCAGTCAAAGATGTATGTTGAAAATTATCGTGAAATTTGGAAATTGGATAGCTGTTTGATCATGCTGGACCTTTGGCCATGGCTTGACCCTTTGATTGAAGTTGAAGGAGACTCGCAGGAATTGGTGATGCAGGCAGTACATCGTTTGGGTCTTGATGGATACGAGTTGCATTATGGCACATCTCAAAAATTATACTGCAAAAAGTATGGAGTTTCAGCGGAGGAATTTGATGGTGTTGGTCGCTTAACAGCTCAAGAAAAGCCTGCATGAGTAAAGTAAAGCTACAAAATTATTTTTTTGAATGAGCTAATGCGTTGTTGGCACAAAGCTTGTCAAATGCCTTGATGGAATTTGCTTGAGGGTGCTTGCTAATGAAAACCGCTTTGATATTCTATAACTATGTAGGGTGTTTGTTAAGGGTTTTTCATGCAATTTCGTACGTATCTATGTATCATTTTTTCATTGGTTTTTAACCTTTTAATGGTTACCCCAGAGATTGTTGCCAAAGAAATGGTTGTTAAAGAGACGGCCTGCAATCTTATGTGGGTTACGATCTATGTTCATGGGACTACCTCTGCTGTAGGGCTCAAGCTTATTGGTAAATTTTGCAAGGATGTTGCGTGGGGCGCACCTGGTATTCATCACCTTGATGAAATGCCCAGCAATGCACTCTTGAGGTCTGATGTGGATTGCTTGCAAAAAGGAGCTCCAGATCGTTTTTGCGCAGATCATTTTTATACTTTTGGGTGGTCAGGTAAGTTGAGTTGTAAGGCTCGTGAGCTGGCTGGAACTGAGCTTTGGGGTGGCCTTAAAGCATTGCTTGCCCAGTATAAAACTAAGTATGGTTTTTACCCGAAACTTCGAATTATGACCTTTTCGCATGGGGGTAACGTGGCTTTAAACATGGTGAAACTGTTACCATTTTTTGTTGGTGAACATGTCCATTTAGAGCTGCTTATCGTTGCATGTCCCGTACAAAAAATCACAGAAAACTTAATTGAACATGACGAGATCGATCAGATATACACGATAGCTTCAAATCGCGATCTATTGCAGGTTGTTGACTTTTATCAATATGAAAATAAGCGATATTTTCCAGATCGTTTTTTTCATACCAGCAAGCCCAATTGCTATCAAATAAAGGTATCGATCAATGATAGAGGGCTTGGCCATCTTGATTTGTTGCGATCTTTTATGGTACACCTGCCTTACACTCTCAATATGGCTGACGCGTGCGCCATGGGTCAATTGGGTATGCCTCAGGATGGGGTATGTGAGATCTTGCCTTCCCATGATCCTTTGGTGATTAATTGCTCTATTTTGGATGATAAGTTTCGATTTTTTAAGGGTTTCAATTTAATATCTTGTGTTCGTGGGCATCGTAAAAAATAGCAAAAATGTATAAAAATCTCTGTGCTCATCGCGCAATTCATGGGGGGGCTTTTGATAAAAACCTTGATTTTAGGTACTCTATCTATAATTAATGGAGGTTTTTATGAAATATACATATCTTAAAAGAAGCCTGTTTTTAGGCCTTTTTTACTCGTTTTTGTCGATTCTGACATGTTTTGAGCTTAATGCTGATAGAGAATATTATGGTCCTACAGATCCTCTTGATTTTGTACCAATTACTCAATCAAGTCATCCTGAATTTTTTATTTGGCAGACAGCAATGCAAAAAAAATATCCAATTGTTGCATGGAGTAAATTTTGTTGGGCGGTTGATAAAAATAATACATCTAGAGCATTGCACCGTGCTGAACACCGTATGAATGGTAAATCGATAAATTATGTTGTTTGTCCGCAATTTTTTGTGAATAAAAAATCTGACAGTTATAATGCTTATGATGAACTTGAGTTATTGGATGAACTTGAGATTAAATCTGAGGCCTTGATATATGCAAAAGTTGATTCTGTTATGTTTCCTATGGCTTATGAGTGGTATCAAAAAATGATTGCAAAATATCCTCAAGCAGGGCTTGATAAAGTTTTATTTGTGGTTGCCCTTGGTGATGGGTGGTTTATGTCTTCTTTGCAGGATAATACGCTTTTTATTGCTTGTCCTTTCAAATCTTTAAAGCAAGAATTTACTGCTGAAGATGAATGGGCATTGTTGCATGAAGCTGGACACGTTAAAAACCATAAAGCTTGGTCTTTTTTTTATAAGCCTAAAAAATTAACGATGCCGGTTGCATCTGGCCTTACGGGAGTTGCGCTACTTTTAAGTGGAGTTTGCGGATATGAAAATATTAAGCAGTTACCTTACATTAAAGATAGTAAGATAGCAGTGGCTGGCGTCTCGGCTGTTGCTGTGTATGGACTCTATAAAATGATTAAAAAAATTGGTGGGCAGGTGATACTGCGCATTGACGAGCGATCTGCTGATAAGTTTGCCTTGCAGCAAGGGGATAAAAATGCGCAACTTGAAGAAATTAATTTTTTTACTAAGTTGATAGAAAATGAACAAAAATCTATTGATGTGTTAAAAAAAACTACAGGTAATACTAAAATTGGTAACAGTTTGATAACATTGATTAGAAAAATTTTTATACTGCTTGATCCTCATCCTACTCATGAAGCACGAATTGTATCTATTAAAAAAACATTACAACAACGATTTAATCTATCTGTTGCATAAAAAAAATGATTTAAATTAACAAAAAGTCCCGCCAAGTTATTTGAACTTGGCGGGACTTTTTGTTTTTAGTGTGTATTAATTTGCGCTAAACAGCTCAATTTCAAAAATAAGTGTTGCGTTACCAGGGATAACTGGACCAGCTCCGTGTGATCCGTATGCGTATTCTGGCGGTAAAATAACGATACGTTTTTCACCAATTTTCATATCAGCCACCATTATGTCCCAGCCTGTGATAACATGACGAAGGCCAAGTGGAAATTTGAACTTTTGTCCGCGATCAACGCTGCTATCAAACTTTGTTCCCACGGTATCAGTTCCTTTAAGGAGCCAGCCGGTATAATCTACCGTAACAGTTTCACCGCGCAGAGGCTTTGACCCTGAGCCTTCTTTGATAATTTCAAAAGAAATTCCATTCGATAGTTTTGTATGTTTTGATACATTTAATTTGTCGCCCGTAGTTATCATTTTGGAACCTTTTTGCGTTTTGTTTGAAGATTCAATGTTTGCATGACTTATGAGTAGTATAGAACAAATCATGTATGTTTTTATAAAATTCATAATGTCTCCCTTTAAGTGATCATTTTGAGTTGATGAGTTACTGGTCAAAAAGTACCTATAAATCAGTTTTTTGTCAACGATCAATAGGTTGAATGTTTCAATCGACAGATGAGTAAACTTTTGGTATTTTGTCCTTCATATTGAAACCCTTTAGCTTCATTTATGATTATGAAAAAATATATTTTTTATCTGTTCTTTTCAGTGTTGCAATCATTGAATCTGTGGAGTGATGATCAACAATTATTTCTTCAGGCGCATGAAAATTTTGTCAAAGGTAATTGGGCAGGAGCATTGCGCAATTATCGAGCTATCAATCATAAAAATTCGGTAGTTTGGCAAAATATTGGTAGTTGTTATTTTAACCAGCAGCAGTACGCGCAGGCGTTGTTGTATTGGAAGCGCGCCTATCAAGGGTGCTCGATTTTACAGGTAGGTCCTCTATGCACATTGGAACAAAAAGCTTTAAAGAAATTAAATCTTAATGTTCCATCGAAGTTTCATTATTTGTGTAAACGCATGTTGCTCATGATTCCATTAACGTTGTTGCAGATCATTTTTGTCATTATGTTACTCACCATTTTATGGATTTTAGTTCGATGTTGGCGTTGGCAAGAAATTGTGGTTTGTGATAGACGATGGTTGCGATGGCTTTTGTTGAGCTGTTTTGTTTGCGGTTCTTTGTGGTATGGACAACATTTATTTTTGCAAAAAAATCAGGCGATAGTTGTTAAACAAGATGTTCTTGTGTATGCTGGACCAGAACGAACGTTTCATGTTGTAAAAACATTGTTGCCCGGAAATACGGTGCATGTGTTACAACAGAAACAAGGCATGTATAATATAACAAAACATTCGGTTACCGGATGGGTCATGCAGGATACCATAGAATTTATATATGATTATGAATAATCAAAAAACGTTTTTTGTCATTATTTATCTTACGCTTCTTATGGTCACTTTGGCCATAGCTATCATCATGTTTGGGCAGTATCGTTATTTCAAACATGAAGCCCAAGAGCTGGCGCAGGTTAAGGAAGCTTATTATCAGCATGTTGATATGTTGAAGCGGAGCTTAAATGCATCGATGATTTCTTCTGATGAAGAGGAACAAGAGCTCGATAGCGAAAAAAAAAAAATAACTGAAGAGAATAATTTTGGTGATTTTTCAATTGATGTTGATACTCAAGAGCCTAAAGTAGAGTTTCAAGTTATCAGTGACGATGAAGAGCATCGGTTAAAGCAGATTAAATCTAGTTTGCGATCGAAACAGCAACCGTTACCTCAACCATTACCTATCGTTACGAAACGAAAAAGAATTGCGCGTAAAGCAACATCTCGGGTTGCTAGCCCATCTGCCCGGTATGCCCCACAGCGCGATTTTGTTTTTTCATGGCCCGTTGATCTTGAAAATTTTTGGCTTAGTTCTTTGTTTGGCCCTCGTAAACGTCCCAATGGACATGTTGAGTTTCATCATGCAATCGATATGGCTGCTACGAAGGGAACTCCTGTCAAGGCTGCGGCAACTGGTAAAGTTGTGGTAGCTGCAACGCTTCCGGGCTTTGGTAACTGTATCATGATTGAGCATAATCATCGTTATAAAACGCGCTATGCTCACTTGCATCGCATTGGCGTTCGTGTTGGCCAGGTGGTACAAGCCGGACAGCAAATTGGGTCGGTTGGCGATACGGGTCTGGTTAGAAAATCTGGTCGTGATGCATCACATTTACATTTTGAAGTTCATCAAGATGGTCGTCGGGTTAATCCTTTAGCCTTTTTATTTTCATAAATTATTGTAACCGTTTGATAATAGTTGCTACCTTGACTTTGATTTTGAAGGGTCGGGGGATTTTTCTATGATTGGGCGATATTTACTTGGATATCTTGTCTTCGGGTGGTTTGTGCTACTTGATGCAGACCATCAGCGTATTGATATTTATTTTGAACATTTTCATAAAATGCAAATTTATTGCCGTTTTGTACAGCAGCAGTTGGGCGCAAAATCATCGTTACCCAATCACACTGCTTCGTACGATCATGCAATCATTGGAACCAAGGTAACATCAGATTTTGTTTGTAATTGTATTAATGTAAGTACTTTGCCTCAATCTGCTGGCGGTATGGCGACTGGAAATGCTATTGCTGGACTTGTGCTTGCGACGTACAGTCTGCTGCAAGGTTTTGCTCAAATTTGGGCAAATAAACATGAATATCGCAGTGCTGTTGAGCAGATGCAATATACCGACATGATGGTGCAATATCCTCATTTGGTTTTAATTGAATATCAGATTAAAATAATGCAATTATTGATTGATATGTGTTGTCATGGAACGGTGCCTGAACAGATTTTTGGGCGCATTCATTTAGTTGCGATGGTGCTTCCTGGTCCTTATGAACGTTACAGCAAAAAACAAGCTAAAAAATTATATAAAAATTATTTTGATAAACAAGGTTGCTTGATCAGTATTGAGCAATTTGGTGGAAAATATCCATACCTTAAATTTCATCGTAAAATATCGGTCGACTGGCATCAATTAGTGCTGGATGCGCCTAAATATCCAACAACATTTACGGTTATATTTCGATCTCCTTATGCCGACATAGTGCACAATCATTATAACCAAACATTACTGGGTATTATTGACGCAGGGATGCATCAGGACAGGGAGCGTATCGATAAGCTCTGCTTAGGACAAAACGATCCATTGGTTTCAACTCTGTATTCTTTGTACGCAGTTTGAGTTGATGGTTGCTCCGCTGTGAAATATTGTTTTTTCCAGTGATTGATTTAAAATTAAAAGACTAATTTTTTTAGCTAAGATGTAGAGGATATTTATGAATGGCGTGAAACTTTATGTATTCGTGAGTGGTTTTTTTTGGGTTTCTTTAATGGTGCCTATTGCAGAAGAGAACGTTGATTGTAACAATATTTTGGAACAATATCAGCGAGCAGAAAGATACATGGCGGCAAAAAATCATTATAGTACTGAATATACCGCTGTTGCTATGCTACAAAGAGTTTATGAGCAATGTAAAAATGATTCACCTGATCGTGCTACCATGGCTCAGGTTGTCTACACGCTTGGGAAATCTCGTTGGGGTGGTCAAGGGGTTTCTAGGGATCGCGCTATAGCGTGTAAATTATTTAAAGAAGTTTTAGAAGATTATAGTGATGTTAATGAAAATGATATAATTCCTTGGACTCAGTATTTTGTAGGTGATTGTGCTCGCAATGCTTTTGGTGAAGAAAGAAATTGGACCAAAGCAGTTTCTTATTATCAAAAAATTATTGATAATCCGCAAGTTATCAATCCTAATGTTCGTGCATGGGCGCAAGCACGTGTGGCTGATGCATATCGTGAAGGTGATGGTATTGAGCAAAATGATGCAAAGTCTGTTCAGTTGTTTACAGCTATTTTAGATAATGATCAAAATATTACTGCTAAGCCGGTCGTTGCATGGGCAAAATATTGGATAGCAGACGCTTATGAGCATGGCAAAGCTGTAGCGCTGGATAGAGAAAAAGCACGGACTATGTTTGCAGATATCGTAAATAGTTATTTGTCAGAGGATCCTATTGCAGTTGAATATGCTCAGCAGCGCCTTGATGCTATGAACTTAAAGGATGGCGCATCAGCACAAAGTTCTAACTAAAAATAATAAAAACGTTATTTGATTCTGTTGCATTAGATTTTAAAGTCCCCTGGGTAATGCTGGGGGATTTTGTGTTTGAAATGAAAAAGTGACGATATGTATTTTTGAGTAAAATTTGAATTATACTCATGTTGGTTATGCAGAGAATGAAATTAGGTGTGATTGTTCAATAAGGTTTGAACTGTTTTCTAGATAAAGGATTGTTTTGATGAGATATTGTGGGTACAAAAGGGTTAATATTATAACAGGCTTACCTTTTGTTAAGAAAATTTAAATGATTAAAAAATATTTTGTACAATTATATTCTGATGATATTGGCTATGGTCCAGTTCCAAATTTTTATAATATGAATTTTGCCTTACAATATTTATGGTTTTTTTTGTATCGATCGCAATATGATTGGATTCGTATAACTAGATTGCCAGAAAATATTTTATATTGGTCTTGGGATAATATTAAACAAAAAGTTACAGATATTAACTTTGACACGCATGAAGAAAAGACGGCTTTTAGAGAAGCTTATAGCGCTTACTCAAAAAAACGCTGGGATGACATGCCCAAGCTTGAAATAGGTTTGCAAAATCATGAAATGATTTTACAAAAATGGCATATAATCGCAGACAGTAAACTAAAGTATATCGTTATTTCGCAAGATGATGCTGGATATGTTGACTTGGTAGGTAAAGATGATTTGTCAGAGCAAGATTTAGCAGATATGCAGCATGAACATGAAAAATATTTGAAATATAAAATTGCCTACGATAAATACACGAAATCTAGACCAGACATTGTCGATGAACTTTGGCATGGCCCAGAGTCCAGTGAATATGAAGCTGATTGGCAAAAATTCTTAGATGCGCCACTAGACTGAGGTGTTGTAAGAATTGGAGCATGACATTTAACATCAGATGCAGTAATATAATGAAAATAGTATTTGTTTTTCATCGCATAGGGAAAGAGTATGAAAGATACATTGTTTCATAAAATAGTTCGTTGGTACAAAAGACCTAATAAAAATTATTTTGCAGATTTGATTGAATCATTGATTGTTATTATCCCCGTAGTATTTTTGATCAAGACTTTTGTTTTTGGGCTGTATCAGGTTCCGACCTGCTCTATGGAAACTACCATGCTCGTGGGTGAACGGTTCTTTGCAGATAAAGTGACTCCTTTTGTATCTAAGCCAAAACGTGGTGAAATTATTTCATTTAATGATCCAAACTTTAAATATTCAGATAACGGGTTCATTAATTTTATGCAGCAGTATGCATCATGGTCTGTGGTCAATTATACTAAGCGCGTTATTGGTGTTCCTGGTGACCATGTTCAAGGAAAAATTGAGGATGATAAGCCGGTCGTGTATATCAATGGCAAAAAGCTTGATGAACCATATTTAAACAAATGGCCTATTATTGCACGTTATAAAAATGGTGAACTTAACTATCGATCATATGACCCTAATAAACCATTGTGTGACCAGCCATTTTACGATATGACACCATCAGAAATTGCTCGAGCAAAAATGTATATGCCTGATCATAATATTTTGTACCCAGGGACTCCGGCACTTGGTCGTAGCGGGCCTAAAGATATTTATGATGTTCATTTGGGAGCAACTGAGTACTGGATGATGGGCGATAACCGACAAGGTAGCTCAGATTCTCGTGACTGGGGACCAATGGATACCAAAAAAACATTGTTCCATGGACGCATTTTATTTAGAATTTGGTCAGTCGATAGTGATGAATCGTGGTGGATTGTTGATCTCATTAAACATCCGATAAATTTTTGGCACCGAGTGCGTTGGGCAAGATTTTTCCAAGTTTTAAGATAATTGTTTTATAATCTGTGATAAAAGAGGTTGTATGAATTTGAAAAAATATGATATAGTACATTCTAAGCATTCGACTATTGTCAGATGTTCTTTGATAATTTCTGTAATGACATTGTTAGCTGGTTGTTGGGGTTCAACTGAGAAATCAACTGAACCGAAATTGGTTTTAATTAATGTGCTTGATCCTTCATATTTTTCTGATTGCCATATAAAAGGTTCAATTAATATTCCTTTCGAAGAAGTCGAAGAGAAAATTAAAACATTAAGTAAAAATGATCATTATGTGCTGTATTGCTCTAATCATGCATGTACTGCAGCTCCTTTTTCAGCTCAACAGATGCAAGAAGCTGGGTTTACCCATGTAGAGTTGCTGCCTGGTGGAATTGTTGAATGGTATCAAAAAGGATTACCATACAATGGTCCTGCTCAGCTACAATATTTACATGAAGAAAATCAGTCGCTTACCGATGAAGCGCATGGCACAGTACCTGAAATTAGTGCACAGCAGCTGTTTGAAAAATTAAAAGCAGCTCAAAAAATTTAAATTTGAAATAATTTTTTTGAAACATTGCGGGTTAAATAAAATGTAACCTGTTTGTTTTAAAAAATCCCTATGAATATAGGGGCGACATAGCCAAGTGGTAAGGCAGGGGACTGCAAATCCCCCACCCCCGGTTCAAATCCGGGTGTCGCCTCCAAGTAGATTTAATATACATTAAATCCAAATTTGGTTGCCGAGGTGGCGAAATGGTAGACGCAAAGGACTTAAAATCCTTCGGATGTAATGTCTGTGCCGGTTCGAGTCCGGCTCTCGGCACCAGTCATTTTTTCCAATTCTAGTGGAAATTGACGTTAAATCTGTAAACAAACTCAAAACGTCTATGAAAAAAATGACTGGCTGGCGCCATTTACTAAAGGTCTAAGGTTAAAAATGTATCGGGCCTTTTCATTTATAATTCCTTAAAAAATCGAAAACAACTTGACAAATCGTTTTGTGATACCTAGAGTAGCATTTGTACTGGTTTTTGACGGAGTAGTATAAAAAATTAAAGGAAAAAGTATGAATAAAGCAGAATTAATCGAAAGCATGGCTAAGGTTAGCAAATTACCTCGTGCAGCTTGTAAAAATGCCCTTGAAGCTTTTATCGCGTGCGTTGGTACAGCGTTAAAGCAAAACAAAGATGTTTCTTTGACAGGATTTGGTACGTTTGTGGTAATGAAACGTAAAAGCCGTGTAGGTGTAAACCCTGCAACTGGCAAAAAAATGCAAATTCCTTCGAAAAATGTTCCGAAATTTAGACCAGGCAAAGCTCTAAAAAGCTTAGTTGGATAACTAAAATTAGTTAGTTTATTAAAAAAGCAGGAAATCGTGATAAGCGATTTCCTGCTTTTTTAAATTAGTTCAGAGAATATACATCTTTAATTCCACCCCAAACAGAATCCATATTTTGTTCTTTTGTTGGTAAACCTAGCGATATGCTCTTTGAATATGTTTCTCGGTAAGCTTTTTTCATATCTCTGCCCCAGTTCCAAGGTGTATATAAATTGGTATATCGTTTACTTAGTTCATTCTGTAGGATCTCTAGTTCAATTTTTTCAGTTGGTGTTAGCGGTCCTTGTATTGTTTCAAATGCATTTGCTCGCTTAATAAGTGATGCGTTCGTTTCTTGGGAGTAAAATCTTTTGGATTGAAGGCTGAGAGCTATTCCTGCTCCAATACTAAGTCCAGCTCCTGCCACAATTGCCATTAGGAGAGAATTGTCACTAAGTTCAGGTTTGCCTGTAAGAAACTTAGAGACTGGTTTAACCGATTTGATTAAAAGCCGAACAATTGGCCCAAACGATTCGAACGTCGCCATTGCAATTGCAGGGTCTGTTAATGCATTTAGAGGGTCATAGATACTCAATCTTGGTGTTGGGGCAGGAATTCTGCTGGAAGCGCTTGGTGCGCCTGCTGTAGGGGCTGCAGAAAATAGATTGCTGCTCGTTGTTGCGATGAGTAGGGCTAAAGCAGCTACTTTACGGTAAAAATTTTTCATAGATAAATCTCCTGGTATCAAATCATTGATAGTTCTTTTATAGAATAAATGAAATCGATCAAGAAAATCAATGGTTGATTGATTATTGGGGCTTTTTCAAAAAAAATGATAACCTAAATTGTTAATGTTTTTGATTGGGGATTTCGTTAGCCTGACGTCGTGTTCGCCAACGCGTAGCCTGGGTAGACTGGTGCTTTGACTTTCCGACATGCCAGGCAGTATTATGGGCTTGTTGCCAAGAAAGATTGAAATTCATTATTGTGTTTTTAGTATAAAAGCTTTTATACTAGATGAACGTAAAATGAAATTGATGCAAAAAAAGGAAGTAGAATGGAAACCCAACAAACGCTGAGTTTTTACCAAGTTGTACAGCAACGAGTTGATGGATATTTGCAGCATGTTAATTTATCATCACGCGATGTTATTTGTTATGTAACAGTTTTTGGTCTTGGTTTTTTGCTGGGTGTTTTGTTGAAAAGATATGGTATGATGATCGTATCGTGGTTGATAGGCATTGCGCTTTTGATTGCAGTTTTGAACTATTTAGATTTAATTGTCATTCAACAAACGAACATAAAAATCTTTTTGCATATTGAGCAAGTTCATAGTTTGGATGATTTAGTAATAGAAATAAAAACTCAGGTCCAACGTTATTGGATCGAGAGTATCGTGTGTACAATTGCCATTATCTTAGGTTTTAAATTAGGGTGAACGAATATGTCAGAAAACAAGCGCAACGCAGTTGCTGAAAACACCGTGAAACAGACGCCTTTTGTCAGTCGACTTGCAGCGTCACTGGTAAAATTAAAAGTGATGTCAGATGAAGAGGCAGACTCATTTGTTAAAGAATTTGCAGGACGCACGAAAGGTCGCATTGATGAATTTTTGCTTGATGAAGGAATTCTTGATCGAGAAACATTAATCAAGGCGCTTCAAAATACCTATGGCATTCCTGCATACGATGTGCGTGGTCATTTCTTTAACCATCAGATGGTGTTATTGTTTCCTAAAGATTTTTTAATGAGCAAAGGCATTATTCCGCTTGATGTAGAAGATGATATTTTGACCCTGGTGATGAGCAATCCTGAAGATGATGAAACACTTGAAATTGTCGGTAATTATGTACCATACAGTATTAATGTTGTTGTTGGTATTCGTCGCGATATTGTTGATGCAATTGAAGAATACTATGATGAAGACGTTGTGACTGCAGATATTCATGAGCAGGAAACTGACATTCTTGAAGATGAACAAGATGATTTAGATATCATTGATGAAAATGAACTTGAATAGTTCAAAAAATTAATCATTATCAAAATAATGGCTTTTGGATTTTAGATTCAAAGGCCATTATTTTTTGCTGAATTTATGCTATAATAAAGCAAGATTTAGTTAGTTAGGTTTCAATATTCACTCTCTATCATAGATTCAATGCTTACATAAAAATGAACATAGATTCCGGATCAAGTCCGGAATGGTAGGGATGAGGGAAGTAAAAAACTCATGTTGTCGATTTCAAATTTATCAGTTGACGTTCAAGGTCAGGCTATTATTAAAAATTGCTCTGTTGCTTTTGGCGCTGGTCAGGTTCACGTTGTGATGGGTCCTAACGGGTCGGGTAAAAGTTCGCTTGCTGCAACGATCATGGGGCATCCTAGTTATCAGGTTACTCACGGATCTATTGAGCTGCATGGACAAGATTTGGTGGCTTTGCCAGCACATCAGCGTTCTGCCAGGGGTATATTTCTTGGTATGCAGCATCCCGTTGAGATTCAAGGGCTTCAAATTATTCATTATTTAAAAGAGCTTTGTGCCCTTCAGGGTAATGCTGCAGTGACTGTTGCTCAAATGATGGAGCGTGTTGAGCCACTTTTAACATTGGTTGGGTTGCCGCAGTCAATTTTGCAACGGTGTGTTAATGTTGGTTTTTCTGGCGGCGAAAAAAAACGATTTGAACTTTTACAGATGCTGCTTTTGCAGCCTAAGATTGCAATTCTAGATGAACTTGATTCAGGCGTTGATATTGATGGGTTAAAACATTTAAGTAATGGTTTAAATTGGTATCGTGAGCAAAACTTACAAGCAACGATTGTGCTTATCACTCACTATCGTCATATTTTGACTCATGTGCAGCCTGATGTGGTTCATGTGATGGTAGATGGAAATCTTGTGGTAACTGGTGACAGTTCGATATTAGATTCTATTGAGCTAAATGGATATGAGCAGTATGCAAAAAGGTCTTAATCGCGACATTGTCCTAGAAATTTCACAGCAAAAAAATGATCCTGAATGGATGACGCAGTTTCGTCTCAAGTCACTTGAGATATTTGAACAAAAATCGATGCCAAATTGGGGTGCAGATCTTTCTGGTTTGTCGGCAGATGATATTCATTTTTACGTTAAGCCGGTGATGGAAACTCAAAAAGATTGGAACGATGTTCCCGATGATATCAAACAAACATTTGAACGCCTTGGTGTTCCGCAAGCAGAAAAAGAGATGCTTGCCGGTGTCAGTGCACAGTTTGAATCAGAGGTGATTTATAAACGGCTTAAAGAGCGCTGGGCCAAAAAAGGGGTGATATTTCTTGATACCGAGACTGGGCTCAAGCAGTATCCCGAGTTGTTTAAAAAATATTTTGGATCTGTCATTCCGCCTCATGATAATAAATTTTCCGCACTGAACTCTGCAGTGTGGAGTGGTGGTAGTTTTGTGTATGTTCCTGCTGGAGTTCGTATTGATTTACCACTTCAGGCCTATTTTCGCATTAATTCTCAAAGCATGGGTCAGTTTGAGCGAACACTGATCATTGCCGAAGCTGGTAGTTATATTCACTATGTTGAAGGATGTAGTGCGCCGGTGTATCGATCGAGTTCACTGCATAGCGCCGTTGTTGAAATTATTGCTTTGCCGGGTTCGCATGTGCGGTATACGACCATTCAAAATTGGTCTGAAAATGTGTACAACTTGGTTACGAAGCGCGCTATTGCCCATGAGGGTGCAACGGTTGAATGGGTTGATGGTAATTTTGGCAGCAAAGTGACCATGAAATATCCGTGCATTGTGCTCAAGGGTGAGCACAGTAAAGGGCAAATTGTTTCAATTGCCGTCGCTGGTAAAGGGCAGCATCAGGATTCTGGTGGTAAAATTATTCATCTTGCCAGTGATACGACTTCAAATATTTTAGCTAAGTCGATTAGTAAAAATGGTGGCAGGTCCAGTTATCGTGGACTTCTTAAGGTTGCAAAAAATGTAGAGCGTATTGTTTCGCGTGTTCAATGTGAAGCACTGCTGCTTGACGAGGCGTCTCGCTCCGATACGTATCCAACCGTGGATATTGCATCTCGTGATGTGGATATCGGGCATGAAGCATCAGTGAGTAAAGTCAGTGAAGAACAAATGTTTTATTTGATGAGCCGTGGTTTGTCTGAACAACAAGCACAAGCAATGATTGTAAATGGTTTTATCGATTGCTTTGTGCAAATGTTGCCGATGGAATATGCCGTAGAAATTAATCGATTGATTGAGCTTGAAATGGAAGATTCGATTGGATAATCTGGTGAATAACATTGCAATTTGTACGCTGCAAACAATGCAGAAATCAGTTAATTTGGTTATTGAGTCAGGTGTTGTATCACGCCATGTAGTAACAGATCATCTTGATGAGTTGTTACCGCTCGCTCATCTATCGTATCGCGTTGTGTTGCATGACTCGGCACAGTTTGAACTGTCTGTCGCGTTGACGCAGGTACAAGATTGTACCATTGATATCGAGCTTGATCTCCAGGGTGATGGTGCTCGAGCAGATGTGATCGTGTTGTACGGTTTGTCTGGTCAGCAAAATCTTAAAATTAATACCATACAAAAACATTACGGCAAACAAACCACGAGCGCTGTTGTTGCTTGTGGGATTGTTACTGGTCAAGCTTATGTTGCATATCAAGGTATGATTTCGCTACAACCAGGTAGCAAGCGAGCAGATGCAAAACAAGAGCATACAACAATCGTACTCAGCAAGCAGGCTAAGGTGGTATCGATTCCATCTATTGAAGTGCTTCATCATGATGTGCAATGCTGCCATGGTGCTGCAATTGGTCAGTTTCATGAGCAGCAACTGTGGTACTTGCAAAGCAGGGGTTTTGAAAAAAATGTTGCGTATCAAATGTTGGTACATTCATTTTTTGCAGAGCATATGCATCGTTTTTTGCCGGATACGGGTAGCAATAAAAATTCATTTACCCTTGTCGTCCCGGACAGCGCCGTGTCCGCCATAGCTGGAAGCGAAGGCTGGAAGCCGGGATCCAGTGATAACAATTCATCATTATTGGAGAGCTTATGTCAAAAGATTCTATGAATGTTGATAAATTTCGATCTTTTTTTCCTATTTTTAATACAAAAGCCGACTCGTCGTCTCGACTATCAAGCTGGGACAACGAATTGACACCTTCACCCTCTACCATCCCCAGCCGTCGCTTCCAGCTATGGCGGGCACGGCCGGACTCGCCTGTGCGTCGTAGCCTTGGCGTAGACGTAATCCGGAATCCATGTTCACTTCATTATCCACTCATTTATCTTGATTCTTCTTCAACAGCTCAGGTTCCACTTGAAGTTGTGGAAGCAATGAATCAATATTATTTGTCTTACAAAGCAAATGTGGGCCGCGGTGTGTACTGCTTTGCAGAGCGTGCAACTCAGGAATATGAGCAAGCACGTGCAACGATTGCAAAATTTATTGGAGCAAAATCAAAAGAAATCATTTTTACGTCAGGTGCTACAGCTGGTATCAACATGATTGCTCAGTCATGGGCGAGCCATCATTTGCAGCGTGGTGATGAAATTATTATTTCAGCAGTAGAACATCATTCTAATTTTTTGCCATGGCAAGAGTTGGCCCGTCATCTTGGGCTTGTGGTTAAAATTGCACCAATAACCGTAGATGGTGTGGTAGATTTTGAAAAATTTACAGAGCTGTTATCTCATACAACAAAATTAGTTGCAATGGTGCATACATCCAATGTGGTTGGTGGTACCAATGATATTGAAAAAATAACGCAAGCTGCCCATAGCGTTGGTGCTGCAGTACTTGTTGATGCATCACAGTCGATTGCGCATCAAGCCATTGACGTTGGCGCTATGAACATTGATTTTTTAGTTTTTTCGGGACACAAATTATTTGGTCCAACAGGTACAGGTGTTGTGTACGTTCGAGCAGACAGAATACCTCAAATGAGTCCAAGTAGCTTTGGTGGAGGTATGGTTTTTTCGGTGGGAGAAACTGAATCGTCGTATCGTCCATTTCCACATGGATTTGAAGCGGGGACTCCCAATGTTGCTGGGGCTATAGGGCTGCGAGCAGCAGTTGATTTTGTTGAAAAAAATATAGATTTTTCGATTCTCATGAAACATGAAACAGCGTTAGTTCAGACAATGATTGCAGGACTAAGTCAGTTGCCAGGCATTCAGATACTGAGTTTTCAGCCAGTAGCTGATGGGGCGCATGCTCACATGGTTACCTTTGTTTCAGATAAATACCATGCACACGACATTGCTGCCTATTTGGACCGCTATGGTATTGCGGTGCGAGCAGGACACCATTGTGTGCAGTTATTTCATCAGGCGTGCAATATCAATGCATCGGTGCGCATCAGCTTTGCGGGTTACAACACGTTGACCGAAGTTGATTTTTGCTTGCAGAAATTGCATGAGTTGCTTGGTTAACTACATTGAATTAGATCGTGATCCCAAATTGGCGAAGTCCGTTAACGAGTGATCGATAATCATCAGAGCTGTATCCAAGAACATTATAACCATACTGTTGAGCTTTAGATTTGAACTTTGATTCTACTTCGATCCATAATGCTTGGCTTGGATTTATGCCAGTTGTTTGAAGCACGTACTGATAATATTCAGCGGATGGTTTGAGTAGATGAATATCACCTGACATAAAGGTACCATTGAAATATCTAAAAATTTCTGGAAATTCAGATTTCATTGAACTAATGTGTGCCCAATTTCCCACGAGGTATAGTTTATAACCTTTTTGTTTAAGCATTTGCAGCGTTTGCTCCATTTTTGATCGAACTTTTTGAGTGTCTGCTAAATGTTGTGGGGTAAGCATCATGCTGACAACAGCAAGAAGAACTTTAACTTCAATGTCAGATAAATTTTTATTGGTAAAGTATCGTTGAATCGTATCTTTGATCTTAGATGATGGTTGAAGAAGCGCAAGCCAATCAGAAAAAATGAGAGGCATTTCCAGATTGTTATTGTAGGTGACTTGTGTTGATTGAGCTTTCACGCCTTTGAGTTGTTTAAAAAGATCCTCTTGGCATGGTAGATGGCCAACATGGGATAAATAGCGCAGTGAGTTAATTTTTCCAACGTATCCGGACGCTCTCATGGAATCGGTTTGAAATATTGATTCAACATCAAAAAAGAGCGCTGTGATTTGGTAACCATAGGTCGCAGGAACAAGAGCTACCAGAGAAAATAGGACTAAACAGAATTTTTTCATATAAAATACCAGCTTTGTATAAATACGGATCCACGTACAGATTATACTTTAAAAGTATCAAAAAAAACGTATTCTGTATACATGGTCAAAAGCCCTTTCTAGATAGGTTTTCAAAGTGTTAGATCGGTCAAAGTTGCTCTCAGAGCTGCATAAAATGCAAAAATATTTAGTAACACCAGTTGATGAGCGTTTATTTGATATGCAAAAAACATGGGAAATGATTCGACAAGACGATCAGATCGCCCAGTGCTTGCGTTCTCGAAAATGGTCACTCTTGGTACCTGATTTTCAGGAAATGATTGGATCTGTTATACCCATTGCGCCATGCCCTCACCCCTACAGCGTTCTTGCAGTTGATGGGTCACAGATTTATTATGATAAACACCAAGGGCCAGCTTGTTATCTGGTAAATACTGGATCTGTTTTGCTGCGGTATGGAATCGATAAAAGTTCGGTTGTTTTTGATAGTCAACCTGAACTGGTGGTTGCAACTGGCCAAGAGACCATCGATATGGGAACTGAATCTATAAATTTGTATCGAGAACAACAAGAGCTCCAAACTGCTGTGAGTAAATCGATTGAATTTATAAAAGCAGGTGATGCTCCTTTTTTGTGTATGCTTGATGGCTCTATGATATTTTTTCAAATTGATCTGCAAGCGCAGGGTCAGCAGCGTAACTTTTTTGCGCAATTTATGAACTATTTTGATCAGTTGTATCAGCATCGTATTTTGCATGTTGCGTATATGAGCTTTCCAAGAACCAAGGATCTTTTAAATGTTCTTCGTATTGCTCAGGCCAATTATTGTCAAACCAAGATAGCGCAAACTGAAAACTGGTATAAATTCAGCGATATGGATGTTGCACAGTTATTTTTAACGCCTGGAACTAGGTCGATAGTTTTTTGTAGCAAAGCTCCTGTGTCCTATGCATATCCAGCGCATTTGAAGCCCTATTTTTGCTATGTTAATGCGGGCCTTGAAATTGTTCGCTTAGAATTTCCCTGGTGGATAGCATCCAACAATCTTCTGGTAGATCAAGTTTGTGGCATGGTGCTCAGTCAAATAGAAAAAGGTCGTGGATACCCTGTTGCATTATTTGAAGCGCATGAACAAGCAGTGGTTAAAGCAGCTGAGCGTGAATTTTTTTATGATAGCTTGAGGCGTTTATACATTCAAAATGCTCAAATGTACCAACGCTCCCGAAAAAGTGCTAAAAAGGTCCAGGTTCCTATTTGATAAAAGCTGGTGTATACTAATTAAATGTTGTTTTATTTAGGGATTATTTAGGGATTATTTTATGAAATTTATACAGATTTTTTTGGCTTTAATATTAACGCAGTTTGCAGGACAATTTTTTGCTTGTGATGCAAGTACAGTTCGTTCTCGTTCTGATAGTGCTCGTTCTAAAAGAGTTCATTCTGATAGATCTTTAAATACTGATGATTTGATTCAATCAGCAAACCAATTATTGAAAAAAAATCGATTACTGGTTGATCGTCAATCTCAGTATGTTCCAACCCACAATGGTCAATCTCCTAACCATGGTAAATCTCCCGAGGGACCCGTGGTTTATCCTCTACCAAGGGAACACATTGCTCAGATTGAGGGCGAAATTCAAAATCCAGTGGCAATAGAATTAAAAGATAGGGCGACTGAATTACTCTATCATACTTTGCAGTTATTTAAGAATGGTAAAGAATTATCCAAAGAGCAACGTGACTTGCTACAATTGCAACAACATTTGGATAAACAAGCGAAGCTCGTGGCATTGGCATTGAATGCGACACCGCAAGGCTCACAATTTGAAGAACGTCGTAGAGAGTTACAAAAATTGATGAGTACGTACTATGCCAGATCTATTGTTGTAGGTTTAAATTATTCACTCTGTGAACAAAATGAAACAAGCCGTCTGTAAAAAGTGAATTTTTTCAATTGTTTTTAAAAACTTCGCGATCTAAATTAAATTTTTTTTCAAAAAAGCTTATGGTTAGATAGAACAGTTTTTTTTTGTTAGAACTGTTTTTTTTGACACCTTACTATGATAGTTTGTTGTTTAAATCAGCCGTAGGGGATATTGCTTTATTATCAATTTGATTATATAGTGTCTGCAAGCCAGATCATTACCTTACTAAAAATTGAAAAATAAAATTTATTTAACAGGTCAAGGAGCCGAGATGAAAATGCGTCACGTATTGTGCGTATTGTTTTTATGTAATTTTGTATTGCCAAATTTGTTTTGTGTAAATCCTCTTTTGAAAGTTAACACACGGCCCGAAGGTGTTGAATATCCAATTTATTCATCTAATGATGAATTATCGCCTCGTGGATTAGCAACTCAAGATGGTTTGTTAGATTTCAATTCAAGGACTGATTCTGTTATTGAGTTAGATGCTTTGCTCAGAGCAGCAGAGGGATGCAACCAACAGGGATGTTCAATAAATCCAAGTGGATGTCCAACGAGTCCAACGGGAACAGCTCGCAAAGATGGTTGTCCAACAAGTCCTCCAAATCCAAATGATTGTCCAACAAGTCCAATTGTTGAAGAACCAGATCGAACAGTAACAGTACCCTCAACTGGTTTAACTAGCGCTCATATTATTTCTGAAAAAAATGCACGATTAAAACATGCACGATGGATTGCTTGTTGTGCGGGTCTACGTCGACAAGGTTAGTTAGTATAAAAATAAAAAATAAGGCACTTTTTTTAAGTGCCTTATTTTTTTATTTTTCATTCAGGTAATGAATTTAACCTAAAAACTTCTTAAAAATAGATCTGATAAATCCATCTTGTTCATCGGTGCTGTTACCTAGCTGAGTTGCAAAAATATCTAAGGCATCTTTTTGCTCAGATGTTAATTTCTTTGGAATGTGGCATTGTGTGATTACCACGAGGTTACCAGTTCCCATGCCTTTTAATTTTGGAAATCCTTTTCCAGGAACGAGAATTTTTTCACCAACAGGGCATCCCTTAGGAACTTTAATTGCAATTTTTGATCCATCGATATGTTCAATTTCTACTTGGCATCCAAGCACTAACTGTGGGTACGTAAGCATTAATGTGCATACAAGATCGTTTTCTTCCCTGATAAAGCGTTTATCTTGGGCAACTTTAATTTTAAGATACAGATCTCCGCTTGGTCCACCATAGATTCCAGCATCACCTTTACCGGCAACACGTAGTTCTGCACCGTTAAAAATACCAGCAGGAATGTTGACTGTAAAGCGTTCAAACTCTTGTTTGCGCGATTGTCCTTTGCATGATGGGCATGGATTTTTGATAATGAACCCTTGACCCTGGCATGCATGGCATGCTTGCGCTACTGCAAAAAATCCTTGTTGATAACGAACTTGTCCTGCGCCTTTACATTGGCTGCATGTGACGACATCCGTTTTGTTTTTGTATCCTTGATGATTGCACTCGGTACATGCAAAAGCATGGTAGTATGCAACATCTTTTTTTACACCAAGGTATGCTTCGGAAAGTGTAATGGTTACATCATTAATCACATCATGACCACGTTGTGGAGTTGGCCCTGTTTTTTTGCGACGTTGCGCTGAGCCTTGCCCAAAGATATCGCCAAAATCTACGCCACCAAATATGTCTCCGAAATTTCTAAAGATATCATCCATGTTGGCGTGTTGATGACCACCAGCACCTTGCATGTTTTGGTATCCAGCATGACCGTACTCATCGTAGGCAGCGCGTTTTTTATCGTCCGATAAAACTTCATACGCTTCTGCTGCTTGCTTAAACATTTCTTCAGCGTCTTTGTCGCCTTGGTTTCTGTCTGGATGATATTTCATTGCCAGTTTACGATACGCTTTCTTGATGTCATCTAGAGAAGCATCTTTGTTAACGCCAAGGACTTCGTAGAAATTACGTTTACTCATAGATTCTCTTTTGAACTAATTATTTTTGATCAGTTATTTTTTGAGCGTTAATTTTTTTTAAAATTAATAGATTTATGATTAGTATACTATAAAAATGGTTGGATGTTAACCAGGGGCAGAGGTTGGCGGTGTAAAAAATTACATTGAAATGCGCCAATTAATTTCGAACGTGTCTTTTTTAATAAAATTTGGCAAGGGATTAAAGAGCCCAACTTGTTTAACGGATTCGAGAATAAAAATATTAATGATTTCATGTTTGCTTGGGTGGATGATCCTCGTGGTCAAAAGGTTGCCAGCTCGATCTACTTTGACGTGAAAAACAACTTGTTCATACGTTCTACGATGAATTAATTGTTTGTGGGGGTTGGCATGCATTGAGCTTACGATCATGTTGGCCATTTGATTGAGGTAGGTAATATATTTTAGTTCTTCTCCGGTTGGAATATCGGGACTATCACCTTGAATGCCCATGTGAGCGCTGTTTCCAAATGTTAAAATAGCATTGTTTCCACCAAGTCCAAGATCTTTAAAAGAAATTGTTTTTATGGGAATTTCTTTGGTTTGCTTTGGTACGTGTTGGTGCATTTGAGTTGATTCTTTTGGTTGATTATCCAAAGATGATTTTGAATTTGATTTTTCTGTTGGCTGTTTTGGTGCCGCTGTAACAAAGAGATTGCCTTTGGGCAGTTTGAGCGGAGTCGTTGTGTAAAGCGGTATTTTTTGTGCAAGTGGTGGTGGTTCTTGATGTAATTGTTTTTGCTCTGGTTGCTGTTGGGTGATATTATTGATTGGTTCAGCGATTGGCTCAGTGATTGGTTCAGTTGTTTCTTGAGGATGTTGAACTAAACTTTGCGTTCCATCAAGGTTTTGCTGATCAATACCTTGTTTACCAGCAACAATGATAGGCATTTTTTGAGAACGTTCTGGTTGTGGTTCTGGTTTTACTTCTTTTTTTTCTTCTTGTTTTAATTTTGGTTGAGGTTTTGGTTCGTTTTGAACGGAAACTGGTTGTGAGGCCTGTTTTGGTTGCGGTTGACTTGTCCACAGGACAACCTGGTCATCTGGTCGTAGGGCTTGTGGACGTTCTTGTTCAAAGATATTGAATTTATAGGTCATAATCAACAGTAAAATGATTACATGAAATATGACGGATGCAATGATCCAGACGGAAGCTGGAGTTCCTTGCTTGGTTGATTCGTTTTGATTTTTAATAAAATCCGCTTGATTCATCTGTGCTCCTTCAATTACTGCTTGTACACAGTCTATCGTAAAAGGTATGAAAAAAGCTATAGCGGCGATAAATAAAAATGTTCTTGTTTTTTAATAATCAGGAGTTTGTTTGAAATGGCATGCTGTTGATGCTTGGTTGACTCTAGAAACCGAATAATTTCAGCAAATAACGCTGTACTTGGGGTAAATGGTACTCGTTGTTCAATCAGAAGGTTGAGCAAGATTCTATGCTGTATCACTTGGTGTTGTTGTAAAAATTGTTGAATGCTGATCGTTTTGGGATTTGTTGTTGTTGAAATAGATTGAAGCACCATCTGAGTGTGTGACTCTAGAAAATCATTGGCTTGTTGCAGTTGATTGATGCAGTTTGGGATGGTGCGTTTCCATCGAGGATCAATGGTGGTTAGCATAGGCAACAAATTATTTCGAATCTTATTTCTTAAAAAGATATCGCTTTCATTGGACGAGTCGACAAGAAACGAAAGTTTATGATGATCGAGGTAATTTAAAATTTCTTGTTTTGAGAAAGCAAGCAGAGGACGCACGTACAATGTATCATCTTGTTTCATGCCCGTAAGGCCGGCAATTGAACTACCGCGCAGGAGCCGAATAAAAAATGTTTCGATCTGATCATCTTGGTGATGTGCGAGTGCGATTGTTTGGGCTTGGTACTTTGTTGCGAGTGATTCAAAAAAATAACGACGTAATTTTCTACCAAGATCTTCTTTGGAGCCGTTATATTTTGGTTGACAGGCAAGTGAAGATGCTGTTTGAGCAACGATAGGGATATTGATTGACTTGCACCAAGCTTGGCACCAAACGGCATCGCTGGTTGATTCTTGGCGCCAACCGTGATCCAGATGAGCTGCGATAATATTCAGGTTAAGCTTTTGTTTAAGTTGCGTAAGTAGATGCAGCAAACAAACAGAATCTGGGCCACCTGAAAGGCCGACAATAATTGTTGAATTTTTAGGAATATGTGGACGAATATGTTCAGCGGAAATTAAGCGGTTAGTTCCAGGATGCGGCATTGAATAAGCTCTTTAAATGTCGATGTTGGATGAGTATGTAAAATACCATTGATACCTAGTTTGCGCGCAGCTTCAATGTTAAAAGGTTCATCGTCGATGAAGGTACAATCTTGAGGATTTAATGAATACTTTGTCAGAAGGCGCTGGTAAAATGCTGGATTTGGCTTAGTAATTCCTTCCTGACCAGAAGTCATAACTCCATCGCAATGGCTAAACAGTTCAGTATATTTTTTTTGAATGCCAGCAGATGAATAAGGGTCCCAATTTGATAAAACGTAGATTTTATAACCAGATTGTTTTAATTCTTTGAGTAGTCTAACCATGGGTTCGACGGGAACCATAGATTTTGCTATGCATTCTTCATCAAACATGAAATAAGCAACATTGAAAAATAAGTTTTTAAGTGCTGTTGGATGATTGCTTTTGTGAATTTGGTTGCAAGCTAATAGTTTTAATTCGGTGAGAGTTGAACGCCCGGTCTGCCAATCATTGAGTATCTGAGGCATTGCTTTGCCTTTGTTATAGATTAGATCAGTAGTTTTTGCAGGAATTTGGCGTAAAATATCAAAGAAGGCTTCTTTAATATCAATTTTACGTATGAATAAATGATAGATTAAGCTTGGATTCTTGAGAATTGTGGGGCCAATAATGGCTCTTTGCATTGATTTTGACGTTTCAAATATTACGTCACCTAGGTCAAAAATAACAACTTGATAGTGCCCTTTTTGTGGAGATATTACCCGTAGTTTATGAGGGCTACTTTGTTGATCTGCCATAATGAAAAACGTTCCCAGAATCGCTAGGATTCCATAGGCAAAGGTCCGTTTTTTTACAGGATATAGTTGGTTTAGAACTATATTAAACGTAGATTTTATCATACTGTAAAGATACCAGAAGGACAAAAAAGATCAAATGGCGACGCTTTTTGTTGTTTTTTGTTAGTCTAATGCTATATTTTAAGAGTTGTGTGGTTCTAAGAGAAATTATTAAAAAAATGTATAACAAAAATTATTTCACGTTTGTGGTAGCCTTGCTTGGGTTTTATCAACTCGTGGCAGTTCCTGTGTCGCTTATTTATCCCTGTTATAACAATGTGCCAAGGGCCGGTTTGGTTGATCAAGGGGCATCCCGTTCATCTTTTTTGGTCAACATGGATAACCGTACTATCCTTGCTGCTGCGCGCAACGCTGACTTACTTGATTCTCACCGCATTGAAGCTTTGTGCCTGAAACTAGAGTCTGGGCGCATTGAAGTTTTGTGTAGGGAAGAGGTAGATATTCAGCTTCAAAAAGAACGAAATCGTAACCTACGCTCCTTGTTGATACGATATGTTGAGGTTGCGCATTTGTTTGGGGATGAGGGCCTTGCTGCTGCTATCCAAGAGCAGCATAAACCGTTTGTGTTAGAAGATGATGAGTATTTGATTCATGATGCTGGGCAGCAAATTTGCGTCGTGGATAGTTCTGTAGTTCTCAATCAAGTGGTACATGAAATTTTAAATCGATATTCTTTTGAAACACTGGATGGGGTTTCAGCCGCCATCAAAGAACTTGAACGGGAGATTCATGGTTATGGTCTTGATACCCATAAAGAGTTGGTACGTGATTTACAATCATTAAATTCAGAGCCGCTTTCTGCAAGTTATCATTGTATGAAAAAAGTTTCACGAATTTTGGCACAATTACCCCCAGAGTCATCGCAAGCAATACGAAATCAGTTTCCATGGTATTTGCAACGCATGATATAATTTTAATGATTGAGTTGAATTTTTTAAGGGCTTGCTTTTGGCAAGCCCTTATTCATGCGCGACGTAAAAAGTCTAAGCTATGGAGTTGGTAAATATCCAGCAAAATCATGCTGGAAGTTGGTTTTAAAACTTTTCAAATCTAAAGGATTTTTTCCATCATTGTTTTTTATGGTTGTATCTGCGCCGGCACGAAGAAGTGCTTTAATTATTGGAATAAAATCTTGTTCATGGGTATTAATAAGGTGGTACACAGCTATCGCAAGAGGTGTATTTCCATCTACGTTCTTAACGTTAAGATCGATTGTTCGAGATTGCAGTAAAGCTTGTAAGGATTTTAGGTTGCCATGCCTGACGGCTTGCATGATGGGTGTTTGCCCTATTGCATCTGGGGTATTAACATCTGCGCCTGCTTGCAGGAGGGTCGTAACTGTTTGTGCATCATCTATGTTTATGGCGTAAGTTAGAGGTGTGTAGCCATCTTTGTCAACAGCATTGATTTGGGGATTATTGGTAGCAAGTAATTTAATGATATTTTGGTCACCAAGGAAGATGGCAAGATCGAGTGGAATATTTCCATCGATATCTTTTTGTTGTCTGTTAACTTTTTGATTTAATAATTGTTGAACTTCACTGAGTAACCCTTTTGCTACAGCGATATGCAGCGAAGTTGTTTGATACCTTTTCATAATTTGTTCAGGGGTAGAGTATTTAATAAAGATAATTTTAAAGTACCCTTGAATAGTTTTTTGAATTTTTTTGTCGAGTCGCAAATCTTTAAATTGATGAGCGTTGTATTTTCTAAAATTATCTGTTTTGTCACTTAAATATTGTGCAACCGCTGCTTTCTGATGGTTTGGAAACGATTCAATATATCCTTTAAAAAATTCAAGGCAATATTGTGCCCAAAGAGACCACCATGAAAAATGTTCATATTCGATGAAACCGTGTGCGATATTTTTTATAAACAATAGATAATCAATATCGTCCCATAGTGAGCATCCATCGCGCATGGTTTCAACATCGATAAAAGATACTTTGGATGTTTTTGGATCAAAAAATATATTGCCAACATGTAAATCTTTGTGGCCCACAGTTGTCCATTTATGTACATCGGAACTATGAGAATAACCGTGATAATCCATAAATGCTTGCTGGAATGATCCAATTGATTTACCCATAGCATGGAGGCATTTTTTTTGTAAAGGAGTATTGCTGAAATCTTCTAAAATAGAATAAACTTGTTGGCCTTTTGCGCTATGACTTAATTCAATGGTGTGAGGCTTATTATTTTTATCATGGTAATAATAAATCTTTTCAAGCCAAACAATATTTGGCAAATCCTTGCGAGGGATGAGTAGGTGAGAGTCAGCATATCGAGTTTCTATGCCCAGTCTTCCAATGTTGCTTTCTTGCAGTTTTTTTAATCGCGCAGCGCTATCTTCGCGTTGATCTGGAGTTGTTGGTAGGCTTATTTTTAAAAAAAATATCGGTTTTTTTACAGGCTTTGTAATGGAAGCTTGATACATTTTTGCGCTAAAACTACCTCCTCGTATAGTTTCAACGACAAGTGATCCTGGATCCTTGGGGAAAAAATTTTTTATAAGTAAGCCTTTAATTGCATCATTGGTTGGATAGCCGTCATTATCGAGTTTTAGTACAACATATTTGGTTTCAATTATAGATTCTCGCTTGTCCGTGCCTGCCTTTTTACGGTGTATTAATTTAGAAATTATTTCTGCTGCTTTAATTTGTTCAGGGGTTAATTGTTTTTTTGCAGCAGGCGCTTTTTTTGGTTCAAGTTGTTTTGGGACTGGTTGTTGAATTTTTGGTTGAGCTTGTTTTATTTTTGCTACAGCAGTTATGAGGTTGAGGCAACGAACAACGACGTCAGATTTAGCTGCTTGGGAGATGGAAAAAGTTATCAACAGATAGGCGTAAAAAATAAGACGCACATAGTATCGGTTCATTTTTAAAATCCTTTTTTTGAGTTGAATTAGTAGCGATATCTTTGTAGCAAAGTTTATGTAAAAGCAAGAGTTACAAAGAATTAACAACTTGCTTAGCAATTGAAATAGGTACCGATGTGTGTGCCATGCTATTTTTCAAGTCAAAAGGAATTGTTTTAATGCATTGGTGTTTAAGATTGAGCAACTGAGAAAGATACCAAAACGTACAATCACCTCGAGATTGAAAAAATTCAATGATTTGTGTTTGTGGTTTACAAAACATAATGTTGGTGAGTCCTGAACCATGAAAAGCAACGATCGTATCGGCATTGTTAAATAATGAGACTTGCTCAAGAAATGACATTTTACTCAGTTCGTATCGCTCAAAGCCTTCATCTGCAAATAATGCAAATATTTCATCTTCGTTAAGTATTCTACGCAGCGTTGTATCTTTTCTGGAAATGAATACTTTTTTAGAAAATTGGGACGGGTTGATCTCTTGCAGCATAGGTACTGATAGAAATTTATTTCGTACGAACTCTAGGAGCCATGGTTGGATGTATAAACAAAATAACGGTTCATGATTTAAGGGCGGATATTTGCGCCCAACAAGAGATGGAACTAAGAGTTCATCTGCCTGTACATGTTTGGTTGAGTTTGTTGGTTCTATGACTTTTTTTAGATCAATGCCCCATAGTTGTAATGTTTCTTGTTTAAAGCGTTGATCCATGGAAACGTATACATAGTCATATGCAATGTTATGCATTTCAAGAAGTGCCAGTCGCCCGAGTGTTTCAATCATCCAGTGCGCATAGGCTTTACCTTCTTGTGCTATGACAGCAAGTCGTCCAGGTATTTTTGTAGGTTCTGGAAGATGGTTTAACGTGAAGTTTGAATGTCTTCTCATAAAACGTTGTGCGCTCGGCCACATCAATTCTTCTACAAGTCCATAATCAGTTACAATAAGTCCTGGTATTTTTAAGCTTGCAGAGTACGTGCATCCTTGAGGTATCGTGAGTATAAATGTTTCTTGTAAAATACCTTGTGATGGTTGAAGATGTGGCCAAGGTGAAATCGTAAATGGTTCAAAATTAAAATGATGTTGGTCATCGCATAGTTGATAATGTATGCCCAAATTTTTTTGCATTAAATCTTGCAGTGCAATAGTTGGTACATCATTGCATTGGTTGTTGAGTGCAATGATTGTGAAAAATAACATTAAAGCTACGGGATAACCATTCATTATTTTTTTCATTTCTAAAATAATTTATAGGTGTTTTAAAATGTCTTGGACAATTGATAGAGGAATATGCGTATCACGGAAACCATTTGTTGTCGTATCGAAATTAGTTGTTGGCACACACTTATGGTTGAGTCCTAGCATTTGAGAAATATACCAGTAGGTTGCAGAGCCACGTGCTTGAAATAGTTCGATGATGAGTGTTTCTGGTTTACAGAATATAATGTTAGTAAGTCCTGCACCGTGACATCCAACGATAATTTGAGCATTGCTAAAAAGTTGTATTTGCTCTTGAATTGATAGCTTGCTTAAGCAATAACGTTCAAATCCTTGAGCTTCAAATAGTGCAAACACTTCGTCTTCGTTGCTCATTTGGCGAATGGATGTATCTTTTCTTGAAATAAACACACGCTGCGAGAACTGTTTTTCTTGATGTATTGATGGATTCAATTTCATCGAATCTAATTGTACTGATCGGGTTAATTTTTCTTGAACATAACGAAGAATATATTCTGGAGCATAGCTTGCAAATCGAGTATACCCTGCATTTATTTTAGAGATCATTGATGGAACGATGAGTTCATCAGCTTGAATACATGTATTTTCGTCAGAAGGCTCAATAATTTTAGCAGGATCAATTCCCCAGAGGGCCAGTGAATCTTTCATGAATGGTTTTGATGTTGAAACATATAACCAATCATATTCTATGCCATTCATTTCCAGAAGAGCCAGTCTGCCTAACACTTCAGAGATCCAGTGGAAATAACAGTTTGCTCCTCGAAGCGTAATCACAGCAACTTTACCAGGATATTTTGTTGGGTTGTTAAAGTTTGCTTGATTAAAATGTCTTAATCCTAGAGCTTTATTTTTCCATATTAATTCTTTGATCAAGCAGTTATCCACCACCGTCCATCCAGCAAAAGAGTATGCGGTTCCTTGTGGGATACTCAGAATGAATGTTTCATTAAAAGATCCTTGATAAGGTTGGCTATCTTGCAACACTGATAGTGGAAATGGTTCAAATAGAAATGGAATTTGATCATGAGATTTTACATATCCAATTTCTGGATGCGTTGGTAAAAAATCATAGATTGAAACAATGTCGACAGATTTAGGATTGATACTGGTGCTGAGCGTACAACTATTTAATATCTGAGATTCTTCTGTTGTTCCTGCCGGATCACAAGGATGTTCACCTAAGGCAATTTTGCGAGCGCTGGAATCACAAGGATGCAGTATAGAATATTCTTCTGAAGAGGTATTTACATTTTGGTGTTGCGTGATTACATATTCAGGAACTAGGATGCCCAGACACAGAAAGATAAATAGTTTATTGCATGACATGACAAACCCCTTGTATTTTATTGTTGAATCGTAAAACCAATACCTAGGTTAGGTTATTTTGACGAAAGTTTCAATATGTATATAAAACAAGTTGAATTTGTCGTTTGTGGCAAGTTGTTTTTATTGCGGATATTCTCTGTGTGAAAGAAATAAGCGTTATTTTTGGCAATAAAAAAGCCCCTGCAAGCAGCAGGGGCTTGGTAAGTTAACTTAAATGTCGAGATTTTTGACAAAGCGGCCATTTTTTTCAATAAACTTACGACGTCCAACGACATCGTCGCCCATCAAGGTTGAAAACCATGAATCAGCCTCGAGCGCATCTGCAATTGAAACTTGCAGCATTGAGCGTGTTTTTGGATCCATGGCAGTTTCCCACAATTGATCCGGATTCATTTCTCCAAGACCCTTGTATCGTTGAATGCTCATGTGTGGCTTTGAAAGACCAACAATTGCAAGAATCAACTTTAAGATACCTGAGTTTGAAATATTTTTATCTTTTTCTGAAATATTCCAATTTTCTTTTTCAAGGAACATTAAAGGCTTAAGCAGTGCAGATAGTTCAACAACTTCTTCAGCAACAAAGAAATTAAGATCCAGTGTCCATGATTGATTGTTGTGATGGAAAATGATTTCATTTTTTGCTTGGTATGCAAGATCAAGTGCAGCTGTTCTGCGTGCTTTAACAGGTTTCTCTGTTTCTTCGTCTGACTGCTCTGGAGTATTTTCAATTTCTTCATCTTCAATCATATCATCTTCATCATCAATTTGGTTAGTGATTGGAAGTTCCATGCTATGGATTGAGATGATTGATTCTGGGAAGAATGGTTGTAGGGCTTTGATGACAACGTCAGGATTGCCAATGTCGGTAATGGTGTTTTCTTGCAAACAGCGCGCTAAAATATGACAGTGTCGATATTCTAATTTAAACTGGTTGCTAATTTCGTGAATTTTTTGTTCATAGGCAGCTATCTGTTGCAAGAGCGCAAGCCAAGCTTGCGATGTGTATGTTTCTTTTGAGCTTGCAAAGTCAACGTGGAGCGCTGCCCAATCAAAAATGAATGCACGAAGATGAGAATCATCTTTAAGGTACTGTGACATTTTGCCAAGTTTAGCTTTATACAGTGGTGGTTGTGCAATGTAGAGGTAACCTTTTTCGATCAGTTGCTTCATGTATCTAAAGAAGAAGGTTAAAAGCAATGTTCGAATGTGTGATCCGTCAACGTCAGCATCGGTCATCAAAATAATTTTATGATAACGAACTTCGCTGCAATTGAATTCTTCTGAGTCAGGATGGCATCCAACTGCTGCAATTAAAGCTTTGATCTCTTCGTTTGCAAGCATTTTGTCCAAGCGAGCTTTTTCAACGTTCAATATTTTACCTTTGAGTGGTAAAATCGCTTGTGTGAAACGGTCGCGAGCTTGTTTAGCAGATCCACCCGCAGAGTCTCCCTCTACGATGAATAGTTCGGTGGTTGCTGGATCTTCGTTAGAACAGTCAGCGAGTTTACCTGGAAGGACTGATCCTTCAAGAACGGTTTTTCTTCGCGTGATATCGCGCGCTCGTTTTGCAGCTTCGCGTGCTCGTTTAGAAAGTTCAGCTTTTTGAAGTATTTTTTTAGCAATGCTTGGATTTTCTTCGAAATATTCATCGAGTTTTGCAAAGACCCATGAATCAACAAGACCTTTAATTTCGTTGTTGCCCAGTTTAGTTTTTGTTTGGCCTTCAAATTGTGGTTCTGGAACTTTGATGCTGATAACGCAGACCAAGCCTTCGCGAACATCTTCGCTTGAATAGCCTTCGCTATCTTTGATCATCTTGAGCATTTGTCCGCGTTTGTTACATGCTTTGGTCAGAGCAGATTTAAATCCACTGACGTGGGTTCCGCCTTCAATGGTGTTGATGTTGTTAACAAATGAAAATATTTGCTCTGCGTAACCATCATTGTACTGCATTGCTACTTCTAAAATGTATTTTTCATCTTCATGAAAAATAGACACGATATCTTCAAAGAGCGGAGTTTTCTTGGAATTAACTGATTCTATAAACGATACGATTCCGCCTTCATAGAAAAAGACATGTTCTTTATTGGTGCGTTGATCGGCGATGCTGATTCGTAAATTTTTATTTAAGAATGCCAGTTCTCGTAGTCGTGTTGATAAAACGTCAAAGCTGAATTCAACGGTTTCTTGAAATATTGTTTCATCTGGAGTGAAGGTGACCTTAGTACCTTGTTTGGTTGTTTTTCCCGCTTCTTTAAGCGGAGCAACTGGATCACCTTTTTGGTATGACTGTTTGTAGATTGTGCCATCTTTGTAAATTTCAAGGCTTAAATCTTTTGAAAGTGCGTTGACCACAGAGATACCAACTCCGTGAAGTCCGCCTGAATATTTATATGAATCTTTATCGAATTTACCACCGGCATGCAGTTTGGTTAAAACTACCTGAGCCGCAGAAACTTTTTCGGTTGGATGAATGTCAACGGGAATACCGCGTCCATTATCTTCTACAGAGCATGAGCCATTGGTATGAAGAACGACTTCAATGCTGTTGCAATGTCCTGCAAGTGCTTCGTCTACGGAGTTATCAACAACTTCATAAACCAGGTGATGGAGTCCTTGGGGTCCGGTGCTGCCAATATACATTGCAGGTCGTTTACGAACTGCTTCAAGGCCTTCCATAACTTTAATGGATTGGGCACTATACAGAGAACTGTCTTTTTTATTTGATGGATTATCTGGTTTATCTGCCACAAGGATTCCCTGAATTTCTTTAATATCGTTTACTTTTCATCGCAAAAAAATTTAATTCATATACAATGTATAAATTATTTTTATGCTTCATTTAAAAGTTTAGTAAAGAAATGAAAAAATTCCAATCTTTTCGGGATATACCGTTTTTGACTGGATCTATTTTTTTATTAAATCTTTTTGTTTAAAAGGGTTTTTGTTCATGCAAAATGATCTTTTTTTTATGGACCAAGCATATGCCCAGGCACTTAAGGCATACGCAATCAATGAAGTTCCTATCGGTGCTGTTTTAGTGGATGGGGCGGGAGTCGTTGTGGCTCGGGGTTATAATCAAGTTGAAAAAAAAGGTACCCAGCTGGCACATGCTGAAATGATTGTGCTGGGTAAGGGTGCAAAAAAAAATGGAAATTGGCGTTTAAATTCTATGACGTTGTATGTTACCGTCCAGCCTTGTATGATGTGCTTGGGGGCATTGTATTTATCAAGAGTCACCAGGATTGTCTATGGAGTTGAGTCGCCCAAGTATGGTGTATCTAGTGTAAGTGTGGATTTAGTTGGAATTTATCAAAATTTGCATACTACGATGCATGGTATACACTATGAACCAGCAAAATTGTTATTACAATTATTTTTTCAAAAAAAAAGGAGTAAGCATGAAGCTCAGCAAGGTTGAATTAGCAAAAATCAAGAATGATCTTTTAGAGCGTAAGCTTGAGATAGAACAAGAGTTGCAAGATCTGGCATCAGAAAAAATGGTAGACGGAGAATCTCAAGATGATGGTGATCAAGTCGTATCAATCACGATGGAAGCACTGAGAAATTCACTTCAAGGAACAGAATATCAAGAATATTCCAATATTTTAGCAGCAATTGATGCAATTGATAAAGGTACCTATGGAATATGTCAAGAATGTGGACAAGCAATCTCTGAAAATCGTTTAAAATATAATCCTAATGCACGTCGCTGCATTGAGTGTCAAGAAAAAGCAGAATCAGGGTATTAAAGGAGTTCATATGAATCAAAAAATAACGATAAGGCATTTTAAAGTGCTGCTTGCTGTGCAGATGATTTTTAATGCTGCTGGGCTGGTCACAGGTGATCCAATCGTTGTGCAAAAAATTACCACGCCAACGCTTGAAAAAGAGCGGATATTGTTTGAGAAATTTATAGATTCTTTTTGTAGTGTTTGTGTGCAGCAATCAGTAGCTCCAAAAGTGGTAGGTGAAGCATTTAAAGATGAAGAACAAGCTTTTGCCCAAGAGGACCCGGCAACGTTGTTTTTTCATGCTTTGCACGAAGAAGATGTTGTGGGGTACATTTCATGCGACTTGTTGCCAGGCTATCAGGTTCGCATTCGGCAGCTTGCAGTTGATCCTTTAATGTTTGACGCGGTGCTTGTTAAAGAGCTTTTATTTGCAATTTTTGCCTCTGTGCCAAAAGTGAGAACGGTGACGCTTTGTTGCCCGACTGCTTGCCTTGAGCTTGCAACATTATTTGAAGATCTTGGCTTTGTTCTTTCAACAAGCCAAAATCAGTCCTCGATTCAGCTTTACGCAATATATGAACTTAAAATTCATCCAAAATGTAAAATTTGTGAAGTGTTGTATGCAAATAGTTGGGATACTGAAGATGATGGAGACTCGAATTGGGATGATTCTGTAGGCTCTGTAGACGATGAATTCGGTGAGGATGCAGAGATGCGGGCTCTGTCTTCAACTGTTGAAGAAGAACAGAACAATATTTCTTAAAGTCATTTCTTTGACTTTTTTAAGGAGTTTTGTATTCTGAAATATAGTTATTTTACATGGGCAGAATAGATACTTGCTCAAATGTAACGATGGATCTATGAAATATTGAATCCAATTGAATTAAAGATTTGCAAAATATAGAATCAATGAAGAAAGGCTTACTTTTTATGGCACAAGCTCCAGCTTTTACAAAAAAAACAGTAGCAAAAGCTCCAGCACCAAAATCTCCATCAAGAAAATCTGAAGTGGTAAACAGACCGTTTGCTCAAGGCACTGGACGTAGAAAATCGGCTGTTGCTCGAGTTTGGCTACGAAAAGGAAATGGTCAGATTGTCATTAACGGTCGTCCGTTTGATGAATACTTCACGGTTCAAACAGCACTTGATTCATGCCAAGCTTCATTTAGAGCGTTTCCTGTTACAACAGGAATGATGGCAGATGTTACCGTACAAGGTGGCGGTTATACAGCACAAGCAGGCGCAATTTCACTTGGTGTTGCACGAGCACTCTTAATGTTTGATGAAACTATGAAATCAGACTTACGTAGAATGGGTTTTGTAACGGTTGATTCACGCGTTAAAGAACGTAAAAAATACGGTCAAAAAGCAGCGCGTCGTAAATTCCAATTTACAAAGCGATAAAACTTACGGACCAATGGTTCAAAAGGGACATGGAAACATGTACCTTTTTTTTGTGAAAATTATCAAAAATATAAGGAGTTAAGCATGTTGTTAGTGCGATTGGTAGTGATTACGACCTTGTTTTTTTCGGGGGTGGGCCTGTTTGCCAGCCAATTAGCTGTTGCTCCTTTGGCGGCAACGGTTAAAAAGTACCATTTGGATAATGGAATGACGCTTTTGGTTTTACCCATGAAAGGCAGGGCCAATGTTGCCATGCAGATGTGGTACAACGTTGGATCGAAGCATGAAAATGTGGGTGAACGTGGCATGGCTCATTTTATTGAGCACATGATGTTTAAGGGTACACATGAGCTGCTGTCTGAAACAGATTTAGCGCAACTTTCTACCAAGCTTTGTGCGTACAATAATGCTCATACGTATTATGATTGGACCTATTATGACTTTGCGCTTCCTAAGGAAAATTGGACAAAAGTGTTGCCAGTATTTGCAGATACTATGTCAAATTGTCGATTTTTATCTGAAAACATGAGCTCTGAGCTCAAAGTGATCGTGCAAGAATTTGATCAGTATGCAGATAACTATGCTCGAGTTCTTTTGGTTGGCTTGATCAGTGATATTTTCAATACGCATCCGTATCATTATCCCGTTATTGGTTTTAAAGATGATTTATCCAAATTAGACCGCGCAGTTCTGGTAAATTTTTATAAAAAACATTACATCCCGCAGCATGCAACGTTGGTGCTTGTTGGGGATATTGATCCTGACCGGGCTTTTAAGGAAGTAAAAAAGCAGTTTGGAGCAATTCCTCGTGGAGCTGATCGACCAGCAGATAATTTTTATATTGAAGATGACATGCAAGTGCGATCACTCAAGGTATATCGAGATGTTGAACAGTCACAAGCTATGCTTGCGTTTGTAATTCCTGGGCGACAAGAAATGTCGATAACATTGCCAACTCTTGTTGCAAAGATTTTGACTGAGGGCATGGGTGCTCGGTTATATAAAAAATTGGTTGTTGAAAAATCTTTGGTTTTGTCAATATCTTCATACCCTGGTGGGTTGTTTGAAAAAAACTTATTCTTTATTCATTTCGTCCCTAAAAAAGAAGAAGAAATAGCTCAAATTAAAGAGATAATTTTGCAGGAAATTCAAGATATTGTTGAGCATGGCGTAACCCCAGAAGAGTTGAATCGTGCTCAGAAGTTATTGTCGATGAGTCGTCAGAATAATTTAGAGTATGTCAGTAGGCTTGCTGATAGTCTGGGTGCGGCGTACGTGGCAACTGGTAGTATTGAGTCAGCGTTTGATCTTCCCGAAAACTATGATGAAAAAGCAGTTGTTGATTTTATACGACACTATTTCAAGCCAATATTGTGCCATGATGGATATGTGCTCAAAATTCCGGATCAGGATAAAGAATGCTTGGTAACTAAGCAAAAAAAATCGCAAGCACTCAGTGCAGCCCTTATGGCTCAAAAAATTCGTACAGCAGAGTTGGAGTCCGCTCGATATGCAAATACCGTTACGGTAAGTAAGTTTGAGCGACCAGTATTTGATGTTCCTGAATCGTATGTTTTGGATAATGGGCTTCGTGTTTTATTGTGGCATAATTCTGATTTTGACATGGTTAAAGCAGAGTTTTGGCACCCTCTTTCCGGTCTACATGATCCAGAAGGACTTGAAGGAATGAATGACCTGCGCGTGCAAATGCTGCTTCGGGGAACAAAGGATTTGCCGGGTGATAAGTTTGTGCAAGCGCTTGACGGCTACGGTATTGTTGCAGGTGGCGATGTTTGGATGCGTATGCTTCCAGCAGATGTGAGAGTGGGACTTGGTTATTTAAAATCGATTTTGACGGATGGTGAGTTTGATGCAACGGTTTTTGAAACGATCAAAGATCGTACATTGACGTCAATTAGACGCAGCAAAGATGATCCGCACTGGGTAAGAAATGAGGTTGTTTTTGATGCGTTGTATCCCAATCATCCATATGGACGAATGAGTACCATTGAGTCTGTTTCTAAAATAACCAGGGATGCTTGTTATAATTTTTACGTTCAAAATATTTCACCCAAGGGAGCATGTTTGACCGTTGTTGGAAACTTTGATCCGACTACCATCAAGCAAACGGTTCAGGATGTATTTGGTTCATGTAGCAACAGAGAGCTTGATAGCATTGTTTATCCTGAGCTATCAAAGTTGGAGCCAGCGGTAACTACCGTACCGATGAATCGTGATCAACTGTATCTAGGTTTTTATGGTCGATCTGTGCAGCGTCTTGATCCGGATTATTTATTTTTAAAACTTTATGATCAATTGCTTGTTGGATCAGCGTGGGGTAGCTATTTAGTGCAGCTTCGATTACGTACGGGACTGTTTTATACTATTGGTGGATCGCTTTTGACGGGTGCAGGTGATGCTCCAGGATATTTTTATATCAAAACACAGGTTGCTCCTGATAAAGTGGTACAAGCTCAAGAGCAAATATTGGCGGTGATGTGTGATGCAATTAATCAGGTTACCGATGAAGAGTTTGAGCGTGCAAAAGAACTGTTAATTTATGATTACAAACAAAACTATGAATATTTGGACAGTAAGCTTGGTATCTATGCGTTTTTGCATAGATATGATTTGCCGTTTAATTATTTTGAACAACAGGTTGATTTGCTGCGATCAATGTCCAAGTCAGATATGCAACGTGTGGTAAAAAAATATCTTAACCGAGACACTATTTCAATTGTGTGCGTAGGAAACGTTGAGGCAAAATAAAATCGAGATTTTTTATAGTGATTGATCCATCTCAACCGAGTGACGATGAGTATGGTGAATTGATGTTAGTGTGAAAAAGAACGCAAATATCGACAGGGTAAGAAGTGACGTATAAATACGACATTTAGTTTTTCTTGTCATGATATTTAAACCTTTGTATGTTGGTTGCATAGATAAAAGTTGCATAAACAGCATACTAAAAAAGAACGATATGTCAATGTGGTGGGCCGGTATGAAGCGATTGGAAAGAGTTTTATGACATTTTTTATTCGACGTTGTATCATCTTTTTCTTGATGTTTGAGATGGCAGTCTTTTTTGTGATATATTGTTTTGGTCCTAAAAGTATTAAAACTTTGTATGACGTGTATCATCAAAAAGCAACAATGAATCAAGAAATTGTTTTTTTAAAACATGAAAATGATGAACTTCGTCGTTTAACTAAGTCGCATCGTGGTTTGTTTGCTGGTGAGCGCATTGCTCGTGAGCAGCTTTTGATGAAACGTGATGATGAAACTGTTTATTTTGTAAAGCAATAACGGAATAATAATAATTGGATCCTGGCTTCCAGCCTTCGCCTTACTACGCGTTACTGTGTAACTAGCTTCGTAACGCTATGGCGGACACGGCGGTGGCCGGGACGATGAGCCGGAGAAAATATGTTTACATTGCCAAAATTATCCTATGCGTATGACGCATTGAGTCCATATATCGATGCCCAAACGATGGAAATTCATTTGACCAAGCATCATCAGGCATATATCGATAACCTGAATAAAGCTGTTGCTGCGTACCCAGAGCTGCAAAGCTGGTCCGTGGAGCAGTTGCTTCAAAAGATAGATTTAGTGCCACAAGCGGTGCGTACAGCTGTACAAAATAATGGTGGTGGGCACTTTAATCATAGTTTGTTTTGGCAGATGATGACGCCTGGTAGCAAGTTGGTACAAGGTCAGTTGTATCAAGATTTGACGCAACAGTTTGGATCGTACGCGGCATTTCAAGAGCAGTTTGAAACAGCTGCAAAAACACGCTTTGGAAGCGGCTGGGCATGGCTTGTGATGGACGCACAAGGTAAGCTTCAAATCTATTCTACGGCAAATCAAGATGCACCATTGATGTCTGGGGATATGCCTCTGCTTGGCCTTGATGTTTGGGAGCATGCATATTATTTACAATATCAAAATAGACGCCCTGACTATATCGTGGCTTGGTGGAGCGTGGTGAACTGGGAATTTGTTGAAGAGCGTTATCGTTTAATGGTTGATTAATATTTTATGAAAACACCCAGTATTGTTGATTTTCACATTCATTCCAAATATTCCCATGCAACCTCAAAGTTTATGGATCTGATCGCCTTGAGTGCATGGGGTCAGCTCAAGGGAATTGGAGTCATGGGTACGGGTGACTTTACGCACCCGGTATGGCAGCGTGAGTTGCGTGAGCAGCTGCAAGAGGCAGAGTCAGGATTGTTTGAGATGAAGCCTGAGTATCGCGCTTTGGTTGACCAGCAAGTCCCAGATAGCTGTAAGGCGTCGCAACGTTTTTTGCTTTCATCTGAGATTAGTACCATTTTCAAGCGCAATGGCCGTTGCTATCGGACCCATTCGATTATTTTGGCCCCTGATTTTGCAACGGTGGAAAAAATAACAAAAAAACTATCAACCATTGGCAATTTGGTTCATGATGGTCGTCCCATCTTGGGCCTTGATGTGAGAGATTTGCTGAAAATAGTGCTTGAGAGCTCGCCTGACTGCATGCTGATTCCTGCCCATATTTGGACACCATGGTTTGGGTTGCTGGGTTCAAAATCGGGCTTTAATTCGATTCATGAGGCTTTTGGTGATTTGGTCGATCATATTTTTGCAATCGAAAAAGGATTGTCTTCCAATTTTTTGATGAATGCGAGTTTGTCAGAATTAGATCGGCTGGCGATCCTATGTAACTCTGATGCCCATAGCGTGCAAAATTTGGGCCGCGAAGCGAACTTGATGAAAACAACCTTGTCGTATGATGGAATCACGGGCGCGTTGCGCTCAAATAATCCTGAGCAATTAATTGCGGATAAGCAATTAATCGCGGGTATAGAATTTTTCCCCGAGCGGGGCAAATACTATGGGGATGGGCATCGTGCTTGCGGGGTTTATTTTACGCCTGAGCAAACAGCGCAGCATCATGGTCGTTGTCCTGTCTGTGGTAAACCGGTGACGATTGGTGTTCTCAATCGAGTACAGCAACTAGCAGATCGGACTCCAGAGCAGGCCGCTGCATTCATGCGCCATCGATATCAGGTAGTTCCCTTGTTTGATATTTTGCAAGCTGAGCTCAATGCGCCTGCAGCAAGCAAAAAGGTAACCAATTTATATCATACAATGCTTGCAGAAATTGGTAGTGAATTTGATATTTTGCTTAAGGCTCCTTTAGAGCAGATACAGCAAGCATCTACATCAGGCATTGCTGAGTTTATCGGCAGAATTCGTACGGGCAATGTAAAGATTCAGCCAGGATATGATGGCGTGTACGGGGAAATAATTTTGAACAAATAAAGGTACCTCATCAAGGTACCTTTAAACTAAAATTTATGAACCGTTTGTTAAGCTTCCATTCCAACTTCATCAAGCGCTGTAAAAACATCGTCTGAATCAGGATTAATTGGTTCTACTACTCTTGTTTGTTTACGGAGGTAATATTTTTTGTGGTATTTCTTGGTAGAGGGCTTTTTCTTAGGATTAGATGATCTTTCTACGCTTTTCGTTTCATTATATGATGGAGCTTCCATGATGTTGGCAGTTACCGCAAACACAGAAAGTAGGGCAATAAGCTTATAAATCTTCATATGTTTTCTCCTTTTTATATGAACTTATACATTCATTATTGCAAAAAAACATGTTCAAAATCAAGGGTTTGTGGGGCTTGTAAATCTATTTCGGCAAAATTAAAAGCTTTTGCTATACTGAAAACAACGATTTTCTTATGAATTGACAGGAATTAAATATGGAATCAAAGCCAAAAGATGAAATTCTTCAAGATTTCTTGGGGCATGCATCCCAAGAACATGAAGTAAGAGTTCAAAAAGTAAAGACGATGCGTGCTCAGGGCATTGAGCCGTGGCCAGCATTGAAGCCTCAAACTGCCCATGCGGGGACTTTGCTTACGACCTTTGTTGAAGGTGACAGTAAGCAGTATGAGCTTGTTGGGCGCGTGATGAGTATTCGTTTGCATGGAAAAGCAGCTTTTATTCATTTGCAGGATGATACGGGCAAAATTCAGGTATACCTTAAAGAAGATCTGATTGGTGCTCAAGCATTTAAAAATTTTGAACAGTTTATCGATCTTGGCGACATTTTGTGGATACAGGGTACATTGTTTAAGACTCAACGAGGCGAAGTTTCGCTTCGTGCTCAGCAATGGAGCTTGCAGAGCAAAAGTTTGCATCCGCTTCCCGAAAAATTTCATGGGCTTCAGGATATTGAAGTTCGTTATCGTCAACGATATTTGGACTTGATCTGTAACCCGGCAAGTAAAGATCTTTTGGTTAAGCGATCACTCATGATTCAATATTTACGTGAATGCTTAGCAAATAAAAATTATTTAGAAGTAGAAACACCTATGCTTCATGCAATTCCTGGTGGTGCAGCAGCTCGTCCGTTTGTAACGCATCACAATGCGCTTGCATCAGATTTTTATCTGCGCATTGCTCCAGAGTTGTATTTAAAACGATTGGTAGTTGGTGGCCTTGATCGTGTTTTTGAAATTAATCGTAATTTCAGAAATGAAGGTATCTCAACAAAACATAATCCAGAATTTACGATGCTTGAATGTTACACCGCACATCAAGATGTGCAGTACGCGATGAATTTGATTGAAGAGATGACCAAGTATGTGATTGAAAAATCTGGACTTCAAGGGGTGGTAACTTTTGGAAGTTATACGATTGATTTCACCAAGCCGTTTGCTCGCATTTCGATGCGTGATGCTGTTAAGTCAGTACACAATCTGTCTGACGTAGAACTTGAAACTGAATCAAAACTTGATCAGTTACTTGCAACTCACAAGATAAAGCTGCCAAAAAGCGGCATGAATATCCAAGAAAAAATTTATTTATTGTTTGAAGAAACCGTAGAAAAAACTTTAATTCAACCAACATTTATCACCGGGTTTCCTATTGAAGTTTCACCGCTTGCAAAGCGTGATCCTCAGCATGCTGGGCTAGCAGCTCGAGCAGAACTATTTGTTGCAGGACTAGAGCTTGCAAATTTGTTTGATGAGTTGAATGATCCGTTTGATCAAGCACAGCGGTTCCATGACCAAGTTTCTGCGCGTGACGCAGGTGACGCAGAGGCGCATCACTTTGATGCTGATTTTGTTTTAGCCTTGGAACATGGACTGCCGCCAACGGTAGGGTTTGGAATCGGTATTGATCGATTTGTGATGCTTTTGACAGGAACAACATCAATTAAAGATGTGATCTTGTTTCCAACGCTTAAGAAACAGATTCAATGAAGTTGAATCCACCAGATTCAATGAAATTGACTTAAAAGCAAGCAACAAAAAAGCCTCGGATTTTTCCGAGGCTTTTTATTAAATTCAAAAAAATTATAGATTTTTTTTGATATCTGTAAGGGTTTTGAGTGTGCCAAGCATATCAGATTTTGCTGCGCCTTTTTCATAACGTTTTGCAAATTCATGTTCAATCAAATGTTGAATAACTGCAAAAAATTCTGAAACTTGTGCGCTTGGGATAGTTTTTGATTTTGAAGTTGCAAACGCTTCTGCTAGTTCATCAAAAGCTGGAATAAGTTCTGCTGGAACGTGTTGGCTGTGGAAATTCCAATTTTGTAGAAACTTCACTAACGTATCATGTTTGATGTTTTGATCGATATAGTTGTAGTAAGTTTCATACAAAATGAGACCAAGAACGCCACCAGCAACCGCTGATGCGTTAAATTTAACAAACTCTTTTGGTGATGATGGATATGTCGTTAAGCCTTTTTCGCCGATGGTCAACATATTTTTAGTAGCTTCTTTTAGTTGTGATGCTTCTGTTTCTGGTTTGTTCATGATGTTATTCAGGATCATGATTGCAGCAGCTGTAAGGCCAAGTGATAGTGCCTGTGCTTTTTGAGCTTTTGCTTTAAGGGCACTTTTTGGTTGTTCTATAAAAATGAGTTCGAGGTATTTATATGATTTATCTGCTCCTTGGTAACAATGAGCAAGAGCGTGAAGTGATAGATCTGGTTGTGTTGAACCTGTAAGAAGGCCAAGGCCGAATACTATTTGAAGCGATAATGACTTTTTGTTAGTAACCATATAAATCCTTTAATGGTAAAAATATTTCTAATACTCAGCATATCAAAATAGGCACCTTTTTCTACCACATTCTTTTTGAAACTTTATTTTTATAAATCTCATGTGTAGGTTGAATTTATTGAGCCAATTAATAAAAAAGGAGATGGTTGTGAATAGTCGTAACGTGCGATTGAGTGTTGTTTTTCTCATGGGTGGGATCCTTGTAGGAGATCGAGGGATTGTGCTGGGTAAAGAAATGACGTTGTCTGATTCAACACCTGGACGACATTATGTTGGCAAGAAAGTTGTATCTGATGTTAGGTATGATAAGTCCCCTCAAAAAAAGCTGGACAAGCTCAAAGCAGAAAAGATTGATTCTTTGTATTTGCAGGCTCAAGCTTCTGTTTTAGATGCTCAGCAGAAGATTATGGCCGCACTTCAAGACAAAGTGGCTTCGTTGAAAGGATATTCCAAAAAAGATTCAGACGAATTTATTGATTTTTTAAATGACATGGTCGCTGGATTTCGCGCTCAGATGCACGTAGAGCAAACTATTATGATTGCTGATTATTTTAATTTTGTAGAAAAAACTGATCCAAATTATGTGTATGCCCGAAATCTTGCTCAAGATGAGCGATTGTTTATAGAGGGTATTGAGCACATTACCCAAGAAGCCGTAGTGCGTGTACAAGCATTGGTTCTTGATTTAACAACACAGAACTTATCGAATCGTTTAAGCACAGAGCTGGCCCATGATTTTTATGATTCTGCACTTCAGGCTCAGCGAGCGTATGAAAAGCAAAAAGAAGAAAATGAAAAAGACCTGAACGGTAGTTGGTGGGATAGACTTAAAGATGAGGGTAAAGGCTTCATCGACGAATTTTCAAGTCAGTTTAAAGGGGCGGTGAAAAAAGAAGTAGCAAAACAAGCAGAAGTAGCTATCGCAGAAATTGGTGGTGATATTGCGTTACATGTAGGGGGAAATGTCATTAATTTTGCCAAAGAGAACATCAGCCCTGCTGTAGCAGCTCAAATTGGTGAATTGAGTTCACGCTTGAAAGAAGAGGGAATATCATTTCTGTCCAATCATGGTGCAGATATTGCTATCATTGCCCTTAGAAAAGCAATACGCAATAAATATCCAGTTTCAGCGCCAACAGGTGCCGTTGTTGTTCGTACTTCCAAAGGGCTTTGTGATGAAGAAAAAGAATATTTAAAAAATCGTATGCCGCAAGTGCAAAAAGTACTCAGTGAAGCGTTTGGAATTTCTGAACCTCTTCGCATTGCGTTCTGTTGTAGTGGTGGTGGTAATCGTGCAATGGTAGGTACACTGGGAATGTTTATGGCGGCATCACGTCATAATTTTTTGCAAGCGGCGGTGTACTGCGCTGGACTTTCTGGTTCTACCTGGACGATTGCACCATGGAGTTACTTGTTTTTGAAGGGACTGGTCAATCAAAGCAGCTATGAACAATCATTTAAAGATTTGCAAAACAGTTACTTTACCGTTTTAGATGATCCAAGCATGATAGAAACTCCTCAAAAAGGAATATTTTTCCCACCGATGCTTGGCAGTGATGTGAAATCAGTTTTTGCAACTCAGATGGCTATTCGATTTGGTTATGACGAGCATGTATCTCTAGTTGATGTGTGGGCAGCTTTTATTGGAAACTTTAGTCTAAAGATTGCTGGAGGCGATCGCTTACAGGTTTGTTGGTCAGAGTTGTATGATCTTGCCCGTAAGGGGGATATTCCATTGCCATTGTGTTCTGCTGCCTTTGATGCTCGTCTGGATGATTCTCATGCAAGCAAGCTGGAAGTTGGCGCATTGTACGATTGGTTAGAAACTGGTCCGTTTGAAGCGGGTAGTACCGTGCTTGGGTATATTCCTATGAAATATTTTGGTAGTGAATTTAAGGATGGAAATTTAGTGGTGGATATGTTGCAACATGAATATCCAATGAGTTTTTGGCTTGGTGTGTATGGTTCAGCCTTTTCGTTGACGTTTAATGATGTTATCGAAAAAGGTATTCCAACTCCAACCATTGATGTGTTTGGTCAAGAAGTGAAAATTCCTGTGGACGTATGGGTACAACAAATCATGAAAGAAAATGTTGGTGAGCAAACTCGTAGTAAACGCATTGATCGTATTCATGCAAAGTTTCCAAATTTTTCAGTCGGCTTAAAAGATAGCTTGCTTAAAAACCAAGCAGAAATTGGATTGTTTGATGGTGGTGTTGCTTTTAATATTCCGTTGCCCTTGGTTGTTGATCAGGTAGAGCGTGGGGTTGATGTTGTGATCATGTATGATTCAAATCCTGCAGATGTTCAAACACTTAAAAATGCGGATGCTTATTTTAAACGTAAAAATATATCAATGCCGATTATGGGTGATCGCACCAAAAAGGATTTATTGTCACGTACGATGACGGTGTTTAATGATCCGCGTGAAATCAAAAAATACAATTCAAAACAGCCAACATTGCTTTATTTTCCAACCAATGTTGATGTGAACAATCCGCCATTTACCACGGCTAACTTTAAATACACAAAAAATGATACGGCAAAATTAGCGGGTATTGTTGATGATGCATTTGAATCGCAAGTGCCTGATATGACAGAAATTTTACAAATGGTAGCCAAAGCTCGTTATGATGCAACGGGCAAAAAAGTTCTTTAAGTTTTGAAACCTAATTCAGTAAAAAGCCCCTCATCATTGGAAGTTTTCCAGCGCTGTGGGGCTTTAAGTTTAAATTGATTATTTTAATCGCGTTCTCTTGATGATATAATTGATTCAACTATTGCGATTTGCGCCAAAAGGCTTCTCATGAATTCTGGGCTGTGCATCTGTTGGAAGATTATAACCTTTAAGCTTGAACCATGACACGACATCATTAGGGCCAGGAATCGTTCCCTTTGTTGCAAGAAAAGCACACCGTCTGGCATAGTCTTCTTGTAGCGCTGGTAGTGTAGCCATGGTGTGCACTATAGCTTTTCGTTCATAAAGCTCATGTATTTTGCGCTGTGAGGTTATGCTTGCCTGCTCTATCATTAGTCTATATTCTTGCTCTTGTTGTGCAACCTTAGATCTTTTTTTAAGTTCTTGGTTGTAATATCGTTCTATCTGCAGTTGATATGTCAGTTGCTCACTCTGTTTTAGATCAAATGTTACTTTTTTAGAAGCACGTACTTGTACGTCTAATGCTAGCACTACACAGGTAATGAAAACAATGGGTTCAGGCTTCATACATTATCCCTCAAAGATCAACTAAGCGTTCTATATACCTAGTTTTGTAAATAGATCGTTCAAAGATTTTGATTTTGCTAAGCCTTTGCCGGTTTGAGCGTCCTTGATCGCTTTGATAGTCGTTTTGTTTGGGTAGTGAGAACTTTTAAGAGACTCTTCTATTAATTCCCTGACCATTATGGATTCAATTTTATTGGATCTATTTGTGCTCATAGAGAACTCCATGTAATGAAGTTAATAAATATAAAAATACCAGAAATCTGGGAATAAAGAAATATACAGTGTCGTTTTTGCTGTGTGATGATTTGGAAGCTAAGTTTGCTTGGAGTTTTGGGTCACTCATTGGCCTAAGCTTAAATTTTGATCAAATAAAAATTTTAGTTTACAGAACCTTGGTGTTCAGCTTTAATCGTTTCAAATAATTTTTGTAGTTTTGCGCGATACGCGGCATATTTTTCGGGGTCTGCAGCATGAATTGATTGAATGATGTAATCACCACGTTCTCGTTCGCCAGGAGCATCTGGCATAGCAAAATAGAAATAACAACCGTCGGTATGATTTTTGCGTGCTTCATAAGCATTCATCAATGTTTGGCTCAACCATTTTCCTGCTGGTTCATCGACTACTTTTTTTGCTTGCAATCCGGCAACATACATCAGGTCGCTTATGTATTCATTTTTAATGGAAGCAACTACTAGCTCTCCGGTTGTGCTACATTCTTTGTGGCTTTGGTGTAAATCTTCAAATGACTTTTTATAGCGCTCAAAAAGATGAGGCATGCCCGCATTGGTACAAATTGCTTGGGCGCTTGAGTCATGAAATGATTTGGAGGTAAAATAAGCTGCTGAGTATAATGCTGCATATGAATCAGGTTCACAATTATTAGACAAAATAGAGCTATTGAAACAAGCTCCATCGTGTTCAGATCTTGCACCACGCTCTATGATTGCTTTGCGTTTTTTTAATATTTCTTCAGGTGTTATGCCAGCTGAATGTTTCCAGGGCATGATGGTTGTTGGAGGTAGATTTTTTTGACCGGTGCGCACTGCATGAACTAGGTTTTCAATGTCCTCTGAAAACTTAAAATGCCAACATCGACCATGCACAAAGGTGCTGTAACCTTCAGATCCCATTTCAGATTCAATTTTTAAAAGTTGATCATAGATGCCTGCCTGGTATAAAATGCTTTCTCGTGTTTTTGTTTCAAACATATATCTACGGTTCTTTGCTTTGATTAAATAATTGATGAGCATGAAATGAGTAATGGTTGATTGCTTCGATGATAATAATGTTTTGGTTTCAAACAGGCTGTTGGGGAAATATTTGATAAGTTGCCATACATTTAAATTCAAATCTTGCAGTGTACGCATTTGTTCTGTTGGTAGGCTGCAAGGTGTTTGAGTGCGATCAGTTTCAAAGATGGTCTGTGTGTATAAATTTGCAATACCTGATTTTTGTTCTTGGGTAAGTGTATGATCTTGTACAAGTTGCTCTTTGCAATTGGCCAATTCTGAGAGTACAAATTCGGGCTTAATGGTGCGCAATATGCGTCCACAAAAATGTTCGTTGTAAGTATCGGTAAACAATGCATCGACAATTTGTGGGTTTTGAATTTTTTGTACAAATTTTGCTAACGCTTGATATTGAGCATCTTGGTTTTTGTCCAATATATTATTTAGTATCCATCTTAAACTACTTAAACTACGTGTAAATTTTTGAGCTTCTTTATCTGATAGTCCCATGGTAAGCACTTTGTCGACGTACGATGGATATCCTTTAACAATGGCTTTTTCAATAACGTCAATTTTGCTGATTTTGCCATCTTTGAGCAATTGCTGCAGGCAGTCTTCGTGATTATGTTCCATCAAATTCGCTATCAAATCAGAAGGAGTTTTTTCCCAAGTGCCATCATAGAACCATTGGCAGACTAGGTCGACGCGTTGATGGTTGAGGAGTGCTTGACATATCTTAGCATCATAGATTTTGTTTGCCTTGAGAGCTGCTTTGATTAAGTCAAAACGTCCATCTTTGATGAGAGCTTTAATGCAATCGTCATGGATATAATATGACTTGTCGAGTTGATATTTGTTTTGATCTTCTTGGGAAAACTCTTGGTACCAAGTATTTGAAGAATCGGTTGCTTGAGTATCGCAAATCGACATAAAGCTTACAAAAATTATAAAATAAAATCTCAAAATATGTGTCATGCGCAATCCCTCAAAAAAACCTTGTAAAGTAGGGACACTATACCATTTTTGATCATGGTAGACAAATTCAGTACAAACGTTATTTTTGTTTTGCTAGAAACTGATTATCACGTTAAACTGAAATACATACATTTGTTTTTATTTTAAAGTCCGGCGTTAGCAGGTACATGATGGATTATACATACGTTCAAGGCCATAAATATTTAATAGGGCTTCCCATTGTTTCAGATGATGAAGCGGCACAGTTGGCATCTCATTTTAATATTTCTGATTCGCTGGCAAAGGTGTTGATTGCTCGCAACATGAAAGATGTTGCTGCAGTGAGTAATTATTTGCTGACAAGCTATGACAAAGACGTGCATGATCCACGCTTGCTCAAGGATGGCGTTAAAGCTGTTCAGCGGATCCTGCAGGCTATTGAAAATCAAGAAAAAATTTTAATCTTTGGTGATTATGATGTTGATGGAATTACTTCATCGTCACTCATGATGATTGGTCTTTTGTCACTCAAGGCAAAAGTTAATTTCTTTTTACCAAATCGTGTCAAAGATGGGTATGGTTTATCATCAAAAATTGTGCAAAAAGCTGCGGACAATAATTACAAATTAATTATCACGGTGGATAATGGAATTACCGCATTTGCTCCTGCAGAGCTTGCAGCAAAACTAGGAATTGATTTAATCATCACTGATCACCATCAACCACATGACCATGTACCGCAAGCTTACGCAATCGTCAATCCTCATCAGCATGATTGTCCATATCCTTACAAAGATTTTGCCGGAGTGGGTGTTGCATTTAAAATTTTAACACTTTTGTACCAGGAAACAGGACAAAAAATACCAGACAAGATGGTTGAGCTGATGTTGTTTGGAACCGTTGCTGACGTGGTACCACTTACCGGAGAAAATCGGTATTGGGTCAGAAGTGGTCTTGAGCATGTGAATCGGCATGAAAGTTATTGTTTGCAAGTACTTAAGTCGAACAGCAACTTTACAAAACCTGAACTGTTTTCAACAGATATTGGTTTTTCAATTACGCCGCAAATTAATGCGCTGGGTCGACTTGATGATGCGCGTGAAGGTGTTCAGTTTTTGCTAGGTGATAACAGCAGTGAAGTTGATCGTGTTGGTAGAGTACTGTTGGAAATGAATCAGGCCAGAAAAGAAGTAGAAAAAACAATCATCAATGATGTGACTCAACAAATTGAATCTGGTGCCGTTGATATTTCAAAAAATGTGGTGATTGCATCAAGTGGTTCTTGGCCCGCAGGGGTTATTGGGCTTGTTGCATCACGTATCGTTGGTGCGTATGGTAAACCAACGTTGTTGTTTCATCTGACCAAGGATGGTATTGCCAAAGGTTCATGTCGGTCAATTCAAGAGTTTAATATTTTTGAAGCGTTGCAAGAATCTAAGGATTTGCTCATTGCGTTTGGTGGGCATTCGCATGCAGCAGGGTTATCGCTCAAAATAGAAAATTTACCAGAGTTGCAGCGTCGACTGGAAGCAAAAATTGCGGTGACGTTGACTGAGTTTGATTTAAAACAAAAACTTAAAGTTGATGCACCTGCAATGTTATCTGAATTTGGTGATCGGTTGATGCAAGATTTGCGGATGTTTGAGCCGTTTGGTCATGAAAATCCGCAGCCTTATTTTTATGTACGGGGCGTGGTTTTAGTTAAGCAGCCACAAATACTTAAAGAATTGCATGTCAAATGTACGGTGTTTGCTGATGGTGTGTTGAAGTCGGTGATGTTTTTTAATCGTCCTGAATTGGCTGAAAAATTAAATGCTCAGGGTGATGAACCGTTTGATATTGTGGCTCAGATTCTTCATAATTATTGGAATGGGTCGTATACGATCGAATTGCAAGGTATTGATGTCGTTGGATTAAAGGAAAATAAGTGATAATTACGTTAGATGGACCGAGTGGTAGTGGTAAAACAACGCTTGCACTCATGATAGCCAAGCATTTAAATTTTTTTTGCATGAACAGTGGATATTTGTACCGTGGTCTTGTTTATGTTTTAAAAACTTACTATGCCTACGATATGCTCAAGATGCAAACTCCTGATCTTGCAGATGTTGCTGCAATTTTTGGGAGTGGAAATTTTCGATACGAATATGATCAAGGTTTGACCAAAGTTTATTGGATTGATAACATCACTCCGTTTTTAAAAGATCCTGAAATTTCAAAAATGGCAGCAATTATTGCACGTCATGATGGAGCGCGTGCCATTTTACGTCAGTATGAGCGATCGTTTGTTGCAGGTAAAGATACGGTTATTGAAGGTCGAGCTTGTGGTTCGGTGGTGTATCCTGAAGCTGATATCAAATTTTACATCGATGCTTCACCACAGCTTCGCGCGAGCCGGTTGCAACGCGATCAGTTGATGCGTGGTAAGAGTTTAACTGATCATGAAGCTCTGACGCAAATTCATGTGCGTGACGAAATGGATAAAACACGACTCGTGGAACCACTTCAAATTCCTGATGGAGCAATCACTCTTGATTCAACTAACGTGAGTGCTGATGAACTTTTGCAGCAAGCATTGAATGTGATTCGAAAAGTTTTAAAACATTAAAAACTATTTGTTTTAAAACCATTTGTTTGCTTCTGCCACGCAACTATCTTGCAATAATGCTTCGCTTGTTTCTGCAAAGCTAATATATCCATACATTTCGCGATTATCTAGGTACTGAGGAACGTTGTTTTGGCGTGCAACAGCACTAAAAATAACATATTCATAGCGATAGCTGTCATCGTCGTATGAGATGGATGGTAAATTTTCATGTCGGATAAAATAGGTGCAATGTACAACGGGCACTTGGTGTATTCCAAGTACATGACGATAATAAATGGTCATGTACTCATCGTTGTGAGCATAATAACCATTTTCATCAACTGCGGCATGATAATTGGAGTATCCATACCACGTCGAACACGTTAAAAATGGCGCAACGATAGGCATGTTTGCATGAAACATTGCTTCAACCGTGTTTGGTTGTATGAAGTTGTCGCAATCAACCACAAAATAATGAGAATTGTTTTCATATGCCCAAGTGACTGAATCTTGTCGTATTTTTCCTAGGACTTTAAAGCGAGTACTGTTCCATTCATGTTGTTTGTATTGTTCAACCGGTTGTTCAACATTTTCACCATTAAAATAAATTTTTGCGTATCGACCTTGTACGGTATTGACCCATGCTTCAAGAAGTTCTTTGGTGTTGTCGTTGTTGTTGTTGGTTCGGATGTAAATATAAGTTTTTTCTGCGGGCCATGTTTGATGCTCAATACATTTCAAAAGCAGAGGTAATGTATGAGCTTTATCTTTAGCAAGAATTGCAATCGTTATGAACTCTGTCTGGGATGTTGTTTGTGTACCAAGTGGTACCGTAGGCAATGAAATAAGTGTGATAAGGAAGGCGAAATATAAAACAATGCATTGTTTCATTCGTATACTCTTTTTTATTGTCGCCCGGATTATTGGGCGATATTTTATGGCATTAAGCAAAATTAAGCATAGGAAAAATGGCAAAAAAAACAATGGTCATGAATTGTTGAATCGTCGTTGCCAGGTATTGGATGCAGCGAATTTGAGTTTAAGTAAAAAAAATGGGCCAGAATATCTAGCCCATTTTTTATAAAACGAAATAATTTATTTTTCGTTGTGTTCGTGATCAGCGTCTTCTTCTGAAATTTCGTCGGTGCATCCAGTTGCTTCGTCTGCTTCGTCCGCAACAGGAACCATTTCTTCTACAATTTCAGTTTTAATAACTTCAGCTTCTTTTTTACCCCAGCAAGCAGCTAGAAATGGAAGAGCGAAAACAAGAACGAAAAGTGATTTGTTCATAAAATTCCTTTAAGAAGGTTAATTAGTTGAATTCAATGGTTTCTTTTTTTTGGTAGATTTTCTTTTAGTAGACATAGGAATTCTACGTTTAAAAGGATCTTTTGCAAGTACTTGTTGTAAAACAAAGTCCATTTGTTCTGCAAAAATAATATTCAAATTTGTTATATCTTGCTTGAAATCGAGTAAATCGGTTTCGTTTGCTTTTGGTATAATGACGGTTGTGATTCCGTGTTGTTGTGCTGCCAGAAGTTTTTCTTTCAGGCCACCAATAGCTAGAACTCGTCCTCGTAGTGTTACTTCCCCGGTCATGGCAAGATGATTTTTAAAGGGATTTTCGGTTAAAGCTGAAACGAGAGCTGAAGCAATGGTAATACCAGCAGATGACCCATCTTTGGGTGTAGCACCATCGGGAAAGTGAATATGGATATCATTGTTGCTAAAATCAGTTTTTTTAATTCCTAGCTTTGGAGCGCGTGATCGTACGTAGCTGTATGCGGTTTGTGCTGATTCTTGCATAACTTCACCCAGTTGTCCGGTGAGCGTGAATCCACCTTTGCCCGGCATAACACTGATTTCGATTTCTAGCACGTCGCCGCCTAGCTCAGTCCAAGCTAGTCCTGTTCCAATACCAACGACATCTGGTTTTTTCCAAAGTTCAGTTTTCTTGTGCTTGTCATGACCAAGCCACGAGGTAATTTTATCAGGAGTAATCGTCACCGATTTTAAGATCGGATCTTTTAAGAATTCTTGAATGCTTTTACGCATTAATTTAGCTAAAACTCTTTCCAGTTGTCGTACGCCAGCTTCTTTGGTGTATTCATGAATCACTTGAAGCAGCATCTGGCCATTGATTTTGACCTGTGATTTTTTAAGGCTGTACTCTTTGAGCATTTTTGGCATCAAAAAGTTTTGAGCAATCGTTATTTTTTCGTGGTCAGTATATCCTGGCAAATTGATAATTTCCATGCGGTCATACAAAGCATACGGAATCGATTCCGTACTGTTTGCTGTAGCAATAAACATAACGCTTGATAGATCGTATTCAGTATCAATGAAATGATCTACAAATGTTTTATTTTGTTCCGGATCAAGCACCTCAAGTAGAGCTGCTGCTGGATCTCCGGTAATATCATGAGCCAATTTATCAATTTCATCGAGCAAAATAACAGGGTTAATCGTTTTGGTTTTGCGCATTGCGTGCAAAATCTTACCCGGTAGAGCACCAATGTAAGTACGACGGTGTCCACGTATCTCTGCTTCATCTTTTACGCCGCCCAGTGAAATTCTGGTGAATTCTCGGCCAAGGCTTTTAGCGATTGATTTGGCTAGAGACGTTTTACCAACCCCAGGAGGTCCAACAAGGCAAATAGTTGGGGATCGTTTAAGGTTTTGTGAATATTTTTGAGCTGCGACAAATTCCAAGATGCGATCTTTAACCTTTTGAAGGCTTGCATGTTCTTTGTGTAAAATTTGTTCTGCAGATTCTAAGGTGATTGAGTCTTTGCTTTTTTTGTGCCATGGAAGCGCAAGAATCCAATCGATGTAATGTTTGCTGATCGCTGATTCGGCAGACATTGGAGGCATTTGCTCAAGTCTGTGAAGTTCGCGTTCTGCTTTTTCATGAACATCTTTGGGAAGCAATAAATTTTTAACTTTTTGACGTAAATTATCAATTTCAACAGACTGATCATCGCGTCCAAGTTCTTTATTGATCGCTTTGATTTGTTCATTGAGGTAATATTCACGTTGGTTTTTTTCTACTTGATGCTGAACGCGTCCTTTGATGCGTTCTTCAGCTTGCAGAATTGCTATTTCTTGTTTGATCAGGATGGTCAGCAGGATCATACGTTGTTGGAGGTCGCTTGTTTCAAGAATGCGCTGACGATCATAAAATGAAATGTTTGCATGTACCGCGATGGTGTCAGTAATTGTTTCTTGATCATGAATCGTTTCTGCAAGGCCGATAAGATCGGTTGGGATCTTAGTGTTTAATTTCGTATAGGCATGATAACAAGCCTTCAAGTTACGCCATGCTGCTTCAATTTCGATTTTTGAAACGGTGTCTGTTTGATATTCTTCAATAAGAGCAGAGGTGAAGCTTTCGGTTTGATAGGTTTCTATCATGGATGCCCGAGTGATTCCTTCAACGAGTATTTTAACTGAGTTGTTAGGCATTTTCATTATTTGAAGAATGGTTGACTTAGTACCACATGAGTAGAGGTCATCTTGGGAAGGATTTTCGGTTTCAGGGTGTTTTTGTGCCGTAATAAAAATAGTTTTATTATGCATTTTTAGTGCATGTTCAACTGCCATAACCGATGATTTTCTACCGACAATGATTGGAATAATACTTGAAGGTAAAACAACCATGTTTTTAAGCGGAAGGATCGGAAGGATGTTTTCAGAAGTCGGTTGATGAAGGACTTCTGGTGCCACAAAGGGCTTTGAGACTGATATTTTGTGTTCTTCGATCATAAGCCTTATTCCTATGCTTAAGGGTAACCTAAGTCCATTTTTTTGTTAAAAAGGGACATATAAAAATATACCATATAAAAAGGCTTTGGTAAATCAGTTTTTAGGGTAAAAGGCGATCATTTTGAGGGGTAAAGGCACAGGGACGGCATTCATTTGTTTCGTATTGAATAATTTCTTTGCGGGAATGAGGAGACGTGCTATACTGACTGCAACTCTTTTCAAAAAAGAAATCTTAATAAATTGTATAAAAATTTTGTATTTTTTAATCTAAGGATATGCATATGGCTTCGTTTTTGGGGGGATTGTTTACGATTCGTTTTAGCGATAAGCATGAACGTTTAAAGTTCATCTTGTTAACGCTAGCCTTTGCCTTTGTGATTGGATCGTATACCATCGCAAAAGAGCTTAAAGACTCGATTTTCGTGAGCATTGTTGGAAAAGAGTACATGCCTACGGCAAAATTTATGGTTATTTTTCTTTTGATTCCTGCTGCCCTGGGGTATTCTCGCCTGGTTGACATATGTCGTCGTTATCAACTTTTAGCATTTTATAGTCTTTTGTATGGCCTTGTTTTGGCCTTGTTTACGTTGCTTTTGGGGCATCATTCGATAGGTCTTTATAACACGCAGGCAAGTCCAGCGCGATTGTTTGGATGGATCTTTTACTTTGTGCTGGAAGGGTATTCTCCTTTCGTTGTGAGCGTTTTTTGGGCGTTTCTCAACTCGGTTTCAAGTCCCGATGAGGCGAAAAATCAATATCCGCTCATGGTCGCTGGATCGAAGGTGGGAGGGGTGCTGACCGCCTTGTTTGCATGGTATTTGCTCGATCATGCCAATGTTTTGTCTGGATTTGGTCAAATTAACCATGATGTGGTTGCTCATCAGATTCTTATGGCTATTGTTTCGGGAATGCTTTTGGTTGTACCGGTTATATTGATAGCGTTAATGAAATTTGTTCCAGGACGTTATCTGCATGGATACGAAGCTGTTTATCAACTTGAAAAGAAGCATCAACATGATGATGTTGATACCAAAACAAGTATGTTGTCAGGTATCAGGCTGCTGGTTGAATCACCTTATATTTTGGGTATTTTTGGATTAGTTTTCTTTTATGAAACGTTGAACGTTGTTTTAAATTTTCAGCGTATAGGGTTGCTCAAAGATGCCTCAACATCGATGGCTGGATTTACGGCTTCTATGTTCTGGCAGCGCTATCAAATGCATCTTTATGGACTGATTTTGTCACTGTTTGGGGTACAACTTTTATTTAAAAAATTAGATGTGCGTCGCTGTCTTATGGTTGTTCCACTATCAGTTTCGCTCTTGCTGGTGTTTTTTGTGTTGACCTATAGCGCAGAATCTATATTGTATGTCTTTATTGGTTTGGGAACGATTAATTATTCGTTATCGTATCCACTCAGAGAATCGCTGTATATTCCTGCAACAAAAGACATGAAGTTTAAGGCTAAGGCTTGGATTGATACGTTTGGTACAAAGTTTTCAAAAGGATTTGGAAGTCTTTTTGCAGATATAACCAGCAGGGTTCCGGCAAATTCGGGGTGGTTTAGCATTGTGTATGTAGGGTTCTTTGGATGCTTGATGTTGCTTTGGTTCTTAACATCCTGGATGCTGGGAAAAACATATGAAAAAGCTATTAAAAGTAACGGAATTATTGGTTCTGAGCGGGCTTAAGAAAATTAAAATATATTAGTATATACAAGGACTTCCTATTGTAGGAGGTCCTTGCTTTATAACTTACAGAAGGGATTGCCATGTTAGGCACAATATTGCATAAAGCGGGTTTGTCGTTTGATCTTGATAAGCAAGAGAGAAATAAGATTTTTTGGTTAACCGTTGCCTTTTTTTGTGTTATTGGTTCGTATACGGTTCTTAAAGAAATGAAAGATGTTCTTTTTGCTCAGATCGTTGGTGCTCAATATTTGTATAAAGTTAAATTTTTGTCGATGTTTGTTTTGCTTCCTGCGACATTGTTGTATGCAAAGTTGGTCGATCATTTAAGTCGTTTTTCATTGCTTGTTTTTTATAGCACCTTGTATGGTGTTGGTGGCTTTGTTATTGCTTATTTTCTACAGGATCCTGTGATGGGCATTGCAAATACAGCATCAAGCCCTGATCGTTTGTTTGGATGGATTGTTTACTTGTTCTATGAAGGGCTCATGCCGTTTGTGATTAGTGTTTTTTGGTCATTTGCAAACTCGATTACCAACCCTGAAACGGCAAAAAAAGGGTATACGCTTTTAATTGCAGGTTCAAAGCTTGGTGGCATGTTTACGGCCGGTCTTGCTTGGGCTCTTTTTGTGTCAACCAGTTTTCTTGGCAAACTTGGATGGTCATCCGTTTTTACGCATCAGATCATTTTGGTAAGTTCATCGGTTATGCTTGCGATATCTCCAGCAATTATTTATATCCTCTTGAAAACGGCTCAAAAGAAAAGCTTGGATGGCTATGAAGCGGTTCATAAATATGAGCAAAAACAAGAAGAAAAAGGTGAATCGGAAACAGGCGCATTGTCTGGTTTGATCATGATGTTTAAATATCCGTATATTCTTGGAATCTTTGGAATGATGTTCTTTTATGAACTGGTCAACGTTGTGCTGGGAATTCAGCGTGCGGTTTTGGTGCAAGCGGCATCCAAAGATGCAGCTGCTTTTAGTGGCACTATGTTTGAGCAAAGATTTTGGATGCATTTTGTAGGATTTATTCTTTCATTCTTTGGTACGCGTGTTTTGGTTAAACGTTTGGGCGAACAAGTTTGCTTGATGTTGATCCCGATATTTACGGGTATTTTGTTGATATACTTTATGCTGACATACAATGAACAGGCGATCTTGTTTGTGTTCATGGCGCTTGGTATATTGAATTACGCGTTTGCATCGCCGCTACGTGAAGCATTGTACATTCCAACGGTCAAAGATATTCGCTTTAAATCAAAAGCGTGGATTGAATCTTTTGGACAACGTTTTGCAAAGGCGTGTGGGTCTGGTGTTATTGGCTCAATACAGGCGCTTGCAGTGATTGGGACGCCTCTGTATCTCGCATTATTTTCAGGTTTTTTTGCAATAGTTGTTTGTTTGTGGACACTGGTCGCGTACCTGTTGGGTCGAAAATATGCCTCTGTCATTAAAAAAGGCCAAGCAATTGGTGCAGAATAATCGTTAAAATTTGTAATTTTTTCTAATTCAGGTACGATGTAAATATATTTAATAGCATTGTTTCGTTCGTACATA
>Ga0206820_1005_pt1 | contig 102500 bp, 88 predicted proteins | sample Alteio_BWOrgCont_84_FD_152857 | JGI IMG/M metagenome (GOLD analysis project Ga0206820, IMG submission 152857) | Enriched cells from forest soil in Barre Woods Harvard Forest LTER site, Petersham, Massachusetts, United States -... | ecosystem: Environmental > Terrestrial > Soil > Temperate forest >...
CCGGAGGGGGTGTTGCCGGCTTAAGAGATAGCTCAGTCGCCACCCTCGCGAAATTAAATAATCCCACCGGCATTGCAATAGACCCTATCGGAAACCTGTTTATTGCTGACTGGGGAAATAACAGGATACGGAAAGTAAGCGCCGGTTCCGGTATCATCAGCACCATTGCAGGTACAGGAATAGCCGGTTACAGTGGGGACGGAGGGCCGGCAAGGGCGGCGCAATTGAATAGCCCCTTTGGAATAATACTGGATACGTTGGGAAACATATACCTGTCAGATGCCGGCAATCATTGTGTCCGAAAGATTTCTGCAACTACAGGAATTATCAGCACCCTCATCGGAGGGCCCTCTGCAAAGCCTGCGCGTCTGAATAACCCTGCCGGCATAGCCTTAGGGGACTCCGGTTACCTATACATTGCTGACCGGGGAAATAACCAGGTGCAAAAAGTAAGCACGGTTACGAACAGGATGAGTCTCCTTGCTGGGAAGGGCGGACCGGGTTATTTCAGCGGAGATGGAGGGGACGCTGTAGCAGCAGAATTATGGGAGCCGACAGGGGTGGCACTTGATCTTTTCGGAAACCTTTATTTCACGGACCGGAACAATCACCGGATCCGGAAAGTCAGTTCGATCAGCCAGATTAAGTGATTTCTTAACTTGCGTTCATTGCGCCAGGGTGGGAAAAATGTAAGCTAATCTCAAAATGTTATAATAAATTCCGGCATCATTTTTGTACTTTGGCGGCCTTATAACACTAAACTAACCAAGTAAAATCATGAAAAACAAAAATCTTCTGACAGCGTCTGTTGTCCTACTGATTACAGGGGGTATTTTAATTTTATCCTCCTGTTCAAAACAAGAAGGACCCGCCGGTCCGCAAGGACCTGCCGGTCCCGCCTATAATTCAGGATCCATTTTCGGCTTCGTTAGCTTATACGACCAATATGGGGTAAAACAAGCAACTCCCCTGAAAGGCATAAAAGTTACAATTGATGGGACTACTGCGGTATCCTTAACGGATTCCACCGGAAAATACATGTTCAGCAATCTTAGCAGCGGAACCTATAATCTTTCCATCGCCGACACGGTTAACGCATCCTATGCTCCGAGTAAAGTGAAGAGCATCAATTTAGTTTTAGGTCCAAGTCAGCATGATATTCACCTGGGACAAATTCCAACCTTCACGCTTTTATCGCCGACCACAGTAGATTCCCTTGAAAAGAACAAACTGGATACAGTAAATGTGGTCAGGATCCATGGGACGGTAAACATTGATACGAAGGCAAGAGAATTTTTAGTTTTTGTCGGAGCAGATTCCTCCGTGAGCTCAGCCCCGGCTAATTACTTCTCGGTTTACGCAGCTGCGATAGCAGCCAATCAAACAGTTTTCTCAACCACCATAGCTCTTACAGATCTTATGAGTGCGGGATTTACTCATGGGAGTACCGTGTATTTTATGACCTATCCCGCCGGAGTCAATTATGCAAGTGCATCGGAATATGAAGACTTGAATACCGGAAGGATTATGTACAATGAAGTTGGACCATTACCTGTCTGGTCCAAGTTTGTGATCCCGTAAAATTTAAAGATTTTTTTTGCTTTTTTTTCAGGGAAGGATAATGGAGAACCCATTATCCTTCCTTGGTTATGCACCTATAAAAGGCTAAATTTGCTTCCCTTTTAAGGAAACCTATTATGAATAAATATCCGGAATATAAATCCCTGCATCTTTCCCAGCTTGCAAAGGATGTGCTGAAATTTTGGGATGAACATAGCATATTCGAAAAAAGCGTAACAAGCCGGGAAGGTAAACCACCCTTTGTATTTTATGAAGGTCCGCCCAGCGCGAATGGAATGCCCGGCATCCACCATGTCATGGCCCGTGCGATAAAGGATATTTTCTGCCGTTTCCAGACGCTGAAAGGGCGGCAGGTTAAGCGTAAGGCAGGATGGGATACACATGGACTACCCATAGAACTGGCAGTTGAAAAAACGCTGGGCATCACCAAAGAAGACATCGGAAAAAAAATAAGCGTAGAAGAATACAATAAGGCCTGTCGTAAGGAGGTCATGAAATATACTGACAAGTGGGAAGAACTGACCCGGCTGATGGGATATTGGGTGGATATGAAAGATCCGTATATCACCTATGACAATAAATACATTGAAAGCGTTTGGTGGTTACTGAGCGATATTCATAAAAAAGGCTTGCTTTACAAAGGCTTTACCATACAACCTTATTCTCCGGCAGCCGGTACAGGATTGAGCTCTCACGAACTCAATCAACCGGGATGTTACCGGAATGTAAAAGACAGGACGGCAACGGTAATGTTTAAATTAATAGCAAACTCCATCAATGCTAATCCTAAAAAACACGAAGCTATTGTCAAGGACACGACGCTTGATTCCGTAGCGGAAAACTGTTATTTTCTTGCTTGGACAACCACTCCCTGGACACTTCCATCTAATACAGCCTTAGCTGTGGGGAAAAATATTATTTATGAATGCGTGCAAACCTTTAACCCTTTTAGCTATAAAGCCATTGCTGTTATTCTAGCGAAGGAATTGGTCGGCAACTATTTTCCCGAAAAAAACAAGGAACTAAAACTGGAGGAATACAAACCGGGAGATAAAAACATTCCTTTTAAAGTAATTGGAGAATACAAAGGTTCTCAACTTGAGGGTTTTCAATACGAACAAATCCTTCCCTTTGCACAACCTGCGGACGGAGCTGCATTCAAAGTCATCCTGGGAGATTTCGTGACCACGGAAGACGGTACCGGGATTGTACACATCGCACCCAGCTTTGGCGCCGATGACTTCCGGGTTGCCAAACAAAATGGAATAGGATCACTTACCCTCGTTGACAAACGCGGAAAATTCCTGCCTCAGGTAAAAGATGATGTCTTCTTATACGGAGAAGAATACGTAAAAGAGGCCTACCTGAACGAAGAAGAAAAGGAAACCGAATTTAAAAAACAGAAACATACATTAGAAGCGGCCGGAAAAATAAAAGAGCTAAAAACCTACCTGAGCGTTGACGAACGCATCGTTTTAAAACTTCAGGAAGAAGGAAATCTTTTCAAAAAAGAAACCTACGAACACAGTTACCCGCATTGCTGGCGCACTGACAAACCTATTTTATATTACCCGCTCGATAGTTGGTTCATCCAGGTGACAGCAGTAAAAGAGAAAATGGTCGCGCTCAACAAAACCATTAACTGGAAGCCGGAAGCAACGGGAACGGGGCGCTTTGGTAACTGGCTGGAAAACGCGAACGACTGGAATTTATCTCGGTCCCGGTTTTGGGGAATACCTCTTCCTATCTGGAGGACAGAAGATGGAGCAGAAAGTATCTGCATTGCTTCAGCAGAGCAATTGAAAAGAGAGATTGACAAAGCAGTAAAGGCTGGTCTGATGAAAACCAATCCCCTCGGGGCTTTCCAACCGGGAGATTTCACAAAAGAAAATTACGGCAGCTTTGATTTACATAAGCCCTATGCAGATGATATTCTATTGGTTTCCACATCCGGAAAAAAAATGGTCCGGGAAAGTGACCTGATTGATGTATGGTTCGATAGCGGAGCCATGCCTTATGCACAAGTGCATTATCCCTTTGAGAACAAAGAGCTGATTGACAGCAATCAATATTTCCCTGCCGATTTCATCGCAGAAGGAGTAGACCAGACCCGTGGCTGGTTTTATACCCTGCATGTTCTGGGAACGATTTGTTTTGATTCTGTCGCCTATAAAAATGTAATGTCCAATGGCTTGGTGCTCGACAAAAACGGGAATAAAATGAGCAAGCGACTGGGCAATGCAACAGACCCCTTCCTTACATTGGAAAAGTATGGTCCGGATGCAACCCGTTGGTACATGATCACCAATGCACAACCCTGGGATAACCTGAAATTTGACGTGGAGGGCATTGCGGAGGTACAGCGGAAATTTTTCGGAACGCTCTACAATACCTATACGTTCTTTGTGCTCTATGCCAATATTGATGGATTTGTTTATAAAGAAACGGAAATACCCGTGTCGGAAAGGCCGGAAATAGATCGCTGGATTCTGTCCGAATTAAATTCCCTGATCAAGACGGTTGACGAAGCCTACTCCGATTACGAACCTACGAAAGCAGGTCGTGCAATTGAATATTTTCTGGATGAGCATTTGAGCAACTGGTATGTGCGTCTGTGCCGCAGACGCTTTTGGAAAGGAGAATATTCCGGCGATAAAATTTCAGCCTATCAAACCTTGTACCGTTGCCTGGAAGTGATTGCACAGCTGGCATCACCTATTGCTCCCTTTTTTACGGACCGGCTGTTCAATGATCTGAACAGGATCAGCAAACGCCACAAGGCTGAATCCGTTCACCTTTCAGATATGCCGGCAGCAGCGCTGACGGTAATTGACAGACAATTGGAAGAACGCATGGAAATGGCGCAAAAAATTTCTTCCATGATTTTGTCCATCCGAAAAAAAGAAAATATACGCGTGCGTCAACCGCTGAATCGGATTCAGATTCCTATATTGGATGAGTCCTTCCGAAAGAAAATAGAAGCTGTAAAAGAGCTGATCCTGTCGGAAGTAAATGTAAAACAGATCGAGTTTGTAGACGAAACAAAAACACAAATTGTAAAAAACCTCAAGCTGAACTTTAAAACCCTGGGTAAAAAATGCGGTAAACACATGAAGTTGGTTCAGGCCTTTGCCCTTGAACACGCTCAAGCCATAATAGCCAGCATTGAAAAGAATGGGAATTTCGATCTAAAAATAGAAGATCAAACATACACACTTGAAAATGAGGATGTTGAAATTATTCCGGTCGATATTCCGGGTTGGAAAGTAGCCAACGAGGGTCAGTTGACGGTAGCCCTGGACATTACCCTGAACCAGGAACTGAAGGAAGAAGGCATCGCCCGGGAGCTGGTAAACCGAATACAAAATCTCCGGAAAGACAAAGATTTCGAAGTCACTGACCGTATTTTGGTTAAGATTCAATCAAATAATGCTATAAACGCGGCGGTATCGAATAATTTCAATTATATTTGCACCGAAATTTTGGCTTCATCGCTCGAATTAGTCGATAAAATAAATGAGCCGGAAGGCATACTTGTGGAAGTAGACGATGAAGTGAATACACTGGTATCAATTGTTAAACGTAATTAAAATGGCTAAGAAAATCATTAAAAAAAGCAAACCTGCAAAAAAGATAGTGGTAAAAAAAGCGGCGAAAAAAACTGCAGTAAAAAAAGTAACTAAACCCGCAAAGAAAACGGAAGTGAAAAAATCAATAACTAAAAAAGCAACACCAAAACCACTTGCGAAGAAAGAACCTAAAAAAGTGATTGCTAAAAAACCGATGCCACCTGTTAAACCCATAGCGGCACCTGCAAAACCGATTGCCGCAATAACAGTCCCTGCGGCGAAAGTAGGAAAAAAGGCTCCTGTATTGAAGAAGCAGGATTCTTCCGCTATTGATTCGGAAGAGGACAATGGCAACGATAAAGGTATTGGAAATCAACCCCAGCCGTTTTTCTATGAGCCGCCAAAAGCATTTATCAAACGTCCCGATCTGAAACAACCTCAGCCGTTCATTGGCAAAGATAAGCGCACTCGTTACTCCGACAAGGAGCTGGTTGAATTTAAGACCATCATCCTGGGCAAGCTCGACGAAGCTCAACGCGATTACGAACTTTTGAAAAGCACACTTTCACACAAAGACGATCATGGTACAGATGATACTTCTCCAACCTTTAAACTTTTGGAAGATGGATCGGATGTTATGAGCAAGGAAGAAACAGCTCAGCTCGCGTCCCGTCAGGAAAAATACATACAAAGCCTTCAGAACGCTCTGGTCCGTATCGAAAATAAAAGTTATGGAATTTGCAGGATCACGGGCCGTCTGATTCCCAAAGAACGGTTGCGCAGCGTTCCACATGCAACAACCAGTATTGAAGGTAAAATGCAGCAGTACGCTTGAGAAAACCCTTGCTGATCGTATTTCTTGTATTGCTGGTAGACCAAGCAATCAAGTTCTACGTTAAAACGCATTTTTTTCTCGGAGAAGAATACCGTGTGGCCGGTAACTGGTTCATACTCCATTTTACAGAAAATAATGGAATGGCGTTCGGTATGGAATTCGCGGGCCGTTACGGGAAATTATTTTTAAGCAGTTTCCGCATTGCAGCAGTGGCAGGTATCGGATGGTACCTCTACGACCTGGTTCGTAAAAAAGCTCCGATGGGTTTATTGATCAGTATTTCCCTGATCCTGGCAGGAGCATTGGGAAACATTATCGACAGCAGTTTTTACGGATTATTATTCAGTGACAGTAATTACGAAATAGCCTCCTTTCTTCCAAAAGGCGGAGGCTATGCCGGTTTTTTACATGGAAGAGTAGTGGATATGTTTTATTTTCCGATCCTCGAAGGACACTTTCCCAGCTGGTTCCCGATCTGGGGAACAGAAGAATTCATTTTTTTCCGGCCGGTATTTAATTTTTCCGACAGTTCTATTTCCGTGGGAGTATTTATGATTTTGCTATTTCAAAAGAAGTTCTTTCCTAAGAAGATTGATTAGCCACTAGCCACTAGTGAGCCGAAGTATGGCTACTTCCCCCTATTACCTAATCGCTATTGGCTATTCGCTTCCTTACTGCTTATTAACCATTCGCTTCTTTTTGGATATTTCCCAGAAACTGCTCTCAATACTCTGAGAAGGCCGTAAAGCCGGAGACTGAATAAAATTTCCAAAAGGGTTAACCAAAAAATAAGAAGGCACACTTTTAATTTCATAATTTTCCTTCACCCGTTTATTGATCCCATAGTGTAAGATTACCCAATCGTATTTAGGATTTTTTGCAAGAAATTTTTTCAGCTGCAGCGTATCGTCATCCAGGCTAATGCTTACAAATACGATTTTATCTCCATATCTTTTTTTCAGATCAGGGATTAGTTTCATTTCCTGTAAACAAGGAACACACCAGGTTGCCCAGAAATCCAGGTAAACGAACTTTCCCTTGAAATCAGACAAATGGACCTCTTTTCCTTTTTGATCCAGCAAAGAGAATTCAGGTGCGGTGGCGCCCGGTTTCAACTTTGAAAAGGAATTGATTACATGTGCAGCGATGGCCTGATGCATGGTCAGTTTACTGCCCGAGGCGATACGTCCAAGTATATCCACTACATTTTCTCTTTTGAAATCAGGCACATAATAAAGCTCTCCCAGTCCCTTGATGAGAACCAGCTCCCGTAAGGTATCATTTTTCAAATACTTATCTCCCGCAAGGATACGCATACAGCCCTCGTAACTGGATTGTTCGTTTATCTGGGCGATCAATGCCTGTCCGTTTTTGGCTTGCATGTACGATTGAAGGTAATGATCGAAAAAAGCATTAAAAAAACTCATGTATTCGTAATTATCATACAGCACGGGTCTTCGCAGGAGGTATTTAGCAGCAAGATCGCCCTTGCTCTGAAACGTATTCAAATCAAGACCGGCAATGGTGTAGGTAATAAAGGAATTAAAATAAGGTTTGTTTAAAGAAGAATAATCCTTTTGCATCTGCAATTCAAAGGAATCGAGTTTGGCACGCGATCTTTTCTGAACAAAATAAGGATAGTTCTCCGACCAGAACTTGTCAAAACGTTCGTTGTAGGCGATGATCAAGGCATTTATTTCCGTGGTGTCCGTTACCGCAAATTCCAGATCAACCTTTTGTTCTATATTGGGATTTGGAAAACGAACCGAATCCCTTGCCGGAAAAAAGATTGTGTAATTCCGGTCCGGTTCCACATACATGTCTGCTCTTTGTTTAGCACCCCGCAACAGGATCCGTTTTATGTCAGTTGATTGAAAATCAAAGTGAAAAAAGCCACTGTCATTCACCACTTGGGTCGCCACCGGAATCTCCGCGTTGGAAACATAATCGGCATAGGTAAAGAGCGTTACCTCCTGGTCTTTATAAGCAGGTGCGTAACCGTTGATGGTAATGTTTTGCGCAATAATGGAAGACATTGCGCAGGTAAATAAGAATAAAAGGAAGATGCGATTATACGTCATTCCTGAGAATAAAAAACAAGTCCCACTCTTTCAATATGAGCAATAAACTCCGGGTGTTTAAGAGAAGTAAAATTAACAAGATCTACGGTATAAGGTAAACTACTTTCGGAAAAATCGGAGTTTAAATTGCTCAAGGTTCTGGCCGAAACAGCCTCATTCATAATAGCCAGATCAATATCGCTTCCGGGTTTATAATTTCCCTTAGCGCGGCTCCCAAAAATATAGACGGATTTGACCTCGGGATATTTTTTAAAAATAGTTTTAAGAGTAATGATATCCCTTTCTGTTAACCCAAATTTACTATCAGATGGTTCACGCATTATTTAGAAAAAAGGAATGCAATTTTATCAGGGCAGGATATACCTGGGTTCTCAGTTCCTGTTCAGACTGTTTAAATTTTTCACCGCTATAATCATGAGACAATTCGTTTCGGATATCCAATCCATCAATAAGCTCTTGAGCATTCTCAATGTATCCGCTTTCCTGCGCTTGCCTGAATGTATCTTTAGGAGAAGGCTTAAAGTTAAAACCCTTTTCTTCCAAAAAATCCTTCATTACTTTCCAGGACAGATCAAGAGTAAATTCAAATCGTTGTACTAATCCATTCCTTTCTAATTCATTTGGATTATCAAGCTCCATTGCTTCTTTAAGTTTTAAAAAAGCCTTCTGAAAATTTTGAAATCGCTGAATCCAACGGATGTCTTTATTATCCATGTTCTTAATGATCGATGAAATTACAGAAAATACGCTATTTATTAAGGCTATAGCCTTAAAATTTAATCTATATTTTAAGAAAGTACAAGGCTATTTCAGCTGAATCCCAGAAGGCACAAAAGCAGACACATCCCCGCCGTGTTTGAGTATATCACGCACAATCGTGGAATTTATTGCAGAAAGCTCCGGAGTAGAAAGAATAAAAACAGTCTCTAACCTGTCCAACATCGCCTTATTCATCTGAGCGATGCCCCGCTCAAATTCAAAATCAGCAGAAGTACGCAAGCCACGTAAAATATAATCAGCATTTATCTTTTTGCAAAGATCAACCGTAAGACCATGGTAACTTATAACTTTAATACGCGGTTCCTTTGCAAAAACCTGTTCGATCCAGGCCTTCCTTTTTTCCAAGGGAAAGTAATATTTTTTCTCCGAGTTAATGCCGATGGCTATAATGATCTCATCAAACAAAGGCAAAGCCCGTCGGATAATAGACTCGTGACCAAGTGTAATAGGGTCGAAGGAGCCTGGGAAAAGGGCTGTTTTGCTCATGAATTAAAAGTACAAAAATTTAGAGCACTTTAAACAGCATCGGCTGTCCGACAAATTCTTTTATCTTTATGTGGTAACATTAAGACATCCAGCGTTTTAAGCAATGCCCAGAATTGCAGCCATAGTTCCCGCCTATAACGAAGAAGAATCAATTGCTTCTGTTGTTAACGAATTGCATTCTGTCTCCGTACAAAATAACCTGGACATTGTTATCGTTGTTGTAAACGACTGCTCCAACGATTCTACCTGGAATCTTGTTCTTTCATTACCCTGCGTGGCAATAAACCTTCCTGTTAATTTAGGTATTGGTGGCGCAGTTCAGACAGGTTTTAAACATGCTCTACAAAATGGATTTGATTTTGCTATACAAATAGATGGAGATGGACAGCATCCTGCGGAAGAGCTTCCTAAATTAATTCTGGCCCAGCAAAGAAATGGATGGAACATTACAATCGGCTCCCGGTTCATTGACAAAACAGGTTTTCAATCTTCTACCTTGAGAAGAACAGGTATCAACTATTTTAAACACCTGATCAGATTACTTGTGAATGTTACCATTACCGACAGCACTTCCGGTTTCCGGATGATTGACCGGAAAGCACTCCAACTTGTTTGCGACTATTACCCGGATGAATACCCTGAACCAGAGGCCATTATTCTATACCGTAAAAACAATCTCTCTATGGGAGAAGTTGCTGTAAATATGCGCCAGCGGCAGGGAGGTATTTCTTCCATAGGAGGACGTGCCTCCATCTATTATATGTTTAAAGTTACTTTATCAATACTATTTACATTTATAAAAACAAACTCAAAAAAACAGGCAAGATGAGGATACAAGTGCTTGCGATCGTCTCCAGTTTATTATTTCTGTTTTATATAGGAGCACTGATAATAAAAGGAAAACTTCGGGAGGAATATGCTATCATGTGGATTGTTTGTACGCTGGTGCTCGTTTTATTCTCTTTTTGGAGAGACGGACTGGCAATCGTGTCAAAATTATTTGGTGTTTTCTCCCCGCCTAACATGGTATTTATCGGTGCTATTTTTGCAATACTTATTTATCTGTTACATTTATCCGTTGTCGTTTCGAAATTGCAGGAACATACTAAAACATTGGCTCAGGAAATAGCATTGCTTAAACAAAAAGAGGAAAAAAAGAATGCGTAATTCTTTGTTGGAACAGGAAGCAGAACTCTTTTCCCGGTATTTATTGAACCGATCGCCGGATAAACTAGCGGTGGAACTTTATTCACGTGCAATAAAACAAACCTCAGCCTCCCTTACGCCTCAAGACCAGAAACTACTTCCGTTTCTGAAAAATAATACCTGGAGCATGGGTATAATTGATTCGGGTCTTGCGTTCATTAACCCACATTCCGAAATCCGCCGGCGACTGTATTTCATGTTAAGCATATTGGAGTCCATTCCTGAAAATCATGATCTGTTTTTGCCGAAAAAAAGAAATCAGCTTTATTTAATAGTCGTTGTGTATCATGGAACAAGGGCCACGATCAAAGCCTTATTAGGCAGCCTGCTTATAAAAATGATAGCCTGAATGGAAATTCCTGATTATATCGTAGTGGGTTCAGGCTGTACAGGTGCAATGGCAGCACAAACTTTAGTAGAGGCAGGTGCCAGCGTGCATATGCTGGATGTTGGAGTGGTGAACGATACATACGCTTCTCTTATTCCTGATAAGGATTTTATTGGCATTCGCAAGACGGAAGCAGAGCAATACCGCTATTGGATAGGAAATGAAGCAGAAGGAGTCTCCTGGGGGAAAGTAAAAACAGGGGAACACCTGACTCCTTCGCGTAAACACCTCCTTCAACAGGTGGATAAATATCTTCCTTTGACTTCAACGTCTTTTTTTCCAATGGAAAGTCTTGCCTATGGAGGGCTTGGAAGCGGATGGGGTTTAGGTTGCTGTGAATTCTCCAAACGGGAACTTGATGCTATCGGCTTGGAAGATAGCAGTATGAAGACTGCTTATACTACGATTGCCAAACGGATCGGAATAAGCGGGACCCAAGATGATGCAGCTCCATTTACGCTGGGGGGACTGACCGATTATCAGCCGGCGCCACTTATGGACCGTAATCATCAACTTCTTTTAAAAAAATACACACATCACAAAAATGGCTTTAACAAAAGAGGGTTTTTCCTGGGGAGACCGGCATTAGCATTGCTCACACAGGACAAAGATGGTAGAAAAAAATATGCTTACCAAGACATGGATTTTTATTCCGATAAGGATGAAAGTGCCTACCGACCCTGGATTACCGTCAACCAATTAAAAAGGAAGGGTAATTTTAAGTATATCGGAGATCGTTTGGTTACAGAATTTTTAGAACATCCGGACCACATCGAAGTGTATTGCATCAACATTATTACGGATACGACCGAAGTTTTTAAATGCAAAAAACTCCTGTTGGCTTCGGGGGTTTTAGGAACTGCAAGGATTGTGTTACGATCATTCAAAAAAGAAAACGTAAAACTTCCGCTGCTCTGTAATCCCTATACCTATATTCCCTGTATTCAGCCAAGGATGATAGGAAAAGAAGCAGAACAAAAAAAAATGGGTTTTGCCCAACTTTCATTGTTCTATGATGAGCACCATACGAATGAAGATGTCGTAATGGCTTCGATCTATAGTTATCAGTCATTGATGCTGTTTCGAATTATAAAAGAAGCACCACTTAATTTTGTTGATGCCCGGATTATTATGCGTTACCTGATGTCCGGTATTCTTATCATGGGTATCCACCATCCGGAACAAAGAAGTCCTTTAAAGTATCTTGAAATGGACAGAAACGAAGATTCAATCACAGGGGATCAGTTAAAAGTTGGCTATGAACTCACCGAAGAGGAAAAGAAAAAAAAGGAGGAGAGAGAGAAAAAATACATCAAAGTCATGCGCTCTTTGGGGGCTTATGCCCTAAAGCGGATAAACCCGGGCTATGGATCAAGCATACATTATGCAGGTACACTGCCTTTTAGCAAAAACAATACATCTTATACCTTAAACCCTCAAGGTAAACTTAACGGAACCCAGAATATATACGTTGCAGATGGTTCGGGATTCAATTATTTACCGGCAAAAGGCTTGACTTTTTCGCTGATGGCAAATGCACATCTTACCGCGTTAAATGCTTTAAAATCCGAATGAAAACTAAAGTAGTTATTACGGGTGCTTCGGGGTTTTTAGGTTCGGTACTTGTCAACTATTTTTTAAAGAAAAATTTTCAGGTTATTGCACTCGTGAGAACGATTCCCAGGGAGCAATCCGAAGGGATACGCTATTCACATTTTATACTCAATCAGCAGGTGGATGAATCCGTTTTCCGGGATGCTGATTGCTTTATACATTGCGCATACATTAAAGCAGATGCGGATAAAGCAGCGTTGCTCAATAATCTGGAGGGTACGCGCAAGTTGCTTGAATTATGCACAAAAAAGAATGTCAAAAAGAGAATCTTTATTTCAAGTATGTCCGCAAAGCCGGAGCAATTATCTGTTTACGGCCAGCAAAAAATTCAAATTGAAAAATTATATTCAGAACCCAACGACTTGATCATCAGGCCCGGTTTAATACTTGGTAATGGGGGACTGGCGCAGTCCATTATCAATCAGGTCAAAAAACAAAAATTTATTCCTTTGGTAGACGGAGGAAAACAAGCGTTACAGACTATTTTCATAGATGACCTGGTTTCTGTTATACATCGCTGCATGGAAAATAATATTTCCGGCACCCTTACAATCGCTGAACAGGGTTCTATGAAACTCAAAGACTTTTGCAGGTACGTTTGCAAGCATTATTCCGTTAAACCTATTTTCGTTTCAGTTCCTTATTGGTTACTGTACAACGTGGTTAATCTGTTAAGCGTCGTCGGAATAAAACTTTCCATAAGCACCGACAATTTGATGGGACTAAAAAATCTGTCAACCGTAGATGTGACTTCTGATATAAAAAGAATGGGAGTCCCTATACGCGATTGCGAAGAATCGCTGAAAATAATACTGAGCGCCTAACTCGTTCAATCATTCGGAGAAACATTCAATGAGAATATCTTCAATGGTAATGTAGCCGTGTCAAATTTTAGTCCTGCTATTCTTTACCAGAATACTCCAAATCCGTTTAATCAGCAAACAGTTATTCAATACTACATTCCAACAAGTTCTCAAAATGCAAATATTATGGTATTTGACTTACAAGGGAAACTCATAAAATCACTAGCGGTTGTTACTTTCGCAAATGGGTCGATAACAATAAACGGGAATGAGTTAACACCAGGTATGTTTGTTTATTCGTTAGTTGTTGATGGGAGAATAATTGATACTAAGAGAATGATTTTAACTGAATAGTTATACAGGCTTCCCGGTTTATGGATTTATTCCCTCTCTAGAGCGATACCTGGGTATGAAAAATAAAAACATGCTTGTAGTGTTATTCAATCTTGAAGATGGTCTTCTTCCATGCTATTTGAAAGAGGATGAAAATCTGATCTTTATAGAGGATACGATTAATGGATTACAGTAAGGGATTACTCCGTCTCAAATGTTATCTGAATATCATCTACGTAGCAAAAGACAAGCGCCCCGTTGGAAACATATATTCGCAAGTAATTATCTTTCTCATTCCTATGATTGACTCTCAAATCCACCGTTTTTGTAACCTTTATCCAATCGTTTTCTTCAGAAACTCCTTCTGTGGCGCTTTCCGCTATCCATTCCAGATTTTTATTATCCTTATCGTGTATTTCGACCACCAGTTTAGGATCCGAGCCTGGATTAGATTTTTTAATATACGCGACAAATTTTACGTTACTTAATTTCTTATCCGATATTTGATTAATTCTCATGAACAAGGTCGGGGAAAAGGGAGCTGAAGCGTCAATCTTACACACATAGGATCCTGAATGGGCTTGGGGGTAAGATATGACATTGGAAGGTTTATTGTCCGTCCAGGCATACGATGATTCAATTGTATTTTCAAATACGATATCTGAGGGCTCCGATTTGTGAGGTAGACATCCTACCCACAGAATGGATACAAAAATAATAAGTGTTAATTTCATGTATATTTATTGCTTAATAATTAGTTGTTATATGGAGTAAATATGCGAAATAAAAAATTAATAATAATAATCAGTTTAGTAGCCGTAATTCTGCGATTGGTATTATGTTCGATAAACAGAGATGCTAATGATGATCATGTAACGGTCGTTAATATAATTGCCGATCAACATTATTTGCCTGAAAAAGCGGATTGTTGGTCATGTTTCCAACCTAAACTTTATTATTATGTAAACGCATTAATTGTTGACTGGTTTAACATTCCTGACAAATTACCCCGGATTAAAATGATGCAAACAGTAAATTTTGTGTGTTCACTGATTATACTATTCTTCATGTTCAAGTTTATTTCGAAATACATATCAGATACAGAGCTCCAGGCTGCTGTATTTGCTCTGTTTTCACTTAATCCTGCTCTCTTGGGAATTAATTCTCAAGGAACAAATGATACGATGACAATTATGTTTGGTGTCATTTCAATTTTTTATATGGACAAACTATTTTCCAATTGGAAATTATCAGACATTACCGTTGTTATTATTGCAATAATTGGTGCTTGTTTAAGCAAGGCGAACGGGGTTGTTCTGTTTGGGTGTTTTATTCTTATGATGCTTATAAAATTATGGGCGAACAAGGATAAAGAATTGAATAAAAAGATAATGATGTACTTCATTGTGATGCTGGCCGTTTGTGGCATTATAATTTTTGTTGCGGGAAATTACTATTACAACTACGAACATTTTGGCACTCCATTTGTTAGTGCATTTGATACCACTACACCTCCAGCTTTTTTCAAAAATACTTCAGCTGGTAGGCCGGGTATCCAATCTGTTTTTGAAGGCTTTTTCTCTTTTCGGTTTGGTGATATGCTCAACCAACCATACATAACAAATGGTGGTGAAAATTACCCACTGCATCGGACCTCCTTTTGGAGCCAACTCTACGGCCGGTCGTTTTTTATTCACTTTGAACAATGGCCGGAAGCCTGGCAAAAAACAGATCAATTAACTATTTGGATAGGACGGTTAGCTTTGATATTTGGACTTTTTCCGGCTCTTATTTTTGTTATTGGGTTTTTAAAATTACTCAAGGAATCATTTACAAATTTCGTCTTTCTGAGATCTGAAAAAGTAAATGAAACCCATTCTTGGATGCATTTGGGTATAACCTTAGCGTATGTAATCTTTATTTTAAAATTCAGTTACGATGTGAGGGACTTCGCTTGTTTTAAACCCATTTATATTCTTCCGGGGCTTATCAGTTTTATTTATGTATTTATGGAAGGACTGAAAAGTGCAAAAAAATACATATCCGAAAAGGTACTGGTATCGGGGCTTTTGATTTTAGTTAGCATTCATGTTATCGATCTCAGTTATTTGGCAGTCCATTTGCATTATAATTACCATCGCTGACAATTGAACTTCGTTTTTTTAATTTATATAAATGTGCCACTTTCCGTGGCGATTCATACACTAGATCGTAATGTTCCTGTAACCCTTCTTTAAATTTCTTAACGCAATTATCAGTGGTATCCTGTTCCCTTCCCCAAATAACAATATAATCTATATTTTCCTTCTTGGAATCAATTCCGATATCGCAAGAATTGTGGTTGCGCATTCGATCAACAGTTTCATTATTTTTCCATTTTACTGGGAACCAGTCCAAAGTTGCTTCGTAATTTTCCAGAATGATGAGAGGTTTATCAATACCCATATAATTGGAAAAGTGCCCCTGTAACCAATGAGTAGAATAATTAATGGGTAAAACAACACTGTTTTCATCGATGTGTTCTGCAACACTATTATATTCTACGGCATCATTACTAAGATCACGAGTTGTCTTGATATGATAACTTAATAAGCCCAGATTGAAATATAATAAACTAACTGCAGAAACGACACCGAGCCACTTAGGCAATGGCTGGGTCGCGATCCAAACGATATAAAAAATAAAAAAAAGTAAACACAATCTATCGGACATCATTCCCGCGTTAGCGCCATTCGGAACTTTAAAAAACAAAATAAGAGCTACCCCGAATACAATTATCCATACATCCGATTTATGGAAAGTATAAAATAAAGCACGAACACTATTTCGGCCAGCAAAAGTCGTTTGCTTAATATTTTGGATTTTCACATATAATGCAATAGCCGTTAGTATCAAAAGCAAGTAAAAATATTTTATTGTATACGGGCTTTCTTCCTCCCTATTCAATGCGATCAAAGGTTTTACATCAGAAATCCATTTGAAAAGTTCGGCCGTCCCTAATTTTTGGTTATCGCCCGAAATATGAATTATTAGCAGATACTTAATAAACATTAATACGGTAAAAAAAGAAGTCGCAACAAGAAAAGTAAGCTGTCGGTTGAATTTAGATTTGACATTCTTTGTGGTTCCATTATTAATGATACTTCGAACATAGTCCTGAAGTAACAATAATGAAAGTATACTTATTAATAAAACATACGAAAATAAATGACAGAAATAAGTAATTGTAATTAAACAAAACAAAAGAATTCCCTTTTTTAATGTTAAAGTCGCCATATTATTTATCCAATAAACCGTTGTGATGAGTAAGAAAATGATACCTAAATAAAAATTATAAAATCCCAAATAAAAAAGTGCTGAATAAATAAAAGGAAATATCAGATAGCTTAAAAGCGTATTTTCCGGGCTATAAATTTTTATCAGATTACGAAAAACAAGAGGAAATGAAATAGCATAGAAAACGAGAAGTATTTTTTCAGCCATCCATGCAGGGAGAAAAGTATTAAATAAGGCCAACAAAAAATGTCCGGACCAATTGGGAACTGGTATGTGGTTGAATTCATAAAATGAGTTCAATCTAGGATTTCCCCTCAATAATTCTGTTATCAGGTTGGAGTTATAAAGATGGGCGGCACCATCCATTGTTGGAAAAAATTTGTAAGATATAAATGGAAAAAGATTGATGAAAACAACTAAATAAAAAAAATACAATTCCGGCTTATTTATTTTCATTTCATTATAGATCAAAAAATCCTTATGAAGTTAACCATTACTTAGCTTGTATTATTTGATTTATATTCGTTTCGCTAATAATATAAAGTGGACGCTTTTTAACATTGTTGCTTATTCTGCCGATATACTCACCAATAATGCCAATGCCAATCAGCTGTATTCCTCCAATAAAAAGAATGGTAAGCATCAAAGAGGTCCAGCCGGGTTGATAATTTTTGGAAATGAAACGGGAATATAGGGCGTACAACATGAGGAAAAAAGAAATCCCGGAAACAAAAAAGCCGGCCATCGTTGCAAATTTTAATGGGAAATCGGAAAAGGAGGTGATTCCATCCAGTGCAAAACGTATCATCTTCCCATACGTATACCCGGTTTTTCCGGCGTAGCGTTGATCCCGGTCGTATTCAACGTAAGATTGGTTGAACCCCAGCCAGGAAATTTGCCCCCTCAAATATTTTTGTTGTTCGGGCATTTGTTTAAGTAAGTCAATAATTTTTCTGTCAATGATCCGAAAATCTCCTGTATCCACCGGAATATTGATATTTGTAATCTTCTTCAAGATCCTGTAAAAAGCCTTCGCAGTATATTTTTTGGCAAAGCTTTCGCCCTGGCGGGATTTTCGTTTAGCATATACTACTTCATAGCCGGATTTCATTTTGGCATATAAATCTCCGATTAACTCGGGAGGATCTTGTAAGTCGGCATCAATAATAACTGCTGTATTTCCCAAACACATGTCCAAGCCCGAACAAACTGCAATCTGATGCCCAAAGTTTCTGCTTAAGCTGATGTATTTTAGCTTGTCATTATTTTTGCATAGTTCCCTAATCAGAAATAAAGACTGGTCTTTGCTTCCGTCGTTTATAAAAATAAATTCGTATTGATCGGTTATTCCGGATACTACAGTTTCCAACCTCTTAAAAAGAACCGGAATGTTTTGTTCTTCGTTGTAGATGGGTATAATTACAGATATTTGAGGATGCTTAACCATGCTTAAAATGCTTTGACAATTTACTCAACAGTAATTAATTTTTCGGAGTTTACTTCGCACCATTTTTTATCCTCATAGACAACAGCGATTTGAAGTTTGTATATTCCCTTTTTAGCCGGAGATTTTACAATGACCTCTTGATCTAAAGAGGTATAAACATCCGCCAGGACCGGACTCCGTATGCCGTCATAATTTACGTTTACTTCCATATTTGACCAGTAATAAGATAAATGGACCTGTTCTTTTTTTCGGCCGGATGTTAAAGGTATATGATTAAGATTATAAATAGTAATTGGAAACAAATACTCTCTTTGGGCTTTAACTGTTGTCGGACCCCCGATGGTTATCGAAATGTTCTTAAAAAAACTATCCGGATAAGAGGATTGAATAGAGTCGGTATTGGCGAACCTGATGGGTCCTTCCCTTAACATAAAATAATCCGGATTAAATTCTTGTATATTTTTGCCCCACCAGGGTGCGTAGAAAAAACAGTCAGAAGGTAAAGTTGAAACGGCATTACCTGGCATTCCTTCAATAACAAAAACTTGCCTGGTTTGCTGACTTTTATTGGAAGCAGATAAAAGCAGTGATTCGTTCGACATGATCCAATCATGGCCTTTGGGACGTGTATAATAATTTTCCACTCTAAACCCGACTTTCTGATCTTTAAACTGCTGGGCGTAACTTATAGCACCTTCTAAATAGCTGTATCTATTTTTAACAAAGAGCCCGTAATTTACCAGTTTATAAAACTGATAAAAAGGCAATAGTAATACTAAAATAAAAAAAAATGTACTGCCATGTACCTTGAGGTTGTCCATGTGTATGTAGTTAAAAAAATACAAACATAGCACAAGAGGTATCGGAAACATATATCTTTCAAAAGGTTCACCGGTTAAAAAACTGAACTTGTATAGCACCAGAAAAAAGTATCCGACAATAAATCCCAAAACTATTACAAGCAATTGGTAGGATTTTTCTTTTATTAAACAATAGAGGCATAGAAAACCAAGGATGGTAGTTCCAAGGTAATTCGTTAAGGCGGATACTCCGAATTCCGCAAAATTAAAGTGCTTAATACCCTCCAGGGGGCCGTATTGATTCGTGTTGAGCTCGTTTAACGGATTTTTTTCATAGGGATCCAACAGATAATAATGTATGGCCATGCAACTAATTACATAGAGGTAAAGCGCGATATTCCTCCTGGAGAATGCTTTCTTATAATGCAGATGGTCGAACAACAAAATAAGTGGAAGCAGGAAGGAATTTAAGGGATGGCTGAAGACCAATACCAAAATCAACCCAAAGGTAAAAAAACGGGCGGCGACATTATTTTGCCTCTTAAGTAAACTTAATAAAATAAAGAACAGCGGAGCACTCAAAATTAGCTCTGAAACAGGGTTGAAATAATTCAATTTGGATCCCAGAAGAATAGAAAATAAAATTCCGACCGCTCCCTTTATGTCTTTGAGTACCAAAACAGAGAGGAGAATGCAAGAGAAAAGATAGAACCATTGATTTATGGAAAAAAATAAGATGATTAAGTCCAGTGAAGCTTTGAGTTTTACCAGTAGCAATGGAAAAAGTTCAATGAGGATTGCTATGGGTCGCCTATGTTCAATTGCAAACCCCTTGTCGTTTACTATCTGAAACAAATAATAAGAGGCGTCTCCGTATAGCTTTTCCTTGTAAAAAAACAAATCGACCATCAGAAGCAGGAGTAAGAGTAAGCCACTTGTAAATAATAGCCAATTGTTTTGCAGTTTATCTTTCATACGAATCTTGTTCTTTTAAGGCCTGTTTAAAAATCCAGTAATTCTGAGATTTTCAAAATTAGGAATTACAATCTCTACCCGAGAATTAATTCCCCACCATCTTTTTCCTTCTGTTAACAGATCGATTTCGACAATGTAATACCCGTGTTTTAAAGTGTTTTCAACAGACAATTCCTGGGTATATTCTTTTTCAATGTCAACATCTAATAAAGTTTTTATTCCATTTTGAATAATGACTTTCCCATCCAGATCATAAATGTGATAAGACAAGCGTGTATCCGTTTTATGATCCGGTTCAGAGGCTAATACTTTCCCCGATTTGTTAATGATTTTGACCGGAATATAGATGAATTCCTGATTGGCCGGAACTTTCATAAACGATCGTAATGGTTGAATGAATACATTGGATTTATCGCAATGTGTAAAGCTGGTATCTTTTTGTTCCGTATTGGCATCCACATAACCACTTTGCGGCAATCTAAAGTAGTTGGGATTCTGCCCCCACATAAACCAGGTTACAGCAGACTCAGGTCCTAAAAATATCGGATTTTTGTTAATAAGCGTATCTAGATTTTCATGTTCGTGCAATAAATAAAAAGTGCTGGCGCTATCGGGTGAAGTAAGTGAAGAGGTTAAAAGCGTTTCAAAAGGTAATGGCCAGGTGCTTTGACAAATGGCCCATTGGAAATTGCGTTCGTGAAGAAGAAATTTTTTATTGGGTTTTTCCTTTGCAAAGGCCGCCAGGTGTTTGTAATAATTAATCCGCTCAGAAAACAGGTAATGGGTTTCGTACATTTTTTTAAGATTAATAAACAGGATCACTACAAGGCCGAGTAAAAATACTTTGCGGGACATGAATTCTTTAAATGCGGTTATGAATAATACTGCTACCAGCAAGCCTACAATGACAACGTATGTTTCCAGACACATGGGAGCATCCCCATTAAAATTAGAAACAAGCACAAGAATAACATATCCAGGGATAAACAGTAATCCAAGTAATGCGGCTAGAAACTTTTTCGAAAAGAATAAGTGAAATATGCTTAAAAAATAAAGTATGGTTAAGGGCCATAAAGGATGGAGGAATAATTTCGTAAAATATGGTGTGCTGGGTAGATTTCGTAGTTGTACTAAATGTTTAATAAAAACGGCAAAACCCGGAATCTTTCCGCTTTCGTAAGCCGAATGTGTCAGCAACTTTATTCGTATGAAAAACCAAATGACTGTTACCAGTAATAAGGAAAGGTATACCGCGTAATTGGATTTTTTTGAAAGAAGGAATTCAACGAGTATGATAAAAAGTATTGGAAAGACCGTCAATTGATGAAAATAGGAGCAGAGACAGAGAAGAAAGGCAAAAGTAATCCAAAGAATTACTTTGCCATTCCTGGAGGTTTCCGGGAGTGCCAATCTTTTGATAACGGGCCATACAAGAAAAGCTACGGCTCCCCCTGATAATAATTCGGCTACCGGGAAAAAAAATGTTTCCCGGAAACCCAAGCATAAATAGAGCATTAACCCTAATCCTGCGGATTCGTCTTTGAAGAAAAAAAACAAAAGAAGAAAAATCAAAAAATAAACTCCGATAAAAGAGAGGGAATATAATTTTAAAAAAGTCGGAAGAGAGGCGCCTAATTTTACGGCCAGTAATGGAATCGTCTGCGAAAACACGGACCCCCATCTCCCCAGTTCAAAATCATAAGTACCTTCCTGAATAATGCGGAATGCGAAAAAAGCAGAGTCTGCACAACACATTCTTTCCAGGTAAAAAACGGAAGCCCAATAAAATAATACGGCAAAAAATAACAGTCCAATATAAAATATTGGTTTTTTACCTGGAAACCACAGACTGTCTTTCATAAAAGGCAAACCTCGTTCAGTATACAAACAAACAACTATGATCTACTTCCGAAAAATCCATACTTTAGGATACACCAGATCGCCCTGAATCCGTCCTTCCATCCGATTTTCTTTCCTTCCTCGTATGTGCGTCCATAATACGAAATTCCAACTTCGTATATGCGGACTTTTGATACCTGGGCGATTTTGGCTGTTACCTCAGGTTCAAAACCGAAGCGTTTTTCTTCAAGCTTTAAACCTTTCAGCATGTCGGCCTTGAAAAGCTTATAGCAGGTTTCCATGTCTGTAAGATTCAGATTGGTAAACACATTCGATAACGTCGTCAGGAATTTGTTGCCGATGGTATGCCAGAAAAACAACACGCGATGAGGTTTCCCGCCCATAAAGCGGGAACCAAATACCACATCTGCGAAGCCATCCGTTATCGGTTTTAGCAAGATCGTATATTCATTCGGATCGTATTCCAGGTCGGCATCCTGAACAATGATATAATCTCCTGTTGCGAGCTCAATGCCTTTGTGGATGGCAGCCCCTTTGCCCTGGTTAAAAGTCTGGTTAAACAACCGTATATCATTAAGGGGATGCTCTGCGATGTATTTTTCAATGACTTCCTTGGTCGCGTCTTTGGAGCAATCATTTACAATAATGATTTCTTTCTGAAGATCATTATTCAGTTGAACGGCTAAAATTTTGTCAAGAATAAGATGGATGGTGGGAGCTTCGTTATAAGCGGGAATAAGAATAGAAAGCTTTTGCGGCATACGTTCACTTTCTTTTTTGTTGCTTCACAAATTGATCAAAAGCCTCTAAGATAGCATTTTTTGTTTTCTGCCAATTTGACTCTGTCAGTATTAAAGGTTCGGGCGTTTCGTCGGCTGCGTCAATATTGCTCAACGCATCGGCTACAAAACGGATATCCAGATCAGGATATTTTATTTTATAGAAATCTAACATTTCTTTCAAAGAAAATTTTTGAATCAAGGCGGCGAGGTCATAAAAATCCTTTTTTTCCTGACGTTCTTTAATTGCTTCTAATTTCATGGCTGCAATATCTTCTAAAGCGGCCATCCTGACCCCTTCTTCTTCAATGGGGAGTTTTATGAATGGAATATTCCACCCGTATAATTCAACCTTTATTCCTTGTATGGTATATCGTAAGCCCCAACGACTTTCCTTTTCCGGCAGCAGGCCCAAAAAAGTGCTCATAAGCTCATCTTTAATGATCGGCTTATTTAATTCGGAAGATGTAAACAAATCGATGTCAACGGATCTGCGGTGTCCTAACTGAAGAGCAAGCGCAGTTCCTCCGGCCAGGCGAAAGTCAACGAGTGATTGTTGCTTCATCAACTTTTTCAAAATAGTTATAAGCTCTTCTGTGACTGTATCTTTTCGTAGCATTTGAATAGCTTAGGATCTATTTTGAACATCTTCGCTGCAAGAAGAACCGCGCTTCTTTTCAAATACGCAGCTGTTACCAGGGAATCAACAACAATTGCGTCACCATAATAATTCCAGACAGCTAAGATGTCGTTCCATGTTCCATCATTAAAAACCCTTCCGATAATTGCTTTCTTTTGTTTATCAAAATCCAGCAATTTCATGTCCGTATCCCAAAATGCTTTATTACTCAATTGTGGAATCACTTTGTCAGAATCTTTGCTCATTTATTTTAATCCATCTTCATTTCCGGAATCTCCCCCTCCACCACCAATTTCCCGAGCGTTGCGTTCTTAATCTGTTCAACACTCACTCCCGGAGCCCGCTCAATCAGCTTGAACCCCGCCGGAGTTACATCAATTACCGCCAGCTCTGTAACAATCTTTTTTACACAACGTACACCCGTTAAAGGTAAAGTACACTTGGGCAGCAATTTGGATTCCCCTGCTTTGTTTACATGCTGCATCGCTACAATGATGTTTTCTGCGGAAGCCACCAAGTCCATCGCTCCGCCCATACCCTTCACCATTTTGCCCGGAATTTTCCAGTTGGCAATATCTCCCTGTTCACTTACTTCCATTCCTCCCAGCACGGTCAGGTTTACATGCTGACCGCGTATCATCGCGAAACTTGTTGCTGAATCAAAGATAGCCGCTCCCGGCAATAAAGTAACTGTTTGTTTTCCTGCGTTGATAAGATCCGCGCTTTCTTCCCCCTCGAAGGGGAAGGGCCCCATTCCGAGTATGCCATTTTCCGATTGAAAGATCACGTTCAATCCCTTGGGAACATAATTGGCAACGAGGGTAGGAATACCGATTCCAAGGTTCACATAATAACCGTCTTTTAACTCCTGGGCTATTCGTTTGGCGATACCGTCTTTATCGAGCATATTAGGTTTTTAATAGGTACAAAAATAAGAGGATTAGTTACTCGCTATTGGCTATTCGCTAACTTAATACACACATTCTTAGGCTCCATAAAAAAGCGAAGGGCTTCAAAACCACCTTCCCGCCCAACGCCCGATTTTTTCATACCGCCAAAAGGCGTTCGCAGATCCCGCAGCAGCCAGCAATTGATCCAGATGATACCCGATTGCAAACGCTGGGCCACCCGGTGAGCACGGGTTAAATTCTGCGTCCAGATAATTCCCGCAAGGCCATACTGCGTGCTGTTCGCATACATCAGGGCTTCCTCTTCGGTGTCAAAAGGAGTAAGCGTTACAACCGGACCGAAAATTTCTTCCTGGTTTGTGCGACAGGTATACGACAAACCTTCGATCACGGTCGGCTCGATGAACCAGCCTTCCGCACATTCTCCCGGAACCTTTACTTCCTGGCCCCCGCATAAAATAGTTCCCCCTTCTTCTTTTGCCAGGGCGATATAAGAAAGTATTTTTTCTTTATGTTGTTTCGATGCAATGGCTCCGTGCCGGGTTTTGTCATCAGCCGGATTTCCTGCTTTCAGTTCTTTCGTTTTTTCTACAAAGGCTTTCTTGAACTGCTCATACAAAGGGCGTTCAATAAAAATTCGGGAACCACAAAGGCAAATTTCTCCCTGGTTAGAGAAGGAAGAGTGCAGCGTAGTTTTCAGCATTTGCTCAAAGTCACAATCCGCAAAAATGATGTTCGGATTTTTACCGCCCAGTTCCAAAGAGAGCTTTTTGAACATAGGAGCCGCTACCCTTGCAATTTCGGCACCTGTTTTGGTGCCTCCTGTAAAGGAGATAACCGGAATACCCGGGTGTGCCGTTATAGCGGCACCCACCTTATGTCCGTATCCATGTACAATGTTTAAAACACCTTTGGGTAAACCTGCCTCGATGCACAATTCGCTCAGCAAATACGCTGTCATAGGCGTTATCTCCGAAGGCTTGGCAACTACCGTGCATCCGGCAGCAAGTGCAGGAGCAATCTTCCAGGTGAATAAATACAAAGGCAAATTCCAGGGAGAGATACAGCCTGCAATACCGCTTGGCTCGTTCAAGGTATAATTCACAGCGGTATTCTCCATGATATTTGCTTCTTCCGACAAATGCAAAATGCCCGTAGCGTAAAACCGGAAATTGGCTGCAGCCCTGGGAATATCCACTGTACGTGCCAGCTGTATTGGTTTCCCATTGTCGGCGCTTTCGGCACGTGACAACTTTTCATGATTTTTATCAATCAGGTCAGCAATCCGCATCAAAAGCTTACTGCGCTCTTCCTTAGGGCTCAACGACCAGGCCGGAAAGGCAGCAGCAGCAGCTTCATAGGCCAGCTGAACATCCTTTTCATCCGAATCCGGAATGAGTGAATATACCTTACCCGTTGCGGGATTATAATTATCGATGTATTGCGTACCCAAGGGTGCAATTAATTCACCGTTGATATAATTCTTTAAGTGCTGCATAAGTTCTAAAATTAATAAAAAACATGTTAAAAAAGGTTAAGTATGTAAAGTGAAGGCCCGCTTGGATTAAATTTGAAAGGCTAAGACATGAACAAACGCAACATACAACTCGTTACCCTGCTCATCAGCGTCGCCCTGCTGGGATTGATCCTCACCCAGCTGTATTGGGCCAAAAATGCGATTACGTTGAAGGAACAGCTCTTTGACCAAAACGTTAACGACGCACTGAACACCGTTGTGTATAAATTTGAAAAGACCTCTACCGCAGCCAGGATCACTCACCGGCTGAATTTCCGCAAACAAGGGATGCGCTGGCTGATGGAGAGCGACTCCCTGAAAAGCTCGGCCAAAATGAATGTCGACAGTACCTCTGATCTTAAGAAGATCAAGGTCAATAACAAGCAAGTCCAGGTAAAGATGTACGAAGAATACCTCAGCGATTCCAACGGAGTTGTCGTGAAAAAAACGAGGGAAAGGCACTTTGCAGATGATTCGCTCAAGGACAAATCCTTTAATATTGGGGATCTGTGGACGGATGATTCCCTGAATGTAAAGAAAGTAGACACTACTGACGAGCGTTACCGTTGGATGACCCACCGCTCGGATATGGTGAATGATATTTTTGACGAGCTGATCAGCATCAATGTCTATAACGATTATAAACAGAAAATGGATACCCTTTTGCTGGATTCCCTGATCCGGGATGCCCTCCGCGACCAGGGAATTGATGCCAGTTACCAATATGCAGTATTGAACAACGAGCTCCTTAAAAATCCTCCGGACAAACAAAAAATGATCGTGGATTCAAAATTCAGGGTCAACCTTACGCCGGATAATGTATTCATCCAGCCTCAGTTTCTGGCCCTTTATTTTCCCAATCAAAAAAACTATATCTTCCGTAAGCTCTGGTTAATGTTAAGCGGTTCGGCCTTTCTGATCCTCAGCCTGATCTTCTCCTTTTATTATGCTATTTCGGTTATTCTCCGTCAGAAAAAACTATCAGAAATCAAAAACGATTTTATCAGTAACATGACCCACGAATTTAAAACTCCCATTTCCACTATTTCTCTGGCCTGCGAGGTATTAAACGACACCACCGTTACAAAAACACCCGAACGTGTCCACAATTATGTGAAAATGATCGGAGAAGAAAACAAACGCCTGGGAGTTCTGGTGGAAAACATTCTACAGACAGCTATCCTGGATAAGGGAGAATTTAAGCTGAAACTCCAGGAAGTGGATATGCAGCAATTAATTCTGCAATCCATCAGCAATATCCAGTTGCAGGTGGATAACAAGGAGGGCCAGCTATTCACACACCTGAAGGCCGTCAAGAATACCATTCAGGGCGATAAGGTCCACCTCACGAACATCATTTTTAACCTCATCGACAACGCACTGAAATACACCGATCAGAAACCCCAGATAGAATTGTTTACCCGGGACGTGGAGAATGGAATGGAGATCCGGGTGAAAGACAATGGCATCGGGATCAGCAAAGAAAATCAGAAAAAAATCTTTGAGACCCTTTACCGCGTACCTACCGGGAACCTGCACAATGTAAAAGGTTTTGGGCTGGGCTTAAGCTATGTAAAAGCCATCATTGAAAAACACAAAGGCAGCATAAAAGTTGAAAGCGAACCAGGAAAAGGAAGCACCTTTATCCTGTTCTTACCTTATCAGGCAGAAATGAATACTTAAAACAAATCTCATGGATACTCCGGAAAAAATTAAAATTTTACTGGCTGAAGACGATAATAACCTCGGCAATCTTTTGAAAGAATACCTGGAGGCTAAGAACTATGTTGCCGTCTGGGCAAAAAACGGCAAAGAAGGCTTTGAACTGTTCAAAAAAAATACTTACGACCTGTGCCTGCTCGATGTCATGATGCCCCTGAAAGATGGCTTCACCCTGGCCAAAGAAATCCGTGCTCAAAACAAAACCATACCCATTGTTTTTCTCACTGCCAAATCCATGAAAGAAGACGCGATCGAAGGTTTTACGGTGGGAGCCGATGATTATATCACCAAGCCATTCAGTATGGAAGAATTGCTGCTTCGCCTGAATGCTATCTTAAGACGGACCAAAAATCAGTCCAGCGCAGGCGATACTATTAAAATTTTCGAAATAGGCAGTTATCAGTTTGACAGTGAAAATCAGGTCCTGAAAATGGGGAAAAAAGAACAAAGCCTTACTACCAAAGAAGCCGATCTATTGCGCCTGCTCTGTTTGCATAAAAACGATATACTCGACCGAAATTTCGCTTTAAATTCTATCTGGAAAGATGACAACTACTTCAACAGCCGCAGCATGGATGTATTCGTTACACGCCTGCGCAAATACCTGAAGGAAGACCCTAAAGTCGAGATAATCAACGTGCACGGAAAAGGGTTTAAATTGCTTATTAATAAATAAGCAGGCTACAGGTAGTTGTAAAGTTTAAAAGTTATAAAGTAAGATTATAAACATTGAGTTCTGCCTCCATCCACGGGGACATTTATTCCGGTAATGTACGCGGCGGCGGGAGAAGCCAGGAAAGCTACGGCATTTGCTATTTCGGAGGCCTCTGCAAAACGGGCCGCGGGAATTTCTTCCAGCATTTCTTGCTTGAGCAGATCAATCGCCTGACCTGTCTTCTGAGATTTTGCTTCCAGCAAAGAACTCAGGCGCTGTGTCAGTGTCGCACCCGGTAAAACATTGTTAACCGTAATCCCAAAAGGAGCCAGCTCCACCGAGAGCGTTTTAGACCAGTTTGCTACCGCGGCGCGTACCGTGTTTGAAACCCCTAAGCCTTTAATCGGCTGTTTCACGGAAGTTGATATAATGTTAACGATCCTTCCGTATTTGGCCTGCTTCATTCCCTCCGCAACTGTCTGAACCAGCAGATGATTACAGAGCAGATGATTCGAAAAAGCCTGTACGAACTCTTCCGCTTTAGCATTCAAAGCCGGCCCACCCGCCGGTCCACCTGTATTATTAATTAAAATGTGAATCGTCTTTCGTTCTTTTACCAACTGCTCTGCCCTTGCTTTCAATTCATCAGGTTTGGTAAAATCCGTGCAGAGATAGCCGTGCAATTGCTGTTGCGTGTTGTCCAATTCCGCCTGCGTCTTTTTTAACTGCTCTTCATTCCGGGCCAGTAAGATCACATTTGCTCCCATGCGGGCCAGTTCAAGGGCCGTCGCCCTTCCGATACCCTGTGTGCTCCCGCAAACAAGCGCATTTTTACCTCGAAGATTAAAATCCATCTGAATATTTTTTACAAAGATAAGCCAAATAACACTTTCAACTTTGCGTAGCCGTTTTTGCTCAAAGGTATTTTTGTACCACTTTTAAGCAAGGCCACGTGGCTGTCCTTTCCCATCAGTTCGATGCGTGTGATCTGTGCCAGCTGCACAATATAGGAGCGGTGTACACGGAGAAATTGGGCAGGATTTAAAGACTGTTCAAAATAATGCATGGTTTTCTTTTTCAGAAAACAATCTTCTGCAATGTTCACTTTCACATAATCATCGTACGCTTCGATATAATGGATATCCTGCACGGGCAAGATCCGGATCGTATTCCCGGATTTCACTACCACCCGGTGTTGCTCCTCCCTTCCGGGAAGAGTAGCGGCAATCAATTCCTGTGTTTTGTTTTGTCCGGCAGGCAAACTGCCTTGATCTATCCATTTATTCACAGCCTTGTCGAAACGCTCCTTACTAAAAGGTTTTAGTAAATAATCAAAGGCATGAACTTCAAAAGCCTTCACTGCATATTCGTCAAAAGCTGTCGTAAAAATTATACCCGGTAAAGGTTCCTCCAGCAGTTCCAGCATTTCAAAACCATTGATTTTGGGCATTTGTATATCCAGGAAAACCAGGTCCGGCTGATGCTCTGCAATCGCTTTGATCCCCTCAAAACCATTTCCGCATTCCTGCATTATCCGGATATTTTTAAAAGAAGAAAGATAATCCTTCACAAGCGAAATAGCCAGTGGCTCATCGTCAATAATAACAGCTTTGATCATAGGTGCTGAGGTATTTTAACAATCACACTAAAAACAGTTCCATTCACCCGCGTTTGTAAAAGATCATTCCGGGAAAACAAAAGGTATAACCTGCGTTGTACCGAACTCAGACCGAAGCCCGTTCCTTGCTTAGGCCTGGCTGTATCCGGATCAAAAGGATTTTCAATAAGGACCAGCAATTGCCGGTTTTCTGTTTTTGCAGAGAGCCGGATGGTCACTTCATCCGTTGTATCGTACAGTCCGAATTTAATGGCATTTTCCAGCAGAGGTTGGAGCAGAAGTGGAGGTAAGTGCAAGGCCAGGCAGGTCTCATCATATTCAATAACCGTGTGCAGGCGCTGTCCAAATCTCACTTTTTCAATATTCAGGTACAGCTCAAGCTGTTTGAGCTCAGAAGCAAGGTCCACAAATTGTTGATCATCCTTTTTAACAGTTCCTCTTAAAAAATCCGAGAGCTGATGGATCATCTTCCGGGCCTGTTCTGGCTGGCTGGTGAGCAATGCACTGATCGAGTTCAAGGTGTTAAATAGAAAATGAGGCTGCAATTGCTGGCGCAGCATCGCCAGTTCCGCATCCTTTCCCAGTTTCTCCAGGTCCAATTTCCGTTTATTTTCTTCCTCCTGTATCCGTATATAATAGAGCAACCTGTCCAGCAGAATAAAAGCGCCGATGATAATAAAGCCGATCACAAAACGCAGCGGTATGGTCTGTTGAAAAAATAATAGGTAGCCCGTTTCAGCAGCGTAAAAATGAATGACACTAAAATTCATTACGATCAGTGATACTGCGGCCAAACCTGCCGACCAAAGCAGTGGCAGGTACCAGACTTTGCGTTGGGTATGGTAGTAGCGAAGAATGAATGTACTATCGAAACAAGCCAATGCCAGTAACAGATTGCTCAACAGACTATCGGCCCAGGCCAGTCTGGATTCTATACCATATTGAAGCAACAGGTAAGTCTGTGCAAATGGCCAGAGCAGGAACCAGGCGGCAAATACGATCCAGTATTTTTTGTAGGTGAACAGTTGTTTAAGGGGCAATGGTCCGGAGTTTCAAAGATACCAAGCTGGATTCAATGTCCTGATTCTTTTGCCGTATAAAATCCAGGTAGTTTCCGGCATGGTCCGCTTCCACAATTTTAGAAGATAACTCGGTACCATCCTCCAATCCATTTATTTTTGTTAATTCAACAATCCCGATAAACTTCCACACAACGTTTTCTCCTAAACTATTCGGAAAGCAATCTTCTCCGGACCGGCCGATCAGGTGAGCTTTCTCGAAGGCGGCTTTTTCGTCCCTGGCAGAGATGAGTTTCAATTGTTCGTCAAACTGAGGGCCGTGATCACCGTCCCCGCTGATGATCCGGAAAACAATACGTGCTACAAACCACTGCATAACTGCAAAATTTTATAATTAATAACTACTGATATCGATTCCTCCGAAAACAGAAGAACCCTTGAGAATTAATACCTTGCCGGGCTCCGTAATATTGTCTTGCGGACGACGGTCTTCGATACCACCCATAAAGGTGACCGTTTCATCCGGATGTACCTGCCAATGGGGGGGTATAATAAGTTTAATCGCCCCAAAGACCTGGTTCAGTTCCAGCGTTACTTTACCCGTAATATCGGCCTGGCTGAGGTTAATTTCCACCCCACCGAACACGCAGGTTACTTCCCCCCCCTTAAAATCCTTGGAAATAATATTTTTTTTGGTGCTCCCAAACACAACGACCGCATCCAGCCGCTCCTCCGTTGAACCCTGATTTCCGGAATAATTATCCTGTTGTTGCCATTCAACAGGGTGATGAAATCCCTGATGCCGCTGATGAAACCGATGGTGTTTATGCCTCCACTTGTTATGCCATCCATGGTAATTAAACCTGCGTTTGGGCCGGAAGATCATAAAAAGTCCGATGATGACGATAACAATCGGCCAGATAAATGGCCGTATACTGAAACCCGGAATAAAATCATCCGCCAGGAACAATAAGCCGATCAGAATGGGAATAAGCCATCCGAAGCCCCGGAACAAATGACGGGCACCCACATAAATGCCGATCGCAATCAACAACATTTTCCAGGTCAATATCCAGCCCGGAATAAAATAGCCCATTTTTTCCAGGAATAAAACCGCTCCGATGCCGACTAAAACAATACCACCTAATATCCTTCCTGCAGGAGGATGACGGTAATTGTGCCAATCCTGCCAGTCCTCCATTATTTTTTTCTGATCGTTCGTTTCCATGTGCGTTAATTTTGATACAAAGCTATCGCTGCATCTTTATACAAGCAATGGCAATTAGGTAAATGCAGGCCTTTAGTCGGTGAATGAAGGAAGTAGTTTTGTTATTATAAAGGATTGGCCGAGCTATTTATCTCAGCAGCGTCAGATTGCCCTTTTGGTTCACCTGCTGCCCGTTGGATAAGGTAGCCGTTAAATAGTACACGAAAACTGCCGGGTCCATCATTTTATTTCTGAAAACCCCGGTCCAGCCATTTTCCAGGGCAGATGTCTCAAATACGAGCTCTCCCCAGCGGTCATAGATCATCAAATGCAGTTGTGTAATGCAATCCGGGCCACGCAGGTAAAGCACATCATTCTGACCATCTCCATTGGGAGAAAATGCAGTCGGCATAAATAGTTGGGTGGCTTCGCAATTGGTAACAGTTATCAATACACTATCCATAGCCGAACAATTATTCACATCCGTTACGATGACATGGTAATTCGTCGTTTGGTTGGGATCCGCAATGGGATTATAGATGGTGGCGCTGTTCAAGGACGCAGCAGGAGTCCACAAATAGTGCAGCCCACCGCTCGCTGTTAATTGAACTTTTTGTCCGGGAATAATCGTTTGAGCTGTTCCTGCTTCAGCGAGAGGAAGGGGTAAAAGTAAAACACTTGCTGTATCAGCAGCCGTACACCCATTTTTATCAGTAACCGTAACAATATACGTTCCGGTATCCAGACCGGAAATAACCGGTCCTGTTTTTCCATTATTCCAATTATAGACATCACCCGTCCCGCTCGCACTCGCTGTTATTATTCCATTCTTGTTCCCCTGACAGGTATTGGTAATGTTATCGGTAATCACCGGATTGGGTTCACTGATAACGGTAACACTGGAAGAGGCCGTACAGCCCGTAAGATCAGTGGCTAAAACCGTATACGTTCCCACGGTAGTTACCGTGGCAGGATTAGCGGCTTTGACTAAAGATCCGCCGTTCCATATGAGGGTATTGCCTGGACTGCTGGTGCCCGTCAGCATTACGCTGGAAACGTTGCAGTTTAAACTGCCGCTGCTATCCGCACTTATTGTTGGAGGAGTAGCAATAGTCACCGTCACTGTAGCTGTTAAAGAACTGCAATTGATACTGGAGGTACCCGTCACCGTATAAGTCATCGTGGATGCCGGGCGGGCAGTTACAACAGAATCCGTAGTAGAACTTAAACCGGAAGCAGGAGCCCAGGAATAACTATTTGCCCCGCTTGCCTTCAGCTGCACGGAATCTCCTGAACAAATGCTGGTATCGCGGCTTGCGCTGAAATTCCATACCGCAGAACAAGAAATATTAAACTTAGCCAATATGAGAATTTCGTTTATGCCGGTTGTCGGAGTCGTCTGGTAATAAGCCCCTGGATAAGACTGAAGAGGGTATTTACTTCCGCCCTGGGCATCGCCTGTAACAAACACACTTGTTCCGTCGCTGGTGATATAACTCCCGTCGTTTTCCGTATCGTTTCCATAATAGGTGGCCCACTGTACACTACCCGAAGTACTAAACTGCAAAATAAACAAGTTACCGGCGGGAGAATTTTGATAAAATCCATTGGTGCAAACTGGGTTCGTCGTCGGAAAGTCAGTTGCATTGGTTGAGCCGCTCACCCATACATTCTTACCATCACTTTGGATGGAATAACCCGTTTGTACACTCCCGGTTCCACCATAATACGTGGCCCAGACGCAGGCACTCGTAGTACAACTGAACTGCAATATGAAAAGATCCTGAACTCCTGCCAGCGCAGCCTGATAATAAGCTGCCCCGGAGCGCTGGGTTGGAAAGGTGGAGGAATAGGTGTTTCCGGTCACCCATACATTTGTACCATCACTGCTGATAGAATTTCCCACGTCACTCGACTTCCCTCCGTAATACGTTGCCCATATCCGCGAACAGTTACTGCAATTGAACTCCAAAATAAAAACTTCGCCGCCTCCGCCCGCCAGCGCAGCTTGATAATACCCCAGGCCGGAAGGGGAACGCTGGGTGGAAAAATTATTTGAATTGGTGGCTCCGGTCACCCATACATTTGTGCCGTCACTGCTGATACCATTCCCGACATCGCCTCCCGATCCTCCATAATAGGTTGCCCATTCCAGGGCGCTGCTGCCGCAGGAGAATTTCAAAATAAAAACGTCTTTGTTTCCTGCGGCTCCTCCCAGCGCTCCCTGTTTATAGGAACCACCAGGTGTCAGCAAGGGAAAATCAGTTGACTGCGTATAGCCCGTTACCCATACATTCTTACCATCACTGCTAATGGAATTGCCAAAATCACCATTGCTTCCTCCATAATAGGTTGCCCATATCCGGGCATTAGTGCTACAGCTGAATTGCAAAACAAAAAGATCATTGTCCCCTTGAAAGATTGCTTGATTATAAGCACCTACAAGTGCCTTGGTGGGAAAATCGGAGGAATAGGTATTTCCGGTCACCCATACGCTGGTTCCATCGCTATTGATGGAAGTTCCTGCAGCCCCTCCCCCTCCGGCACCATGACCGCTTCCTCCGTAATAGGTAGACCAGATCAGTTGTCCGCAAGAACTAAACTGAAGGATGATCATTGAAGCAGTTCCTGTAGCCGTTGCTTCAAAATAAGCTGTCCCTGGATGTGGGTTAATGGTCGGAAAACTCTTATAATTTGACCGTCCGGTCACCCATACAGATGCTCCATCCGTGTGCATACCCTGAATCTCCTGGTAAAATCCTGCCGGACCGCCTCCGAGATAATACGTGGCCCAGGTAAGAGAAGGATCGATAACAAGTATTTCGTTTGTATTATATGCACCTACGGTGAATCCCAATTCATTATTTTTTAAAGCGTAATGCGTAGGTATGACATGCGCTCTATCTTGTCCATAACTCACCGGGGCACCCTCCATCAGATCACCCTCCGGGGTGCTTATTTTTACGGAACCATCTTTTTGTAAAAGAGGTTTGTCAGTCCATTTATACCTAAGCCGGATCAGGGAAGGATCAGCTCCGGGATGCACAATAAAATCGTATTTAAGTCCAGATGCATTTCTCTTTTGACTTTCCAACTTTCCAACTTTTAAACTGTAAAGCACCCAATCAATTCCAGGGTACACATTTCTGATGGTGATCTTTTCATAGCTGTGCACATCCCTCACGCCTTCCGGACAATGGGCCAGATAAAAATCTGTACGATCCTCACTTTCGTATTCTTTAACAGTGTTCTCCTTCTTTATCGTCGCCCCCACCAGTTCCATGTCCGCCCGGCAGTATTGAATGCTGATCCCCTGCATTTCATTATGCCAGGCTTGTGCCGGCGGTTCAGAGGAATTATCCAGGCCTGGTGCAACAGATCTCTCCGCTTTGGCAAACACATAACTTAATCCCCAGGATGTAACGTACAGATCCATTCCGGCGCCACCTGCCCTGAACAACAGGTCGTTCACAGGCTGTCCCTGGAGATCGCTCATTTGGCCCTTGTTCTCCGTAAAACGAAGCGTCCCGCTTTTTTGCATCCAGCTCTCTACTTTTGACTTTAGCGCAGGATCTTCCGCAAAAACCTGCAGAAAAGAAGAGATAAGTAGAAAAGAAACAAAAAGACAGGTTCTGAACGTAATTTTTTCCAACGGCGTGAACGTATTTACAGTACACCACTAACATAAGAAATAAACGGAACAATTCAAAAGCAGCCGACTTTGTTTTCTTTACCTTCGCAGTATGACCGATGCCCAGTTAGAGCAGGAATGGAAAAGCATACTGCAAACCTTGAATCCTCAATTCGGAGATTTAGATATACAGGGAATCCTTTTCCTGATCGGCATTCAGGAATTAGGCAAGGGTTATCAGAAATTCAAGAAAGACGAAAAACTGGAGGTGATGCACATCGCCATCTGTACTATTCTGGAGCCCTATGGGCACTATGAGTTTATAGGGCGGGACGAAGAAGGCTGGCCTCATTGGAAGGCAAATGAAAAGTTGCCGCCCTTGAAACCCCTGCAGCAGGAATTACTCATGAAGGAAGCCGCCATAGAATATTTTAAAAACAGGGTTTGAAGAAAGCCTCTGAGAGATAATCTCGTTATCTAAAGGTAAAAGTCTGAGAAACCGTTGAGCCCTGAACCAATTTAATAATCCCCAGTGTATCCCGTTTCCCCTTATAAGTTACATCCACATCGTAAATAGCCGGCTCCTTGAATATAAACGTGGTCGTTCCCGTACCATCTGTATTCTGAGTTGTCACGGTAGTCGTCTGGGGTCCGGCAGATACCGTATTGTATTGAAGCGAAACAGCCGCATTCGCACAAGGTCTGCTCAAGGTATCCAGAATGGTAATAACCGCCTTGCAATCCATGTTTTTTTGGCAAGAGGGTAAGGAATAAAGGAAACTTAACAGCAACCCGCTCAAAATCAGCGTGCTCAATAACCCCACCTTTTTAATTTTTTTACCCAACATAATTCCCAATACAGTTTCTTATACCTTTGTAACTAACAAACCTACATGATTTTGAGTATAATTCAAACAAAAAAGCTGATTACTATGTTCGGAAAAGTATTTTTAGGGATAGCCCTGACCTTTGTGTCCTTTGTGCACGCTGGTTTTGCTGCGAATGACGGAAAACCCAAAGAAACACAGGTGACCATTGTAACCACAGAAGGAATTATAAGAGTTAAATTATACAATGAAACACCCCAGCACCGGGATAACTTCATTCAGCTTGTCAATAGCCATTATTACGATAGTACTCTTTTTCACCGGGTCATCCATGAATTTATGATACAGGGCGGAGATCCCGACTCAAAAGCGGCTAAACCCGGAGATCAGTTGGGAAATGGCGGGCCAGGTTATACCATCCCGGCAGAATTCATGCCCGATAAACTCTACCACAAAAAAGGAGCCTTAGCTGCTGCCCGAAATGGAGACGATGTGAATCCAGGCAAAGCATCTTCCGGAAGCCAATTCTACATTGTACAGGGAAAAGTTTTTACCGATGCGGAACTGACAACCATGGAACAACGCATGCAGCTGCAAAAAAAACAAGAGGCATTTTTCATCCTTCTTAACAAACCTGAAAATACCCAGCTCAAACTCAAATTTTTCAGCTTCCGTCAGCAACAGCAAACGGATAGCCTGATGGCCATTGCTCAATCTTTGGATCCCCAGGTGCAGGCAGAAGTCGCAAAAAATCCGGTCTTCAAATTCAGTCCCGAACAACGTACTACCTATTCTACCGTTGGAGGGGTGCCACACCTGGACGGAAACTATACCGTATTCGGAGAAGTAACAGAGGGCCTTGACATTGTAGACAAAATAGCAGCAACAAAAACGCTAACGGGGGATCGTCCGGAAAAGGACATACGCGTTCTGAAGATGATCCTTGAAAAATAAAGAACGGTGCAAGAAAAAATACAGGAAATATTATCGGAGATAGAACAATTCCAGGCCTCAACTAAAGAGGCACTGGAAAACTTCCGAATAAAACTACTCAGTAAAAAGGGCGACATCAGTATATTATTTGATAATTTCAAAAACGTATCACCCGAGCAAAAACGGGAAGTCGGGCAAAAACTCAACGAACTAAAAAACAGGGCTCAGGAAAAAATAAACGCTCAGAAAGAAAAGTTTGAACAGGCAGAAGATCCGGGCATTGCAGCAATAGACCTGAGTCTGCCCGGAGAATCCATAACTCTGGGCAGTCGTCATCCCATCTCCCTGGTACGGAAACAGATTATTGAAATTTTTTCGCGTATAGGTTTTATCCTGGCCGAAGGTCCTGAAATAGAAGATGACTGGCATAATTTCACAGCACTTAACTTTCCCGAAAACCATCCCGCACGGGATATGCAGGATACCTTTTTTATCAGCGATGGTCTTGCACTTCGCACACATACCTCTTCGGTGCAGATTCGGATGATGGAAAGCAGCAAACCACCCATGCGTATGCTGGCACCTGGACGCGTGTACCGCAACGAAGCGATATCCGCCCGGGCACATTGTTTTTTTCACCAGGTAGAAGGCTTTTACATCGATACTAATGTATCCTTCGCGGATCTTAAACAAACACTCTTATACTTCTCAAAGGAAATGTTCGGGGAAGAAACAAAAATACGATTGCGCCCATCTTATTTTCCATTCACGGAACCAAGCGCCGAAATGGACATCTCCTGCAATATTTGTGGAGGAAAAGGTTGTAATGTCTGCAAACAAACCGGCTGGGTGGAAATCTTAGGTTGCGGTATGATTGATCCCTCCGTACTTGATAATTGTAAAATAGACAGCAAAAAATACAGAGGATTCGCCTTCGGAATGGGTGTCGAGCGTATCACGATGTTAAAATATCAACTAAAAGATCTGAGGCTTTTTTCTGAAAACGATGTGCGGTTTCTAAATCAGTTCAAATCCGTTTAACATTATTGTCTTGAGTTTATCGTTGTCTTAAACCCTAAGCGGCAGGTTGTTTCAATACCCCCAATTCCTTTCCCACTTTTTCAAACGCAGCAATCGCTTTATCCAGGTGAGCCTTTTCATGGGCAGCCGAAAGCTGCACCCGGATGCGGGCCTGACCTTTAGGTACTACAGGGTAGAAGAACCCAATCACATATATTCCTTCCAGCAATAATTTATCCGCAAATTGCTGGGCCAGTTTCGCATCGTATAACATAACCGGTACAATCGCCGAATCCCCCTCTTTGAACTCAAGGCCAATCCTTTTCATCCCCTGTTTGAAGTAATTAATATTCCATTCCAATTTATCACGTAAAGCAGTGGTCTGGCTCAGCATATCAAAAACAGCAATCGAAGCCCCGACAATATGCGGAGCCAGCGAATTACTAAAAAGATAAGGACGGGAGCGTTGGCGTAATAGTTCAATAATCTCCTTGTGCCCGGTCGTAAAGCCTCCCATGGCACCGCCCAAAGCTTTACCAAGCGTACCGGTGATCAGGTCAACTCTTCCCAGTACATTTTTCAACTCCACCGTTCCCCGACCCGTCTTTCCGATAAAACCCGTCGCATGACTTTCATCCACCATTACCAGTGCTTTGTATTTATCCGCCAGGTCACAAATTTTATCCAGGGGGGCCACAAATCCATCCATCGAAAAAACTCCATCCGTCACAATCAAACGAAAGCGCTGGTGCTGCGCTTTTTTCAGCTGTTCTTCCAGGTCGGCCATATCCGAATTCTTGTACCGGTAGCGCTGAGCTTTGCACAAACGTACTCCATCAATAATCGAAGCATGGTTCAGTTCGTCCGAAATAATCGCATCTTCTTCTCCCAGCAAAGGCTCAAACACTCCGCCGTTTGCATCGAAGCAGGCAGCGTACAAAATGGTATCTTCCGTCTTTAAAAATGTGGCAATTTTACGTTCAAGTTCTTTGTGAATATCCTGCGTACCGCAGATAAAACGCACACTCGACATGCCATAACCCCTAGTGTCCAGGGTCTTATGAGCTGCCTCAATTACTTTAGGATGAGAGGATAATCCCAGGTAATTATTCGCACAAAAAATAATAACTTCCTGGCCCTTGACTTTTACGATCGCACCCTGTTCTGTCTCCAGGACACGTTCACGTTTGAACAAACCATTCTCCTGTATGGTTTGCAGTTCTTTTTCGATATGATTCCTGAAATCTCCGTACATAGGGCATTCTATGGGAAAATGCCTCTTTCAATATACGCCTTCTCCAGACGAGTCAATGCCACAATGTAAGCGGCCGTGCGCAGGTCGGTTTTATGTGCTTTGGCCGTTTTGCTCACATTCGCATAGGCCTCGATCACCTTCTTTTTTATTTTTTCAATCACTTCTTCCATTTCCCAGTACTCACTCCGTTTATTCTGCAGCCATTCAAAATAGCTGCCAATAACTCCGGCAGAATTACACAATACATCCGGAATCAAACCAATACCCCTTTCCTGGAGAATTAAATCAGCTTCCGGAGTAGTCGGGCCGTTTGCACCTTCCGCCACCAATTTTACATTCAACAATGGGGCCGTTTCAAGCGTAATCTGATTACTCAGCGCGGCAGGAATAAATACATCCGCCTTCAGGCTTAAAAATTCCTTATGACTAATGGCAACTACATTGGGATAATGACTGATCTTTCCATGATTGTTTTTAGCAAACGTAATCAGCTCCTCGGGATCAATCCCTTTTTCACTGTAGATAATACCACTTACATCCTCCACAGCTAATAGTTTCGCCCCTTTTTGCTTCATAAAATAAGCCGACCAGGAACCCACATTTCCAAACCCCTGAACGATATAGGTAGCTTTTGCCAGATCCAGTTTATGATCCCTTGCCCATTCGGCAATCGTTGTGACCACCCCATAACCTGTAGCCCTGTCGCGTCCCAGCGTTCCGCCTGAGTTCAAAGGTTTCCCGGTGACTACATGTAAACTATTATTCCGTTCTCCCTGAGAACGGGTCGAAAGATACGTATCAAGAATCCAAGCCATCGTTTGAGGGCCTGTATTTACATCCGGTGCCGGAATGTCGTATTCCGGGCCAATATTATTTCCAAGAGCAAAAGTAAACCTGCGGGTAATACGTTCCAGCTCACCATCACTGCATTTAGTCGGATCAAATTGAATACCGCCCTTGGCGCCTCCGTAGGGAAGACCTGCAATAGCTGTTTTCCAGGTCATCCAGGTCGCCAGTGCTTTTGCATCATCCAGGTCAACCGAAGGATGATACCGCAAGCCCCCTTTATAGGGCCCTAAAATATTATTATGCTGTACCCGGTATCCGGTAAACATTTTTATCTGTCCATCGTCCATCTTTACCGGGAAATGAACCACAATTTCGTTAGCTGTTTGCGAAAGGATATTGCGTATCCCTTTATTCATGTTCATCAGATCCGCAGCCTTGTTAAACTGTACCTGCACATCTTCGTAAAGTGATTTGTGGGTTGTTGTCATGGTCTTCTGTTTTGACTCTGTCATTAGGCTGCAAATGTACGTTTTTTGGAGGTGAAAAACCCAGATTAAGGTTTAAATGGACTGACGATCAAATCCTTCGCATAAAAACCAATATTAACAGGATATTAAGCTAATATTAATCGACGAATATTTTTTTGCTCAGACCATCGCAATTACCTTTAATTCAATGGCAATAGGAGTAGGCAGGCAATTAATCTCAATCGTCGTGCGGCAGGGAGGATTTTCCTTAAAATACTCCGCCCATAATTTATTGTACTGCGCAAAATCATTCTTCATATTCGTCAGAAAGACACTCACATCCACAATTTTATCCCAGCTGCTTCCAGCCTCTTCCAGTATGTATTTCACATTGCGGAACACGCTGTGACATTGTGCTTCTATATCATAGCTAAGGATGGCACCCTTTTCATCCAGTTCCACTCCCGGTATTTTTTTTGTGCCGCGCTCCCGCGGGCCGACACCCGATAAAAATAAAAGATTTCCCACACGCTTTGCATGCGGATAAAGCCCAACTGGTTCGGGAGCTTTAGAAGAATTGATCTGGTCTTTATTCATGATCTCAGCGTTTATCTGCAAATGTAGAAATCTTTAACATTTATTAACACGCAGGTAATAACATTTGAAGCGTCTCCGGGTTATACTTGTATACCAAAACAGCTAACCATGTTCATCCAACTCACCATCGTCCTGTTACTGACAATTTTTATTGTGTGCATGGCCTTTCTGGTTATAAGTTCGGAAGATGCAGACAAAGCCTATAAAAAAGCCAAAGACAACGACGCCCTTCCCGGAGTGTGACCCCTCCGGCACTTCGCTGAGGTCTTCTTACAGACTTTCCAATGCCGTATTCAATTCCCCCGCAGTTTTTATGTTTTTTTGCCTTTTAGCAACCTCGATTCCTCTTAAATAAGCATTGCGCGCCTTTTCAGGCACTAAAACCTGCTCGTATAATTGCCCCAGTTGGTAATAAGCTCCTAAATAATCTCCATCCCGCAGGAGAATTTCTTCCAGGAGTGCAATCGCTTTTTTCTGCTGATTTTCTTTCGCATATTCCAGCGCCAGAACATAATTCAGGAAAGAGTCCAGAGGCTCTGCTTTCAAAAGCTCCAGCAACTCAGCTATGCGGGACATTCAGGATGGTTTAACGGTAGGATTCTTCAGATCAAAAGATTCCAGAAACTTAGTCGTATAATTACCTTTGACAAACTGCTCATCTTTCATTAGACGCAGGTGAAAAGGAATCGTGGTCTGTATCCCTTCAATAACAAACTCACTCAAAGCCCGGTGCATCTTGGCAATTGCTTCCTCGCGTGTCTGGGCGACCGTAATCAGCTTGGCGATCATGGAATCATAATTAGGCGGAATCGTATAGCCCGCATAAATATGAGAATCCACCCGCACTCCATGTCCTCCGGGAGTATGTAATGTTGTTATTTTTCCAGGACACGGCCGAAAATTATTAAACGGATCCTCCGCATTGATGCGGCACTCAATCGCATGCATCTGGGGATAATAATTTTTTCCCGAAATAGGGACACCTGCGGCCACCAATATCTGTTCACGGATCAGGTCATAATTGATCACCTCCTCCGTGATCGGATGCTCCACCTGGATCCGCGTATTCATCTCCATAAAATAAAAATTCCGGTGCTTATCCACCAAAAACTCCACCGTTCCAACCCCCTCATAATTCACTGCTGTCGCCGCTTTTATGGCGGCTTCCCCCATCGCGTCCCGTAGTTCCTTTGTCATAAAAGGCGAAGGTGTTTCCTCTGCCAGTTTCTGATGTCTGCGCTGGATAGAACAATCCCGTTCACTCAAATGACAAGCTTTACCATACTGATCCCCCACAATCTGTATCTCAATATGACGCGGCTCTTCAATGTATTTCTCCATGTACATACCATCATTTCCAAAAGAAGCTGCGGCCTCCTGACGGGCGGTATTCCAGGCCTTCTCCAGTTCCGCTTCTTCCCATACAATCCGCATCCCCTTACCGCCACCACCGGCCGTTGCCTTCATAATCACCGGAAATCCTATTTTCTTTGCAATTTTTTTCGCGTCTTCCAGGTCAAGCAACAAACCCTCCGAACCCGGAATACAAGGCACACCCGCCTTTTTCATCGTATCCTTGGCCGAAGATTTATCTCCCATCGACTCAATCATCTCCGGCGAGGCACCAATAAACTTGATGTCATGTTCCTTACAGATCCTTGAAAACTTGGCATTCTCCGAAAGAAACCCATAACCCGGATGAATTGCATCCGCATTGGTAATTTCCGCAGCCGAAATAATGCTCGGAATATTTAAATATGAATCCTTACTCAGGGGAGGACCAATACAAACTGCCTCATCTGCAAATTTTACGTGCAGGCTTTCCTTATCAGCAGTGGAATACACCGCAATGGTTTGAATTCCCATTTCCTTGCACGTACGTATCACACGCAATGCAATCTCGCCCCGGTTTGCAATTAATATTTTTTTGAACATAGTTATGTTATCTGTTATGAGCCAATAGTGAATAGTAAATAGCGAATAGGGGAAATTTACAGATTGCTATATTCCATTTACCATTTATCATTCTACATTTCCTATTACCTATTCGCTAGTGGCTACTCGCTTAACTAGGATCCACTAAGAACAGCGGTTGATCATATTCAACGGGCGTAGCATCATTCACCAGCACCTTCACCACTTTGCCTTTAATATCACTCTCAATTTCGTTAAACAGTTTCATGGCTTCAATAATACACACCGGGCTTCCAACTTTAATCTCATCTCCTACATTCACAAAAACCGGTTTATCCGGAGCCGAAGAGCGGTAAAAAGTACCGATCATGGGGGACTTAATGGTAATATAGTGAGCTTCTTCATTCACAGCGGCTTTTTCCGGAGCTTTCTTTTCATCTACCGGCGCAGGTATATTCGTCTGGATCTGAGGAGGAGTCACCAGCGGAGCGGTCACCGTAGTCACCAGCGGAACATTTGTTTGCAGAAGAGTTGTTTCCGGCCCTTTACCACTTCCATTTTTAGTTTTGATAATAATCTTAACATCCTTCGTTTGCAGTTCCACTTCACTCACTCCCGATTTAGCCACAAACTTTATCAGATCCTGGATTTCGCTCAGTTTCATTTCAGTTGATTTAGAAGATGATTTACTCGTTTTTTCAGTACTCACTTTTTGTTAATTAGCCGATTAGCCAATTTGTTAATTAGCCAATCCAAGTTTATTAATTAATTATCTATTATTTGCCTCTTCTCTTTCATTTTTAAAATTAGCTAATCCGTTTATTTGCGAATTAATCAATTAATACGCCCATTTTAAATAAATTGCACCCCAGGTAAAACCAGCGCCAAAAGTCGACAAAATAAGATTGTCGCCCTTTTTCAGCTGCTTCTCATAATCCCACAAACACAAAGGTAAGGTACCTGCCGTCGTATTTCCGTATTTCTGTATATTGATCATCACCTTTTCAGGGGCAAGTCCCATGCGATGCGAGGTAGCATCAATAATACGTTTATTAGCCTGATGTGGCACTAACCAAGCTACGTCTTCCGACGAAAGCCCGTTCTTTTCCATAATTTTTGCCGATACCTCCGCCATCCCCACCACGGCAGCTTTAAAAACAGCCTGGCCCTCTTGATAAACATAATGTTCTTTAGCATCCACCGTAGCATGTGTAGGCGGCTTTACCGAACCTCCTGCCTTTTGATGCAGGTATTGCCGGCCGGCACCATCCACGTGAAGCAGTGAATCAATAATGCCCAAACCTTCTGTATTCGGTTCCAGCAAAACAGCACCCGCCCCATCCCCAAAAATAATACAGGTGGAACGATCACTGTAATCAATAATAGAAGACATTTTATCCGCACCTACGACAATTACCTTTTTATACTTGCCTGTTTCAATAAACTGGGCACCGCTCGTAAGCGCAAACAAAAATCCAGAACAGGCAGCGGCCACGTCATATCCCCAGGCATTTGTAGCCCCCACCTTATCACAAACAATATTAGAAGTAGAGGGAAAAACAAGATCAGGAGTAACCGTTCCCACTATGATCAGGTCAATGTCAAGTGCTGTAATGCCGCGTTTTTTCAGGAGTTCCTCAATGGCCTTAACACACATATCAGAGGTGCCCAGCCCTTCACCCTTTAATATGCGCCGTTCCTTAATACCCGTGCGACTTTCGATCCAGCCGGCAGTAGTAGGCACCATTTTTTCCAGCTCCGTATTGCTTAAAACAAAGTCAGGCACATACCCACCCACTGCGGTTATGGCAGCCGTTACTTTCGTCATCGGGCACCTCCAGTCTCCCCTTCGGGAACTCCGGAAGGGGCTTTAAACGCTTCTTTGATCTTTTCAGAGAGTCCAGCCTCGGTAACATTTTTCGACAATAAGATCATATTTTTGCTGGCAATATCATTGGATATCCCATGTCCGATGATTACGTTGGCGTTCACACCCAGGACAGGCGTACCTCCGTAATTTTCATAATTGAACCGGTCAAAATATTCATCTTTAATTCCACGCTTCTTAATCATATAATAAAAAGACTCGGCTTCCTTCAGCACCACATTACCCGTAAACCCATCACATACGATCACATCCGCTTTGTCATTAAAAAAATCACGACCTTCTACATTCCCTATAAAATTAAAAGCATTGGACTCCTTCATCAACACATGAGCCGCCTGAGACAAAAGATTACCCTTTTCCGATTCCTCTCCAATATTCAGAAGCCCCACCTTCGGATTATCATTCCCATACACATTTTTAAAATATAAAGAACCCAATACCGCAAATTGGTAAAGTGTGTCTGGTTTACAATCTGCGTTCGTTCCTACATCCAGAACAATTCCAAAACCACCCTTAAATTTAGGTAATATAGAAGTAATGCAAGGACGTAAAACGCCTTCAATCGTTTTAATCGTAAACATACAGCCCACCAGCATGGCGCCTGTATTCCCCGAACTGGCAAAAGCATCCAGCGATCCTTCTTTGAGCATTTTAAAGCCAAGAGCAATCGTTGAATTTGGTTTTTGAGAATAGGCCTTGGTCGGGTGTTCACCCATGCCGATAATTTCGGTTGCATGAACAATATCAAAATCAGCAGGATTGGCTCCTCTTTTTTCAAGTATTGGAATGATCTGTTCCCGGTCGCCAATAAGCACCAGCCTGACCGATCCCGGAAGCTCTTTAAAAGCCAGAACGGCACCTGAAACAGGTGCATCCGGGGCGTGATCACCACCCATCACATCAATTCCAATCCTCATTCTTAAGCGGCGGCTTTTTCCATGACCACTTTACCTTTATAGTAAAGTTTACCGTCGTGCCAGTAAGCACGATGCGTAAGGTGCACTTCGCCGGTCGTAGGACAAGTCGTTAAAGAACTCGTATGAGCTTTAAAGTGAGCCCTTCTGGAGGCTGTTCTTGCTTTCGAATGTCTTCGTTTGGGATTTGGCATTTTAGGTAATTTTTAATTGTTAAACTTCAAATTCTTTAACAGATCCCAGCGGGGATCTGTGGGGTGATCCTTCCCCGAGGCTTCAATCTCTTTTAATTTCTTAATCGTTTCCTGGTTACACTCACTCAATTTAGCATGAACCCGTTTAGCAGGAAGCGAGAGTAATGTATATTCATATAACTGATGCGCAATATCCAGTTCCCCTTCATTTGCAGTAAGCCTGATCAAATCTTCATTCTCTCCTACTTCTGCCTCCGCACCCAACTTCACAAAAAGCTGGTATTCTCCTTTGATCTTCATACTCAGGTCGTCCGCACAACGGTCACAAGGAACAATAACCTGTCCCCGTACGATAAAATCAATAATAAGCAAAGCGCTTTGTTTATTAAGACGTACATCAATCCTGACCTCTGCTTTTTTTATTTCAGAATACTCTAATTCTTCAAAGAACGCGTCATTCAGAATATATTCATATTCATGTTTGCCAATACTCAGGCCACTGAATGAAATAACATATTTTCTTTTACCGCTCATTGTAAATGGTAAAATGGAGCGCAAAGATAAAAAAACGAGTGGGATATCATAAAAAATGTAGCCTAATTTTCAGTTTTTACCTAAAAACGCAGCGAAAGACACTGATTTTTGTGTTTTTGTACCATTTAATATAACTGATGTCGGAGAATTCGCTTAATCATCTGCTGCAACAATAAACCCATTCGTCTCTGCATTCGTATTACTAGTATATTTTAGTTGCAAAAGGCGAAACGACAAAATATATTTGGACAGCTTTTGTAATTATTATAAACCAATATCAGAAAAATCATGGGACCCCATTCAATCAGTATAGCAGTATTACTGCTATCGCTTACAGGAGGAACATTCCTGCTCGCCAAAGCCAATAAAGAAGAATTAGGCATATATTACAAAGTAGTTGCCTGGTTCGTGATCATATTTTCCATACTGCTAATCCTCTGTTCCAGCATACGAGGAATTATAGGCAGGGAACACAGAATGAAAAATCATTTCGGCCCAGGGGCGATGATGTTCAGAGAGCACCGCATGATGGGGGAGAACCCCTTCGAAAACCGTTCCGGAATGAGGGAAGAAGAGGAAAATGAAAACTCTTTTAAAGGGAGAATGCACCACCACAGAGGACATGAAAACGGGGAAGAAAAACAAGACACAACAGCAACCCATACCAAACCCTGAAGGGAGCCTATCCAGCTAATGCTTTAACAATTAAAAATTACGTAGTCAACAATTGACTGGCTGACATAATACTATTTATATATAACTTACGTTAGTTAAGTAGGTCTTTTATAGTAAAGAAATGTCAGCCATTAGATTTATCCAAACAGCTGTTTTAGCAATAGTTCCCTTTTTGTGCTTTGCACAGGATAATGGAGCTAAAAGCGCAGGCGTTCCAACAACAGGTGCAACGGACTGTCCGACCTGGAATAATAAAAAAACAACTAACCGTGGAAGTTTTCTGGAGTTTATGAGAAACTCACAGGGAAAGCAGCTAAGTGCTATGAAGAAAATCCCGGATAGCCTCGAAAAGACCACTACCGCCACTAATTTTTATACCCAAAGACGATACAATCGAGTCGCTAAAAATCCGGTGATACCTTCGGGTGATTCAAAAGAAACTCCTCTACAGCTTAGTGCAACCGAAAAAGCAAAAATCAAAGCCCCTGAAGAAACCCCCATGACGGAAACAGTTACCGATCCGAAAATTGAACACACACCCATGTATTCCTCGTCGTATATATCTACACAAAAAATCCCTCAAAGTAAAAATTTGGAAAGCGGCAGTACGCAAGTTGAATCAAGCAAAAAACACTCCTCCAGATTCAAAACAAAACTTATTCGCTTCTTCTCTAAAAAAACCAACAGACCGGCCAAGCCGAATTATGAGAAGTGTACTACCAAGTTCTAAATGGAATCAAAAAGCCCCCGAGGGGTTCAGGGGCTTAATGGTGAGATAAATGAGACTTATCTCTATTGGTGCACCCGGAGAGACTCGAACTCCCAACCCTCAGAACCGGAATCTGATATTCTATCCATTGAACTACGGGTGCTATTTTACTATTTCTTTTAGTTCGATTTCGTCTTGTACTATGAATGAGCTTGGAAAATCGACTGTTATTTCTTTCAGGAATTTGTAGGCTTCTATTCTTGTCCGGAAGTCTCCTACGCGTACTTTGAAGTTGGGTTGTTCATAGGGTTCGTAGGCTGCTGTGTTGTTGTATTTTTGCATGAACCGGAGCTTGATTTCGTTGGCTTTGTCCCGGTCTGATCCGAAGTGGATCTGTACCCGGTAGCCTTTTACTTTTCCGTCTTTTTTTTCGTTGATAGCCAGGCTTTTGTCCATCAGCTCGCTGATTTTGCTGTCTTGTATGTATTCTACTTTTCCGCTGTCTCCAGGTGCTGTCTGGGAATGTAGTTGACCAATACCCGGCATTAACATGATGAGACTGATTAATATGGACTGACTTAACTTCATTTTCTTGCGCAAAGGTAGAATTTTATTAGTCATGAATTAATTTTTTGCTGCTTGTCTTGCCTGGGGCAATGAAAAAAATCCGATGAATAATTAAAATGTCATGACCAATATATTGTCCAATCTGCTAAATTGTTAATCTCTAAAAATCAACTGCTTGTGAGACTATTTAGAATCATTATAAATTACGCATTTTTTAACAGATTTTAACTTTTGAACGGGTGTACCTGTTAAATTTGCGCCGAAGCTGACATGGATCTTTACATTCTCTTAATAAATTTTTAATGCGTATGACTACTACTCTCGCTGGTAAAATCAAGGCTTTCAAGAATGCGGCTGTCCTCCTCCTTTGTGTTTTAAGCCTTACTTTTTCTTCTGCTTTTGCGGATGATGGGGCTAAAATCTTTAAACAAAATTGTGCTGTTTGCCACCGTCTGGATGCTCAAAAGCTTACTGGTCCTGGGCTGGCTGGTGTTGCGGGTCGTGTTCCTTCCGATGATTGGTTACAAAAATGGATTAAGAATAATGAAGCGCTTCGTAAAAGTGGGGATGCTTATGCGAATAAGGTGTTCCAGGATAATGGTGGTACAGCGATGACCGTTTTTGACGGGGTTATTTCGGATGAGGATATTAAAACCCTGATTACCTATATTAAAAATCCTCCTGCGGAGAAGGCTCCTGCTCAGGAAGTTGCTAAGCAAGGAAATGAAGCGGGAGCGGGACAGGAGGAAAGTCCGGTGAATACGTATCTTATATTGAGTGGGGTTCTGGCCTTGCTTTTAGTGTTGGCTGTTGTTCTCCGCGGTGTGAAATATAATTTGTTGAATGTTGTTGCTCAAAAGAAAAATCAGCCGGAGGTTTCGGATATGGGCTGGTGGCGTTCGACGATTTTGTGGTTGAGTACCCATAAGCGTACGGTTGCTGCCCTGGTTATTGTTAGCTGTCTCTGGCTTTCAAAAATTGCCTGGGACGGTATGATGGGGATTGGTGTTTATACGGGTTATAAGCCGGAGCAGCCGATTAAGTTTTCTCATAAGATCCACGCTGGGGATAATGCTATTAATTGCCAGTACTGCCATTCAACGGTTGAGAAGAGCCGTCATGCGGGTATTCCTTCTCCGAATGTTTGTATGAATTGCCACAAGGGGATTGATCATGGTCCAACTACGGGGACTGCTGAGATCGCAAAAATTTATGCTGCTATCGGCTGGGATCCGCAAACTCAAAAGTATGATAAGGAGCCTAAGGGTATTAAGTGGGTGAAGGTGCATAACCTTCAGGATTTTGTTTTCTTCAGCCATCAGCAGCATGTGAAGGTGGGTAAGCTGGATTGCAGCAATTGTCATGGAGATGTTAAATCGATGACGGTTGCTCAACAGGTGCAACCGCTGACCATGGGCTGGTGTATCGATTGTCACCGTAAAACGGAGGTGGCTGGTATGAAGGATAATCCTTATTATGAGGAGTTACATAAGAAGCTGGCGGAGAAGTATAAAGGGCAAAAGATTACGGTTGATAAAATGGGTGGTATTGAGTGTGCGAAGTGCCATTATTAATTTTAATAAAAGCGAGTAGCCAAATGCAAAGCATTCATGAACACTTTAAAATAGAAATGAAACGAGTGAGTAATAGCGAATAGTGGTATTTATTGACGCAGAAATTTTATGAGTTTAAATAATGATAAAAGAAATGATAAGCCCTATTGGCTATTGGCTAATCGCTATTCACTAATATAAGTAACGTCAAAATATGGGTAAAGATACAACGTACTGGAGAGGATTGGAGGAGTTAGCCAACAGTCCTGAATTTGTTAAGCACCAGCAAAATGAGTTTACGGAGGAGGTTCCGGTGGAGCAGTTTTTGGGCAGTAATTTGCTTGGTAAGACTTCTACTTCCCGCAGGGATTTTCTTAAGTTTTTGGGTTTTAGTGTGACGGCGGTGTCTCTTGCTGCTTGTGAAACTCCTGTTAATAAAGCGATTCCTTATATTGTAAAGCCGGAGGAAATTACTCCGGGTGAGGCGAATTGGTATGCTTCGAGTTATTTTGACGGTCAGGATTACGCGAGTGTTCTTGTGAAGACCAGAGAGGGTCGTCCGATCAAAATTGAGGGGAATGGGATGTCGGGTATCACCATGGGTGGTGCGAATGCGCGGGTTCAGGCTTCGGTGCTTTCTTTGTATGATTCGTCCCGTTTAAGGGGTCCTCAAATGAAGGGTGCTGCTGCAAGCTGGGATGCTGTGGATAAGGATATTGTCAGCAAGTTGTCTCAGATCAGTGCTGCCGGTGGAAATATTCGTATTCTGAGTTCTACGGTGATCAGCCCTTCTACTAAACAGGTGATTGCTGATTTTACAGAAAAATATCCGGGTACTAAACATGTTATGCATGATGCGGTGTCGAACAGCGCAATGGTGAAAGCAAACTGGCATAGTTTTGAAAAATCGGCGATTCCTTCTTATTATTTTGATAAGGCGAGCATCATCGTGAGCATTTCTGCGGATTTTCTCGCAAACTGGTTGTCTCCGATTGAGTTTGCGAAACAATATGCAAAGGGTCGTAAGATCAGCAAGGAGAAAGCGGAACTGTCGAAGCATGTTCAGTTTGAATCGAATCTTTCTTTGACGGGTGCTAATGCGGATGTGCGTTATCCGGTTAAGCCTTCTCAGTTTGGGACGGTAGCGGCTTCTTTGTACAATGCAGTTGCTTCGCTGGCTGGTGCTCCTGCGCTGGAGGCTTCGAAGCTGGACATTGATGCGGATATTAAAAAAGTGGCAAAGGAGCTTTGGGCGAATAAGCGTAAGGCTTTGGTTGTTTGCGGACTGAACGATGTGGCTACGCAAATGATTGTGAATGGTATTAATACGTTGCTGGATAGTTATGAGAATACGGTTGACTTGCGGACTCCTATGTTGGTGCGTCAAGGTAATGATGAGGCATTTTTAGAATTGGTGAATGAGATGAAGGCGGGTAGTGTTGCTGCACTGATTACGTATAATACGAATCCTGTTTATACTGCTCCGGAAGCTTCGCAGTTTACGGAGGCGTATAAAAAAGTGGGGGTACGTATTTCCCTGGCGGACAGAGCGGATGAGACTGCTGCAATGGCGGATTATATTTGTCCGGATCATCATTATCTGGAGAGCTGGAATGATGCCAACCCGAAAGTTGGCCATTACAGCTTAGCGCAACCCACAATTGCTCCTATCTTTTCCAAGGCTACGGGTCATGAGGGTACCCGCTCTGCTCAGGAGAGTCTTTTGAATTGGGCGGAGGTTCATGAGGATTACCATTCTTTTGTACAGAAATATTGGGAAAGAAACATGTTCCCGCATCAAACGAAGGAGAGCAGTTTTCCAATGTTCTGGAATTTGGCTTTACAGAATGGGGTGTTGGAACTGGATGTGAATGCTCCCGTGGAAGTGAAGGATAAAAAAGGTGCTAAGAAAGAATCAGGTGCGAAAGAAACGAGTAAGGTGAATAATGGAGAGGAGAAGGTTTCTGGAACCCGTATGGACCTGGCTTCGGCTGCTGCCCATATTAATAAGTATACTGCGAAGGAAGGAAGCTGGGAACTGGCTTTGTATGAAAAGATTTCGATCGGTAATGGCAGTCATGCGAATAATCCCTGGTTGCAGGAATTACCGGATCCGATTTCTAAAGTGACCTGGGATAATTACGTGACGATGTCACCTGCTGATATGAAGGTGAAGGGTTATAAGATGCAGGAGCGTCAAGACCGGGAAGCGAGTATTGTGAATGTTACCTTGGGTAATACGACGATTCCTTTGCCTGTTTATCCTCAACCGGGACAAATGCGTGGTACGATCGGGATTGCTTTGGGTTACGGCCGCACAAAAGCGGGTGCCCTGAGTGATAAGACGGGTGTGGTTGGTCAGAATGCGTATCCTTTTGTTCAGATTGTGAATGGGGCTTTGTGTTATACTGCCGGTGATGTGACGCTTTCAGGCGAGATAGGAACAACGGAGCTGGCGGCTACGCAGGTTCACCATACGATCATGGGCAGAAATCTGGTTCGTGAAACAACATTGGAAGAATATAAGAAGGATGCAAAGGCGGGTAATGAGGAGGAATTATTGACGACTTCTGCCGGGAAAAAGGATGCACAGGACGAAACGCTTTGGGATAATCATGAGCGTCCGGGTCATTGGTGGGGTATGTCCATCGACCTGAATTCCTGCATCGGTTGCGGTTCCTGTGTGGTGAGTTGTACGGCTGAGAATAATGTGGCGGTGGTGGGTAAGGATCAGGTGAGGCGTACGCGTGAAATGCACTGGCTGCGTATTGACCGGTATTATACTACGGATTGGCCGAATGAAGTGAAGGCGGCAAAGGATGAGGCGGATAAGGAGGGGATTGGTATGGTGGATATGTACCTGGATATGGAAAATCCGAATGTGCAGAATCCTAAGGTGATGTTCCAGCCGGTGATGTGCCAGCATTGCAATCATGCTCCCTGTGAGTCTGTTTGCCCGGTACTGGCTACGAATCACAGTTCGGAAGGTCTTAACCAGATGACGTATAACCGTTGTGTGGGTACCCGGTATTGTGCGAATAACTGTCCTTTTAAAGTGCGCCGTTTCAACTGGTTTAATTATAATGAGAATGATACGTTTGCAGGCTTGAATCCTGCTCAGGATAATCTTGGACGTCTGGTGTTGAATCCGGACGTGGTGGTTCGTTCGCGTGGTGTGATGGAAAAGTGTTCGATGTGTGTGCAACGGATACAGGCGGGTAAGCTGGATGCTAAAAAAGCGTTGCATAAATTACAGGATGGTTCGATCAAGACGGCTTGTCAACAGAGCTGTCCTACGGAGGCGATCGTGTTTGGGGATATTAATGATGCAGATAGCCGTATTGCTCAGTTGAGAAAGGATGAACGGAATTATTTTATGCTTCATGAATTGAATATTCAGCCGAATGTGTCCTACATGGTAAAGGTCCGGAATACGGAGCCTGAACTGGCGGAGGTTGGTAAAGCGCATGGTGGTAAGGCAGAGGCTAAAGTAGAAAAGAAAGAATCGTAGTGGAGGGAATGTTTTTTCGAATGGATCAGTTAAACGTAGCACTAATATAGCATATGCATCAGGAATCAGAAATTCGTAAGCCCTTAATCATTGGTGACAGATCCTATAAGGATATTACCGATGATATTATAAGGCCTGTACAGGGGAAAGCTAATAAGTATTGGTGGATGGTATTCACCTTGTCGGTAACGACTTTTACCTGGGGGATTATTTGTCTCTGTTATACGATTGGTACGGGAATCGGGGTATGGGGCTCTAACAATGGTGTTGACTGGGCCTGGGATATTACCAATTTTGTATGGTGGATCGGGATCGGGCATGCGGGGACTTTGATTTCTGCGGTGCTTTTGTTGTTCCGCCAGAAATGGAGAATGGCGATTAATCGCTCAGCAGAGGCGATGACGATTTTTGCGGTGATGTGTGCGGCGATTTTTGTGACCATGCACACGGGCCGTCCCTGGTTGGATTATTGGTTGTTTCCATTGCCTAACCAGTTTGGTTCTTTGTGGATCAATTTTAATTCTCCTTTGGTCTGGGACGTTTTTGCGGTGTCGACTTATTTTTCTGTTTCGCTGGTGTTCTGGTATACCGGTTTGATTCCTGATTTTGCTACGATCCGTGACCGGATGACCAAGCCTCTTGCTAAGAAGGCGTATACCTTGCTTAGTTTCGGATGGAGTGGGCGTGCAAAGGATTGGTCGCGTTTTGAAGAAGTTTCCCTGGTACTGGCGGGTCTTTCTACTCCCCTGGTGTTTTCTGTTCACTCGATTGTATCTACTGACTTTGCAACTGCCGTGCTTCCGGGCTGGCATGCGACGATCTTCCCTCCTTATTTTGTGGCGGGTGCGGTTTTCTCCGGTTTCGCCATGGTGCAAACATTGATTCTTATTATGCGTAAGGTATTTAGCCTGGAGAGTTATATTAACCTGAAGCATATTGAGTACATGAATATTGTTATTATCATCACGGGTTCTCTGGTGGGTGTGGCTTATTTGACGGAATTGTTTATGTCCTGGTATTCGGGTGTGGAGTATGAACAGTATGCTTTTATTAACCGTGCTACGGGTCCTTATTGGTGGGCTTATGCGCTGATGATGACCTGTAATGTGGTTTCTCCGCAATTGTTCTGGTTCAAAAAAATTCGGACGAGTCTGATCGCTACGTTTATTTTGTCGATCGTGGTAAATATCGGAATGTGGTTTGAGCGTTTTGTGATCATCGTTCCTACTCTTTGCCGCACGTATCTTCCTTCTTCCTGGAATATGTACCATCCTACGTTTGTGGATATTGGAGTTTTTACCGGAACAATCGGAATGTTCTTTACGTTCTTTTTATTGTTTGCACGTTTCTTCCCGGTGATTGCTCAGAGCGAATTGAAGTCGATTGTTAAGAGTTCGGGCTCGGAGTTTAAGAAGAAACATTGAAAAGTACAAAGTGGTTAGTAGGGAGTCTCAAGACTAATGACTAACTACTAATGACTAATTTATTAAATAAATAAGGATATGAGCAAAGTAACTCTTCATGGTATTTATGATGATGATGAGCAGTTGAAAAACGGGGCTATCAAAATCGTTGGTATGGGTATTCGTGTGAAGGAGGTTTTTTCTCCGTTTGCTATTCATGGTATCGATCCGATTATTGGGATTCGTCGTACCCGATTGCCGATCTGTTCTTTTATCTACGGTTGTACCGGCGCGCTGCTGGCTACCTGGATGATGTGGTATATGATGATTACGGATTGGCCTACGGAGGTGGGGGGTAAGCCTAATTTTAGTTTCCTGGTGAACTGGCCTGCTTTTATTCCGATTACGTTTGAGAGTACTGTTTTGTGTGCTGCGCATGGTATGGCGATCACCTTTTTTTTGAGAAGCTGGTTGATGCCTGGGGTTACTCCTAAGAATCCGGATCCCCGCACGACGGATAATAAATTTTTGATGTTGCTGGAAGTGAATAAGGAGGATCTTGGTAAGGTGGAAGCGGCTTTGAGGGAAACGGGTGCGAGTGAGGTGAATGTTAAATGATCGGTGAGGAGGCATTAGTTATTAGCGAATAGCCAATAGCGAATAGCCAATAGGGTGTGGGGTGTATTTGATAACTAATTAAAGCGTAATGTTTGGAAATACTTATCATATGGTCAGAAAAATTTATAAAAGGGTTTTGACTCTTGGTTCTTTTGTCTTGGTTCTGGCTTCCTGCGGGAAGAAGGATGCGAACAGTCCTGGAATTGAGTACATGCCGGATATGTATCGTTCTCCTTCTCTGGAGGTTTATAATGGCAACCAACTGTCGGATGATACGGTCGGGATCCGCACGGTTGGTATGCGTTTGCCTGTTCCCGGAACTGTTCCAAGAGGTTTTATGCCTTATCCTTATGCGAATGATACTGCCGGTTATGCTGCTGCCGGCCGGGAGTTAAGGAATCCTATTCCTTTGACTCCAGAGATTTTGAAAGAGGGTGAGGAGTTGTATGGAAAATTTTGTGTTCATTGTCATGGTGCTCAGGGTGGTGGTGACGGGCCTGTGGGCTTGAAATTGCCGGGTGCTCCTCCTGCTTATTATGGTACGTTGAAAAATTTGCCTGCGGGTAAAATTTTCCATACGATAACGTATGGTAAGGGCTTAATGGGTTCTCATGCTTCGCAACTTACGCAGCAGGAACGCTGGATTTTGGTTCATTATGTTCAGAAATTACAACACAGTAAGGATGCTCCGGCTGCCGGATCAGATTCAACGGCAGTGGCTAAAGTAGATACTAAAAAAAGGAAATAATTATTTGTTCAATCTATAACAAGCGTTATGAATCAAACATTCACTTTTACAGATAAGGCCAAGCGTTTTTGCTATATCTTGATGGGTATTGGCCTGATAGGTTTAATCTGGGGATATGTTACGGATGGGAATGTGCCGGAGGATATGGCGGGACATTATAACCATAATCGCTTTTGGGCGAATATGCTGGTGAATTCTTTTTTCTTTATGGGGATCAGCCTGGCGGGTACTTTTTTCCTGGCTTTGCAATATGCTGCGGAGGCGGGCTGGTCGACTACGGTGAAACGCGTGATGGAAGCGGTGACTTGTTTTCTTCCGGTAGGTCTGGGTCTGATGTTATTGATGCTGTTATTGGGTGAGTGTAAAGTACATAATTTGTATGAGTGGATGAATGGTGCTGTTTATGATAAGGCCTCTCCCGCTTATGATGCGGAAATTGCACATAAGCATGGTTATTTCAGTTGGCCTTTTTTCTTCGCCAGAACGTTTGGTTATATCCTGGTTTGGGGCTTCGTGCAACGTTTGTTCCGCAAGCGCTCCCTGGAAGCGGATCTGAATGGTGACAGCAATTATGTTATCCATTTTAAGAATGTAAAGACGGCTGCGATCTTTTTAGTGTTTTATGGTTTTACTTCTTCTACGATGTCCTGGGACTGGATGATGTCGATTGATGTTCATTGGTCCAGCACAATGTATGGCTGGTACAGCTTCGCGGGCACCTGGATCAGCGCGATTGTGATGATCACGATTCTGACCTTGTGGCTGAAGAGTCGTGGTTACCTGGAGGAGGTTCAGAATAGTACAATCCATGATCTTGGTAAATGGATGTTCGCGGTGAGTTTCCTCTGGTCATACTTGTATTTTATGCAGTTCATGCTGATCTGGTACACGAACGTGCCGGAAGAGGTGACTTATTTTTATGACCGTATTCATGAGTTTGGTTATCGCTGGCCGATGTGGTTAGCCTTTTTCATCAATTTTACTTTCCCGATGGTGATGCTGATGTCGCGTGATGCGAAGCGTAACTCGGGCTTCCTGATTTTTGTGGGCTCTTGCATTTTCGTTTTCCACTGGCTGGATGTGTTTAACATGGTGATGCCTGCCACGGTTCATCAGCACTGGCATATCTGTTTTACAGAGATTGGTATGTTCCTTGGATTTTTGGGATTGTTCTTGTTTGTTGTTTTAACTAATCTTGCGAAGGCTCCTTTAATGGTGAAGAATCATCCTTACCTGGACGAAAGCAAGCATTTGCATACATAAATTAATTTAAAAAAAGAGGTATGATCAAGTTATTGATTTACGCAGCGATTGTTTTGCTGATTATTGCCGTGGCGCAGCTGGTGCGCGTTTTTGAGTTGGCTTCGGAATTGAAGGGTGAAAAAAGCAATGAGGTAACCTATAAGGACCATCGCAATCAGGGCCGGATGATGTTTGCTTTTTTGATTGCTTTTATGTTGTTTTTTGTATGGCAGGTGGTTAAATACAAGGATGCTATTTTGCCTGTTGCGGCTTCCGTGCATGGTAAAGACCTGGACTGGCTGATGTGGTTTAATATGGGTTTGATCACAATTGTGTTTGTTGTGATTAATTTTTTATTGTTTTATTTTTCTTATAAATATTATAGCCGCCCGGATTCTCAGGCGACTTATTTGCCGCATAATAATAAACTGGAGTTGATCTGGACGGTTGTGCCTGCCATTGTTCTGGCGGTGATTATTATCCTGGGTCTGAAAATGTGGAATACGATTACGGAACCTGCCAGTAAGGATGCTATTGTTATTCAACTTTATGCGAAACAGTTTGACTGGACGGCTCGTTATGCGGGTAAGGACAGTACCCTGGGGCATTCGAATTTTAAATTGATTGATGGTGCGAATGCGCTTGGTATTGATACACTGGATCCTCACAGTATGGATGATATTGTCGTGCACGGTGAGTTGCATATCCCGGTCGGCCGGCAGGTGGAATTTAAAATCAATTCGCGGGATGTGATTCACAGTGCGTTTATGCCCCATTTCAGAATACAAATGAATGCGGTTCCTGGTATGACGACTTCTATGCACATGACCCCGTCGATTACTACGGAAGAAATGCGTAAGCGTCCGGAGGTGATTGCTCAGGTGAAAATGATTAACGAGATCCGCGCCAAAAAGGGTGAGGATCCTTATGAGTTCAATTTCCTTTTATTGTGTAATAAGATTTGCGGAGCTTCGCACTCTAACATGCAGATGAATGTGGTGGTGGATACACCGGAGCAGTATGAAGCATGGTTGGCGAAACAGAAACCGTTTTTGGCTAAGAAGTAGATAGTACAGAGTCGTTAGTCTGGAGACTTAGTACTCACGACTAATTACTTAATAATAATTTTAACTATATAAAATATGTCAATGGATAATCACGGACACACTGAACATGCGCTGGAACACGCACATGCTGATCATCATCATGAGGAGTCGTTTATCACGAAGTATATTTTCAGCATGGACCATAAGGTCATCGCTCGCCAGTTTTTGATTACGGCGGTGTTTATGGCTTTGGTGGGTATGGTGATGTCGACTTTGTTCCGTCTGCAACTTGGATGGCCGGGACAGAAATTCTGGCTGATCGAGTTTTTGCTGGGGGATAAATGGGGTAAGGATGGTATTGTGGATCCGAATATGTACCTCGCCCTGGTGACGATTCATGGTACGATCATGGTGTTTTTCCTGTTGACGGGTGGTTTGAGTGGCACGTTCAGTAATCTGCTGATTCCTTACCAGGTGGGTGCGCGTGACATGGCTTCGGGCTTTTTGAATATGTTGTCGTTCTGGTTCTTTTTTGTTTCGAGTGTGGTGATGTTGAGCTCTTTGTTTATTGAGGGTGGTCCTGCTTCTGCCGGCTGGACAGTGTATCCTCCCCTGAGCGCCCTGCCGCAGGCGATACCGGGTTCGGGTTTGGGTATGACGCTTTGGCTGGTAAGTATTACTTTGTTTGTGATTTCGGCTCTGCTGGGCGGTTTGAATTATATCATCACGATTTTTAATCTGCGTACAAAGGGGATGTCGATGACACGGATGCCGCTTACTGTATGGGCTTTCCTGGTGACGGCTATCCTGGGTGTATTGTCTTTCCCGGTTCTTGTTTCTGCCGTGGTGCTCTTATTGATGGATCGTTCGTTCGGAACGAGTTTCTATTTGTCGGATATTTATATCGGCGGGCAGGCACTCGAACAGAGCGGTGGCAGTCCGATCCTGTATCAACATTTGTTCTGGTTTTTGGGTCACCCGGAGGTGTACATTGTATTATTGCCTGCTTTGGGGATTGCTTCGGAGGTTATTTCCACGAATGCCCGTAAGCCTATTTTCGGATACCGGGCGATGATCGGTTCTATTCTCGCGATTGGTTTTCTTTCTTTTATCGTTTGGGGTCACCATATGTTTATCACGGGCATGAATCCCTTCCTTGGTTCTGTGTTCGTGTTTACTACTTTGTTGATCGCGATTCCTTCTGCTGTGAAGGCGTTTAACTATATCACTACTTTGTGGAAAGGGAATATCAAGTTTACGCCTGCCATGTTATTTGCAATCGGCCTGGTGTCTACGTTTGTAACGGGTGGTGTTACGGGGATCATTCTGGCGGATTCTGCGCTGGATGTTCCGGTGCATGATACGTATTTCGTTGTGGGCCATTTCCATATTGTAATGGGGCTTTCGGCTGTACTGGGGATGTTTGCGGGTGTTTATCACTGGTTTCCTAAATTGTTCCTGCGCCATATGAATAAGAAAATGGGTTACCTGCATTTCTGGCTGACGTTTATCTGTGCTTACGGTGTATTTTTCCCGATGCATTTTCTGGGTCTTGCGGGTGTTCCCAGGCGTTATTATACGAACAGCGCTTTCCCGATGTTTGATCACCTGGTGAATATCAATGTGATGATTTCCACCTTCGCTATTATTGGTGCTCTTGCACAATTCATCTTTGTGTTTAATTTCTTTTACAGCATTTTCCGGGGTACGAAATCGGAGAAGAATCCATGGCATGGAAATACGCTGGAATGGACTACTCCGATGGCGCATACGCATGGTAACTGGCCGGGTGCGCTTCCGGTGGTTTACCGCTGGCCCTATGACTACAGCAAACCTGGTAAGCAATTGGATTATGTTCCTCAAACGGTTCCTCTGGAAGAAGGGGAAGTGGATGGAGGCGGACATTGATTAATTAGCCAATTGGTGAATTAGCAATTGACAAGTATTCAGGTACTCCATTAAATATTAGGAGTAAAGTGAATAATTAGCGAATTTCGTCGTTCTCTAATATGAAATTCATCGTTTTTTTATTTGTTTTCTTGTTTGCTGGTTTCGCATATTCTCAGGACCACTGGGCGCTAGGTGCGAATGTCAATTATGATTTCCAGACAAATGGTATTGGTGCAGGACTCCGGGCTTATATTCCTGTGAAGGGTCAACTGGCGATTTCTCCTCAGGTGAGTTATTTTTTCCCTTTTAATGCAATTACGGAATATTATGCGGGCATGGCTGTGCAGTATGACCTGCTTCCGAAACGGAACTGGACTATTTACCCGCTGGTGGCTGCGTATTATAATCGCTGGATTAATTATTCTGATTATATCGGTAGTGTGGCGAAGCCGAATAATTTTTCAGAGGAGGCAGGGCTTGGTATGATGAAGGGTTATGGTTGTATCCGGCCTTTTGCGGAAGCTCGTTATGATTTTAAATGGGCCGAATTTAATGTGCAGGCCGGACTATTGTTTTTTTTCGGGGATTGTTTTGGACGGTCTGTGGATGTTTGTCCGGCGTATTTTTGAATTAAAAGCATAAATTTTTCTCTCTCAGAAAGCATAGTTGAACCTATTCATTTATTCAATTGAGTTTGCTTATTGGTGCAAATTTTTTCAAGAAATCCTGGGTCTGAGGCACGGCCATAAATTTTCATTTTTTTAAAGTCCATCTATTTTCGAGCAAATAACTACACTGCTGAAATCTTTTGAATTTTCTCAATGGCTTCAAGGATAGCCAGCAGCGCAATATAATCCTTTCCAGATTCAGACATAAATTGCATCTCTGAGAACGTACGGTCTGCAATACGGCTTAATGTATTTTTCCGTACAAATGTCAATATCACGGTTAAACTGTTTCTTTAGTAAATCTCTTAATTCCCAATCAAGGTCATAAATATTTTTTGTTCCCGGTTCCCTTGCAATTGGGCATCCTGCTGCTGCAAATATATCCCCAAAATCCGACAAGATTTTGATTATATAAAGGAAAAAACAATCAGGTCAAACCCGTGTCTTTATTGACCGTATAACTGACCGAACGCGCTGATTCAATTGAGCTTGCTGCAATTCACGCGAAATCTTTACAAGAATCTCAGGTTTGAGTTGGACTTGAACCCTTTGGGAAGGACAAATTCAGGTATAATTTGCTAAAATAAGATGCAAATTCCGGACGCATTTACAAAAAGAAAATTATTTATCCAAAAAATCTCTTCACATATTGTTTCAAAATCTTACATCCATTTTTCATGTCATTATGACCGATCTCTTAACAAAAGATGCATTTCTATTTAAATTTCGAACACATTAGAGAATTCTAATAACATAATGTTCGTTTTTCTTACACATGTAAGATTTCGGGCCATTATGTAGTCCTCGAATTTATCGAAATGACATAAATTGGCGCACTCAGGTTTCTAATAAACCTCCGAAACGATTTAATAATTTATGCGTTATGGCAGAAAAACTTAAATGCGTATTAATAGATGCAGATTTACAATCGCATCGCCTTTTGAAAAATCTATGTAAGGGTTCCCCTACCATAGAATTGACTCATAGCTTTACCTGTCCAAAACAGTTTATTAATAGTGTCGGAAAATTAAAATTTGATTTTTGTTTGCTTGATATTCACATTCTCGAGCCGGAGAGGCAGTTAATTTCTAATCTGGTTAAGAACAAACCGGTCATATTCCTTACGGATACTTACGACGATAGGTTGAGGGAAGTAATCAATTTTGCTCCTATTGATATCGTTAACAAGCCAATTGAAAAAGAGCAGTTGAATCTCGCGTTGGAAAGAGTGAATCATTTTCCGATTCAAAACAAAGATAAAAGACAGGAATTGTTTCGTATAAAAGGTCGTCGTGGAAAATGGAAATTGAAACTAGCCGAAATTGCCGTTGTGAAAACGGATACAATTGATCCCAGAAATAAACGAGTAATAATGAAGGATGCGGAAATACATATTCTAAGGAATTACACGTTTGAATATTTGCTTGGGCTCTCAAACCTTCTGGTTCGGGTCAACAAGTGTGAAATCATAGGAATGGATTTCGTTCGTGAAGTAAGATACAATTCAATTATTTTAAATGGAATAATGGAAAACGGAGAAGAAAGACAGGTTCCGCTTAGTCGAGCTTTTAAGAAAAATTTCATGCAATTGCTAATGCAAAATGTGCCAATCAGGGAATAGTGCATGCAGGTCATTACATAAAAACTGTCGTTCATTACACAAAAACTGTAACATACTACATGTTTGTAAATCGTAACAGAACATAATATAGATTTGCACCAAAATAAAATCGTATGAAGAATAAAAATACTTTTAATGTTTTATTATGTGGGGTATTGTTAGGAAGCCAGGTCTACGGCAATGTATTCACGGCTGTTAGCACTTCCAGCGGGAATTGGAATAATTCTGCTTCCTGGAGTTTAACTTCAGGAACATCCTCTTTAAATTATCCTACCCCTGGCGATACGGTTTATTTGCCCGCAGGGAAAAGTATCACAATCCCATCCTCATTCACCGCCTACGCAGCTCTATTGACTTTGGATAATAATGATAACTCGGCAAGCGTAACCCTCACTTTTGCCTCTTCATCCAGTGCGCTTATTGTAAGTGGCAACGTAAATATGAACACTTACAGCACCCAGGGAAGCTTCAGCGGTACGATAAATGGCATAATAAATATGACGGGCGGAAATTTTTCGATTGGCGGAAATCTCGTCTGCATAGCTGAAAAAACAGGAAGTTACAGTATGGATCAAACAATTACATTGGGGGGAGGAACATTAACTATTGCAGGTAATGCGACCTTTACCCATAACGGAGGAGGCAATGCAAAATTGGATATGACAACATCAGGAAGTACATTCAACGTGGCGGGAAATCTCACTCTTGACGTTCTCAGCAATAACTCAGGGGCTACAGGAAATGTGTTATTCAATGGCACATCGACACAGAGTATTAATGGAACTTCACCAGTTTTCAGCACCCTGACAATAAATAATACAGGTGGCTCAGTCAACCTGAATGTTCCAGTGAGTATTTCAACAGGTTTAACTTTAACTTCCGGAAATATTATTTCTACCTCAACCAACTTTTTAACAATAAATAATGGTGCAACTTCTTCTTCAGGAAGCTTTAGTTCTTTTATAAATGGGCCAGTTTTGAAAATCGGTAATTCTGCATTTACATTCCCTACAGGAAATTTAACTGATTACCAGCCAATTTCAATTTCGGCTCCAGCACATATTACTGATGGGTTCACTGCCCAGTATTTCAAAACCAACCAATCGCTAGGAAACACACTGGATACTGGAATCGCCAATTTGAGTAATTGCGAATACTGGACATTGAACCAAACCACAGGAACAGATAATGTATCAGTGACTCTTGGTTGGAATAGTAATAGCTGCAACGTAACTCAAAATGATTCCAATATGAGAATAGCCTTGTTTAACTCCACTACAAATAAGTGGACCGATGAAGGAGGAATTAATCCAACCGGAAACTCTTCTTATGGAACAATTACAAGCGCTTTTGCATTGGCGAGTTACGGGTCATTAACTTATGCAAATAAGTATTTAACTCCCGGTATTTCATGTTCTAATGCCATTCAATTACCAGGGAATGATACTCTAATGAATGCAACTCAGACTGACAGCGTTATTTGGTATAGTTTTGTGCCTATTTTTTCAAATAGTAAAATAGTGGTTATTAATAAATCAAATTCTACTGTTGGAAGGATTTCTCGTTTGACACTTTATAGCGGAGGGTGTAATAATTTACAACAAATTGGTAAAGCCTTTTTAGCTACCGATACAACTGCGATTAAATTATATGGAGATTCTGTTATTTTGTATGTAAATAACCTTGTACAGGGTCAGACCTACAACTTAAGTTTAAAAAAGGAATTGAATAATTCAAATCCTGTAATATTTAATGTTGAAGCTGGACAAAATTCCTTCCTAAGCGTGAATGGTTGCGCAAACGGTTTTGGAAATATTTGTGGGAATATCGGTCCTTTTTTTAATTACAATCCAGCTTTAGGATTTACTGAAAATAACCCATTTGGATTTTATTACTATGTACTTGACAAAACCAGCGGACCAAATGGAGCATCAGATATTCAAAATTTTCAAATTTTCTCTACAGACTATAACTTCGTGAATAATGGACTTTTTTATACTGTAGCCGATAACTATCAAAATAACGGAATGGGTGCTGGAAATTATACGACAAATGGAAATTATCAATTTCAAACAGGCTCAACCACTACGAATGGAACAGCTGTTATTATACTAAACGGGCCCACATACTTACACTATTCAGGAATAATACCATCTGGAACTGCCCCTGGAACAAAATGGTGTTATACTCTTTATTTATACCAATTGTCATTCTCTGGTCCAGCTCAATTAATTTGTGATGGATCATTATGCATTACCACTTCATATATTGAACCGTTAAATTCTTCTGCAATTTCTGGATGTTTAGGGCAATGTGAAACTCTTTCGGCTCCTGCGGGAAGTAATTACACATGGGAAACTGGTAGCTCTTCAATTGTTGGCACAACCGAAAATATTAATGTTTGCCCCACTACCACAACTACTTACACCTTAAATTTTCTTCCAGACAATCCTTGTATTATCAATAATGAAGCCGTTACGGTTAATGTCAATCCGACTCCAATTGTAACAATTACCGGGAATACAAATATTTGTTCTGGTTCTAGTACAACTCTTGCAGCAAATGTAGTAAGTCAACTTTCGTTCACTTATCAATGGAGCAATGGCGCCAATACTTCTTCAATAAATGTAAGCCCTTTAAATAATACTACATATACTGTTACTATTACAAATACAGCTGGTTGCTCAAGTACAGCAAGCGTTTCAGTAACAGTTGGCATTGTAACTATTTCAGCCACAGTAGCCTCAGGGTCACCAATATTATGTTCAGGTGATGCAACTTTACAAGCAACTGGCAATTCAGTAAGTTACCTTTGGGAACCCGGAAATTTATCTGGTTCGACGGTAACTGTTTCTCCAACTGAACCAACGACTTATACTGTAACCGGGACAGATGCCAATGGATGCAATGCTTCAACAACTGTTTTTGTTCAATATTATGGTTGTTGCACAAGTAACACTGGGTATACAAACACAACATTTAGTACTAACACTACAATCAGTTCAAACTCATCTTTTAGTGGAATAATTACAGTCGCTTCAGGTGTTGTTCTTACGATAAATGGAGGAGCAACCATTTTTATGGGAACAAATGCTCAAATAAATCTTTTAGCTGGAGCAAGTATGGTAATAACAGGTGCTTCAATTCTTTTACCATGCGCAAATATGTGGCAGGGTATTTATTTAACAACGGCTACATCAACAATAACTGTTAATGAGGGCTCAACCATAGAAGGAGCTCAAAATGCAATTGTTTCAAACTTTGGGGCTAAGTTTACTGTTAATGGCGCTATTTTTAATGAAAATTACATTGGTGTTCTTGTTAATACTTACACAACAGCCAATCACCCAGGAACGATTATAAATGCTCAGTTTACCTGCACTTCGGGGCTTTTTCCACCCTATCCTCCCGGCCGGCGCAGTTATACAGGAATTTACATTGACCAAGTGGGGAATTATTCACCAAGTATCTCTAGTATAACCATCGGCACTGCAACTGTTGGGAATCAAAATGTTTTTGATAATCAGGATTATGGTATTCAAAGCATCCAAAGTTACGTCACTGCAAGAAACTGTACTTTCCAGAATATGTCTGGTGCTTCCTATTATACATGCGCTCCTTCAGTTTGTGTTCCCCCCCCTGCTATTGGTGTAGGCATCAGAATGGATAATTCTGTTTCAGATGCAACATTTGGTAATGGTAGAACTACCGACTTCCGAGGTGCCGAAGGGTACCTTCATGTTTTTGACTGCATATTTCAAAATGTTTACAGGGGCATTGATATTAATTACGGGAGTAATTTGACGATTACCAATAATATTTTTGATAACTCGACTAGTGGAAGTACATACGCTCCTTATGGAAACGAGGGTATTAACGCAATATGGTTTGTAATTCCTTACTATAATTCTCGCATACCTTCCCAAGCAACAATGCAACTCAATACAATTAATAATAATGGAGTGGGGATATTAACAAATATTATACTTCCAAACCAGGATGCTGGCAACAATGGAACACTCGCTATAAATAATAATCAAATTAACACTATTAATTACACGCCAAATGTATCTACCGTGGATGGAATTGTTGCCGAACAATCATTGGGTTATAACTTTCTTCCAATTACGTCCGTTTCTATTAATGAAAATTCAATAAATAATTGTGTTCAGCGAGGAATCCTTGCAAGTTCAATATATACTGGATACGCATTTCTTGATTTAAATCAAATAGGATTTGTTCCGTCCGGTAATTTTTTAAAACAAGGAATAAATGTCCAAGCAATATTAACATATGCAGGGGGAAGCAATAACGGCAGTGTCGATGTCGGAAATAATACCATTACTTCCTCCACTGTAACATCCCATTCAAATATCCATGCAATTGATTATAGTCAAACAATTTATGGCAGTGTACATAATAACATTTTGAACAATACAGGAATCGGAATGAATTTTTCAGGAACCTGTGGATTTACAAGTGTTACTTGTAACCAGATGAATACCACCAATACAGGTATAAATTTTGCAAAGGGCACATCCATGCCGGCAACCAATGGAACTTCCATACTCCCGCAAGATAATCAGTGGATTAACGTACCTTCTTCAGGTCCATCAAGTGGTTACTTTGTAGGAGCTCTTACACCCGAACCAACTTGGTATGTAAGACCCACAGGTAATTACAATTTCACAGGTACTAATGAATATCCCTCTGGTCTTGTTGCTATACCAGTTCCGACTTCTACTTCAGCCTCCAGCAATTGTACTCCAAGTTGCGTTGAACCACCCTGTTTACAACTACAACTTATAAATCTTCTTCAGAACAATTCCTTCGGGGCATCGACGCAGAATACATTTGCAAACGATGAGTTTGTTTATTCTCAGTTGCTTTTCAATGATACTCTTATGAATATGGGTACGTCATACGACAGTGCTCTGACCCATTTTTACGATAGTATAAGTTCGACAACCATCGGTCAAATTTCGCAAGTTGAACATTTGATTGCTTCCGGTAACTTATCTGGGGCATTATCTCTGAATGGCAGTATCAGTACTCCCAATATCGTAGTATCAAACATTATTTCACTGGACAGCATTTATATTAACACAATTGCTACCAATTTTAATCGCAATTCAACTTCCCAGGAAAGGAGCATCCTATTTAACATAGCTCAACAATGTCCTTTAGCTGGAGGCAGGGCGGTTTACCAGGCAAGAGCTCTGCTCAGTGTTTTAAAGGATAGTGTTGTTACTTATAACGATGATAGTCTCTGTGCTAATAGTAATTCAGGCAGAATGAGAGGAATTGAAAACAGTAACAATAATAAAACAAATAATACTTCCAATCCTACATTTAAGTTGTATCCTAATCCCAATAATGGCGATATGACCTTAGAGTATAACATTGCAGGAAGCAAGGCACAGTTTGTATTGTATGACATAACCGGAAAATTGGTAAATTCATATGACCTGAATGTAAAGGGAAATTTATTTCAAGTTGCACAATCTAACTTGAGGAATGGAGTTTACTATTATGAAATACAAGTTGACGGACAGGTCGTTAAATATGATAAAATCGTCATTATTAATTAGGAGAAAGCCAATATTTAAAAACGACGCAAGAGCATACCTTATGTCAGGTATGCTCTTATTTTTATTAAAAATGACTGCACAAAACTTAGTTCCGAATTATAGTTTTGAAAATGATACTGCGTGTCCAACAGATACGTGGCAAATATCGTACGCTTTACCGTGGTTTACCCCAGCTATAACATCTCCAGCCGACTTATTTAATGAATGTGATACAGTTTTAAATAATATAGTCGGAGTTCCAAAAAACATATGGGGATTCCATTACCCAAGAACTGGAAAAGGATACGCCGGGTTTTATGCCATAACGATTGGTTTTCCTGGAGGTCGTAAATATTTATCGGTTAAAATGGATTCTATATTAAAACCAGGAAAAAAATATTGCGTTACTTATTACTTAAGTCTTGCTGACACTTGTATTTATGGGGTCAGTTCTTTAGGCGTGTACTTTTCAGTAGACACTCCAAAATATAATGGCAGTGGAACGGATGTTTTAAATTACACTCCCCAAGTCACAAATCTCTCCAATAACTTCATCCTTGACAAAATCAACTGGGTTCCAATGACTGGAGAATATACGGCGGTTGGGGGAGAACAGTTCATTACCATTGGCAATTTTAATGATGATGCGAACACGGTAACTCAGACGGCAGTTGGAGGAACACAACCCTGGGCTTATTATTACATTGATGATGTTTTTGTAACTCCAGAAGTTGGAGCTAATGCTGGTTCAGGCAAACAAATTTGCCGTGGGAAAGGAATAATTATTGGAGATAGTGCTGTTGCTGGAGCGACATACTTTTGGCAACCATCAATAGGATTGAGTGATTCGACAATTTCAAATCCGGCAGCCAACCCTACTGTCACAACAACATATACTTTAACAATAACATATAGCGGTTCGAGTTGCACCGGGAATTTAACTGATACTGTTAGTGTGGTTGTCAATGATTGCAGTCAGACAATATTTGTTCCAAGTGGATTTTCACCTAACGGAGATGGCAAAAATGATATTTTATTGGTTCAAGGTGACAATATTCAAACAATGGATTTTATTATTTATGACCGATGGGGAGAGAAGGTGTTTGAAACTGCCAGTCCTGCAACTGGTTGGGACGGCACATTTATAGGTAAGAAGGCAGATACAGGAGTATATGTTTATTATTTAAAAGGAAAACTATCGAACGGAGAAGATATAATCAAAAATGGAAATATTACGCTCTTGCGTTGATGAAATAATTATTTGTCTTCAATCTTTTATATGAAAAAGAATGGAATTACATATGTCAAAAAAATAATTCATTAGCTCAAAACAATTTTCACAATATAATAAATGTATTTTTTGTTAAAGCTAAGATAATCCCTTTTAACAGTTTATTGAATCGCTATGAAAACAGAATTTAAGTATTATATGTTATTATTTTTACTCCTTCCGCTCACCTCAATTGCAGCTAATTTAGACTCTACAGATAGAAATAAAATTCAAAGAATAGAATTTAGTTTAGCTTATGGTGCACTTATCCCAACTGGAGAATACACCTCACAATCAAATATAAATTCAGCCTTTGCAAAAAATGGTGTTGATTTGAATCTTGAATTAAGATATCGTTTAAGTGAATTTATTGGCATCGGAATTGAAAAAGGCTTTTTTCAAAATTTCGTGCACACAAGTTATTTTGATAATAGGCTAGGACAATATTCAAATTATGAATCCGCTGAACCTTCGACATTTAATTCCTATTGGTCAGGCTCGTATAACTTGATTGGCATTAATTTCTGTAATTCTATAAATAAATTTACTATTGGGGCAACCATAAACTGTGGCATTATAAGTGTCGAAGAACCTTATTTAGAATATATATGGGTCTCGCCGACTACAATCTTGAATAGATTTTATAGCCAAAGTGATAATGCCGAAGGTTGGTGTTTAAAATTTAAAGCTATGATCAGATACAATTGCAATAAAAGAATTGATTTCTTTATTCAAAGTTCTTATTTTTTTGCAAAACCTAAAATTAACCAAACTAACCAAATAATTATTAATGGAAATGAGACAGAAATCAAAACCAGTTTTCTTCAACCTATTTCGAATTTTGGAATTTCTGCTGGGATTTTAATAAAGTTATTTTAAATGCAATAAATATAGATAAAATAATAGAAATAGCCGGAGCTATAAATGGTCACAACTTCCGTAACATATCATAGACTTTCTAGCCATTCAGTAATTCCTGGTGAAATACCTTTAAATAGACAAGAATTCCTAGTATTACGAAAATAATTACGGCCAATAAAACCATTTTTTGTCTGTAGGAGTTCATATCCTGCTTAAGTGAAAAATTATGGGTAATGTTTTTCATAACGTTCTGGGTCCGTAAAAACATTTTGTCGTTCTTCACGATGTAATCAAATGCTCCGTGTTTCATAGTGTCTATGGCGACATCAATATGATCCTGGGCGGAAAACATAATGACATTCGTGTCCGGATTTGTTTTTTTGATCTCGTTTAAAACTTTAATTCCATCCATGGCCTTTGGAGAAACTCCATTGAGCAAATAATCCAGAAATACAATGCCGGGCTTTTTATAAAGGAATTTCAGACAGTCCTCCCCCGTTGTGAATGTTGTTATGTTGTAATTCCTGAAAAACTGGTTAACGTAAAGTTTCATGGTGGCAAGAAACATTTTGTCGTCGTCTACCAGAAAGATCTGATTGTTTTCTGTCGTTTTCATGGCTGTGGCGTTTAGGTTAATGAACATTTCTATTTTTCTAACGGATGCGCCAATAAAATGATTGTGGTATTTCGGTAGTGTTTGGTTTCTTATCGATGAGCGTAATAAAAATAAAGGTGAAAAAGACAAGGTCTTGGGGTGGCTATCCTGAGGGAAAGGGAATCGAAATTTATTTTCGGGGGATGCGCGTATTTTTATGTATCCGAATGGCCAAAGATTAACGTAACAATTCTGTTTCGATGGCCCGCAGACATTTTTGATTCTTTACCATGAGGGGATGCGCAAGTGCCGCTATTTTTATTTCGCGGCCAATACCAGTTCTTGAGCTGGAGGATGGTATTATCATCAGGTCAAAAGGTGTCCAAATGGAGGTAAATTTTAATTGATTCAACTTTGTGATGTCGCGATTAAGATCGCGGAGGAATTCGCTGTTGATACGCATTTGTCTAGCTCCTTTATTGCGGGATAAATAAGCGGTCAGTGTACCATGATGAGGGGAAGATAGTGTGATAAAATGATCTAAATGTGAAGGGTTTGTAATTCTCTGAACGTAGTATCGACAAACCAATCCGCCCATGCTGAACCCGATTAGGTCAAATTTTTGTGTGGGTGTAATTTTCTCGTTAATAAATGTATTGAGCTGTTCAGCGAGTTGGTCAATGCCAATTTGTCCAGAACTGGGTTTGAGTGATATGGAGTAAACTGTCCAACCACGATGGCGAAGAAAATGTGCCATGTGTTCCATTTTGCTTGAATCGTCTGAGATACCGTGCACAAGTATGACTGGGATTTTCATGTCAATTTTTAAAAGTAGTGAATCCTGACCGGCTAAACATAATGTGGTGTTTAACGCAAATAGTAAGACATAAGCAATGGGCTTCATGTTTTTCTGGTTTCAGCTATCGCACAAACCTACGTTTATTTATACTAAATAATTGAGTATTTTTGAGGCATGCGAATGCGATGTAAGGAAATTGTCCTCTTTGTTTTTGCCCTTGGCATGGTCCTCTTTGTTTCCTGTACGAAACAGCGGGCTCCTTCCAAGCCTACCGGGCCCGATTATGCTTCTCCTGCTACGTTTTATACTCAGTACCAGCAGAAGGTGCAGACGTTTCAGGTGGATTCTCCGGGAACTGGCTTTATTGTCGGCAAGATGGGTACCCGCCTTACGGGTGATGCGAGTATTTTTATGTATCCGAATGGTCAGAATGTTGTTTATCCTTTTACGCTTCAATTGATCGAGGTTTATACGGGCAAGGATATGATCCTTTCTAACTTGCCTTCGCTGGGTGGGGGGAAGATTCTTCAGACAATGGGAGAAATTAGTGTGAATGCTTTTAAGGGTTCTCAACAGTTGGTATTGAGGCCGGGTAAAAAATATTTTATGGAACTGGATACGAATAAGTCTTTGTTGTCCGGGATGAGTGTGTTTTATGGGGTTAGCGGTGGAAGTATTACAGACTGGACTGTTCTGATTCCGGATACGCTTTCTGCAGTGATTAATTACCCGTTTTTTTATGCGATGAATATTGCCCGAATGGGTTGGGTGAGCTGTGCACAGAATTTTAATCCGGGTGGTGCGACTACAACTATTGATTTTACTTCGGCCGGAACGAATATTCAAAATATTGATGTGTTTCTTGTTTTTAAGGATATTCACAGTGTGGTGCAGGTGTATGGTCTGAAATCCCAGGTGGCTATACCGGTTGGTACTAATCTGACGGTGGTCGCGATCAGCCGGGATGCTAATTCGGGGAATTCAATGGTATATGATTCGCAAGCGATTACTGTGGGCGCTGGTCAGCAGGTTACGCTGAACATGAAGAATATTTCGGATGTTGCTTTACTGAATGCTTTGTCTGCTTATAATTAAAACTAAACAAACAAATAAATAATTTATGAAAATGAGAAAAAGTAAAAAATCGCTTGTACTGGGACTTGCTGTATCGGCTTTGTTTTCCCTGAATACGTTTGCACAACAATTAAAGAGCCCGGCTCCAAGCCCGACTCAGACATTGAAACAAAATTTTGCATTGGGTGATATTACGCTTGAGTATTCTCGCCCGAGTCTTAAAGGCCGTGTAGCTTTCGGTGAGGTGGTTCCTTTTGATAAGGTATGGAGGACGGGTGCTAATGCTTCTACGAAGGTTACGTTCAGTGATAAGGTCAAGGTGGAGGGGAATGATGTTCCTGCCGGTACTTATTCCTTGTATACGATTCCGGGTAAAACGGAATGGACGATTATTCTTAACAAGAATGTTACGAATTGGGGGACGGATGGTTATAAGCAAGAAGAGGATCTGGTGCGCTTTAAGGTGAAACCGATGATGATTTCTGAGAAGGTGGAAACATTTACGATGAATGTAGGAGAAATGACGAGCACGTCGGCTAATGTTGACCTGATGTGGGAAAAGACACATGTTGGGTTTAGTGTAACGGCTAATATTGACAGCGTGATGATGAAGAACATTGATATGGCTTTGGCTCCGGCTGATAAGCGTCCGTATTTTCAGGCAGCCAATTATTATTATGAGAATAATAAGGATTTAAACAAGGCGCTGGAATGGGTGAACAAGGCAGTGGATCAGAATCCTAAGGCGTTTTATGTTTTACACCTGAAAGCAAAAATACAAGTGAAGCTGAAGGATAATAAGGGCGCTATTGCCACTGCTGAACAGTCTATTGCGATGGCTAAGGAGGCTAAAAATGATGATTACGTGAAGCTGAACGAAAAGCTGATCGAGGAGGCGAAGAAAGGGAAATAAACCATTTGTAGTTAAAACTTGTAGTAAACAATAAAAAAACGTCATGAAAAAAAATATTTTTATGTTGCTGGCTGTTTGCGCAGTGACCTCTGCATTATATGCAGGAGATTTTGACTTTACGAGTAAAGGGAAACGAGGACGGGGAAATGATAATTCGAAATTATTTGTAGGTTTTTCGGTGGGAGCTGGTTTGCCTATGGGAAATTTTGGCAAACATGATTCTACCGGGGGCACTTTGCCGGTGCCTGGAAGGGACACGACTAAGCTTAAGGGCTTTGCAAATACGGGATTTAATTTTAATCTAAAGGCTGGTTACCATTTTACAAAGAATGTCGGAGGAATGATTCAAATCGGAGGTAATATGAACAGTTTTAATACCTCTGCTTTTCAAACGCTGATTTTTTCAAATGGGGACGGCACTGTAAATCCTTCTGTTACAGCATCTTCCCATTATATAGGAACCTATCTTATAGGGCCATTTTTTGTTATTCCTGTTGGCGATAAAATTGATATCGATGCTCATGTTCTGGTCGGGCTTATGACGGTATCCTATAGTGAAATTAAACCGTCGGGGACAGATACTACTGGTGTAAGTTTTGGTGCCCAAGCTACTAAGTTTAGCGATGATCTTAAATACAATTCTGCAACTTCGTTTGCGTATTGTTTTGGGGCAGGATTAAAATTTAAGCTGACGGATATGGTGGGTATTACGTTAAGTGCGGATTATCTGGGTGCAACACCTGTATTTACAGGATATACTCTTACCAGTTCTCAGGGTGGCGTTTCCTCTCCCCCCATGTCGGATACAACTATTAAGGCTGCTATGAGTACTAGCCTTATCAATGTTAATGTGGGTGCTGTGTTTAGTTTTTAGTTACTATTCGTTGTATACTATTTCGGGTAAGACGGATTACCTCCATTATTTTTGGCATTTATACGGTCGACTTCGGTCTGCTTGAAGAAAAGGTGATGCTAGATGTTCACCTTGCAGAATTTTATGGGGTAGAGAACAGAGCGTTAAAGCAGGCTGTTAGGAGAAACGGAGATTACTGAGTCTAAAATTTCAAGCCGACTCCTGCGCTTACATTAATGATTGTTATGTTTTGTGTTTCATTGAGCGACTGGGAAAGTGAGCCTGCGATATTGGGATTTGTGCTGCCAATGGTGATGGATTTTTGGATGGGATTGGTGTACATTGCTTCAAGGGAAAGGTTGAGAAAAATGTTTTTGTATATTCTCAAATTGGCGACACAGCCTGCATTCAACAGCAGGCTGTTTGCGTTCGGGGAGCTTGCAACGATTCCTGTACCGTTGGAAATGATGTCTTCAACTGGAAATACCGTGTTTGAAATACCGGCTTGGAGTTTTAACCCAACTGTGTAATTTTCTCCATATTCGAGTGGCACATGTATGCCAATCAAATAATTGGTTACCTGCCAATCTGAAACAGAGACTTGAAGGGGGATGCCAGTACCGGAGGAATTTAAGTAGGATTGAATGCTGCTTACGTTGAAGGGATTGTCGGAACGACTTATACTAAGATCAAATCCTATCTTGTAGGATCGGTCCCAAATAAAATGGACGGCATAAAATGGTCCTCTAAGTGCATACCCGGAGGATGCGGCATTTGTAGAGGATGCGTAATCTCCTTGCGGCAGACTTACTCCATAGTTTAGAAAAAGATATTTGTCGGCAGCTATTTGTGAAAAACAGCAAAACGGAAATAGCATAAGGAGTAAAAGTAAAAAACGCCTCATATACTTTACGAATTTAGAACAATTTGAGACTATTACTTGGTCGCACGAGAGGAGCCTTGTATCAAGCCCGCAATTACCATCACCAATAAACAACCTATTACATTCAACCAAAGGAAGGCCATCAGGTTCGCTAACCAAATAAGAATAATGAGGACTTCTGCGATGAGAGCGGCGTAAAAAACCGCTCTTCCTTTTACTTGTTTCATGTAAAAGGCGACCAGGAATATTCCGAGTATGGTTCCATAAAATAAGGAGCCCAGGATGTTGACGGCTTCTATTAAGTTTCCAAGCCGACTGGCATAAAGCGCCACAACTATACAAAAGATTCCCCAGCCTATGGTTGCCCAGCGGGAGGCGGAAAGGTATAGGGCGGGGCTTCCGTCTTTTTTGTAGATACGTTTGTAAAAATCAATGATGGTGGTGGAGGCCAGTGAGTTCAGGCCGCTGGCGGTTGATCCCATGGCGGCCAGGAAGATAATTGCGATGAGCAGGCCGATCAGTCCTTTGGGCAGGTAGCGTGTGATGAAACTTAAAAAAATGTAATTGCTGTCGTTGGTGTCTGCTTTGGGATTGTTGAGGGTCATCAGGTCGGTTACTTCTTTGCGTATTGTTTTGGCTTGCTGATCGGCTTCTTGTAATTGGGTGCGGGCTGACTGGAGTGCCTGCTGATCATCGGTGTGAAGGGCTTCTACCAGGTCGTTGACGCGTTGTTTTTTCAGGGTGTTGGCTTCTTTGTATTTTGTTTCGAGTTGATGGTAGTCTTCTTTATAGGGGCTGTTCTCTATGCGATCGACTTCGGTTTTATTAAAAAAAACGGGTGCCGGATGGAATTGATAGAAGCTGAATACGAGTGTGCCAATGAGCAGAATCAGGAATTGCATGGGGATTTTTATGAGTCCGTTCAGGATGAGCCCCAGCCGGCTTTCGGTAATGGATTTTCCTGCGAGGTAGCGTCCGACCTGGCTTTGGTCGGTTCCAAAATAGGAGAGTTGAAGAAAAAATCCTCCGATGATGCCGGACCAGATATTGTAACGGTTGTTCAGATCGAATTTGGTGTCGATGGTATTTAACTTGCCCATTTTTCCGGCTATGTGCAGGGCGTCGGAGAAGCCTATGTTGGAAGGTAAGAGGTGTACTACCATGAAGGCGGCCATAAAAAGGCCGGCGAATATAATGCCCATTTGAAACAGTTGTGTATAGGAAACTGCTTTTGTGCCTCCATATACGGTATATAGGATTACGAGGGTGCCCATCAGGATGGTGGTATAGGAGATGTCAATGTGGAGTATGGTGGATAAGATGATGGATGGGGCGTAAATGGTGAGTCCGGTGGATAGTCCTCTTTGTACCAAAAACAGGAACGCGGTTAACAGACGTGTCCTGCAATCGAAACGTTTTTCAAGAAATTCGTAGGCGGTGAAAACTTTTAATCGCTGGAAGATGGGGATAAAGGTGATGCAGATGACAATCATCGCGAAGGGTAATCCGAAATAGAATTGTACAAAGCGCATACCGTCGCTATAGCCTAGGCCAGGTTCTGATATGAAGGTGATGGCACTTGCTTGTGTGGCCATCACGGAGAGCCCGATGTGGTACCAGGGTAATTGTTTGTCGGCAAGTAAAAAGTCTTCGATGTTTTTTGCGCCCCGGCTTTTCCACAGTCCATAACAGATGATTGATAGCAATGTTACTGCGAGTACCAGCCAATCGATCGTACTCATTGAAAGTGTTTTGTGAAGAAATAAAAACTCAGGATCAGTGCTGCCAGAACTATTATCAGCGAGATATACAGGTTATTCCAGCTTTTGCCGATGGGTGGTTTTTGTTCGCTCATTTATTTTGTGGCAGGCTTAGCAGGTTTACCATTAAACGATAGGCACCGGGTATACCTGCGGGAAGTTCCCGGAAGAAAACCAGGCCGGTGTATACAAAATTTCCTTTTCCATAGGTGGCTATGATCAGGCTGCCTTCATTGGGTTTTTCATTGGGGTCGTTCATGGACAATAGTTTCTCATAATTTTTATCGATGTCGGTGGCGAAATAAATGCCGCGCTCCTGGATCCATCCTTCAAAGTCTTTGGACGTTATGTCGTTGGGGGTATTGAACACGGGATGGTGGGGTTGGAGGATCCTGACTTCTGAATTTTCATTGGTGACTCTGTCTCTGCTGATGGTGAAGGGGTAAGGTCCGATTTTTGCAAGAACAGGTCCGATGTTGTTGTTGGTATTGTATTGTACGATCAGGTTGCCTCCCTTTTCTATGTAGTCCATGAGCTTGTTGTAATAGATCTGCAGGCGTTTATCGGTATTATATGCGCGCACTCCTGTTATAATGGCATCGTACCTGGATAATTTTTCCGTTGCTAAAAGTTCGTCTGTTAATACCGTAACCGTATATCCTATTTCTTTTAAACAGGCAGGTATTTCATCTCCGGCACCGGGAATGTAGGCGATATTGGTTCCGGCTTTTTTCAAATGGATGTTTACCAACTGTGCTTCGGCATCGCTTAAAATGAACTGGTAAGGTATGTGATCGTATTCAATGCGTTGTATGCTTTTGGTGTAATTTATTCCATTGATGTTCAAGGAGGCCTGGAGCGTGCCGTCGGTGCTGTTTTTACCGGGGCTTAGTGTGGCTTCGAGTAAAAGTTCTTCACCCTTGCCGGCTAAGTTGAACTCTTTGTTTTTTATTTCCAGGTTCCAGCCTTGTGGAACAGTTAGCTCCAAGGTTCCTTTTATATTGTCTTCATTGGCTTTGAGTAGAATTTGTATTGTCTTGGGTTCGGGTCCGCTGAATACGAAGGCTTTTTCGGAAATGTTCAGGGTGGCGGGCGGAAGAATTTCGAAGGGACGGTAGACTTCTCCTTTTACAGGATCGGTGTATTTATAGACCAAAGGGCGTTCTACTTTTAAAGTCAGGTCTTTGAGCTGTACATAAAAAATGACCTTGGCTTCGGGATCGTTTTCGGGCTTACCAATTAGTAAGGGGTCTTTTATCACGAAGGTTCCCGGACCGTGTTTTTCATTTAGCCAGTACGGATTGGAAAAGGGTAAGTTGGAGGGGAGTTTTTCGGTGTGTTTGAATGAACGCAGCTCTTCCGTTTTTAATGTAAGCGCGGTTACGGTATCGGTTTGTTCCAGGTAATTGATCTTTTCGAGCCTGGCTTCGCAGTTGTTTCGTTTAACAATTTGTGAAGTGATTGCTACAGGGTTTCCGGGAATGCCAATGTAGTCGGATGCGTAAGCCTCCATCCAAAGGCCGGAGCATTCGAGCAATAGTGTTTGGGCTTCTTTCATTTTCTCCTTCTTCCAAAAGTCTATCTCCCGGTCCTTTGCCGCCAGTTCTGGTTTTTCTTTGAAGTCTGTATTTTTTGGCAGTAGTTCTTTGTAAATTTCGATCAGGTCCTGAATGCTGGAGGCGGGGTTTCCCGGATTGAATTTCCGTATGCTTTCTTCCAGCTTTTTTTGAATTGGCTCCGTTGATCCATTATACATGCCCGGTAATCCGGAAAGTCTTTTCCAGCTTTGGTCTATTCCTTCGAAGAGATCGGTTTTGGCGGAATCGCCTTTGAGTAGTTTGAAGTATTCGATGCTGCTGCCTCTGGTTCTCGCTGAACCGAAGCCCTGGCTTTTGTGATTGGAGCGGCTTTCAGCTGCTATTTCTCCGTAGCTTTTTCCAAGTAGTGGATTGTAAACACCTACGTCGACTTGCAATTGGCTGGGGCTGGTGGTGTTTAATCCTCCGAAATTAAAAGTGTTCCAGAAGATCCGGCGGGCCTGCCACACATCAACGTGTGCCAGCTGCCAGGGAAAACGTTTGGGATCGGCTGCGGCATCGAAGGCTTCTACCGCGAGTATTGCGGAGGCGGTATGGTGTCCGTGCCCTCCTTCCCCGGTTGTGGGGAAACGGCAGATGATGACGTCGGGCTTAAATTTCCGGATAGTCCATACTACGTCGGCCAATATGCTGTCTTTGTTCCAGATGGAGAATGTTTCTTCAGGGTTTTTGGAATAACCGAAATCGTTGGCCCGGGTAAAAAATTGTTCGGCTCCGTCCGTCCTCCTGGCAGCCAATAATTCCTGGGTTCTTACCAGACCCAGGGCAGGGCCCTGTTCTTTGCCTATCAGGTTTTGCCCTCCGTCACCTCGCGTTAGTGATAGGTAGCCGGTGCGGAGTTTTTTCTCTTTGCTAAGGTAGGCGAGCAAGCGGGTGTTTTCATCGTCGGGGTGTGCCGCTATGTATAGGACGGAGCCTACAGTGTTTAGCTTTTCCAGCCCGAGCAAAATCTCCGAGGAGTTGGCCTGGGGAGAGGTTTGGGCGAATAGGGTTTGCAGCGTCAGGAATAAGAAAAGGAATAGCGTATAGGTTTTCATACCTGCAAAAATATTGTAATTCTTTGGATTTGGAACGTTTTTGATCGACATTAGAACGCCTTAACCCGATAACGCGTTCGTAATAAATGTTGCTAAGGGCGTGTGCTTTCGATCAGACTTAACGCTTCATCAGGATCTATGGTTGAAATTTCACTGTGTTTGAAGTCAGATAGATCTCGTGTAACAATTGCAGTAATTTTTTTGTTCGAAGTGGCACTATAGTATTGTATAGCGTCTTCAAAGTCTTTTAAACCGGAATTCAGCGATGCATGGATTATTTCCTTTGTTGTATCAATTGTCTCCGATATCTTTTCCAGACCCTTTAATACATTTATTGTTTCTTTGTGGGTGCTGAGTTTTTTAACTATGTAATAAATAGTAGTGTATGAAACGGCGGATAAGTATATTTTAATATGTCCCTTTTCTGAGTGATCAAACAGTTTCGCTGCTGAAGTTGAAAAAGGTCGACGGTCTATGAGAAAATCAAGTACTACATTTGTATCCAGGAAGAGATGTTTCATTTAGAATATTTTAAATTTATTTCCTTCTCCAGTATTTTCCTGTAATCTAATCCTTTAGGCGCTTTAATAGAACCGTAAAGTCGTTTTACCGTTGGAGCATATTCCTGAGTGTTAACATTTTTTGTAACCAGTGTTTTAAGGTAGTTTTCAATTAATGCCGAAAGACTTCTTCCTTTTTTATTAGCGTATCTCTTAGCAAGATTAATAATATCCTTTTCGATTGTTAGTGTTAGTTTAGTGGTCATGACACGTGTGTTTTGTTATACAAATGTACGTATAATATCCGTTAAAATAAAATCAAAAATCGTATTGGGGAACCTGAAAGAATACCTACTACTGCAAAACAATCCGCTTAGTGCTTAGTTCTTTTGGTGTTGCTACCTGCAGGAAATAAACGCCACGGTTTAGTCCGCTGAGGTTAATATCCAGGTTCAGATTGCTTTGGTTCGGGGATAAAACCTGCGTGTATGTTTCTCTGCCTACCAGGTCGGTTATTTTAAGGGATGTGTATCCGTTTCCTTCCAGGTGTAAGGTCATTTGTCCATTGCTGGGATTAGGGAAAATGGTGATGTTTTCATTGAGGGCTGTGAATGAATTGATTCCTGAAGGTTTTGGATGGTAATAGTAATAAGTACTGTCTGTACTTATAAAAGCATTGTGAAAGTTGCTCCAGGATTCGTATAAATCGCTTACCTGATTTTTGTTTGCGTCGTAAGTGTAGAGGTCTTTAAAATAGTTCATCCATGTACTGCCTGACCAGCTTTGCCATAAATCACTGGTCTGGTTATTATTGACATCGTAGGTATATAGTAAACGGTAGGAATTTGCCCAGGTATTTCCTGTCCAGGTCAGGTTTGAATCAGATGTTTGATTGTTATGGGCGTCATAGGCGTAGAGGTCTTCTATGCTGTTCATCCATGCGTTTGTCCAATATTGTGATACGTCACTTATCTGGTTATTACCGGCGTTGTAAGTATAGCTATCCAAGATGTTGTTTCCCCATGCGCTACCTGTCCAGGACAGATTGGTTTCGCTTTTTAGATTATTGTTGACATCATAAGTAAATATATTCAAATTTACATTTTGCCATGCGCTACCTGTCCAGGTTTTTAGGGTATCACTTTTTATGTTGTTGTTTGCGTTGTAGGTATAAATATCCAGTGAGTAATTTTCCCATGTGTTGCCAGTCCAGGCTTGAACTGTTTGACTTGTTTGGTTATTGTTAATATCGTAGGCCAGCAGGTATTGATAAGAATTAACCCAAGTGCTGCCTACAAGGGTTTGGGAGTATGTTTTTATGTTGTTATTTTTTGCATCATAGGTTAAAATTATCTTATTTGAATCATTCCATGCATGTTTAACACTGTCCCGGGACCAAGTGTATATGCTGTCGCAGAGGTTAAGGGTTGCTGCTTGTCTTAATTGGGAAGCAGTATATTTCATGTGCTGCTTATTTGCGGGCTTGGTTTTGGCGAAGCCTGAGCTTATTAAACTAATGGAGATCAATGAGGCTAAAAATAGTTGTTTGGTTTTCATGTTGTTGTTTGGTTTTGAATAAATTAGAAATGTTTTTTTTAGTTTTTAAAATTTTAAGTTTGCTTCCTGCTTATTCGGTATCCTCTTTTACAGCGGTTACGATATTGTCCTTGTTCAGGTAAAACATTTTCCGGTAAGTGTAGGTATATACGCCTGTTTTACCTCCGCCGGATGTTGTTATCGTCCGGTATATTAAGATGGTGCCTCCTTGTCCCTGAGCGTCATCTATAATATTATCCGGAGGACCGTATATTGTATAAACCTCGCTTTTTGTTTTACCAACGCATGCCTGAAATTTTGCTTCGTCTGCCCTTGCTCTTGCCTTTCGTGCTGAAATAACTACTACCAAAACAAGAGTTGTAACCACAACCAGTGCAACAAACGAGGTAATGGCTCTATTCTCCAGGTTTTGCTGGTCTTCTTGTCCTTGTTGCATCAATTGTTGCTGAGAAGTTGAAAATTGGGCTGAGCTTGTTCCAATTGACAGAATAAGGATAAGACAAATAATGTTTTTAATTGTTTTCATGTGTATTTATTTTCTGGGTTTAAAGGTCATAAGTGTATTCTGATTTATGGAACAAACATAATGCCTTAAAAAGGAACTATAATGGATAATACATCGTAAAATTCAATGAATCTCGTGAACGATGGGAATGATCCAGTTAACGCGAAGGTGAATTCAGTTTTTCGATTAATTGGATCAGACTTGTTCTTTGGGAAACGGGAATAAGTGTTCCGTCGTTTAATTGTATATCGCCCTGGGACTTCAGGTATTTTTTTATGGCCTGGACGTTTACCAGATGTGATTTGTGTACCCGCAGAAAGTTCTGCCCCTGTAAAAGTTCGTCGAATTCTTTTAGGGTGCGTGTGACCAGTATTTTTTCTCCGCTTTCGAGGTGAAACATCGTATAGGTATCCTGTGCCTGGCACCTGACTATTTTTTCTGTTTCCACAAAGTGAAAACTGTCGAGTGTGGAAAGGATTATTTTTTTGAAAGGAGCTGAGGGGTTATGAAGATTCTGTCCAAGTAGTTTTATTTTGGAATTTAGTTCGGGAGAAGCGTCTTTGGTTTTTATTTTTTGTACGGCGCTTATCAGCTCATCTATGTCGATTGGTTTCAGCAAGTAGTCCAGGGCACTGAATTTGAATGCTTTTATCGCGTATTGGCTGTAGGCGGTGGTGAAAATTATCCGGAAGGTGATTTCTTTGAATTGTTCAATCAGGTTAAATCCGGTTCCGTCCGGCAATTGTATGTCCAGAAAAATTATGTCGGGCTGATGTTTGGTGATTTGTTCGACTCCTGATTTAACACTGTCTGCTTCCGCCAGAATTTTGATTTCCGGGCAATAGACTTTCAGGTGATTGCATAAGGTAATTCTTGATTTTTTTTCGTCGTCTATAATTACCGCGTTTATCATTTTATTGCAATGGTATTGTTAATTCTACTCTTGTACCTTTTGGCGTATGGTCTTCGTCTTCCAGATCGGTTATGCGCAAATGTACGTCTGTATTCTTCCGGATATTGATTAATTCTAATCGTTCCTGTGTGATGGACATCGCAATGGATTTGTGGGCTATGCCCATTTTTTCTTTCTTTTCGTTTGCTTTTTTTCTTCCGATTCCATTGTCTTTGATTTCACATTGCAAGTTATTGGTTGACAATTTAAAAGAAATGTTTATTTCTCCCTTCTGATCTTGTCTTGGTGCGATGCCATGTATAATTGCATTTTCTATGTAAGGTTGCAGGAGCATGGATGGTACTGTTATTGTTTCAGGGTCAATGTTTTCGTCTACGGAGATGGTATAGTTGAAGGGGCTATCAAATCGTAATTTTTCCAATTCCATATAATCTTCGAGTGTTTTGAGTTCGGCTTCCAGGGGAATAAATGTATGCAATGAATTTTCAAGGGTTAATCGTATCAGGCGGGCGAACTTGGACAGGTATCTGGATGCTGAACGTGCATCGTTTTGTGTCATAAAACTTTGAATGGCATTCATGCAATTGAAAATGAAATGTGGATTCATTTGTGACCGTAAGGCTTTTAGTTCTGCATTGAACCATTTCAGTTCCAATTCGAATTTATTTTTTTCTGATCGTATTCTGTTTGTTTTAAGCTTTTGAATAAAGAAGGCGACTGCTCCGGTACTCAGCAGGATGACAAATAAAAGGCTGAAGTAAGCAATTTTTTTTTCAGATCTTTCCTGCTCCAGAATTCGTTCTTTTTTTTCCTGCTCGGCGTTTTCAATGGCTTTCTTTTTTTCCTGCTCTAGTTTCATTTCAGCCAGAAGAATTTTCTTTGTTTTCTCCTGGTTAAACAAACTGTCTTTGGTAATAATGTATTCTTTGTAATGTTCGAAGGCCTGTGCCGGACGATTGGTTTTTATATAGATGTCAGCTAGTTTTTGTTGAATGTCTTTCACCAGATACAAAACGCCAATTTCTTTTGAAATGCTCAGCCCATCATTTTCATATGCGAGGGCCCTGGTGTAATCTCCTTGCTTGAAATAAATGCTTCCCAGATTGGCATACGCAGCGGCTATTCCACGTTCATCTTTGATTTCTTCCAGCATTTTTAAGGATTGCAAATTATACCTGAGTGCTTCGGGATAATTGCCCAGTTTTTCATAAACGCTTCCGATGTTCCCGTAATTATTGCCTAGTGCGTTTCTGTTTTTAGATCCGTTTGCTTCTGAAATTTTCAATGATTTCAGATCGTATTGGAGGGCTCTGGTATAATCTCCTTTTTTTTCGTAGATGTTTCCAATGGTTCCGCAGGAGGCAGCGATTCTGTTTTTATCTCCGGATTCCTCCGAAATTTTTAAGGCTTTGAGTGCATAGTCCAGGGCCTTGTTATAATCCTCCTGGTAATTGTAGATCGTCCCGATATTGTTGTAGCTTGCCCCTATTCCGTTTTTATCTCCAATTTCTTCTTTTATTTTTAATGCTTTGAAAGCATAGGTCAGGGCTTTGGGGTAATCACCCTGGTTTCTGTAAATAATGCTGATATAGTTTAAGGTACTGGCCAGCCCTTTTTTGACTGCCATTTCAATTTCTTTCGGTGGGTTATTAGTCAATAATTTTCCTGAAAGAGCTTCGGCTTGTTCTGCAAATTTTATGGCATCGGGGTAATTGCTTTTTTGAATCAGGTCTCTGGTTGTTTTATTTAAGAGATTAATGCGCACGGTATCGTCGGTATTATTGCCAGAGGCTGAAAGGGTAAAAGACAGGAGGAGGAATAACAGGAAAGTAGGTCGTCTTAAAAGGGAGTTGTATAAAGAGCATTGCTGCATTGGGTAAAGGTATCTTTTCATTTTGAAACCGCGTTGGGATACTGTATTTTTGCGTTCGCTTTACACCAAGGTGACTGATTTATGTGGATTGTCCGATTAGCCTTACGCAGGCCTTATACGATTGGCGTAATGGCGTTCCTGATTCTTATTATGGGAATTATTTCCATCAAGTCGATGTTGGTGGATATTTTTCCGACGATTGATATTCCGGTGGTGGCAGTTGTCTGGAATTATCCGGGTCTTTCCGCGGAGGAGATGGAAAGACGTGTGGTGTTTCTGAGCGAACGGGGTATGTCGACAACGGTGAATGGGATTGACCGGATTGAATCGCAGTCGATTCCAGGGATTGGTGTCCTGAAGGTTTATTTCCAGGAGGGTGCGGATATCGGTTCTGCGATTGCCCAAATGACTGCGGTAGCGAGTACTTCTTTGCGGAGTATGCCTCCGGGTATGCAGCCTCCTGCGATTATCCAGTTTAATGCTTCGAATGTTCCTGTTTCGCAAATTACGATCAGCAGTAAAACACTTCCGGAGTCTCAGTTATTTGACTATGCCTTGAATTTTATCCGGCTTCGTTTGTTTACTGTTCCTGGTTTGTCTACGCCTGCTCCTTATGGTGGTAAACAGCGTCAGATCAATATTGACCTGAACCCGGAGGCGATGCGTGCTAAGGGCGTTTCTCCTTCAGATGTACTGGGTGCTATTCAGGCTTCGAATGTAATTATTCCGGCGGGTACGGCAAGGATTGGTACGCGGGAGTATAATATTGGCTTGAATTCGAGTCCTGACCAGGTGAAGGATTTTAAGGACATTCCGGTTAAGGTTGTGGATGGGGAGCCGGTGATCATTGGAGATGTAGCGAAAGTGGCGGATGCGTATGCGGATCAGACGAATATCGTGCGCGTGAATGGGGGACGTGCGGCTTACCTGGTGGTGCTTAAAAAGGCGGGGGCTTCTACGCTTGCTGTGGTGGAGGCGGCGAAAAGTATGATTCCGATTATTAAAGAGACGGCTCCTAATGGTCTTGAACTGAAGGTGGATTTTGACCAGTCAATCTTTGTCCGCAGCTCGATCAATAATGTATTGCGTGAGGCGATTGCGGCGTCGATTTTGGTTTCTCTGATGATCTTGTTTTTCCTGGGTAGCTGGCGCAGTGTGATTATTGTGTGTACTTCTATTCCTTTGTGTATCCTGGTGGCGATTATCGGTTTGAAGCTGATCGGGGGTTCGCTCAATATCATGACACTGGGTGGGCTTTCCCTTGCGATTGGAATGCTGGTGGATGATGCTACGGTAGAGGTGGAGAATATTCATCGGAACCGTCTTCTGGGTAAACCGCTTACGATTGCGATTCTTACGAGTGCGGAACAGATTGCGGTGCCGGCTCTTGCTGCGACTTTGTCGATTTGTATTGTCTTTTTTCCGGTGGTATTGCTGACCGGGCCTTCGCGTTATCTGTTTACTCCGATGGCTTGGGCGGTGGTGATTGCGATGATTACTTCGTATATTCTTTCGAGGACGCTGGTGATCATCCTGGCCCGGATCCTGATGGAGCATGAACAGGTACACACCGGGGAGGCATATACGGGTAAGAGTGTGTCGAAACATCTGGCTACCCGTTTTAATAATGCCCGGGACCGGGGCTTTGATAAATTCAGGGAGGGGTATGGAAGAATCCTTCATAGCTTTTTGTTTCATCGAAAACTGATCTTGTCGGTGGCGGGTATTGTTTTGATCGGTTCTTTGTTCTTGTTAAAGATTGTTGGGATGGATTTTTTTCCCACTACGGATACTGGCTTGATGAAATTGCATTTCCGGGCGCCTTCGGGTATGCGGATTGAGGAAACGGAAAAGCTGGTGGATCAGGCGGAAAAACGGATCCAAAAGATCATTCCTTCTGCTGAACTGGAAACGATTAATGATATGATCGGGGTGCCTTCTTTTTATAACCTGGGTTTTGTGAGTACGGATAATGCGAGTGGAATGGATGCGGAAATTCTTATTTCTTTGAAACCAGGACATGCGCCTACAACGGGTTATATGAAAAAGATACGGGCAGATCTCGATGCGCATTTTCCGGGTTGCAGTGTGTATTTTCAGAGTGCTGATATTGTTTCGCAGGTGTTGAACTTTGGACTTTCGTCTCCGATTGATGTTCAGATTGAGTGCTCGGATTATCTGAAGTCGTATGAGTATGCAAGGCGGTTGAGGGATGAACTAAAGAAAATCCCTGGTACGGAGGATGTTAATGTAAAACAGGTATTGGATTATCCTGAATTTAAAATGGATGTGGACCGGGTACTGGCTGCGCGTTTGAATCTGTCGCAACGAGAGGTAGCGAATGATATGCTGATCTCTTTGTCTTCCAGTGCTCTGGTGGGTTCTAACTATTACCTTAATCCGGTGAATAGTGTGAATTATGTGGTGGCGGTGAAGACTCCCCTGGAGAAACTTAGTTCTGTTGATAAAATCCTGGCTACTTCCCTGACACCTGGGAACGGCCCTTTGCTTACCACATCTACAACTTTGCCTACGGATGTGCCGCTTTCGCAATCGCAATCATTGGGAAATATTGCAACGATCAGTTCCCGAAGCCAGTTTAACATTATTAACCATTATACCGTGCAGCGGATCATGGATGTAAATGCGAATGTGGAGGGGCGTGACCTGGGTTCGGTGGCGACGGAGATTCAGAAAAAAATAAATCAGCTGGGTGAATTGCCTAAGGGTATGCGTATCCGCCTGCGTGGACAGAATGAGGTGATGAATCAATCGTTTTCTACTTTGGGGCTTGGGATTATACTGGCCATGGCACTGGTATACCTATTGATGGTGGTTCTTTTCCAGAGTTGGCTGGATCCTTTTATTATTATGGTGGCGGTGCCGGGTGCGCTTATTGGTGTCTTGTGGATGTTGACGCTGACCGGTACTACGATTAATGTGGTGTCGCTGATGGGTACGATTGTGGCTGTTGGAATTGCAGTGTCGAATTCGATTCTGATGGTTAATTTTGCGAATGATGTACGGGTGGAGAAAAACCTGAATGCGTTTGATGCGGCTCTGGAGGCTGGTAAGACGCGGTTACGCCCTGTTTTGATGACGGCTATTGCAATGATTTTTGGGATGATCCCAATGGCGATCGGCGGGGGTGAAGGGGGCGAACAAAACGCCCCGCTGGGCAGGGCTGTTATCGGGGGTTTGCTGGTGGCTACTTTCGTGACGTTGTTTGTGGTTCCCTTGGTTTATTCGGCTCTTCGTAAAAAAACACCGACTGCTCAGGCTTTGGATGCGCGGTTTGAGGAGGAAGCGGGGGAGTTGGCGGGTTGAGATTAAGGAATAAGGATTTAGGATTAGGGATTAAGGAATTTGGATTTGGGATTTGGGATTGAGGATTTGGAATAACTTAAAAGAGAATAAGATGAGCACTGAAAATAAAGCGCCTTCTGTCCGGAGACTGGTGATTGGTAGTATTCTGTTGATCCTGGTTATGGCTTTGGGAATTACTGGTATTTATGTCCGCCGGGACCGGCGTTTGAATGCGGAGGCTAAGCGTCGGTTGACGGAACTGAATGAGGGTCCTACAGTGAAGGTGGCTCCGGCTGTTTCGGTTTCCAGTGGGAAGGAATTGATGTATGTCGGAGAGACGACGCCTTATCAGAATGTGATATTGTATGCGAAGATCAGCGGATATATCGATAAAATACTGGTGGATAAGGGGGATAAAGTAAAAGAGGGGCAGTTGCTGGCGAGTTTGGTAAGCCCGGAGATTGACCAGGCTTATAAATCCGGACTGGCTGATCTGGAGAATAAAAAGACGATTCTTGAACGGGATGAGTCTTTGCTGAGTAAGGATTATATTTCCAAGGAGGATAAAGAAAGGACGGAAACGGATGTGAAGATGGGTGAGGCGAATGTGAAGTCGCTTACGGAGCAACAGGATTATAAATCTATCCGGGCTCCTTTTAATGGTACTGTTACGGCTCGTTTTGTGGATCCGGGAACTTTGGTGCAAAATGCTTCGAATGCGCAAACGAGTTCTCAGCCGGTTGTGACCATTGCTGAACTTGACCGTATCCGGACTTATATTTATGTGGAACAGAAGGATGCGGATTTTATTAAGCCGGGTTATCCGGTGACGATTACTTTGCCGGAGAATCCCCGGTTTATCCTGAAAACGACTGTGACCCGTTGTACTGGTGAGCTGGATCTGAAAACACGGATGATGACGGTTGAAATTGATATTGATAATGCAAAGGGTGAGCTTATTCCGGGTAGTTATGTGCAGGTGCATGTGCAGGTTCCGGGGGCAAATAAACTGAATGTGCCTTCGGAAGCGCTGGTTGTGAGGAACAATAAATATTTTGTTCCGGTGCTGGATGATAGCAGTAAGGTGCATTACCGGGAGATTTCTGTTGCTGAGAATACGGGTCTTAAACTGATCGTTTCTTCGGGGTTAAAGGAAGGTGAAAAAGTGATTCTTAACCTGGGGGAGAGTGTGCTGGAGGGTCAACGGGTGAAGGTGGTGCAGTAGAATTTATTAGGTTAGGGGATAGCGAATAGCCAGTAGTGAATAGGGGAGGGAATGTTGGGATATTTGTGAATAATAGCCAATAGCGAGTAGCCAATAGGGGAATATTTATGGAATTGAAAATTAGGAATAAGAAATTTACATTACCGGGCTTGGGTTATTCCCTTTTCTCTTTTCCCTATTGGCTATTGGTTGTTGGCTGCTCGCTGATTGGCAGTGAATCTTCCCTTGCCCAGGATTCGCTGAAGGTACAGGTGTTGACTTTGGAGGATTGTGTGAAAATGGCGGCTACTCAGTCGACGGAGTTTTTGAAGGGAAGGAATAATGTGGAATTGGCGGGGGTGGATGTGTTGAGGAGTTATGGGCAGTTTTTGCCTGATCTGAATTTGGGTGCGGGTTATAATTATACTTCGGGTAAGAATTTTTATACGACCAGTGTTCCTACTTTGGTGGATGCGAATAAGACCGGTTATTATTATCAACTGGTGAGCAGCATTAATATTTTTAATGGCCTGGCGGATAAAGCCGCACTAAAAGCGGCGCTTTTGGAGAAGCGGGGACAAACGATGAATCTTCACCGTGCGATCCAACAGATCTGCTTTGATGTAACGCAGTCGTATCTCCAGGTGATCCTGGACCGGAAGATTGTGGTGTATGCACAGGATAATCTGAAGACTTCTTTAAAGCGGGAGGATCAACTGAAGGAGCTTACGGATGTCGGCCGGAAGGTGAAGTCGGATCTTTATCAGCAGCAGGCTCAGACCAGCTCGGATAAACTTTTACTGATTAACTCGGAAACTAAATTGCGTACGGATAAACTGAATTTGTTTAAAAAACTCCGGATCGCGGATGCTGAAAGATATGACCTGGCGGATATCGCACTTAGTGAGGAGCCATTGGGTCCGCAATATGATCATGAACAGGCCCTGATCGATACGGCTTTGGCTGAACGGAGTGACCTGCAATCGAGCAAACTGGGTGTCGCTATCGCGGAGGAGAATATTGAGAAATACCGGAGTGGTTATTTGCCGAAGCTGGCTTTGAGTTATGGTTTGTATTCGGAGGGTGGTTATTATTATCAGTTGTATGTGAATGATCAATATGCGTTGCCGCCTACGCAGTCTTCTCTGGGGACTCAGCTGGGCCAGCTTTATGGTCTGGCCGGATTGAATGCTACCTGGTCTATTTTTGATAAGTGGTATACTCGTTCTAATATCAGCTCTGGTAAAATCATGATGGATAATGCGCAGATTGATTATGAAAATTTGCAGATTGAGGTCAAAACGGATATTAAGCAGAGCCTGGGTGACTACCGGTCGGCACTGCAACAGCAGGAATCAGCTAATAAGGGAATTGTCGCTGCACAGAGTGCTTTTGAGATTATTAATGGGCGTTATAACCTGGGCTCTTCTGATTTTATTGAGTTGGTGAATGCTCAGCTGAATCTCCTTCAAGCTCAGGAGAATAAAATTCAGGCGACGATCGGATTGATGTTGCAGAAGCGGGTACTGGATTTTTATATAGGGAAATAATTATATAGGAAAATAACCCTTAGCTTTGTGACATGAAAAAATGTATCGGTGCTTTTGCAATTGTTTTTTTGATCGCCTGTGGTTCGGCGAAATTGCTTTTGCCGACACAAGCGGATGCGGATCGTGGTGCGCAAAAATTTTCCGGGCTTACACTGGCAGAGCTGAATGAAGGCAAAAGTTTGTATGAAATGAATTGTGCTGCCTGTCATGGTTTAAAGCGGCCTGCTTCGCAAAGCGAGCGGGAATGGAATAAGATCGTTCCGGAGATGGTTGGAAAGGTGAATAAGGAGGCTGGCAAAGAAGTGATCGATGCGCATAAACAACAGGTGATTTTAAATTACCTGGTTACCATGGGTCCTGATAATAAACAAAGAAAATAAATACTAACTAAAAAACAAAAACCCAAAAAATGAAAAAGATCCTAACAATTTTAGCAAGCGCGGCTGTATTATTCTTTTCTTTTAAAGCAATTGATCCCAGCACCTGGACGCTGGATAAAAATCATGCGAAGCTTGGTTTTTCAATTACTCACATGATGGTGTCGGATGTGGAAGGTTCGTTTAAAACATTTGATGCAAAAATTACCGGTGCGAAGGATGATTTTTCTGATGCGGTGGTGGAAATGACTGCGGATGTAAATAGTATCACTACGGATAATGAAAAAAGGGATGCTCACTTGAAAAGTGATGCGTTTTTTGATGCGGCCAAATTTCCTACGCTTAGTTTTAAAAGCAAATCGTTTAAGAAGGTGGATGGTAATAATTATAAGGTTACCGGTGATCTGACTATGCATGGTGTTACTAAGCCGGTTGAACTGACTGCAGTTTGCAGAATGGGAATGAATCCGATGAGCAAAAAAGCAGTTGCGGGTTTTAAAATAAGCGGTACCATCAAACGTACTGATTTTGGCGTTGGCGCTTCTATGGGTGCTGCTATGTTGAGTGATGAAGTCACTTTGATGGCAAATGCTGAATTTGGCAAGGAGTAATACGTGTCGTACAGAGGCTGGAAGGCTGTTCAAATTCTATTTTGAACAGCCTTCTTAATTTACAGTTGAATAAATTGGAATGAATTTTGAACAGCTTTTCAATGTTTTCAATTTATTTATTGCATAATATGAAATAGTCATATGCCTTTGGTATACAAATCAATATGAACATATGGCTTATTCCATATGACCTTAAAAGCTAGAAATATATATACGGATGAAACTGACTTTTTTGCTGTTTTTACATTTGTTTGTCGGCTCCATTTCCTGGGCGCAAATTATCATGAGTATTGCCGGGAATGGGGCCCAGGGTTTTTCGGGGGATGGTCCATTGGCCAGAAATACTTCGCTTTATTATCCAAGCAGCGTAGCTTTTGATGCTGCAGGGAATTATTATATAGCGGATAGCTGGAATAACCGGATCCGGATGGTGAGCGCCTCTACCGGAGAGATCAGTACGGTTGCCGGAAATGGTTCGGGAGGCTTTGCGGGTGATGGGAGTGCCGCTACTGCGGCTCAGCTATATGTCCCCACTGGAATTACACTTGATCCTGCCGGTAATATTTATATTGCCGATACCTATAATAACCGCATACGTAAAGTAACGGCTGCTACGGGCCTGATCAGCACCATTGCAGGAAATGGCAATGCAGGCTTTTCGGGCGATAGTATAGTTGCTACGGATGCTGAGTTAAATGGCCCTACCAGTGTTGCTGTGGATGGATCGGGAAATGTATATATTGGGGATGTAGGGAATAACCGGGTCCGGGAAATTACAATGGTGAATGGTTTTATCCACACGGTTGCCGGAAATGGCTCGGTAGGTTTTTCTGGGGATGGTGCTGCTGCTGTTTCTGCTCAATTAAATGGGCCGTATGGTGTCACGCTGGATGTTTCGGGAAATGTCTACATCGCGGATGGGTTTAACAATTGTATTCGTAAAGTGACGGTATCCAGCGGTTTGATAGCTACTGTTGCCGGGAAGGATTCGGCTGGTTATTCGGGTGATAATGGTCTTGCTACTCAGGCTAAATTGTATAATCCGGTTGGAGTAACGGTGGATGGTTCGGGTAATATTTACATTGCGGATTTAAATAATAACCGTATTCGTAAGGTAAGGGGATTTGATGGTATCATCTCTACCATCGCCGGAAATGGGGTCCAGGGTTTTTCAGGTGATAGCGCGGCTGCTACTGCTGCGGAGTTGTCGAAACCTTGTTGCATTGTGCTGGATGCTTCGGGAAATGGTTACGTCGCCGATACTTATAATAACCGGATTCGTATGATTAGCGGGCCTCTTGCAGGTATTGTTGAAGTTGCGAAAAATCAGGGAGTGACGATCTATCCAAATCCCGCCAGCAATCAGGTGGCGATCGAAACCCGGAGTACAGAGGAACAGCTGTTGCAGGTGTTTGATGGAAGGGGTTGCCTGGTGCAGAAAATGCTTTTAACAAACGGAATGATAAGTATGGATGTAGATGGTCTGCCTGATGGGCTGTATACCTTATGTATTACAGGCCATACGGGTATTGTCTCCAGAAGGTTGCTAATTTCAAAATAGGTGATTGCCCCTAAACAGGGGGGTGTAGGGGGTATTTATTAACAAAAGGCCTATTTATCAACAATTGCGTGTTTTTGTTGCCTAAAACGTTTGCGGTATAAGGGTTTCCGTATATATTTGTTTCATAGTTAACAGTTAAACCCTTAAACCAAAACAAAATGAACAAAGCTGAATTAATTGATGCAATTGCTTCTGAAGCAAAAATCTCTAAAGCTGAATCAGGTCGTGCTCTTGACGGATTCATCAATGCTACTACTAAAGCACTTAAAAAAGGTGACAGAGTAGCTCTTGTTGGTTTCGGTTCTTTCTCCGTTGCTAAACGTGCTGCTAGAACTGGTCGTAATCCACAAACTGGAAAAGCTATCAAGATTTCTGCTAAGAAAGTTGCTAAATTTAAAGCTGGTGCTGAATTGAAAAAATCAGTGAACAAGTAATTCCTGCTTTTGTAAGCATGAAAAATCCCTCCGAAAACCGGGGGGATTTTTATTTGGTGATATTCCATTTTTATTATATTTGCTCATGAAAAACAAACTACTCCTCTCCATCGCATTGTTTTGCGGGTCTTTTTCTTTTGCTCAGCTGGGTTTTAACATTAGTAACTATTCCGGCTGTAAACCCCTGAAAGAGACATTTAAAATCTACAGTTCGCCTTTTGGCAGCAATTTTTATAAATGGTATTTCGGGACGGGGGATTCTGCCAGCACCGGTGCAGATTCTATTAACTATACGTATACTCAAAATGGAAACTTTAACCCCTATGTAACTGCATATGATACAACGAACCATCAAATGCAGTTCCTGGGGACTTCCTATTATGAAGGTTCTATCAATGTTAATGGAAGCCAGATGAATACTTCCGGAGATTCTGCTTGTGTTAATGAAATGGTTACGGCTTACATCTATCCGGGAAATGGTTCCAATAATTGGGATTTCGGGGATGGATATACGGTGTCCAATCAGGGTGAGGCGAGTCATGCTTATTCCAGCCCGGGAACGTATACTATTAGTTGTGCTTATTATAATTATCAGTGTAATAAAAATGATACCGTTACCAAATTGGTAATGGTGGGTACTCATGTTAAACCGAGTGCGAATTTCTATCTGAATAATAACACCGGATGTCCGCATGATGTGTTTTCTTTTAATCCGCAAAATCAAAATGCTGTTTCTTATTTCTGGACTTTTGGGGATGGTGGAACTTCTACCCAGGAGCAGCCTACGCATTCTTTTGATAGTATTGGTCATTTCCCGGTTACGTTGACGATCACCAGTATATGTGGCCAAAATTCATCTACTGATACCGTTTTTATCAGCAATCATATTTATTTCCCTTCTTATGTTGGTATCAATGTACCTCCAAAAGCTTGTCCGGGTGAACTGGTTAATTTTAACAATAATATTACCCCGATCAGGCAGGTCTGGAAATTCGGGAACGGAGATTCTTCCACGGCTTATAATCCCTCGTACGCCTATCCGAGCCTGGGCACTTATACCGTGACGTGCAAGATGACCAATGGCTGTGGAAATGATACGGTTTTGTCTGCTTCGATTGTTATCGGCAGAACAGGCTGGAGTAATAATAATAACATTAATTATAATGTTTCGCCCACTTCTCTTTGTCCGGGGGATATTATGAATTACAATGTGAATACTGCTGCAAAAGCGTATAAATGGAACTTTGGAGATTCTGATTCTTCCTCGACCACCCAAGGAAATTACAGTTATTCGAAACTTGGGTTGTATACGATTACCCTGACGTTAACAAATAATTGCGGTGTGGATACCGTTATTACGATTTCTCCTGCAATAACTGTTACCAACGGTATTGATCCGATCCTCAGTCATGATGGGAATAATAATAACTGGGGCGCGTTGATGGATTCTGCCTGTGTGGGCGATTCAACTATTTTTTATGCTTTCCAGGGGGCTCATTACTTTTATGATTTCGGGGACAGTACGACGACCACTAAAACATATCCTTATGTATTACCTGGAATGGGACAAGTGGATCTGGTGAAACATGCCTATCATAGTGTGGGAACAAAAAAAATTAAGCTAACGTATTATAACCGTTGCGATAACTCTGCAACGGATTCTCTTTATGTGGTAATAGGTGTGGGACAGCCGGTACATGGGGGGATTGTTAAGACGGGTGGACCCAATACGGTTTATACTGCCTGTGCTCCGGTTCCCTTGATTGCTTCAGGAGGTAATAGTTTTCAATGGAAATTTGGTGATGGCGATTCTTTAAATACCAGCCAGCCGGCCATATTGCATACGTATCTGAAAGGGGGTACTTTCCATGTTTCACTTAAGGTTACAAATGCTTGCGGGAATTTCGCAAATTATACGGATAGTGTTGTGGTTCAGGGAATGTCTTTAAATACAACGGTGACGGAGGTTACTTGTTACGGTGGTGCGGATGGAGGTTATAAAATAAATGTTACGGCCGGAACTCCTCCCTATGCTTATTCATACAATGGCGGCCCTTCTACTTTTATTGATTCAGCTTCAGGTTTGTCTGCCATTACCTATACCGTTTCTGTGACGGATGCCAATAGTTGTATTACCTCTACGGTTATAAATATCAATTCTCCAACTGCAATGGTGCTTACTCCAAGTATTACCCAGCCTAGTTGTAAAACGAAGAACGGTTCGGTAACTGTAGACGTTACCGGCGATACTCCAGGTTATTCCTACATGTGGTCGAGCAAGGCGAATACAAAAACGGTGTCGGGTCTGGGTGCCGGTATTTATACACTTACGGTTACGGATTCCAAGGGATGTACGGGGGTTTCTCTTGTCACACTCAACAATTCCTCTGCTCCGATATTGACGGTTAATCCTATTGTTAACCTGGCTTGTTCGTATAGTAATAATTGTTCGGGATCTGCGATGGCAAATGCCAGTTCAGGAAGTTTTCCTTATACCTATACCTGGTCCTCGGGTAGTACGAAAGCACAGGGGACTGGTCTTTGTGTGGGTTCTAATTATGTTACTGTTACAGATCATTTAGGTTGTCAGGTGTTTTCGGATGTGGAGATTACTCAACCTTCTGCTCTCCTTGACACAATTATGATACAGCAAATTGGTTGTGCGAATGCCAACAAAGGAATTGCAACAGCAAATGTTAGCGGAGGAACCGGAGTGTATACCTATTCCTGGTCGAATGGAGGAACGTCCGCGACGATCAATGACCTGGCTCCTGCCAGCTATGTTGTTACTGTTACGGATGCGAACGGGTGTATTTCGGTTAAAACGACGACTTTGCCGAGTGCGGGGATGCCTGCCTATGTTCCGATATGTATGGTTACAGTGGATACTTTGTCTCAGCATAATGTCGTACTTTGGGAAAAGCCGCTTACACTGAGTATTGATAGTTTTATCATTTACCGGGAAACGACTTCCAACAATTACCGGCAAATAGGGGCTCAGCCCTATTCTGCCTTGAGCCAGTTTGTTGATACGGTTCAGCATAAGTATTTTCCTTATACCGGTGATCCAAATGGCGGCACTTACCGTTACAAGCTGCAGGTAAGGGATACCTGCGGCAATTACAGTAGTTTGAGTCCGTACCATAATACTATTTATATTACACAAGGAGTTGGTGGATCGTTTAGTTGGTTTTCTTATACAATAGAAGGCCAGCCTTCTCCTTTGCCTTCGCTTATTTCATATGATCTGTACCGTGCCGATTCCACTACTTCCAAATTTGTTTTAATTAACAGTGTTGCCGGTACGCAAAATACGATCGCCGATCCTAATTATCTGAAGTATCTTCATGCCAAATATTATGTGGCAACTAACTGGGGAATTTCCTGTACTCCAACTTTGAGGATCAAGGCTGCAATTATTGTGAACAGTTCTCGCAGTAATATTAAAAATAATGATGTGCTGTTTACCGGGACAGGTGCTCTTGGAAGTAGTTTCAAATTTGAGGTATTTCCGAATCCGGCTAATGATAAGCTTCACATAAATCTACCGGGTAATTCTTCCGGGTATATTGCGGAATTGCTTAATATGCTGGGAGAACGCGTGTCTTTCTTTCAGATAAATGGGGCCAGTGCAGACCTGGAGTTGAGTGGGATTGCTTCGGGCGTTTATTACCTGAAGGTGTATGATACCGTGAATTCTATTGCAGGACAGCAGAAGGTTGTGGTGGCTAAATGAAAAAAATGATTGCTGTTCTTCTTGCCGGTTTATTCCTGCTGTACCTGGCAGGGATACAGCTTGTATACCAGTATCGTATTGATTGTGCGAAGGAATCTTCCCTGGGAATTATAAAAAGCGGCGGGTTCAGCCAGGAAGAACGTATGGTCTTTTATTTAAGTCCCCTGGAATTTAAAGCTCTTGATTGGACGGAAAAAGGTAAGGAATTTACTTTCAGGGATAAGTCTTATGATGTTATTGCGGTGGTTCCGGAAGCGGGGAAGCTGAAAGTGACCTGTTATAAGGATGATGAGGAAAGCCGATTAATTGAGGACTTAAGCCAATTACTCGGTAAATTATTTTCTGCTCATCAGCGATCGGATAAGCCGTATGAGGGTCTGATGGGTCAACTACTTAAGGAATATTTGGGTATGGGAAAGGTGGAACTCAACCCTCTTGTTTCTTCTTCCTGGCCCTTTTTAGCAAAGAAAACAGCTATCTATTTATCTTTCATTTTCAAGACTGTTTGGCATCCCCCGGCGGCCTGATTTTTTCTTGATTCTTTTTCTGCTCCTTTTTCAGGAGAGTAAATAAACTCATTTGTGCGTATTCTTTTGCTGTCTTTAAGACAGCAGGTAGGCGCCTATCAAAAAAATCATTTCCATTATGAAAATATTCAGATGTATTCTTTTTACTATTGCTGGAATAGTGTCTTTACCTTCGTTTTCACAAAACTCCTTAACAGGTAAAATTGTTGATTCCATTAGCAGAGGCCCCCTTGAAGGAGCTGTGGTTTATATTCCGGACCTGAGGGTAGCGGCGCAGACGGGAGCGGATGGAACTTTTTCGCTCAACCGATTACCGAAAGGATCTTATTTGGTGGAGGTGTATTTGCTGGGGTATGGTTTAAGGACTCAAACAGTGATTATTCGGGATGTGGTAACCTTTAATGTGGCGATGCTTCCCTCGAGTTTCCTGGAGAATGAGGTAGTGATTACGGGTAATTCATTGGCCAGGGCTGCTACTCAGAGTCCTCAGCCGACTACTGAGGTCGGCCAGGAATACCTGAATGAGAATTCGTCGACGAATGTGATCGATGCGATTTCTAAAACGCCGGGTGTATCTGCGATGACGGATGGACAGAGTATTTCAAAGCCGGTGATCAGGGGCCTTGGGTACAACCGCGTGTTAACGCTGAATGATGGTGTCATACAAGTGGATCAGGCCTGGTTTGATGAATTTGGGATTGAAGCGGATCCGGACGCGGTTGAACGTGCCGAGATATTGAAGGGGCCTGCTTCGCTGGCTTACGGGTCGGATGCGATCGCCGGAGTAGTGAACCTGATTCCTGAAAAGCCTTTGCCGGAGGGACAGATAAAGGGGGAGGTGATGAATAATTACCAGACAAATAATGGATTGATCAATACGATGTTTCACCTGGCGGGTACCAATAATGGTATTTCCTGGAGCGGTCGTGTGGATAATATCATGGCGCATGCTTACCAAGATCCGTATGATGGTTATGTGCTGAATTCTCAATTCAGTAATTTTAATTCGGATGGCACGATCGGGATTCACCGCAACTGGGGCTATTCCCAGGTTCATGTGAGTTATTTTGATATGGGTACGGGTATCGTGGATGGGACAAGGGATCCCGCTACCGGAGCTCAGTTAAGAAATGTTGCTTATCCGGGTTTTCATGGAGATACCGCTACTTATGTTTTTCCTACTCACCAGGAACAGGCTTCGTATACTCCTTTTGTTATCAATCAACGGATCCGCCATACCAAGGTGGTTTGGGACAATAGTTTTGCGGTAGGTAAGGGGCGGATTACCGGGGTGTTTTCTTTTCAAAAAAATCAGCGCCAGGAGACAAACGATCCGACTATGCCGGATACTCCGGATATTTATTATTCTTCCAATGCGGCTACCTACGACTTGCGTTATGTTTCTCCTCAACTTGGAGGATTTAATTATTCGGCGGGTGCTAACGGGCTCTATCAGGCTTCTCAGAGTCTGGGTACTTTGATGCTGATCCCGAATTATAATTTGTTCCAGGTAGGGGCTTTTGCGATTGCGAATGAAAAAATAGGAAACCTTAATCTGAGCGGAGGACTACGCTATGATACCCGGATTTTCCAGGCGGTTGATCATTGGGTGGATTCGACGCAAGTGCCTGTGCCTGCTAATACACCCGGAGGTATTCATGAGTTCCAGGGTTTTACATCCACTTTCAATGGGTTTTCCGGAAGTCTGGGGGCCACCTATGCTTTGCCAAACAATTTTTATGTAAAGGGAAATATTGCACAGGGTTTTCGGGCTCCGAATGTGGCGGAATGTGCTGCCAACGGGGTGCATGATGGAACGGTTGTCTGGGAATTGGGGGATCCTAACCTGAAGCCGGAAACAAGCCTGGAGGAGGATTTTACGTTTGGTATGAATGCAAGGGATGTTAGTTTTGAAGTGGATGTATTCAATAATAGTATCAGCGATTTTATTTATGCGAAGGGCTTGCAGAGTAAAAACGGGGGCGATTCTATCAATAATACTTTCCATCTCGCTGGCTTAGGCGCTGCGCCTGTTTATCAATATACGCAGGGAAATGCCCAGTTATACGGGGGAGAAGCTGTTCTGGATATTCATCCAAGAACGCTTCCCTGGATTGAACTGAATTCTTCGTTAAGCATTGTACAGGGGGGGCTGAAGGGAGTACCCGATTCTGTTAAAGTTTTGCCTTTTGTTCCCCCTACCCGCATTACGGTGGATCTTAAATTTAAACGGAATAAGCTGGGGAAATCAATAAAAAACGCTTATGTAAAAGTGGGTATGCTGGATTATTTCGAGCAGAGCCAGGTGTATCAGCAGTATGCGATTTACAATGGCTTGAATACGGCGGTAACTCCTTATGAATTTAAGGCCAGCAGATCGGCTACATCGGGCTATGTTTTATTTAATGCCGGTTTTGGAGGGGATTTACTGAGTAGTACCGGCCATACTTTTGCCAAGGTTTATTTTGTGGTGAATAATGTTTTTGATACGGGCTATATGGATTATATGAGCCGGTTTAAATACTATCCTGTGAATTATACAACGGACCGTGTGGGGGTATTTAATATGGGTCGTAATTTTAGTATTAAGCTTATTATTCCTTTGGATTTGAAGGGCTAAGGTAGCGAATAGCGATTAGCCAATAACCAATAACCAATAACAACAGAGAGCATTCATGAACACCTTTGAAACTCGAATAGAAGATGCTAATAATAGCGATTAGCCAATATGGGGCATATTTTTGAATAATATTCACTACCTTAGCTTATATGAGAAAATGGTTGCTTTTAGTGATGTTGTCGGGAATTTTGGGCATTGTTGTTTTTGCTCAACAGGAGGGTTCGCCTTTACCTCCGTTTAATGATTCTATCTGCAAAGTGGAGGCAATTAAAAAGGGTGTACCCGCGGGGGATCTTTCAGGATATCTCCGGTATAAAAAAGCGATCTACTATGCGCAATTTAATAAGTTAACTAATTCATCAGGGAATGCCGGCAGGATACAGGCTATGGCGGCGGATACTTCTCCTTGTGCTAATATGGACTTTTCAAGTCAGACTTTCGCTTCCTGGGCCGGGGATACAGGTACTCTTACTATGTCTATTGCAGGGACGTATGTTTCGGGCTTTTCGAGCGATGGTATAAATGCTTCGGTTATGGACCCTTATTCCAGGCAAACTATCTTGAATTTAAAACCAACTCATGCCGGTTTAGCGGTATCTCCCTATACGGGATATGATACCAGACTGACCAATAGTGGCTTCAGAGACAAGGTCTTGCCGATCGACTCTGATATTACCCTTCTTGCGCCAGGAAGTATTGTT